>Ga0163151_10006633_pt1 | contig 13994 bp, 15 predicted proteins | sample OliLakLV19MP5IB2_FD_145596 | JGI IMG/M metagenome (GOLD analysis project Ga0163151, IMG submission 145596) | Freshwater microbial mat bacterial communities from Lake Vanda, McMurdo Dry Valleys, Antarctica - Oligotrophic Lake LV.19.MP5.IB-2 | ecosystem: Environmental > Aquatic > Freshwater >...
CTCTTCATCCATCATCGCCAGAAGCCTGTCTGATCTGGTGACAAGAGTTACTTTGGCTCCCAGTGCGTGACTTATCGTAGCGAACTCAACAGCAACCGGGCCTCCGCCGACGATCACAATGTCCTTGGGCAGCCATCCTCTCTGCAAAACCGTATCGGTATCGCAAACGCCACGCAAATCGAATGGGACATTCGCAGGACGGATTGGGCGCGAGCCAGTGGCAATGAGAATGCATTTTGATTGGAATTCTCGAACGCTGCCGTCCGGCAGGGTGACAAACACGTTGCCTTTGGTCCCGAACTTCGCAGCGCCCTGAACATAGTCAATGCCACGGCTGGCGATGTTATCAGAAGTCACCTTCTGGAGTATTTTGCAAACATCCAAAGTGCGCCGCTGAAGCGCTCCGAGCACAAGTTCAGGCGGAGCATTCAAACTCACGCCGTAGGTATCGCGATCGGTGTAACCAGTGAAGTACATTGCAGCTTCGCGCAATGTTTTGGTAGGAGCACCGCCCGTGGTGGTAACGCAACCACCCGGGCGATCTCTCTCGATAATCAAGCAGCGATGTCCGAAGAACGCAGCTAGCTCAGTCGCACTCTCGCCCGCCGGACCCGCGCCGATTGCGATTAAGTCGTAAGATTCCACTTTCGTTCAACAACTATTGCATGTGATCGAGCATGTCAGAAAACGATCGCTTGACCTGTAGTGCGCTTAGGATTTCCTCGGAAGTCACACCCGGGTATCTGGCGTACTCGAAGAAGCTATCACATTGATGGTCGCGGACGAATTTCGCAAAGCTAGCGACGTTGGTCATTCCGTCTTCCGGGAATCCTTCAAGGTGCGTGAAGATAGACGCACGTCCTAAAGAACTGAATAGCATGACAGCATCTTCGGTGTACTTATCGAAATCCGTATCGAAGATTCCGATGTACATGAATCGTGTGTCGTTGTCAAAAATAATCCAACGAAGATAGTGCAGCTTGAGGGGCTTCAGAATTTCATCCAGATCAAGCCCAGCAAGCTCCGCCTGCTGCTTGCGCATTAGATCGGCGTGTCCCGGTTTAAGGTTCGCGATGATCGTGAAACCGTTTGCAGGCGTCTTAGGCTTAATGGTTCCATATTTTCCAACAACTTCTTGCATGACTGGTCCTTCAATATATATATATATATATATATATGATAGTCAAAGTATAGCCGGACGTTGTTGTCATGGTTCGGGTTTATTCCTGCGCAAAAATCGAATTAACCGGTTGATTGGGCCACGAACAAGCAAATACGGCACGATTGAAAGGCTACAAGCGATTACAAGGGTTTCAAGTGGATAAATCGTCTTGAAAACGGTTATCTGGTACCCCGCATCAATAATGGCGGCCATGAAGAACACCTTTCCTATGTCCTTCCATCCGTGAGCAAGGAAATATTTACGATGACCGCGATCCCAAACAATGCTGGCTAGGAATGGGGGTCTGTCCTCACTTGCATCTCTGCGTCCGGATTGAATAGCGAGAATTGTCGCCATGATCGGCTGAACGATCAAGCGGAAGTTCATTGGACCTTCCGAACGTCCCAATATGTCTTGCACTGCTCGAATGAAAATGTCTTCCACAGAAACTACTTCATGGCGTCGGTTGTGGTGCGCGATTAGCAGCGCGTGTGCGATTGACTGCGGCTCGCGTGGAGTTGCCTTAGCCGCGACTGTATTGCTCTTGCAGTTTTACGAAGTGCGGCCCCAAGCTTGGGATTCAATCTTCCATTCGCCATCATTTTTCGCGAAGGTGAACGCGAGAGTTCCCGTCCGAGCAGCGGTCTGACCCTTTGAGGTTACCTCAAGGCTGCATGCTGTAACGGCATAGGCGTGAGAGCCATCAACATTCGAAAAGGTCATCTCGTAGGAGAGCTGTTCGTGCGTCACCTCAAATTCCTTACGCCATTTATCAACGTCGGCCAGCCATTTCGCTGGAGCGTTCGGGTACAACCAGCGGAATGGGGCGATTCCGTCGATGATGATTGTCTCCTCTCCAAAAACGCTGGAGAAGAGGTCGACGTTCTGCTCATTGAACCCCTTGATGAGAGTTTCAATGAGCGCCTGAATTTCGGTCGGTGGTTTGCTGGTCATGAACAATCTCCGTATGGGCCCAGAGTCTACCATCCCTGTTTTAATCTCTCTCTCGATTTTGCCAGACACATACCGAAGCCGAACAATAGCCGGTAAGCGATTGGCCCTGTCAAGAGTAAATATCGATGGCGCCATCGCTTAATCTCGTGCGTTTCGCAAACCTATCAGCCAGTCGGTTAATGGCTTGCTAGTGCTGATCCTGACCCTCGATTCGGGAGGTTACGACATGGCAAGATGCACAGCACCAAGGAAACCGTTGCAGCAACCACACAGTTGAATTAAGTGCTCGCGCGCGCAAAGATTGAGTTAGTCCCGGTCGATTAGGTTGGCTGTGACTCGGCATCTTTGAGTGCCAGCCAGCGATCAGGAAGGAAGTCGTCAATTTGGGAAGTCTTGGCAGAGGGAAATCTGCTCAGCACATCTTTCATGTAGGCAAAGGGATTTATGGCCAGGCGCTTGCAGGTTTCGATGATGCTCATGATCGTTGCCGCCGTATGTCCACCTTCCTCGGATCCGGCGAACAGCCAGTTCCGACTCAACACCATCGGCTTGATGCTTCGCTCGCTGGCGTTATTGCTTATGTCGACGTTCGGGTGGTCGAGTAGACCAAAAGCGCCGGCCAGCGATTGAGCGTGTACGAAATGGCCTCTCCGAGCTTGGTCTTTGGCGGTTCGATAGATTTCATGCCGGTGAGCCATTCTTTGAAGAGTTCGAGCTTGGGCTTTGCCAACCGTTGACGCAAATCCAGGCGTTCGGCGTCGGAGAGCGTTGTTGCCAGCCGTTCAATGTCAAAGAGGCTTTTGATGAGTCCCATCGGAAATTCTGCCGGTAGTGGGTCAGCCTTCCAAGCATCTTCGAAGTAGCAATGAACGTGAGTCCAGCAGTTAGCGGCAGTACCACCGTTTTTAATTATTTCGTTGTACTTGTTGGTGCCGTCGCTTTGAAGGATGCCGACATAACCCTTGAGAATCTTTTCCGGATAGATGGAGTGCTCGGTGTCAGAATAGTCGTAGAAGACATACGGGTAGTCGGCGTCTCCGCGGTAGACCCAGATGTAGCCTTTGTGTGTTTTTCCGAGTCCTTTTTTGATAACCGGAAGCGTGGTGGCATCGGATTGAAGGACGCGACTGTTCAACATGAGCTTGCTCATTCTTTTGACAATCGGCGTAAGGATGTCCGCGACTTCCTTGAGCCAGCGACACATGGAAGAGCGTCCGATGGGAAGGCTCATAGCTTTGAACACTTGCTCCTGGCGGTAAAGCGGCAAGTGCAGCCAGAACTTGTCGGTGGCGATTTTGGCAAGAAGTCCAGGACCAGGCAACCCTTTATCAATCGGCTGGTAAGGTTTTTGCGCAGAAATCACTTGCCCATTGCAATGGTTGCATGCGTATTTGAACACGACATGTTGAATGCATTCGAAGATCGCTCGAACGAACTCAATCTGGTGCGAAACGTCGAAGCAAATTGTAGCTCTGGGTTGCGCACAAGAAGGGCATGGAAGTTGGTCTGCGTTGAGACGGTGTTCGAGCTTGCGAGTGACAAGAGTAGCGGACGGATTAGAGCGACCGCCGCCGTGTTTCTTGTCTTCGACAATGTTCAGTCGATTCTTCTCCGCATCGAGCTCAGTAGTGGTTTGGCTGTGGATAGCTTGTCCGGTGCCGGTAAGCAGCGCGGAATCAACTTTGGCAGATTTCGTTCCGAAGATTGCCCTATTGCGCCGACTGAGTTGTTTCTCCAGTTCGGCAACGCGAGCGAAGAGTTCACTGATGAGAGTATGGCAATCGTTGACGTTAGTCGGGAACTCACGAGATTTATCAAGATTGTCTTGATTGGGCTTGCCGGGCATGGCTAATCCGCAGTTGGTTACTCGGTACATTATACGGTATGCCACCGCCTGCGGTGGCATACCGTATTGGTTAATTCGGACTGATCTAATAGAGGCGCATGACAGTCTTGGAATGACCATAATGTTTCAGTGCAATTTTGCGATCGCCAATATGACCAGGAAGGTCGGTCAAGAGGAGATGGCAGGCTGAAGGGCGGGACATTTTTGCGCTCCACAACACCGGGGCCACACCATATGTAGCTTCGGGCTCCGAGCCCGGCAATCAAGGGGTAAATTTGGTGGCACCGCTACAGGTGGTGTCTCCGTTCCATACCAAACCATTCCGAAGCTTTGCGCAAATGGGCACACAGCCGCCTCTAACGCGCAAACGGATCCAATTGGGTTGTAGCAGTTCCTACCGGCGCACGATACCGCTCTCGCCGCCGGATACTACTCAGGTCGATGCCGTCGAGTATCATGCGCAAAGTGGATGCGTCAATCTCAAGCCCAGCAGAAGCAAAATTCTGTAGATCCGGGAACTGGAACGTACCGCGCTGGAGGACTTTGTACCACATCGCCATGCCGTCGGAGTCCCAGTAGACGCATTTGATGCGGTCGCCGCGCTTGTTCTTAAACAGGAAAAGACCGCCGGAAAGCGGGTCGAGATGCATGGCGCTGCGAATGATGCCTCGTAAGCTATCAAAGCTTTTCGCATGTGCGTGTCTTGGGTGCAAAGAAAGATTCTGGTGCTTCCTGTATTGCCAATCATTCAGCCGATCTCCTGATGGCCGCGAACAACATTGCAATAGTCTGAGTAGTTGCATTGTCGAATATCCGAACCGTGCCCTGCAGAACGTCGATTTCAGCAACTAATTCCGGTGTGGATGCTAGCCGGATTGGTTGGCTCTCCGTTGTCTTCAGCGGAACGAACATCCTGGCGGTCGGTAAAGGCACGGGCCGCTGTCCCTTCGGCCAATTTCGCCGCGCCACCAGCAGAAGGCCTGCGCCTTAATAGCCTTCTTCTTGCAAAATGCATCGTTGCTCAATCCGCTGGTGCTGAAACGGGCAACGATTTCGCGCCAGTAATTTTCCTTTTGCTCATCGTCTGGATCTTGCTCAAATTCAATTCCTGTCTGGACGGGTGCAGCATCGCGTGCCGCAAGCATTCGTTTCCACCAGCACAAATTGCTCGGGTTCAATCCTTCTCGCTTGCAGAATTCGACCTGACTCAGCCCGCTCTCGGAACACCGAGCGCTTGTTTGGCGCCAGTAAGTCTCTTTGGTTTTGCCCTGGCGACTCGGTGCATTCATGCGCGGATCCTTGTGCTAACCTGTTAACACAATCCAAGAGCAAAACTAGTCCCCGGTCAACCACGCAGTTGGTGGAACGCTTTCATAATAGTTATTACAACAGCTTATGAATCGAACGACCAAAGCATTGACAATGGCAAGGCTATCCGTCCGGCACCAAATGACAGGAGATCGGTGCCCAGATAAACTACGAAGCCAGTGCCTTTGTAGCTTTTGCCTGGACCTTCGCTCAGGAACCAATTGATATGCCGAAAATCGTCGAGTCCTACTGTAGCGGCAGCCTTCATCTCGAAGACCGCAAGAAGTCTTCCTGGCGCCTCTGCAACGATATCAATTTCTCGACCCTCTTGGCGCCAGTGATATAGGCGCCAACGCTTGGTGAGATACGGTAAACACTTTTCCAGTTCTATGAAGACAAAGCTCTCTAGAAGGTGTCCTAGTGCAACCTGATCGGCACCAATTCCAAAGCTGCTGCTGTCTTCTGCACGCAGTGCGGTGGCACAACCAGTATCTAAGAAATGAAGCTTCGATGCCTTCACCTCGCGCTTGCCACCCGATGATGTCCATGCGCCGAGGCGGTGCACAATACCAAGCCGGTAGAGAATATCTATGTAATCGTTCACTGTTTCTTTTCGAGCGGCGAGTACTTTGCAGAGCGCAGCAATGCTTAGTTCTTCCGCCGTTCGTTCTGCTAATTGGTCGATAAGCCGCCTGAGGGTGTCGGGCTTACGGACTTGGGCAATGGGAGCTACATCGCGTTCAACGATGCTATCTAGATAGCTGATATACCGATGCGTCCGATCTTGATCGTCAAGCTTCCGGATCTCAGGGAAGCCGCCTCGCACGATCAGTTCGATAGCTTGCTTGCGCGTAAATGATCGCGCTTTGGGCAATTCTCGCAGGCAATCCCTGGGATGGTCAGCCACGACATCAAGTAAACGGCACGGACCTTGTTCTGCGATCTCCGCCGCGCTCAGCGGGCGAAGTATAAATGTCATTACTCGCCCCGCCAGCGAATCGTAAGCTTTTCCTGTCGTAAAGATATCGGATGAACCAGTTAGAACAAATTGTCCTGGCCTATTGTCCGCATCGACAATGCGTTTGAGCGCAAATGTGATTTCGGGTAAGCGTTGTACTTCGTCGAGCACGATCGGACGCTTAGCTTTTCGTGCTTGTTCAGAAGCTAACTGAAGCTGTCCGTAGGGATCTACTTCGAGTGCTGCTCGCGCACCATCATCGTCAAGGGTGATATAGCTTGCGGTGGCAATCAGGTCTCTTACCAACGTCGTCTTGCCGGCTTGTCGCGGACCGACAACGTTGACGACACGGCTTGTGCCCAACGCTTGCTCTAATCTTATTGCCAGGTGCCGTGGAATAACTTTCATCTATTGTTCGAAAATCTGGAAAGGAATCAGAGTAAAAGGCTACCATGCCTGTCGCGAAAAGGCTATTAGTGGCGGCGCAAAAAGGCTATTAGTGGCGGCGCGAAAAGGCTATTAGTGATCCCTCCGAATGACTCACTAATTTGGCATCGGGTGCTGGCAGCATATGGAGAGCGCAATGATCTTCTCTTTGTCGTCAATGCTCTTAGAGTGTCTTCCGTTTCTACAAGGTTCGCCGATTGTTACCTCTTGTTTGTTCTTTTTGCGCATGCTGCTTGTTCTCGGCTCCCCTGGTAATCTAGGCGATCGGCCTCACTGAGATGAGGCTAGGTTGTTCCGGCACTCCGGCGTTCCTTCGATTGTAGTAATTGCGACGCTAGCCAAAACCGGCACTGTCACAACGGCGTCACAACACCTCCATTTGCCTCCCCCAAAAAGAAAGCCCAGCATTCGCTAAAACTTAAGTTAGAGAATGGAAAAAGCTTGCACTATTACGTGCTGCGATACTAGATCCCTAAGCCTTCTGTCAACAGCCCAGCTTACCCAATTGCTGCAAACCCTTGCGGACTTAGGAATTTGCCGAGTTGTATATACAGTTGCAGTATTGGCTAGTATTGGCTAGTATTGGCTAGTATTGGCTTGCATTGGACAAGGAATTGGCTATGGAGATTTTGACCGATGAAATTGGAACACTTTCGACCCACCCTCGAAATGTTGCGTTTGGTCGGAGAACTCGACGAGTTTAAAGGAGCCTGGCGTTCACTATCCAACATTTCACCAGAACGCCTGGCCGCCCTAAAACATGTTGCCACCATCGAAAGCATTGGTTCATCGACAAGAATTGAGGGGGCGGCGCTTTCCGATGAGCAAGTTGACGCGCTTTTGTCCGGCATTCAAAAGAAGTCTTTCCGGTCGAGAGACGAGCAGGAAGTGGCTGGTTATGCCGATGTAATGGATACCGTCTTCAAGAACTGGCAACACATTCCTTTGACGGAGAATCACATAAAGCAATTACATCGCGATCTGCTGAAGTACAGCAGCAAAGATGATCGACATAGAGGCAACTACAAAACATTGCCAAACAATGTTGAGGCCTTCGGACCAAATGGTGAAAGCCTGGGTGTGGTGTTCAAAACCGCCATGCCCTTTGATACGCCGTACAAAATGACAGAACTCATTTCGTGGACGAATGAGATGCTCGCTTCCAACGCAGTGCATCCACTGCCCGCAACAGCAGCATTCGTTGCGATGTTTCTTGCAATTCATCCATTCCAAGATGGCAATGGCCGCCTCTCACGTGTCCTCACTACGCTGCTCCTCCTCAGGAAAGGCTATGCCTACGTTCCTTATAGTTCACTGGAAGGTGTTGTTGAGTCTAACAAGGAACCTACTACCTAGCACTCAGAAGAACTCAAGGAACGCTGGAATCAGACAACCTTGACTGGGATCCGTGGATTCAGTTTTTTCTGCAGGCGATGCAAAAACAAAAAGCAAACTTGCAACTCAAGCTTTCGAGAGAGCGCATTTTCGAGGGCGAGCTGCCAGCGCTTTCAGTGCGAATTTTAGAGCTTGTGCGCGAACACGGGCGGGTGAAGACGTCCGATATTGAAAATCTAACCGGTGAAAGCAGAAGTACCATCAAGGTTCGCCTGAACGAGCTGGTTCAACGAAGGCTGTTGGCGCGCTTTGGGAAGGGACCTGGCACCTGGTATGCGCTTGAGAGAGAGACTTGAGATCATTTCACGGGTGTCTTTTGAATGAACCGGATCGATCGAAGCCACAAAGATCGCCGGGCATCCAGGCATTACACAACATTCACGCTTCTCGACAGGACGTATAAGTCCGTCGGGCACTGAGAGAGCGCGCCAGTATGTCCGTCAGATATGTAATCGAGGTCTTGATCGTGATGACCGACATTGACACGATCGCTGTTGATCGGTTTGTATTTTTCAGGAGCTGAGCAATGCAGTTAACAACGTCACAAGCGCAGCGCTTTTATGGCATTTGGTTTCCATTGCTGCGTTTTGCCAACCAGAAAAGAAGAGTAATCAAAGAATCCTTGCTTCTAGGGGAATCGTTGAATCCTACTGATGCTGCCATTGTTCGCGAGGTCCTTTGGTCTGATGATCGATTGCTCGAAGAGTTCGTACGTAGAAATCCAGCTCGACTTCCGGACGCCGACTTGAGAGTGGTTGAAAGCTGGCGCTGGAGAGTGGCGGGAAGATTCCTTGTTGTGAAGCATTTGAAGAAGTACTCGGTGCTTATTTCTGGAGAGCAATCTAGCCATGCTGGGCCCGAGGTATACGGTGTTGTTGGCATAAACTGTCCGCTTGATGATGTGATTTATGATACGCCGTGCATGATCCAAGCCACTTTAATTCCTTTCGAGGGAAAAATCACATACGACAGCTTGTTCTCAAGCTATTCAATTAGCTTTGGGCGAAACATCACCGGCACCCTGAATCAGGATTATCAGAACGCCAAGAAGCGAGGTGCAATTATCGAGTCATTGGAACGAGCAGCTCTAGAATTAGTACGGTAGTGTTTCTTGCCTGGGTGGGGTGAAACACAAATGCCGACAGCTACAGCTCTGACGCCATGGAACCAAATGATGCTGAGCCAGACGCATTCAAGAGGCGGACCATGAGTTTGCCGCCGGGCCGTAGTTATGGGCCGCAAAGAACCAACCGACTCAAGTTGCGCGAAAGATCGCTGACGGATTGAGTGCCATCGCTGCCGCCAACCTCTCAATGGCGTATGAAAAGCTGAGTGTTCCAATCCTTGCGCAAGCGATTCTCGTATCGGCGCAACTTAGTGAACACGAAGCCCGAGTAGTCATTTCCACATCACTTAGCGTTCTTTGCCAGGATTTTGTACGAAATCGAGTCTTCTAATGAGAGGCACCGCACATGGTGCTGCCCTTGCCCTCGCAGCTCTGCATTCAAGTAACGCCTTCCGTAGCAATGCGCTTACATCCAAGCGGACTGAAGGTGTTGATGGGAATTCTTGTTCATTTTCCCTTCCCGGGGTCCAGGTGGGGTCCAGTCGAAAAAACCTCCCCAAAAAAGAAAACCGCCTTTCGGCGGTAATCGAGATGGTGGGCGAGAGAGGACTTGAACCTCCACGAATTACTCCACTAGTTCCTAAGTCTACTTGAAGGCTGGTCGCAGGTTTTCTCTATTGCTTTCAAGTTTTGCCTGGAGTGTATCACCAAATATCTGGGCACTCCCAAAAACCAAGCGGCTCTCCGCTGGAAAGCCGCTTGGTGTCTGGGTTGTGAAGATTGGGCGGTAAGAGACTCGAACTCCTAACCCCCTCGGTGTAAACGAACCGGTACCACGACTTTACTAGGGTTTCCGGACTTTTTGCCAAGCGCTAGTTTCTATTTCTCTCGGTTCCCGATATGATGACTAGGTGGGGTTATCCAGCCTTTCGCGTCGTATTTTATGACAACCGTCGGTTCCTCGCTTGAATAGAAGCTGAATAGAAGCTAGAATAAAAACGAGGGGGTCATACCCCTTCGTTGAATAGAAGTGAATAGAAGAAAAGAGTCCTAAAAGACGAGAGGATATGACCCCCTCGTGCGGAACGAATGGATGAACTGCAGGTGGGGGAGAATCGGCTGTGCCAAGGATTGCTAAAAACCAAATCAAGTTCACCAAGCAGGAAATAGAAAAGCTCCCGCCGCCATCGAAGGGCTCGGTTGTGTATCACGACACAGTCGTGAAAGGGCTTGTGCTAATTGTCTACACAAACAGCAAGACCTTTCATATCTACAAATTTGTGGGCGGCAAGCCAATAAAGCCAAAGCTGGGTAGTTTCCCTGACATGACTGTAGAGCAGGCGAGAAAGGAAGCGCAACAGATGCTTGGCACCATTGCGAGTGGTGCACCAGTTGTATCGAAGCGTGTTTCCAAAGCTGCTGGGCTGGATTTGGGAGAATTGGTTGAGCACTACATAGATGATTATGCTCAGCACCATTGCACAACCTGGGAGGAAATGCGCAAGAATCTGCAGCGGTGTTTTGATCTCTGGCTATCAACGCCCGCCGCTTCGATTACTCGCGCGGATGTACAGCAGCACATGAATGTGCTCGGTAAACGAGGGCACCACACGGCAAACAGAGCCTATGATGATCTGCGGGCAGTTTTTTCATGGAGCGCGAAGTACGGATATCACTCCGGCGACAATCCATGCACCGGCATTACAAAGTTCAAAACCAGATCTCGCGAGCGTTTCATACGCCCGGATGAATTCGAGAAATTCCTTGAAGGGCTAAAGACCGAGAAAAACATTCCCTTTCGTGATTACGTTTACTTGAGTCTGTTCACCGGTGCGCGGCAAGGCAATGTTCTTGCGATGAGATGGGATCAGATCGATTTCGAGCTTGGGCTCTGGCATATTCCGATCACCAAGAACAAAGAATCTCAGACTGTGCCGCTAACTGATCTTGCAATGCAGATTCTTGAAGATCGACATGAGCACCGAAAATCTGATGAGTGGGTGTTTCCCAGTGACGGCGCCAGCGGACACGTCGTCGAACCCAAAAACGCCTGGGCGAAATTCTTGGAGCGCACTAAGTTGGAAGATCTGCGCATGCACGATCTTCGTCGCACGCTTGGAAGTTATATGGCTATGAACAACCAGTCCTTGCAAATCATCGGTAAGGTGCTCGGACACAAGTCTCCGACAGCGACCCAAATCTATTCGCGCCTGGCCTTCGATCCATTGAAACATGCTATGGAAGCAGCGCAAGCTTCAATGGCCAATAGCGCCGAAATTCTTCCAACAGGCTTATTCAAGAAAAAGAGAAAACCGGGGCTCAAACGAGTCAAATAGAGTGCGGTTCGGGGTTTGCGAAGAATGTATACTATGAGTATACAAATCCAGGACTTATCAAACCGTTTTGGTTTGACTATGTGCTACAATGTATACCATGGGTATACAAAGATATGGAAAGCTAAACCGCCTGCAGCAGGTCCTACCGGAGGGACTGCCAGTTGATTCCAGCTGGCTTCAAAAGCAAGGATACTCACGCCAGCTTATAGCGAAATACCTGCGGCATGGATGGCTGGCGTCGCCAGTGCGAGGTGTCTACCGTCGAGCTAGCGCCATGATCGATCAGAAGAGCTGGGAACCAGTCGTGATATCGATGCAGCGCCTCCTTGAAGTCCCCACCACGGTTGGAGGACGCACCGCATTAGAGCTGAACGGTCTGTCCCATTATCTGTCAATGACGGCGCCATCGGCAGTTCATCTTTATGGATCTGAACTGCCACCGAGCTGGGTGAACAGATTGCCGTTGAAGCAGCAATTTGTGTTTCATTCGACGCATCTATTCAAAACAAGTGATGGCAACATAAAGAAAAGCAAGGAATATCAGCAGGCAAACTTCACACAGCACAAGTGGGGCGCTTCTGAATGGTCGATGCTAATCTCCACGCCGGAGCGAGCGATCCTCGAACTTCTTGACGAACTGCCAACTCATGAGACCTTCCACCAGGCAGACGTGCTGATGGAAGGTCTGACCAACTTGCGACCGAAATACCTCAACACGGTACTTGCAGATTGCCGGAGCATAAAAACAAAACGTCTTTTTCTCTGGTTTGCGCAGCGACATAATCATGCCTGGCTTAAGACGCTCGACACCGAAAATATCGATATCGGCAAAGGGAAACGCATGATAGTCCCTGGTGGCAAACTAGATCCGAAGTACCTCATAACCGTTCCGGAAGAATTCGCCAATGATCGACAGCGCACCATATAGAAAACAAGTCTCGCTGCTTATTCGCGTTTTGCCTATTGTCGCGCAAGAGCATTGCTTTGCACTGAAAGGCGGCACGGCAATCAACTTGTTCATCCGCGATATGCCGAGGCTGTCTGTTGATATCGACTTAGCCTATCTTCCTGTCAAACCGCGTGACGAATCACTGCAGGAGATTGATGCCGCTCTCAAAAATATCGCAGCCAGGATCGAGAAAAGCGTTCCAGATACAAAGGTGCGCGCTTCAGTCTTGCAGGGCACGGACCGGGCGGTCAAGCTTGTCGTTAGTACGAGAGACGCTCAAATTAAAATCGAAGTTACGCCAGTTCTACGCGGGACGGTTTTCCCCCAGCAGACTCGCGCAGTCTCGGAGAAAGTGCAGAGTGAATTTGGGTTCGCCGAGATCGCCGTAGTCTCTTTCGAGGATCTCTATGGTGGCAAGCTTGTAGCCGCTCTCGATAGACAACACCCACGCGACCTATACGATGTTCGGCTGCTATTGGCGAACGAAGGCTTAACACGGGATTTATTCCGAGCATTTCTCGTCTATCTCATCAGCCATGATCGGCCAATGTCGGAAATTATCTCTCCCAGATTTCGCGACATTAAGCATGAATTCGAACATGGTTTCGTCGGGATGACGGTTGATGCAGTGAGCCGCGAAGAGCTTGAAAGCACGCGGAAGGAGTTGGTCGAGAGCATTCATAAAGCCTTTACCGACGGTGATCGGGAACTCCTCTTATCAATTAAGCGTGGTGCTCCGAAGTGGCATCTGCTTAAAATTGATGGAGTCGAAGCATTGCCTGCGGTGCGCTGGAAACTTCAAAACTTAGAGAAGCTGCCGGATGGGAAACGTAAGGAGTTAGTTGAGCGACTCGCTCGTGTTCTGCAATAATTTCTATGTTCAACCACGACTGCAGCAGCTAGATTGTGCCTGCAAGTAAATTTCGAATGTCGCAAAAGCATCTTGCTGTTTTGTCTCAAGTGATTGACGCTTGCGAAGTGCACTTTGTTAGCAAATGCTGTCACAAGCTTCAAGAAGTTTCTCAGGATTTCTGCGTGTGATCCATTTCATGTGTGCCCGTCGTTGTCCTAGGCAAAATCGAGACTTTTAGCCCTCGTATTTACCTGCTCCCAATCAATATTGGAGAAGAACGCTCCGATGTAAGAGTTAGCGTCGGCGCCGTAATCCATTTGATATGCATGCTCGTACATGTCCATCACGAGTAGTGGTTGACCGGCAGCCAATGCGACTTGGTGATCGGAACTCCACACGTTAAACAACCTTTTGTCGCGCGGACTGTAAGCGAGTATTACCCAACCCGAGCCGCCCGACAGCGACTGTCCGGTGAGTTTGAAATCGTGCTCCCAAGCTTCGATGGAACCAAACTGGCGATTGAGCACATCTTTTATGGTGCCACCAAGTTTGCCGTCTCCACCTAAATTATCAAAGTAATACTCGTGCAGAATCATTGAGTTCATAGCGATTAATGATTCCCGCTTTAGCGAACCCATTTGAAATGGCGCTGCGTCTGCTGGAAGTTGCGCGATCTTCTCCTGAATTGCTCCCAAGCGTTTAACAGCGCCTGCATAATTC
>Ga0163151_10006635_pt1 | contig 13987 bp, 10 predicted proteins | sample OliLakLV19MP5IB2_FD_145596 | JGI IMG/M metagenome (GOLD analysis project Ga0163151, IMG submission 145596) | Freshwater microbial mat bacterial communities from Lake Vanda, McMurdo Dry Valleys, Antarctica - Oligotrophic Lake LV.19.MP5.IB-2 | ecosystem: Environmental > Aquatic > Freshwater >...
GGAGAGGGTTAGGGTGAGGGGGCCCGATCGCTCCAAACGATCCCCATCAACAGTTTTGTCTTCGGACACGCCGGGAAGCGCTCGCCCCCTCACCCCGACCCTCTCCCCCGAAGACGGGGGCGAGGGGGCCGGAATCACATCCCTCGGCGGTGTGACACTGGGCATCCGTTCCACGCGGCCCGACGTCGGCCGCTCGAAGCCCACCAGCAGATTCAGCAGCGACGTCTTCCCCGCCCCGGATTCCCCCAGCACCGCGGTGATGCCCAGCGGAATCGCGAGCGTGACGTTATCGAGCCGCGGGCGCGGGCCGCCGGCGAGCGTCACGTCGGTGAGTCGCCAGACGATGTCGCTCACGCCCGCCCCTTTTGCACCAGTGGCCACACGGCCGCGGCGATCGCGAGCGGCCCCAGCAGCAGCACGGCTGCCTCCGCCGACAACGCCGCCGTCCGCCCGAAGTGCATGAAATTGTACAGCCGCACGACGCCCGAGGTCAGCCCCGTCGGCGACAACAGGTACGCCGTCGTCAAATCGAGATAGCCCCAATATGTCAGCCCGGCGACCGCGAAGAACCGCGGCTCCTCGACCAGACGCCACCACAACCGCCGCCCGTGACGCTGTTGTTGCGGATCGGATGATGTCATTAACTGCGCCGCGAGGAACTCCGCCGTGCGCGGCCGCCGCGGATCGACCCACGCCCGCAACAGCACCGCCCGCGGCAGCAGATAGAGGATGAGTCCCAGCACCCACGGCACCGGCGTGTTGTACAGGACGCGCAACATCGGCGTCTGAAACGCGGCGACGAGCGCGAGGCCGAGCAGCAGGGAGCCGAACAGGCCGGGGAGGCACAGCAGCAGTTGTCCCAGCCCCGAGCGCCAGCGAGGGAGGATTCGATCGCTCGAAACCGTAGGGTCCGCTGTGCGGACCGAACCGTCCGACGTTGCGGTCCGCACAGCGGACCCTACGGACCGCGCGATCAACCACGCGACGCTCGCCGCGAGCACCGCGGCGGCGAGGCCGGCAAACAGCTCGCGCGCGAGGCCCTGCATCCGCAGCGGCTGCGTGACGAGCTGCTGCAACCCCGCGGGCAACCCGGCGGCCAGCGACACCGTCGGCCAGCCGATGACGATCACCCACTGCTCGACGAGATACGCCACTATCAGCGCCCTGGTGACCTGAGATTGATGGACCGGTGTGATCACCGCCGGCGCATCATCGGCACTCTGGGCGACAGCCGCGATGCCGAGCATCAACACGACGAATTGCCCGACCACTGGTCCGATTGCCGCCTGTAGGGATGCCGCGAGCGACAGCCCGCCGACCTGTTGCACGAACAGCCAGTCGGACCAACTGACTGCGCGGATTAACGCCGCCAATTCAAACTGCTGGAAGCTGACGATCCATAACAGGGACAAAGTCGGGATCGCGGACGTCACCGGCCCCGCGAACCAAAGACGCAGCCAATCCACGCGATCGCGCCACGTCCGCAGTGACAATCGGCGACAATACAGAGCGGACGGCGTGACCATTGACGTTGGCGTCAACAGCCACGCGACCACACCGACGGGCACGACGCGCAACAGCATCAGCGCGGCACACGCCGCTTCCGCGGGCCCGGGCCGCCCAGCGTATTGCGGGGCATAAGCGTAGCCGACCAGCAATTCCGGGAACAGAAACGGTCCCAAGACCGCCACCCATCGCCAGCGGCGACGTGGGCCGTCATCTCGCTGCAACCATTTTGCAACGGCGACACAGATCGGAAACGCGATCACCGTGATCAGCACCGCGCGGAGCCCCGACCACTCGAGCGCGGCCGCGAAGCTCACGGCGCGGAGACGGTCTTCCAGAGCAATCGCCAAATTGCGGATGTCCGACCACCCGAGCGCGGCCGCGAAGGTCACGGCGCGGACTCCGTCCGCAACCATTCGAGGACGGCGTTGCGCGCGGGGAGCAGTGGACGGAGGTCGATGCTGTGGGAAGCGCGAAGCCGCAAGCGTTCGACATCGTCGGGGAGCGACTCGTCGCCAATGTCACCCAGCGGGATTTGTCGCGCGGACGATCTCGCGAGCCGCAGCTCCGTTTCGCGCGACGCGAGGAAATCGACGAGCCGCCGGGCATCCGTTTCGCGCTGCGTGCCGCGGATGATCGCCACCGTGTTGGGGATGACGATGGTCTTTCCATCCACCTCAATCGGCAGCATCGCGATCGGAGCGCCTGCGTCGAGGGCGAGGAACGTGTCGTCGGTGTCGGTCCAGCCGCAGTCGCACGTCCCCGCGACGACGAGATCCTTCACCAGCCCGTTGCCCGGCACTTCGCGCAAGCCCCGTCGACGCAGTTCGCGATGCAGTTCCTGAAGTGTGGGCAGCCCCAATTGATCGCACATCACCGCGTAATGCGTGAGCGTCGTTCCGAACATCGGCTGGGCCATCGCCACGCGAGACGCTTCCAGCGCGAGCGCCCATCCCACCGACGATTCGTCGGCCGACATCGCCGTCGTGTTGACGATCCAGACCCGCATCCGTGCCCCGAAGCCGACCCAGTGACCGTCGGCGTCGCGGAATTGCTCGGGCATCCGTTGCCAACCGTCACCCTGATACGGCAGCAGCAGCCCCTGCTTCTGCAGGTCGAGCGTGCCCAGCAGCTCGTTGTTCCAGAAGACGTCGCACCGCGGCTGTTGCCGTTCGCGCTCGATGAGCTGCACCAGGCCGAGCGACTTGGTCGCTTCGGTGTCGAAGCGGATGTCGAGCGGAAGGCCGGTCTGCCGCTCGAACTCGCGCAGCACCTCTTCGGAATAGACGGCGTCGTGGGCGCAGTACACGACCAGCGGCCGGGACGCCGGGTCGGCGAGCGGGTTCGCGCCGTTCAGCCACAGGCCGGTGAGCACGAGCGCAGCGACGACGGCGAGGAGCGCCGACGGACCGGCGTGACGTGAGGGCATCCGTGGCATTCAGTGATTGGTGATGACGTAACGAAACTCAGGGTTAGACGAGTCTTCAGCCCCTGCAGGCAACGCCACGAACCATTCCATTTTCAGGCAGAGGAATTGGTCCACAGATTACGCCGATGACACAGATTAAAGGCCAAGGCGGTGGAAAACCGAGGTGGCCATTTCTCTCGGTCTGCCAATCAATCTGTGAAATCTGCGCAATCTGCGGACAGCTTCTTTTCCTGCATCCAACGGAATCGTTCACAGCGCGCCGCGGCGTTATTTCTTGCCATCCGCCTTATCCAGCGCGTCGAAGTAGTGCTTGATGCCGTCGTGATAGCCGGGGGGCACCTGCTCCTGCACGATCGCCTCGCTGGCCCCCTGCCGGACCTGCTGCACGAGGCCGCGGAAGTCCTGCGCGGCGGCCCCCTTCTCGCCGAGGCCCTGGGCCTTCATCGACATCAGCACCTTGCCGGCCTTCACGGCCGACTTGGAGATCTCGGTCTGGAAGTCGGTCTTGATGGAATCGTCCTCGGGGGCGTTGCCGCCTTTGCCGATCCCCTGTCCGCCGAGGCCGTTCCCTTTGCCGTTCCCCTGACACTGGGCGCAACCCTGGCACTTCCCTTCCCCCTGACACTCGCCCCCCATCTTGGCGAGCATCTCTTTGTAGAACTTCTCGTACTCGGCCATCCCCTTGAGGCCCTGCGTGTCGCGGCCGTCGAGTTTGTCCTTGTCGTTGACCCGCTTGGCGAGTTGCAGCGTCTTGAGGGCGTCCTCGAGATTCTTGAGATCCTGGGCCGCCTGCTGGAGGTCGCCGAGTTCCATCTCCGCCAGTTCCATCGACTCCAAAGCCGCCTCGAGCGCGTCCTTCGACAGATCCCCCTGCTTGGCCAGATCGAGCTGCTTCGAGACCCGCTTGAGCGCCTCGGCGAGCTCCTTCTTGTCGACGTTCTCCTTGGCGAACTTCTCCAACGTCTGCAGCCGCTCCTTCATTTTTTGCTGCAACTTCTGCTTGGCGATCGGGTCTTCGGTCTTCGCAAGTTTTTCCAGTTCCTCCTTGAGTTCGTCGAGCTCCTTCTTCAGGCTCTCGGTGGAACCCTGCTGCAACTCCTTGGTCCACTTCTGCAGTTGCTCCTGCGTCGCAGCGCCGAACATCTGCTCGGCCTGCGGGGCCGCCTTGAGCAGGTTCTTGAGCTGATCGCCCGCCAGCTTCCGCCACATCTCGCCCAACTGCTTCTGCTCGTCCATCAGCGATTCGAGGTTCTCCCGCCGCTGCGCGGGCTGCATCTTGTTGAGCGTGAGCTGCAACTGGTCGACGGCCTCCTCGGTCGGATCGGCGTCCTCCGAGTCTTCGGTCTGCTTCTTCAGCTCGGCGATCCGCAACTTGGTCTCTTCGTGGCTCTCGGCGAGGCGGTCCTTCCGCTGCGACACCAGCGACGCCTGCGCGACCTTCCCGAACGGATCGAACTGCGGCAGAAACATCAGCCCGCACGCGACCGCCGCCGGCAACCAGACGGCGTGCCAGTAACGCCGCTGCCAGCCGAACGGTGCGACCCGCGCGGCGTCGATCTTCGCGGCCCGTTCTTCGGCATCGCGGACGACGAGCGCCTGATACTCGCCGGCCGACGTCTTCAACATCGCCAGCGTGAGATACAGATCCTTCGCACCCACCGCCTGGTCCACTGCGCGAGCGACGTCTGATGTCTGCGGCCGCCGATGCCAGAGCGCCGCCGCGACGATCGTCACCACGGGGACGGCGAGGAACGTCTGCCAGTTCACCCACTCGGTCCAGACGCCGCCGAACCGGCTGACGCAGAGCAGCACGACGTAGATCGTCGACGTCGCCAGCAGCGCCGCATACGCGGCGCGGGCGATGGCCCGCCACCGCAATCGGAACGCGACCTGACGGAGCAACTGTTGGGACCGGGGCGCATCGGACATCGCAGACTCTCCCGCCGATCGTGCGGCCTATTTCAGAAATCGGCACATCGAGGGCCGTGTATTGAGAATAGAGCGGATCGGGCCGCGGAACAAGGTGAAAGCGGCGGTGAGAGAATATCGAACAGTCGTTCCCAGTTTGTACCGAATCAGAACGGCGGCTCACTCCTTACCCCGAAGGGGTTGCACATCAAAGCCCAGGGTCGCGAGTCATCGAGCGCACCCTGGGTTGCTGACAGAATGGTGTCTCTTTACCCCGCAGGGGTTACATAGACCGAACGGCACTCGATGATGGAACCCCTTCGGGGTACCGGCCGCTCAACGACGCCAACCCAGGGTGCGCTCGATGACTCGCGACCCTGGGCTGTGTGATCGAACGCCTTCGGCGTAAATCAGCTGCGATGTTCCGCCAATGATCGCACAGAATTGGAAATGTCACTTCAACGGCCGCCCCTCCACCGGTTTGCCGTTGGTCGTCAGCACCTGAATCTCGTGGGCGCGGTGCGGGCCGCGGTAGGTCCAGACGAGTTTCTTTTCAGGCGTGACCTCGAAGACCTTGATCGCCGTGCCCGTCGCGTGATAGGCGCAGATCACCGTGTTGCCGTTGGGTAGCCGTTGACCGCCGCAGGCGTCGTCGAACGGTTTTTCCTTGGGAAAGTCGTCGTTGCTGACTTTCCACACGACTTTGCCCGACGGGTCGAACTCGACCGCCTTGTTGCCGTGCGTCAAGTTCACCAGCGTGTGGCCGTTGTCGAGGCGGATGGCGGTGAACGGCCAGTTCTCCGCGGCCCGGCCGCCGAGCTCCTCCAGGTCGGTCTTGAAGATCTGCTTCACTTCGCCGGTCGGCGCGTACTCCTTCACGGCGAACGCGAAGAGGTGCGGCACCAGGTAGTTGCCGCTCGGCAGCTTGCGGGCCATGCGGGTCTGCATGTGGCCGTTGTCGGTCTCCGGCTGCAACGGACACTCGACGGCGATCTTCCCGTCCGCGGCAACCTCCAGCAGCCGCGGCTTGCCTCCGAGCTCGGTGATCAGCGTCCGCCCATTCGCGAGCCGCTCGACGGTGCCCAGCTCCTTGTTGTCCGGCGACAGCTTGTAATGAAAGACCGTCTCCTTGCCGCGGGTCAGCTCGCGGACTTCCTCATTCCAGGCGATGAGGATGTTTCCGTTGGGGAGCACGAAGCCGTCGCGCGCGGCGGGCTTGCCGGCGTTCCAGACCTCTTCGCCGTTCTCGCCGATGATGCCGGTAAACGTCGGCCCGGCGATGAAGAACGAATGCTTGATGTCGTCGGCGTCCGCCAATGACGACAGCAACCCGAGACAGAGAACGGTCCAACCGAGTTGCCGCCGCATGATGGTCTCCGAGAATTCAAGTGAGCCGATCGAGAGGCTCGGCACAGGATACGCGGCGGGGCTGATGGATGTCGAATGACGGAAGGGAAAGATTGGAAAACCACAAAGGCGCGAAGGACGCCAAGGAAGAAAAAGCGTCGGGCATGACAAATTTCAGCAGAGACAAGGATGATTGTCTTGCCTGATTCCGAACTTCCGCCTTCCTTCGCGTCTTTGCGGTGTTCCGGTCTTCTTCCGTCGTTACGCAATCAAATCCAGCACCACGCGGCAAGTGGCCCAGACGCCGCTTTGGGTGTCTGGGTTTACAAGAGGGCTGACTCCCGCCGCTCCGAATGCAGTACCTCTTGTGAACCCAGACGTGCAGAGCCACGTCTGGGCCACCCGCCATTGAGTGTTGCCTGGAGAGTCTCGATTAGCCGCTGATTGCGTCCAGCGCCCGCCTGGCATCATCTCCGACTGTTGGATGGCCGAGGAATTGTCGGACCACAGGTGCGGCAGATGCGGCATTGGGGCCAATCTCACGGAGCGCACCCAATGCCGAATTGGCTTGATTGATCGAACCCATCTGAGCCCCAAAGGCTGTCAGCGAGGTCAGTGGGCCATTGGGCGGCGTCGCGGCATTGCGAAGCACCTTGACGATCGTGGGCACTGCGATCGCTGCCCGCTTGGCATCCTTTCCCGTCACTTGCCCCACCTGTCTGAGCGCCTCCGTCCGGAGATGAGATTCGTCGGCAGCATAGCGAACCTCCAACCCGACAAGGCTTACGAAATCGCCCAAGGCCGCGTCGTCGTCACGTGCCAGCCGGCTCAGAAGCCCCACGCCGCTCCTGCAGACATCACGACGCGTCTCATACGTCGCATCGTTGCGCGTTGACGTCGCTGACGTACTCGCGCGATTACCGAATTTGGCCAGATTCAAGAGCGTGCCGGTCAGGATCGGTGAGACGGCGGCATCGAGCTCCTGCTCCATGTTGAGCGTGGTGAACAGGGATGCGTAGGAATCGAACACTGCCGCATGAGTTCCAGAATTCCCTTGCGGAGCGGAGACCAGACTCCGGGCGAACTTGGCGGCCGCTGGCGAGACCTTCTCCAGCACGATCAGTGCGTTCTGCCCGGCGATTCCTGGTTGGCCGGCAATCACTTCACACAACACTCGTTTGACGGGCACGCCCTCGCCGCCGAGCTCGACGAATTGCTGGGTGAGCTTGTGGAATCCGGCCCCCTTCGCAGTGGCGAGTTGCTTGACCATTCCTCGCATCTTGGCCGACAGTTTCTGGTGGTCGGCCTTGTCATCCGCGATCAACGGCGGAACATTCCCAATGCAGAGGACCACCAACAAGCAGAACCGGGCCATCTGGGAATGAACCGGCGTAGACTGCGGAAGCGTCATGATCGGAGCCTTCATTTCCTTGAAATGCGGTTTGTTGAATCGATCTGACCAATGGACACCGAATCTGGAAAGTTTGGAGCCTGTTTCGGGCAAACAGAACGGAACTCTGTCACGTTGCTGTTGTCAACCGCAAAGGTCTCCCGCCGCTGCAACCACTGATCCCGCCCCATCGCCGTAACCCCCAGCACCGCGATGGCGACGACCTCCGCGGCGAGCAGCGTGCCCGCGTGGGCGTTGAACCAGACGTTGACCGGCGCGGCGAGGTAGAACAGCAGGCCCGGTCCGCGGCGGGGAGCAGTCATGGAGAACATCCGCAGGTCGAAATCCGAATGACGAGGGAAATTCTAGCACGGCAGCGCACGCTGTCGATTCCGGTCCCCTCGCCCGCCGCCCTGGGCGGGAGAGGGTTAGGGTGAGGGTGTATTTTTCTTCTGGGCGGGGAGAAGAGAAAGGCCAAAGGCACCCTCACCCTTGCCCTCTCCCACCGAAGCGGTGGGCGAGGGGAGAACACCGTCGTCACGCGATCAAATCTCGCACCACGCGGCCGTGGACGTCCGTCAGACGGAAGTCGCGGCCCTGCAGGCGGAACGTCAGGCGTTCGTGGTCGATACCCAACAGATGCAGGATTGTCGCGTTCAGGTCGTGGACGTGGACCGGGTTCTCGGTGACGTTGTAGCTGAAGTCGTCGGTCTGGCCGTAGACGAGGCCCGGCTTCACGCCGCCGCCGGCGAGCCACATCGTGAAGTTCCGCGGGTGATGGTCGCGGCCGTAGTCGGTCTTGGACAGCGTCCCCTGGCTGTAGACCGTGCGGCCGAACTCGCCGCCCCAGACGACCAGCGTGTCGTCCAGCAGGCCGCGCTGCTTGAGGTCTTTGATGAGGCCCGCGCACGGCTGGTCGCACGCCTTCACCAGGTTCCTGATGTTCCCCGGCAGGCCGCCGTGGTGGTCCCAGCCGCGGAGGAAGACCTGCGTGAACCGCACGCCCCGTTCGGCGAGCCGGCGGGCCAGCAGGCAGTTGTACGCGAACGAGCCGGGTTGCGTGACCTCCGGGCCGTACAGGTCGAGCACGTGCTGCGGCTCGTCCTTGACGTCGGCCAGCTCCGGCACCGACGTCTGCATGCGGAACGCCATCTCGTACTGCGCGATGCGGGCCGCGATCTCCGGATCGTTCACGTCGGCGAGCTTCTGCTGATTGAGCGCGGCGAGGCCGTCGAGCATCGTCCGCCGCGACTCGGCATCGACCCCCGGCGGATTCGACAGATACAGCACGGGATCGCCCGACGACCGCAGCGACACCCCCTGATGCTTCGTCGGCAGGAAGCCCGAACCCCACAGTCGCGAGAACAGCGCCTGCGTCGACGAGCCGTTGGCGATCCGCGAAATGAGCACCACGTATGCGGGCAGATCCTGATTCGGGCTGCCGACGCCGTACGACAGCCACGACCCCAGACTGGGCCGGCCGGGGATTTCGCTGCCGGTCTGAATGAACGTGATCGCCGGGTCGTGGTTGATGGCGTCGGTCTGCATCGACTTGACGATGGCGATGTCGTCGACCACCTGCCCCATGTGCGGCAGCAGTTCGCTGACCCACGTGCCGTTCTGCCCGTGCTGCTGGAAGTCGAACAGCGACGGCGCGATCGGGAACCGGGTCTGGCCCGACGTCATCGTGGTGATCCGCTGTCCGTTGCGGACGGACTCGGGCAGGTCCTTGTCGAACCAGTCCTTGAGGCCCGGCTTGTAATCCCACAAGTCGAGCTGCGACGGCCCGTCGGCCATAAACATCCAGATCACCCGCTTGGCCTTCGGCGCATGATGCAACACGGGCATCGCCCCGACGGCCTCGGGCGGAATCGACGGGCCGCCCGCGAACAGTTTCGGATTGATGCACGACACCAGGGCCGCAGCCCCGAGGGCATTGGCGGACTGCCCGAAGAAATGCCGGCGGGACATCGCGGTGCGGAGGCGGTGGAAGTCGAGGGGGTTCATGGAATCAATCCGGTTTGCGTGCAGGTCGGATGTCTTTGGACTCATCATCTCGGATACGTGATTCAGTGGATGTGATCGCCATCCCAAATGGGATGTCCGTGCATCATGCCATTAGGGCCAGGGTGCCGATGCCAAATGGGCAGCCAACAAACTGCTCCAATCGCCAATGAAATCATCAACAGCACAATGAAAATCGCGTGCCGCCTGTTGTTGCGAAGCTCAGCTTCCGAAGGGTGGTCTTCTAGCGACTGACGCTCAACCATGAGGATCTTCCAGAATGGCCTTCAATCGCTTGGCCATTGTTGGGTCGATCCGATCGAGCCAATCCGCATTCACAAGGTCGTTTTCGGCCAAGCTGCGCACATGGGCCTTGTCAATGATGCGAAACTGTGCAAGCAGCATCTCGACCAGTGTCGGCAGCTCCAGACAACGGTAGCCCTCCACCAGACAGGATTGTTCGGGAGTCGGAAGCGGTCGGAGGTCCTCGGGCCTGACTTGCGCTCCCGCGTATGCCAGTCGAATTGCGCCTCGATCCCAACTCTTGTCCGAGTTCCGAAGCAGGATTTGGGTCCGATATTTTCGATGGGCATACCCAAAGATATCCAGCGCAGCGAGGGCGCGATCGGCATCTCGTTCATGAATCAGCAGATCGATGGGTCGGAGACCCAAGTCGTTGACTCCGTCCGCTGAAATGATCCACGCCGCGACCGCCTTGCCGCCAATCAGCGCGAACGGCACATCGGCCGCCGTCATTGATTCCACGGCCTGATCCAACTGTTTACGGCCATCCCGCATCACCGCGTTCAATTGCTCAATGCTGCAAGGCAGCAGCGGCGGTTCGGTCGGCCGCACTGGGAGCACGCCCACTGTTTCCGCGGTGTCCCACACTTGCTCACTCCTTCGTAATCGCCTCATCCAGATTCAGCAGCAGATTCGCCGTCATCGTATACGCCGCGTGTTCGGCGGCGGGGAGCGACGTGTGATCAATCACCGTCATTCTCCCCCGTCGTTTTCATCATCGAAGAATTCCACGTCAGGATGCTGGACCAACGATCGCAACCGCTCGCCCAGTTCCGGCTGGTAACGCGAACACCACGACTCATCAATCATCCGCAAGCCGATCAGATCGACGAGATGCGTCTGGTCCTTCAAGCGAAACGACGTCAATTTCATGCGGACAAGGGCTTCGAGGGTCAGCACGCGATAATGATCTCCGCGCACCGATTCTTCCACATCCGGAGCAGGCGCGACATAGTCTTCGCGGACTTTCTCGCCGGCTCGGACAATGTGGACGGCATCGCGGAATTTGCCCTTGCGGCCGTCGAGGAAGCAATCAATGCCACTCACGTGACGGCGAACGAATCCTTCCTTGGACAAAGCCTGCTCGGCGGCATCGAGGTCTGCGGGCCGCAACAGCAAATCCACGTCCAGGGTGGCCCGAACAGCGCCTTCATCTTGCTTGGCGACCCAGGCGCCCACGGCGTTCCCCCCAATGACCGCATACGGAACTCCGGCGGCCTCCAAGGCGGTCGTGGCCCGTAACAGTCGTGCTTTGATCTTGTCCCTGGCGTCGTCCATTCGGTCGAGCACCTCCAAGGTAAATGATGGCAGTGGAGTCGCCAAGTTGTCACTCCTTCGTAATCGCCTCATCCAGATTCAGCAGCAGATTCGCCGTCATCGTGTACGCCGCGTGTTCGGCCACGGGCAGCGACGTGTTCCGCGGGGTTTCGCCGACGGCGAGGAGTTTTTCGGCGGAGGCCGTGTCCTGCGTGAAGCGGGCCAATTGCTTCTCGAAGACGGTGCGCAGAATCTCGGCTTCGACGGTCGTCGGTTTGCGGGCGGTGGTCAGACGGAAACCGTATTCCAACCGGTCCACCGGCTGGCTGCCGCCGTCGAGCAGCATCCGCTCGGCGAGCCTCCGGGCGGCCTCGACGTATTGCGTGTCGTTCATCAACGCCAGCGATTGCAGCGGCGTGTTGGTCCGCGGGCGGCGGACGGTGCAGTTCTCGCGCGACGGGGCGTCGAACGTCAGCATCGACGGCGGCGGGCTGGTCCGCTTCCAGAACGTATAGAGGCTGCGGCGATACAGCCCGGTCGGGTCGTCGCGCGTGAACTTGCTGGTGTTGCTGCCGACGAACGCCACCGCCTCCCAGACTCCCTCCGGTTGATACGGTTTGACGCTCTTGCCGCCGGCCCGTTCGGTGAGCAGGCCGCTGATGGCGAGCGTGGCGTCGCGGATGACTTCCGCATCGAGCCGGAACCGTGGCCCGCGGGCCAGCAGGCGGTTGTCGGGGTCGCGCTGCAACTGGTCCGGGCGGACTTTCGACGACCGCCGGTATGCCGCGGACATCGCGATCAGCTTCTGCATCTGCTTCACGTCCCAGCCGGTGCGGACGAACTCCGTCGCCAGCCAGTCCAGCAGTTCGGGATGCGTCGGCCATTCGCCCTGAGCGCCGAAGTCCTCCGCAGTTTTGACAAGTCCCGTGCCGAAGTAATGCTGCCAGTAGCGGTTCGCGATCACGCGGGCGGTGAGCGGATGCTCCGGCGACACGAGCCACTGTGCGAGGCCGAGGCGATTGGACGGTGCTCCCTCCGGCAGCTTCGGAAAGACGGCGGGGACGTTGCGGTCCACCTTCTCGCCCGGCTTGTCGTACGCCCCGCGGGTCAGGATGAAAGCGTCGCGCGGCTGCGGCAGGTCGGCCGAGACCATCGTCGCCGGCACCTGCCCGTCGAGTTCCGTCTTCTGCTTGTTGAGGCTGTCGACTTTTTGGTTGAGCGGATCGAACACCGGCCGGTAATCGGCGTGTGCGAATTGCAGGAAGTGGTCGCGGAGCTGCTTCTGCTGGTCCGGCGTCCGCTTCGCCTCGTCGATTTTGACGAGATTCTGGATATGCACCGGCAGCGTCGGCGGCGTGCGCCCGCGCTCGGTTTCTTCCCAGGCCAGCAGCGACCGCACCGGCGGCGTACCGCCCTCGCGCGTGACGATCCCCGCGTGATCCCAATGCACGGTCCCGCCGAACTGCGTGAACGCCCAGCCGTTGAGCATCGCCCCCGGCTTCAGTCCCACTTTCGCGGCTTCGACTTCCAGCCGCACCCAATGTCCCGTCGGCGGCAACGGCCCGCCCGGCAACTTGGCGGGCGTGTTGACCGCACCGAAGGGAATTTTGTCTTCGCCCCAGAACATGCGGTGTTCCCACGCGCCGTCGTTGAATTGCAGCATGATCGACTGCGGCGGGTTCTGCGGATCGAGATAGACGTAAGCGAACAGCACGTCGCCGTCGCCGATCTTCAGGCCGTCCTTCACGCCGGTGAAGAAGTGCTGCGATAAGCCGGGCGCCGTGCGGGTGGAGGACCGTTCGCCGCGGTAGACGGGGCCTTGCTCCTTCGTCACGAACTGCCACGGCGTGTCCCCCTGGGCGTTCGCGCCGGACGGCAGATCGTCCTCGATCCACCCCACTTCGCGACGCAGCGCGCTCAGCGCATCGACCGGTTCGCCGGCGATTACGGGGTCGACATACGCAATGCCGTCGAGTTGCTGACGGATCTCCTGCTGCGCCTGCGCGATTTGCTGGTCGAAGTCGGCGAACTTCGCTTTGTGCTCGTCCGTCGGCAACTTCAGAATCGGCGGCGGCAACAGCGCATTGCCGTCCATCGCGGCGTCAGCGAGCGAATTGAAGAAGGCATACAGCGAATAGAATTCGCGCTGCGAGATCGGATCGAACTTGTGATCGTGGCAAACCGAGCAGCCGACCGTCAGCCCCATCCACACGGTCGACATCGTTTCGGTCCGGTCGACCGCGTACCGCACCAGCACCTCTTCGTTGATCGAGCCCCCTTCGCTGGTCGTCACGTTGCAGCGGTTGAACCCCGACGCCACCTGCTGATCGATGTTCGCGTTCGGCAACAGATCGCCCGCCAGTTGCTCGACGGTGAACCGGTCGAACGGCACGTTCTGGTTGAACGCCGCGATCACCCATTCGCGGTACGGCCACATGCTGCGTTCGTTGTCGAGATGCAAACCGTGCGTGTCGCCATACCGCGCGGCGTCCAGCCAGATGCGGCCGAAGTGCTCGCCGTACCGCGGCGAATCGAGCAGCCGGTCCACCAGCCGTTCGTACGCTTCCGGCGAATTGTCGGCTAGGAACGCATCGACCTCGGCAATGCTCGGCGGCAACCCGGTCAGGTCGAACGTCAACCGGCGGATCAACGTGATCTGGTCCGCCTCGCCGTTGGGCGCAAGGCCGTCCCGTTCCAGCCGCGTCAGGATGAACCGGTCGATCTCGTTCCGCACCGACGCCGCATCAGTCACCGTCGGCGGTTCGAGTCGCTGCGGAGCGATGAACGACCAGTGCCCCTGATACTCGGCCCCCTGCGCGATCCATTTCGTCAGCGTCGCGATC
>Ga0163151_10006640_pt1 | contig 13969 bp, 8 predicted proteins | sample OliLakLV19MP5IB2_FD_145596 | JGI IMG/M metagenome (GOLD analysis project Ga0163151, IMG submission 145596) | Freshwater microbial mat bacterial communities from Lake Vanda, McMurdo Dry Valleys, Antarctica - Oligotrophic Lake LV.19.MP5.IB-2 | ecosystem: Environmental > Aquatic > Freshwater > Lake...
GAACGGGCCCCCTGCGTTCACTTCGCCACCACCGAACGGACGGTCGGACCGGGAACCCATTTTCCTTCCACCAAGGCAAAACGCTGGAACTCGGGCACTCCGACCTCCCGGTTTTTCATCAACGCAAAGACCATGTCGACCGCCGCCCGGCCAACCGCTTCCCAATTCTCGTTGGTACCTGCCAGATTCGGCGCGTGCGGCCTAACTCCCATGATGGCGAAGCCGAGATCTTCCGGCACCCGGAAACCGAGGCGGCGTAACCGTGCGAGTGTCTCCGGCATGGCACCAATCACACAGTCCGGCCGCTCCTCCGCCATCCACCGCTCCAGCGCTGCCAACGCCGGCACTTCCGTCTCGCAGAGCAACGGCTGGAGCCGCTCCCCAGGTTCACGCCACTGCTGCTCCGCCAAATAGGCGCCGAGAAAGTTGTGATCCGTGCGAACGTCGCCGCCCCGGTGAATCACAAACCCAATCCGGAGATAACCCAGCGAGCGCAGCTCCCCGAGCAGCATCCGCATCGAACGTGCGTGTTGGACGGATACACGATGCAGCGCCGGCCGAAGGATCGAATAGCCAATCGCCACGACACTGAAGCGTTCCCACGGCAGCGGCAGGTAATCACCAGGCTCGAAAAGCGGGGCGAGAATCAGTCCGCTGATCCCTCGAGCATCCAGCAGCTGCGCCAAACGATCCGGCTTCATCTCCGGAACATACGCGTTGATTAGCGCCAGCTTCAGACCCAGCGCCTCCGCATGCGCCCGCGCCGCCTCATACGCCAGTCGGTAGCCGTTTCGGTCCATGATTTGCCGGAACGCGGCCGGAAGCAGATAACCAATGGTGCCGCGAAATACCTCCCGGCCGTGACGATAGGCCGACAACGCCGACAACATCGGGTCGGGTTGGTAACCCAATCGTTCCGCCGCCGCCCGCACGCGGTCCATCGTCTCCGGAGCCACCCGTCGATCCCGCCGCAATGCCAGTCCGACCGTGGTGAAATGGACGCCCGTCGCTTCCGCCAATTGTCGCAAGGTGACACGCGCGCCCGTCATCGTGACGCCACCAGGACAGAGGGTGCGGGACGTGTCAATCGTCTCATTCTACAGGTAGGAAACTGAAGACTTTGACGTCTTAGTTAAGTTCCCGGAGGGTTGACACCTCCCGACGGTCTCAGCCTCGCGCAGCGCGCGTCCGCCGAGCGCTCGCTCCCCAACCCTGCATTGATCCGACCTAAAATTCGATGAACTCACCCCTGCTCCGTTTCCCACCTGCCGTTGCCCTGAGTTTTGCTTCGTTCGGGCTCGCTCTGGCCACGTTCGCCCAAACCGCCCCCGCACCTCGTCCAACCTCACCGGCGGCCAACGCCACCGCCGAGGAAGCCGTGCAGTTGTCCCCCTTCGAAGTCGTCGGGGAAGATGATCGCAGTTATCAGGCCGCCAATACCCTGGGCGCCACCCGCACCAACGTCGCCATCCGTGATCTGCCCATGCAGATGAACGTGGTGACGGAACAGCTCATGATCGACCGCGCGCTTTTCGATCTGGAGCAAGTGCTCGACGTCATCCCCGGCACCGCGCGGGCGTTCAACGAGTTCATTCCGCAAGTAAACATCCGCGGTTTCAACAGTTCCGCCGCCATGCGCAATGGTGTCCGCGGCCTCACCACGCCCGATATGACGTCCATCGCCCGCGTCGAGACGCTCAAAGGTCCCGCGGCATTGCTCTACGGCCAGACTCAGCCCGGCGGCGTGATTAATTATATCACCAAAAATCCTTCGCCTATCCGCAAAACGACCGTGCGACTCAGCGCCGGAAGCGAAGCGCTCTTCCGCGCCGAACTTGATACCACCGGCCCAATCAATCGTGCGAAAACCCTCAACTACCGCCTCGGCGTCACTTATTATACGGTCGAGAAAGGCGAGCGTCAGCGCAGTCTCGATCGCGTGGCCATCGCTCCGATGGTGCAATGGAAACCGTTTCAGCACACCAATATCATCGTTCGCTTTAGCCGCACCCATGACAACATCCGGCCCGCCGAGGGGCTGGCGCTAAAGCCCACCGGCGCCATTAACCGGGGAGGCGATCCGTCCTATTTCACCGCCTTCAACCCGCTCGATCCCGTTAGCTCCCCGCAGTGGGTCGATGATGCCGGTCCGGACTTCATCAAGGACAGTCCTGCGTCTTACCGGGATTACCGGCCCATCGTCTGGGAACTCGAGGCTACCCAGCGGCTCAACGCCAAAATGGATCTGCGGTTCAACTTCGCCTACCACCGCCGCGCCCGGGCCAGTATCCGCGAAGGTGGTACGGGCTTGATCAACCCCTGGACCCAGTCGAATCCCACCATCGCATTCCTCGGCGGCTTTAACAGCTGGAATATCGACAACACCCGGGGCGATCCTTTCCCCGCAGCGCTGCATCGTTACGAGTTTATCGGCCGCGGCGGCATTCCTGCAACCGGAGATCCCCTGGCCGACACCCGCCTGCTCAACGGTCAACCGTATGCCTACAATCCCGCCGTTCCCACGCTCGCCTATACTCCCGGCGTCAGCGGCTGGCGTCGCACCAACTGGATCGGCAACAATCGTCGCGAGCGCCGAATCAGCGGACAAATCGACCTCGTGACCCGCTTTAAGTTTGCCGGCATCGATAACACCCTGCTCACCGGCTTCGAGCATAGCCAGGAACGGGTCTGGCAAAACAACAGCACGCTCGTCCGCGACAACACTCTCAGCAACGCCGGCACCACGCTGTATAATATTCCCGGGACCACCACCATGGTGACGAACGTCGTGGATTACTTCTACAATATCTACAGCCCCGCGTCGACCGCGGCTCGTGATGCCTTTGCCGCCCGCAATGTTCTCCCTCTGGATCAATTCCGCAGCAACGGGTCAAACAACGACCAGCGCTTCACCAGCAATTCCCTTTACGTCAATTGGTCGGCCACGTTCATGAAAAACCGGGGTCGTCTCGCCGTGGGCGGTCGCTATGACGACGTCTCCGCTCGCAACAGCACGAAGAACCCCGGCACCAACTCGATCACGTTCGACGGCGTCACCACGAGCTCGATCGAAGGCGCCCGGACCCGCACCACCCCGCAGGCGGGCCTGTCGTATCGCGTGACCGATCCGATCTCGCTCTACGTGCTCTACAGTCAATCCGTCAATCCGCGCGTCACCTTCCAGCCGGCCCGAACCGCCGCCCGGGAAACGACCCTCCTCGCCCGCTACAGCCAGGATGGATTGCCCGCACCCAATCTCGACGCGTTGCCATGGGGCGAACTGCTCGAACCCGAGTTCGGACGCAGTTTCGAATACGGTATCAAGACCGATCTGTTCAATAACCGCGCCATGATCAACATCGCCTATTACGTGATCGACAAAGAAAACGTCTCCCGCGCCAAGGCATCCGCCGACCCCGACAGCTCCGTCGGTTTCATCGATCTGAGTGGCGCCGAAAGAGCCCGGGGCCTTGATGTGGATTTTTATATTCGCCCGATTCGCAACCTGCAGATCGGCGGGGGTGGCCTCTATAATAAAACCGAGATCGTCGCGGTGAATCCCACCACGCTGGCCACTCCGCTCGCCTTGACCTTCGCGGCGAACACCGGGCCCAACGCCCCCTACTCGCTCCTCGGCCGCCGCACGCCGAACGCCGCCAAGTGGTCGGGCAATGGCTACGTCCGCTATGAATTCACCGAAGGGGCTTTCAAGGGACTCGGGACGGGGTTTAGTTATATCTACATGGCACCCCGCCGCGAGGGCGATACCCTTCGCTGGTCGGAAGGCTGGAAACGCTGGGACGCCAATGCGAGTTATCGCACCCGGGTGCTCAATCGCGCCACGACGTTCAGTCTCGTCATCCGCAATGTCGCCGATCGTCACTATCGCGCGGATCGCGACACCTTTGCGCAGCCCCGTCAATTTGTCGGGTCCGTGAGCCTCGAGTTCTAAACCCGAGACGACCCGCGTGATTATAGCGCGGGTCGTTCACGTCACGGCAGGTGGATCCCCACCTGCCGCATTCGGTCCCAATGATAGTTGGGCGGGATCGCCCGGCCCGCGGTTCGACGATCAGACTGGCGCGGTTTCTCCTGTTTCAAATTCCCCAAGCCCCGCCCTGCGGTCCCTCACCGACAATCCGTTTCCCTCCGTGTTACGACTTTCGTCTTTCCTTTTCGCCGTGCTCCTCATCGTTCCTTGCACCCGGGCGGAATGGTTCGCCGGCTCTCCGGCCAACGAGGTCACAATCACGCTTTCACTCCGCTCCGACGGAACACCGTACTATAGTGTGAGCCATCGCGGAAAACCCGTCGTGCTGGCGTCGCGCCTGGGTTTCGAGTCCGCCACCGGCCCGCACTTGTTGGACGACTTCGAGTTCATCGCCACGCGGGAATCGCAATACGCCGGTGAGTGGTCTCCCATCTACGGTGAGCGCCAGACCATTCCCGACCGTTATCACGAACGCCGGGTCGAGCTGCGCCACCACGCCTCCAGCCAGCGCCTGGATCTCGTCCTACGCGCCTATCCGGAAGGCGCAGCGCTTCGCTATGAATTTCCGGCCAACCCGCAAAAAGACATCGCTGCCGTCCTCGCGCTCACCGCGGAGCGTACGGAATTCCGTTTCCTCTTTGCAGCCTGAGCTCGTTGGCTTGGCCTGATATACTTTCTTCCACCCCTTTTTCCCAGTACTCAGCCCATTCGATCCTTAAACGCGTAGGACGCGAAACAAGCCAGGACACTGTTGCTAGAAAGTATCGATCGGCTCCTGGCGCTCGCGCTGAGATAGCCGAGAGATCTTTTGCTTCAGCTCAAGAAGGCTCATGGAAGTACGGTGAGAAGACGGCAGCGCTGCGTCAAGCGACAGGACGCCTTGCCGAACAGTATGATTAGCCCAAACGCACTAGGGCTTTTGCACGGACAGCGGCGGACCGGGAAGATTGGTCCATAAGAGTAATGGGGCTGGGAGGTACCAGGGCGCAGGGTCGAAGCGTGTTTTGTTAGTTGCGAGTCCGGATCGACGATCGAACCCGCCCGGGAGTGCCGGCCTTGCATGTTGGCCACTTCCACTGACGTCCCGCGAACCGCGGACCACCTAACAAAACACGCCGTGACCCCAATGGCGCTTGGGGCTCTGAGCGTTGGTCGCAGATTTGGGTGGAGCAAGCGTTCTTGCGCCTTTAGGCACACAAGGTCCCGCTTAATGTCGGCTTCGTTTCACGGCGCGGCGGCGATTGACTAAGACTTATGTTGTGGGATAATCCCACCATGATTCTGACACTCGATGACAAGCGGCGTTTGACCGTCCCCGCTTCACTCGCGCCAACGAAACCGGGCGACCACGGGTGACCACACTTTGCCCGATGTCCCCGAGTTTGAAGACAACACCTGGACCTATCGCGTCGGCCCGGCGACGCCGTTTCGATCCGGTTTTCGCCGCGAAGTGGAAAACTACCTCGACATGACCCATTTCGCTTTCGCCCACGCGACCACCCTGGGCAAGGCGGCGGATGTGCGTTTGCCGAAAATGAACATCACGGTTCGCGAAGACGGCGGGTATCAGATGGACGCTCCTTTTCCTGCGCTCGATTCGCCCCACGAGCAGCCGGGCAAACTCCAGAGCGCCCATCATCGGCGCCAGCGGGGCTGGATGCCAAACTTCACCACCATCCGGCAAAGCTTCACCGATGGAGATGAGCGCGTGCTCGTGCATATCCCGTCTCCGAATACACGCGAAACGTGCACCGTATTTTGGTCACTCGCGATTTCGTCCGGGTTTCGCGGGCCCTCGCCCGAGTCGCAGATTGATTTTGCCATCAAAGTTCTCGATGAAGATCGGCAGATGTGCGAGCTGCAGATTCCCGCTGAGGTCCCCATCAATCCGACCCGCGGCGGCTGGGGCGTGCTGGTGATGCCCGGCGACACCCTCGCGAATACGTTTCAGAAACAATTTCGCCGCTGGCTGCAGCGTGAATTGAGTCCTCCGCGGAGTTCCCCACCTGCCGACACTTAAGCCCCACGCGGTTGAACCTATCGCTTGAACCTCTGCCCTGCGTCCCGCGCGACATCACGCCGGACGTCAGACCCGACGTAGGGCCCGAACTTGGGCGCGGCCTTCTGTCCGCTTCCGATGATGGCACCTTGGCGAACGCCCTCAGGTTTCACAGCGTGACACCAGCTACGCGCCAACGCAGGCCCTACGCCGATTCCGGGCACGACGGCGGATTTGATCCATGCGGCAGATCTCGTTGCGGATTCCCCCGCGATCCTCGCTACTAGATTCGACATTCTTACTATGCACCACGATTCCTGCTGTGAAGGCTGCTCTCCCGAGCAGTCCACCCCAACGCCCCGCCAAACCAGCCGCGCCGCCGCGCGTCCTCTCGCCGCCCGCGCCGCCGCTTCCCGGAGTGGCAAACCCGCCGCCGCGGCCAAAGCCGCCAAGGTCCCGGGCATCCCGCGCGGCCCACGCATCCTCACCACCACGGTGGGATCGTATCCCATTCCCGACTGGCTCGCCGCTCTCCCCAGCGAACAGGCCGTGATCGACGCCACCCGCGTCATTTTCGACCTGCAACGCTCCGCCGGCATCGATCTTCCCACCGATGGCGAACTGTACCGCTTTGATGTCAACCACCCCGACACGAATGGCATGATCGAGTACTTCATCCGCCCCATGGCCGGCGTATCCGGAACGGTGGGACGCAGTGTGGGCGAGGAGTTTCAACGCCATTCGCCGATGGGCTTCCGCCGCAAACCGGCCGGCGTCGTCGAAAGTGCACTGGGTGAAGGCTCGCTCAATCTCCTCGCCGATTGTCAGCGCGCCGCCGATGTCGCCGGCGGACCGTTCAAGTTCACGGTCACGAGCCCCTACATGCTCGCCCGCACCCTGCTTGACCACCACTACGGCAACTTCGAGGCCCTGACGCTCGCGCTCGCCGACGTACTTGCGGAGCAAGTACGCGGCCTGCCGGCGGCGTGCGTTCAGGTCGACGAGGCCAACATTCCCGGTAACCCCGCCGATGCCCCGCTCGCGGCCGAGGCGATCAACCGGGTCCTCGATGCTATCGACAAAGGCACCGAACGCGCCGTGCACTTCTGCTTCGGCAACTACGGCGGTCAGGCGATTCAGAGCGGATCATGGAAGGCGCTCCATAAGTTCCTCAACGCACTGCACACCGATCACCTCGTGCTCGAACTCGCGCATCGTCCGACCAGTGACATCGACGCCCTCGCTGGCATTGACGACCGCATCTCGCTCGGAATCGGCGTGGTCGACATCAAGGTAAACCATATTGAAACCCCTGACCAAATCGCCGGGCGCATTGCGGCCGTCGAAAAGAAGGTCGGCGAAGGCCGCGTGAAGTGGGTTCACCCCGACTGCGGTTTCTGGATGTTGAAACGGTCTATCGCGGACCGCAAAATGGAAGCGCTCGTCAAGGGCCGCGACCTCTACCTCGGCCGCTAAACGCGACACCCCGGCCGGGACCTCGAAAAAGGGCACAGGGCAGGTCACCGACCTGCCTTTTTTTGTGTCCGCAGCCAACGCCGCAGCGAGCGACTGACTGTAACCAATGAACAACTACAAAGGCTTCGTCGTGCTATTGGCGGCGTGCCTTCAGCCGCTCATTCGCGGGCGCCACATCCTTTAGCACCTGTGCCGCGACCGAACGCAGATGGGCCGCAAATGCCGGACTGAGTCCCGGCGGCACAAACGCCAGTTTCGCGGGCGATTCATTAAACAGAAACCCATACCAGACGAGCGCGCCAAGATATTCTCCCGCCACATTGGCGTGGTTGGCGTCTTTGCCCAGCTTCCCCGCGAGCCACCGGTAGCCCACGTGCAATGAATTCGTTTGGTCCGGCAATTTCGGACTATGCGCGGTCTTCTCATCAAAGGTCGAATCGGGCTTATAACCCCAAACAGGATCCGAATCGACGCGCCAAAACGCATCACCGCTCGGAATCACTCGCACGCCGAGCTTTTGGGCAACCTGCCAATACGCCGCGCGCGATCGTTCCCACATCTCGCGCTGGTTCGCGGCGTTTTTGCCGCCGCCGATCTCGCCAAACTTGTTGGCATCGACGCGATAGGCCCACGTCTGGTGCAACACGATTTCAGCACCCGGCTGGATACGCGTCAGATGTGCATGCAGCTTGTCCGCAAACGGCTGATACTTCGCCGGGTCCGAGGAGTGCAATGAATACTGTTGCACGGTGATCACGTCCCACGCGCCGCCTGCAATATTATCATGGAGCGATTTTCCGCCGTAGATCTTTCCCTTGGGGTCATCCGGATTCAGCTGAAACGCCTCGACTGCATTCCAGTGCCGCTCAAAGGAACAGCCCCCGGTCTGCGCCTTGCCCATGATGAGTTCGTGACCGCCCGCTTTCGCGAGATCCGGCAGATAACGGGTCGCGTTGTTCGAAAAGCTATTGCCAATCACGAACAGCCGCAGGGTGCGCGCTCCGCCAACGGAAGCGAGAATCGCGAAGGCAACAAAAACCGGTAGGATCCGACGGAGGCGGGAACGGGAAAGCATGGGGAAACCAAAGCGCAAGCGCCCCTTGCGCTCAATGGTGGAATTCGGGGAAGGGTGACGTCGTCGCAACCGCAGGACGACACGCGCGCGCGGGCCCTACGCGCGAACCAAGCCCATCCGATTGCAATGCAGGGCCCGAGAGTTCGCTCGCGGCCTGCCTGCGCACTTTTCCATTTTCCCGCCTTTCCGCTTTCCCGATTTTCCGCTTTCCCAATTTTCCGCTTTTCCGATTAGCGACTCGCCGTCGCGTCGCCCTGCATTTCCGTCATCATGGACAGCAACCGGGTCACCATCTTGGGCGCGGCCTCTAACTCCACGCGGTTGGTGCCTAGCCAGGATTCGTATCCACCCAGCTTATGCTGCTCGACCGTCGGCATGTAGCCATATGCGCCGTTCGCAATGGAGATCGTAAACGTTTTCGGCATCGGGGTGCGGGCTTTAAGCTCCAACCCAATTTCCACCAGCGTCTCAATGGGCGTTGCCGCAATTCCGAGATCGCCCACCCGAAGGGCCTGAATTGGCACGCGCAGCGAGGTCGCATTCACCGCCCGCACCACACTGCGGGCGTAGGTGAGCTCGTTGGTGTGCCAGGGTTTTTCGCCTGGTGCCCGCGGCTTTTCCAGTAGCTGCCTGGCGTACGCCACCATCTCCGGCGTGGGACGTCGCGGCTCCAATGCGATCTCTTCATAACGCGCATCGAGCTTAACCCAATCTTGATACTGCACACTTTGATACGCGCGATAAACTTCGGCGGCCACCGCATTGCCCACCCGATTCATTTTCTCATAAGGCGCGACTCCTGGCCCCCGATTGCGGAAGTTGATATTGTTAATGTCGCCACTCGTGCCGTTCGACATGATCCCAACAAACGTCGGATCACTTTTGTCTCCGCCCACCATCTCGCCCAGGCGGCGATCGAAGACGCCGAAGTAATCACCGGAAATGACGCCAATCGGAATGCCTCCCACGTAATGCAACGAATAGTTCGCCAGCACCGCAATGGGCCGGCCGGTGGTCGATTGCACCGAGATAAATGAGATCTCCGGATCGATCGGCCCCGCCGGCTTGATCAACTCGGCCGGATTGGACGGCGGATTCATCCGCACCGTATCCACGCCACCGAAGGGGTTGCGACGATTCTCCTCGGATTTCACAAACCAGCGACGGTTGAAAACCTGGTTCGGCTCGCTCCCCGCTCCCCACCCAATCTTCGCTGGCTCCAGGCGATTGATCGCGGTGCGTACACTGTCGGAGACGCGCCGCGCGATGAAAGACTGGTAGGTCGTCAGCGTCGGCGTCGTACCCGGAAATCCATCGCGGATCTCCCCTGCCGCCGTGTCGGATCGCTCGCGGGCGGAGCCGCCGGAATGCGTATGCGTCGACGCAATCAGCACATGCGACCGCGGCAGCCCCGTTGCCTCCGTAATCAGCCGCTTCGCTTCGTCACATACAATCTGGGGCACGCCGACATTATCGACCAGGACAAACGCAAGGCGCGTCGACCCGTCGTCAAGGACCAGCGTACGTGCATAGAGCGGATCATGCACATGCTTGGCGGGCGTCGGGTTGAAGCTGCCGACAATCAATATACCGAGATCCGGCGTAATGTCAGCCCGATCCGCGCCCGCGAGAAACTCACGTTTCACCGGGTCGGCGCCAAAGGCAGTCAGGTTTATAAAGGCGCCCGCGAGGAGCAGCCGGAGGGAAATGAGCGTTTTCATGGGGAAAAATGGAAAATCTTAATTCAGCAGTTTATTTTAACCACAGATTGTATAGATGAGCACAGATACCGGGAATTACCAGGAAAGAGGCACCTTGCCGCAATTCACGCCCAAGGTGAAAGGACTGCCAATTTATCATACCTTGGTAATCTGTGCTCATCTGTGTAATCTGTGGCTTAAACTGCATTTTCCAGGATAAAAGGAAACCAAGGAGGATCAATCAGTCGTTACGTGACCGCAGTCATCGCATCCCGAACTCAGTCACCACTTTTCAAATACGCGACGAGCGCAGAGAGATCCTCCTTCGCCATCGTCTGCTCGAGTCCATCCGGCATGAGCGAAACGCCCGACGCAGTTATCGTCGCGATATTCTTCCGCAGGATCGTCTCTTCCGTGCCAAAGGCCGTCCGCAACGTGAGACTACTCTCCGTCTCCCCCGCGAGCCATCCGGTCGCCGACCGACCGTCATGCGTCGTGAGTGAAAGGGTCTGATAATTGGGAGCCACCTCGTAATTAGGCACCAGAATATGGAGCAGAATGGCATCGGCTGGCTGGTTGCGAATCCCCGTGAGATCCGGGCCCACTTTGCCTCCGGCGCCTCGGAACGTGTGACACGCAGAACAGGCTCGCACGTACGCGTCCTTGCCGCGGGCAATTTCGGTATTCAGCGCGAGCGTTTCCCGATACGTGCGATAAACCTGCATGCGATCGCCACCCTCAAGATCCTTGAAAATTTCCTCTGCGTTCTTTTTCACATCCGCATTGGCGTGCTTCATCAACTGGGTGCGCCGCACCGAGGATATTTCCGGCGCTGCCACCACCCCGGCCCGGATGGCGCCGAACAACACGTCGATGAGCTGCGGTTTGGAGGTGAGCGTGGCGATCACGGCCTCACGCACCTGAGGCGTATAACGCGTCCAGTTTTCCTTCGCGATCAACAGCGTGCCGCCCCGCGGATCGCCGAGACGTTCGAGTGCACGGACCGCCTGCAACTGAAGCCCCGGGGGCTGCCGCGCATCGAGTAACTTGCCCAGGGCGGGACTTGCAAAGTTGTAGTCACTATAGCCCAGCAGCGAGACCGCGGTCACCCGCTCAGCCGTAGACGCCTGTTCGTCCGTGGCCCGCTCCGCGGCCAGGCGGAAGAACGCCTGCAACCGCGGATCCTGGCGGCCCTCGTCGCCGAGCAACGCTTTAAACGGTTCCTGACTCGCGGCGGCCCGATTGCCGGCGCGCCCGCGAAAGCCTTCAATCAGCCCGAGCACCGAGGGCATCCGCCAGGAGAGTTCACCGTTACCGGAGAGCATTTGCGCAAGAAAATCACGACAGGCCGCCGGGGTCGCCCCCGCGCCAAATACCCGGCCGAGGTGTTCCATCACCGCCGCGTACGCTTTTGGGTTCTGCGCACCCGCCGCTTGGACCGAGGCCAGGAACTCCGCCATACGCGATCCGATGCCGCTGAGCACCGCCGCGCGGGCCCATCGATCCTCGCCATCGCGCACCGCAATTGCCGCCAGCGCCGGCACCACCTGCGCATCCTCCAACGAGCCAAGTACCAGCGCGCTCGTTAAACGCACCCTCGCGTCTTCATCGCCCGCCGTCACCACCACCGGAGCAAGCAACTCCGGAAAACGCCCGATCACCTCACCGGCACTCTGTAGTGCAATTTCACGTACACCCGGATGAGGGTCGCGCAAGGCCGTCTTCAACGTGTCCGCCGTGAGGCCGTCCAGCTCCCTTAAGAGTGCCAATGCGCGCACCCGCGCCTCGGGCTGCTTCGACGAGACCACCAGGGTTTGCAACGCGGGAACGGCGGCACGCTCGCCCCGCTCGAGCAACCGGCGCTGCGCGCGCTCCCGCCACCACTCGTCGGGCGATTCGAGGCCCGCAATGAGCTCGGCCAGGGGGTCGCCGCTCTTCACGAGCCCCAAGACTGGGCGCACCGGCGCACCGTCCCGCACAATCCGATAAATGCGACCACGATCCTTGCCACTTTCAAAATCAAGCCCACCGCGCGATTCCTCCGGGACGTAACGCGGGTGATCGATTTCCCTGCGATTCATATCGGCAATATAGAGGGCGCCATCCGGACCATGCCCAAGAAACACCGGTCGGAACCACACATCGGTGGAGGCCAGAAACTCTTTCTCCGTCGGCACCCGCTCCGCCCGGAACGAGGCTCCGTCCGGCCGCATCGTCTGCCGTTGGATCAGGTTCTGCGCCGGCTCACAGATGAAGACATTCCCCCGGTGATCCGGCGTGAGCCCGGTGCCATTGAAAACCAGCAATCCGCAGGCGGAAGTAAACGTTCCTGTATGCGGCGCCGCCATCAGCTTGGGAATATAGTCGGCCGAAATCGCCGCCCCACTGATCGGAAAGACCTTCGCCTCCGCTTCGACCTTGGAAACCTCCTGCGTGAATTCGCTAAAGGCGAGGTGCGGGTTGCGCGCGAGGTGCCACGGCTCGAGCATTACCTGCAGGACCGGATGGCGATTGGTGGAAATAAACCGCCGCCCGAATGGATCGAAGACGAGCCCGAATTGGGCGCGCCCTCCGGTGTTCTCGAATTCAAACGTATCCGGATTGAAACGACCGTCGCGCGGCGAGAACGACACCGCCGGTCGCTCCGGGTACAACGGCGAGGTCACGTTGCCGCCGTTGAGCCCGCTGGTGACGTAGATGTTTCCATCAAACCCCAGGGTGGGATGACTCACGCGTATCTGCGCGGTCTTGGTCGCCTCGAAACCCGTGAGCACGACGCGCCGCTCGTCGGCGATGCCATCGCCGTCGTTGTCTTTTAGATATAATAAATCCGGCGCGGCGGTGACGAAGAACCCGCCGCGCCAGGCCGTGATCCCGTTGACATAACCCAGGCCGGTCGCGAACTCCTTGCGGCGATCGTAGCGGCCATCGCCATTGCTGTCCTCGAGCATTACCACGCGGCCGGCAGTCGTCGTCCCGCCGCCCTCGACGGGATCGGGATAGCCACGGCCTTCGACGACGAACAGGCGCTGATGCTCGTCGAACACGAAGGCCACAGGATCGACCACGAGCGGTTCGGCCGCAACCAACTCAATGCGCAGACCGGGCTCCAGTTGGAATCGCGCCAGAGCCTGCTCGGGCGTAAGCGGCGGATGCCGGTCGCCGGACGTCGCCGCGATGAGCGGCAGGACGAACGCGATCCATCCCGCGAACGATGCCGCGCGGAAAAAAAAGCGCCGACCGGGAGCGTAGTCACAAATGAACATCGCCGATCATCCTTGAACAGTCCCAGGGAGGGAAGCAATCTTCAGGTTCCCCCTCTCATGAAGAAAGTGAATATCCTCTCTCAAATTCCGCGCTTTTCCTTCGTTTTCGCGCTCGCTTTCGCATCGGCGGCAGGAAGCCGGGCGACGCCCGTAACTTCGGCGCCGATCACACCGAAGGAAAAGATCGTGCTCTTTGATGGGAACACCCGGAAGGACCTCTCGGCGTTCTACACCTGGTTACCCAAATTTGGCCGGGAAGATCCCGACAAAGTTTTTTCGGTGGTCGATCAAATCGATGGCGCTCCGGCGATTCGCGTCAGCGGTCAACATTGGGGCGGATTCGTCACCAAGGAAAACTATACCAACTACAAGCTCATCGTGGAGTTCCGCTGGGGCTTGCTCACCTGGGCCCCGCGCGCGAACAAAACGCGCGACTCCGGCATCCTGCTCCATCGCCAGGGT
>Ga0163151_10006642_pt1 | contig 13968 bp, 17 predicted proteins | sample OliLakLV19MP5IB2_FD_145596 | JGI IMG/M metagenome (GOLD analysis project Ga0163151, IMG submission 145596) | Freshwater microbial mat bacterial communities from Lake Vanda, McMurdo Dry Valleys, Antarctica - Oligotrophic Lake LV.19.MP5.IB-2 | ecosystem: Environmental > Aquatic > Freshwater >...
CACGTACATGACGTGGTCCTCATCACCGGGTACTGCGACGCCCCACGGCATTTTTTCTTTAAGACGCGAGATACTAAAATCATTCAAACCAGCCTCGACGAAGTTTTTAATCTCGTGAAACTTTTCCTTAGGTACAACAAATTCGGGATTGGCAGCGTAATGGTCGAGCAAAGCCTGCTGATACTTTGACCAACGGAAAAAGTAATTCTCTTCATCACGAAGTTCAATCTCCATTTTAGGGTGAACTGGGCAACGGCCTTCAACCAGATCAGAATCGGTTTTTTCGAGTTCGCAGCCGACGCAGTACTTGGTTTGATATTGTTTCTTGTAAATGTCGCCGTTAGCATCACAACGCTTCCAGAATTCTTGGGCGGCGGCTACATGCTTAGCGTCTGTGGTGCGAATGAAATTAGTGTAGGTTAAATTCAATAAATCACGAAGCTCGTGAAACTTGGCAGCGTACTCATCGCAATACGCCTTGGGGTTGATGCCAGCTTCGAGAGCTTTCTTGTAGATCTTCTGACCATGCTCGTCGGTACCCGTGTTGAAAATCACCTCGTCACCACGCAAACGCTGGCAACGTGCCAACATATCAGCCTGGACAATCTCAAGAGCAAAACCGATATGCGGATCGGCGTTAACGTAAGGAAGTGTGGTGGTGATGTAATAAGTCTTTTTCATAAAGTCGAGAGGTCGCACCCAAGATCCTGAACGAATGTGAAGGATCTATCGAAACAGTTATTTTAAGTACAAGCAGTAATTAAATCTTCAAATACATCTCGCCACTTCGGATTGAACTGGTTTATAAGACCAACTTTTTTGACTCTCGTCCAGCCCTTCAGCTGTTTCTCTCTAAGAAAGGCCGTATCAGGATCTGGGCATGCCTCATAATATACGAGTTTTGTGCATCGATACTTCTGCGTGAATCCGGCAACTAAACCCTGCCGATGCGTATCAATACGTTGAGGCAGATCGGTGCTCATACCGATGTACACGCTACGATGCGATTCGTTTGTCATGATATAGACACCGCAGTGCATAGTGCTCGCTTGATCCTGAGCGAAGACGAAAGATCTATCGAAACGGTTATTTAAATATCCATTTCCAGTTCTCTAGACCCTTCATATACATTCAGGGTCTTCAGGGCCCGTTCACGATCGCATACGTTGCGCCACTACAATAACAAACTCCCCCTTTGAACTTGTAGCCGCAATCTTTTTCATCACTTCCTCAGCCAAGCCGCGGTAGATCGTTTCGTGCAGCTTCGTGAGCTCGCGACAAACCACGAGCTGACGGCCGAGTTCCTTGAGAGCTTCCAGAGTTTTATCAATTCGGTGTGTCGACTCATAGAGCACGATCGTATATTCAATCTCGCCGAGCTCTTTGAAGAACGATTGCCTTCCCTTCTTGTGCGGCGGGAAACCAACGAAGGTGAAACGATCGAGCGGCAGTCCGGAGATCGACAGAGCAGCAATAACGGCACTAGCTCCTGGAATAGGTGTGACAGTGATACCCGCAGCTACCGCGTCAGCGACTAGGAAACTGCCTGGGTCAGAGATAGCTGGAGTACCCGCATCGGTAACGAGCGCGATCTTCTTCCCTGCTACGAGCATGTCGATGAACTGACGTCGCTTCAAAGCATCTGTGTGCTCGTGAAAGGCGTGCAGCGAGGGACGAATCTCGAGAGCGGCCATGAGCTTGGCGGTGACTCGGGTGTCTTCACAGAGCACGATGTCGACGCTCGTAAAAATCTCCTTCGCGCGTACCGTAAGATCACCCAGGTTTCCAATCGGGGTGGCTACAACAAATAATTGTCCGGCAGAGTCTGACATCTTAGTTTATTTCGAGAACCTCACCCTCCAGCTCCGGTAACTCGTCTGGCAATAACTCTGCGCCACTAATTACGGATTGCGGGAACATGGCAAAATGCGCAAAGGCATAATGACGCGTCAACGAGAGCTCCTGCAAGGCTTCTCCACGAAGTTCACCGGCCACGGCCACTCCTTCCGGTGACCAGCGCGAACCGGTCTCTGTATCAGTGATGACATTACCCTTCTGCTCGAATGTGAGGGTTCGACCTCCCTGCAAACGCGTAAAAGCTCGGACAACATCTTGATCTTCATCGTAAAAAGCTACCACAGCCTGCTGTTCGGCTTCTGCACTGGTGGTTTCATTGGCGTCTTCCTGACCAGGTAAATAGCGACCGAGGAATACCACCGGCTGAGGATCAGCGGCAGAAATATCGAGACGATAAACCAGATCCTTTGGCTCAATGTTCGCCAGCGTGTGATTTACAGGAAAGAAAATCGCTGGCGAGGTTTCGTAACTGGCGTAAGGATGACGACCGTAGTCACGGGCATAGCCAGTGTCGGTCGATAAGGCCAAACCACCTGGATTCAAATCTTTCCAGGTTGCCCAAGACATTACTGTCGAAGGGTAAATTTCTAAACGTTGACCTACTTCCTCTCCAACGATCGCCTGACCCGAGGTCTGGTTCCACAAGGTGCCGCGATAATCCGTCATCAATAAAGCATTGTTATAGATCTTTCCGGAATCTGTGAAGCCATGTCGTTCTCCCGTAGTCCGGTCGGCATGCCCTGAATACACCACCACCGAACCAGTGAGCGGAGAATAGGTGATCCACAACGGCTCGCCGTTAACCTCGTCACTTACAAGCTGGTGCCAGTTTAAAATTTGAAAAGCGTAAAATCGCTGTTGGTTACCAACGGTCACGGCAATGCCCTCAAGATCGTCGGCGAGTTTTGTGTCGGCAGTGATCACGTCATCCATGTTTGGATCAACCAAAGCTGGACGATCTTCTGGCTCTAGCCCGCTGTCATAGATCTCGTCGGGTGGAACAAGGTACTTCAAGCCGCCACTTGTAACCGGCTCCGCATAAACGCCACCAGCGAGTTCCGACCAGCTACCGCCCGCTCCCTTCTCAGCTCCCCACATCCGCCAGCCGGCAAACGCCAAAGCAGCGATAACCACCAAAACAACGGGCAAAATAAAGTTTGTTTGCTTTTTCATAGATGTTAAGTCGAGATCTTTCTACAATTATCGCTAGCCTTCGTCAATCCCTCGTGAATCTCGAGGCTAGCCTATCCCCTTGTATTCAAGCGAAAGAATGTTACCATGCCCAGGCTAGATTCATCACGTTTTTGCATATGATTACGGTTGGAAAACAAGCCCCGGATTTTTCGGACATCACCGCCTACCACAAAGGAGAATTCACCAAGGTTAGCCTCTCAGACTACAAAGGTAAGTGGCTGATCTTCTTCTTTTACCCTCGCGATTTCACTTTCATCTGCCCAACAGAATTAAAGGGTTTCGCCAAACATAAGGAGGATCTTCAAAAGCTCGGAGCTGAAGTCTTATCCGCTTCAACGGACTCTGAACACAGTCACAAAGCCTGGTTTGAACGCGATCTTCCTCAAGTGGACTATCCGATTCTTGCAGACACCACCCAACGCGTATCCCGTAACTACGGTGTTCTCGACGAAAGTAACGGTGAATCACAACGTGGTCTCTTCATCATCGATCCGGAGGGCTTGGTACAGTACATCGTCATTTCCGCCGGCTCTGTCGGCCGCTCAGTCAAAGAAGTTATTCGCGTACTGGTAGCCCTGCAATCCGGCGAGCTCTGTCCGGTAGAATGGGAACCAGGTCAAACAACCCTTGGAAAGGCTTAAGCAAAATACACAAGAGCCCATGTCGGGCTCTTTTTTATTTGACGAAAATCGCTTCTTCCTGTACCTTTTCGCGTCGGCGCTTCCGTCGATACCCGGAGGAATCCTTGACCAGCTCCCGTCTCGCCGTGTCCAACGGCACCATCGAGTGGATGTCCAAAGCTGACGTGGCCCGCTACTTCACGCACGTGAGTTCGCTCCTCTTCCCCTTGCCGGTCAACATGCCGCTCGAGCACCTCGTGCTCCACTGGGCTGAGTGCGGCTTCGACGACGTGTTACCCGAGTTCGAGCTCGAGATCGTGAAGACGATCGTTGCGCGGCTCGAGCAGATCGATCCGCACTACGTCCAGCAGTTCGAACAGTTCGCTGGCCCGTTGGCCCGCTTGGACGCCGGCTGCTACAACCTCGAGAGCCTCAAGCTGCTCAAGGACACGGCGACCCGCATCATGCACGGCCACCCCGTGCCCCGCAGCCGCTCCGACTTCCATCCCGAAGTCGGGCCGTCGATGATCGGCGGCCGGAACGAGTTCGCGCTGTAGCCTACCGCCTAACAGAAGAAGCCGTCCAGGCTCTTCAGCAGGGCGGTTTTCGTTTATAACAAAACACTCTGCAATGCTACAGAGTGTTTTGTTAGAGTTTTAGTACTTCTCTACAAATTCAACGAGTGTTCGGATGCCGTAACCCGTTCCTCCCTTTCCGAGGTACGACGTCATCGGGCGCTCTGCATACGCAGGGCCGGCGATGTCTAAGTGTACCCAAGGTTTATTGTCCACAAATTCTTGAATGAACAAACCAGCAGTCAGCGTTCCGCCGTAACGTGAGGTAGGAATATTTCGAAGATCGGCGATGTCGGAGTTAATCAGATCACGATAGCGTGGCTCAAGTGGCAACTCCCACATCTTTTCACCAGCAGCTGCAGAAGCGTCGAGCACCTGTTTGCCGAGCGCTTTATCGTTCGTCATCAAACCAGTGATTTCCTCACCGAGCGCCACCACACAGGCTCCGGTCAAGGTGGCGAGATCGATAATAGCGTCAGGCTGTTCTTTTAGTACGTAGGTGATAGCGTCAGCCAGGGTCAAACGTCCTTCGGCATCGGTGTTGAGAATTTCGATCGACTTCCCATTCGAGGCGTGAACAATATCGCCTGGTCGAATCGATTTACCTGACACCATGTTTTCGGTGGCAGCGATAACACCGTGAATATTGATACGCGGCTTCAAGCGAGCCACAGTCGCAAAAAATCCAATGACCGCAGCCGCACCGGCCATGTCGGATTTCATGCTCATCATGGCGTCAGCTGGCTTCAAGGACAAACCGCCCGAATCGAAAGTTACTCCCTTGCCTACCAAGGCCAAGGTCTTCTTGGTTGGTCGGGGCGAGGTGTAGGTCATGTGAATAAACTTGGGCTCGTGATCGGCGCCCTGGGCAACGGCAAGGTAAGCGCCCATTTTGAGCTTAGTGCATTCCGTGCGATCCAGCACCTTCACCTTCACAAGACCGTTCGAAATCTTGGCTATCTGAATTGCAGCTTGAGCCAAGTGAATCGGAGTCATCTCCTGAGCCGGAGTATTCACCAGGTCCCGAGCGATAGTCACGCCATCAACAACTGTCTGCGCGTGTTCAACGCGTTTACGCATTGCCTGCGCCATGCGACTATCGGTCACTAAGATATCGATGGTGCCAATCTTTTTCGAAGGGTTACCTTTCTTATAGGTTTCGAAAGTGTAGTCTGCCAAGATGGCGGCAGTAACTACAGCCTCAGCCGCCTCGTCTTTAAAGTCCTTGGCAGATAGGTCGACAGCGATGGTTCGCAAACCACGGCGCTTAGCAGTAGTTACGGCTACGCCTGCAGCTTCCCTGAGGGAGAAGGCCAAAGCTTCACGCTTCTTATCTCCAAGGCCAACAAGCAAAAGTTCATCAGCCGAAGAACCGACGGGTACCGGCAAGAGTAAAGACTGACCGGCTTTACCAGTAAACTCCAATGCCTTCGCCGCCTTAGCGACACGCTTCTTAAAAGTCTCATCAAGTTCTTTCAAAAATCGGGCATCAAAGTCACCGTTTCCAAAGACTGGCAAGACAAGCAACTCAGCACCGCTCTCAAACAATCCTCCTTTTGTAACAGTTATAGTCATACTAGATCTTTTTCTATCATTTTCACAATCTCGTCAACGTCATTCATCACAACCCCTGACAGCCAAAGGTTGTCTGGCGTGATCATAATGTTTGGACCAAAGTCGCATTGACCTAAGCAACTGGATTGGACTACCCGCACCGGTAAATTCTTCTCCTTACAGGCCGCTTTAAAACGATCTTTGAGCTCCGTTCCCCCATGTGGACCACACGATACCCGTCCATCGGTACGGATATTACCGCATACCAGGATGAGCTTTTTATAAGGTATACTTTGCAAGTTCATACTCGACATTATTGACGAAAACTCAAGTCTTAGGCATACTACGCCCCATCTTGATCTCGATCAACCCCTTTATATGCCAACACGCCATCACATCTCACGCAAAAGCGCTAACGAGCGTTTTGCTGTTAAGCGAAAAGAAGCAGAATTCACTCGCCGCAAAGCCAAGGCCAAGCGTCTTGCCAAGCTCGAGAAAAAAGCCGCTGCCAAGTAGTAAACAAAATACCGGCTCACGAGCCGGTATTTTGTTTGCCGCTTTAGAAAGCCCGGAAGTTCTCCTTGACCCAAGCTTTGAATTCATCTCTGAATTGAGGACCTGACAACTGGCGGAAGAAACCGTAACCCGGAATATAGCCCGGAACTCCATAGCCTGGTACCTGACCAGTAATGTATCCAGGAACATAGCCGGGGACGTAACCCTGGGTTTGATACGGTCGAGCAGTGTGCTCAAGAATCGTCTCACGTCGTTCCCCAACTGCTGCAAAACCAGCTGCTGCTGCCGAAAGTACTGCGCCCCCAATTAACACAGCCACCAAAGTTTTAGCCGAGACTCCGGTTTGAGTTTGAGTCTTAAGTCCGCGTCGACATAGCGATCAAAACGATAAATGATTATCTTATCATCAATTAAGATGCGTTGCCTAGATTGTACCTCAAGATTGGCCAGCATGTCAGAACTCCAAGACCAATAGGTTGGCATGACCACATAAACGTATTCTGTGTCGGTAAGATTCATGAGATCCAGTAAGAACACGGGGTCATCACCGTAAATGATTTTCATGTAGTAGCTGTAGAGCGGCCCCCCGGTTGGGATGGCGTACCAAAGAACGTCTTCGTCAAAAAGTGAAAAATAATTTGCAAAACCTAATTCCTGGAGCGCAGCTGCACTCGTCATTTGATTCGAGAGAACAAGATATGGTCGACCCTGGCTGTCGGCCTCAATGTCTTGAACGGCCTGAAGATCATAATTACTCACGCTAGGCGAATAGTAAGCGAATTTAGCGTTGAACTGAGGATAGCTGAAGTACCATGACAAGGTAACCGCGAAACAGAGGCCTCCGAGCATGAGCCACCGATAAACTGTCCGTCCCTGAAAATGATCAAGCCCAAGGATGAGCAGTGGGATTGGAACGATATACAACGCCTGTAACAGACGTAGGGCAAATTCATGCTGTTCATGACTAATGATGCCCTTGAAAACAAAGAGCGTACTAACAACGTAGATACTTCCCAGCAAACCGGCGGCAAAGGCAATCAATACGGCCCCGTGACTACGTTGCGCTCCGCCGTAACCAAGTAAAATCGGGTAAGCAATAAGCGTAAGTAACACCGGCTGCCAATAACGCCAGAGGTAAATCAGGTGGTACTCGATTCGAATAGACGGATGATAGTTGTTGAACGGATTTACAAACAGTGACACGAACGACAAAAAATTATCACCCAGACTGCGGAGATGCACGGCCGATTCAGCCTGCTGTTGGTAAATAATGAGTAGCAGTGGCACTCCCGCAACCAGAACGACAAAGAAGCACAGAAGCAAGCCGATTTTTTGTCGCGGGACTGACAGGCGGTAATAGCAGCCCGAGAAAAAAACTAGGGGAAAAATGGGTACACCAAGAAGCGGGTGAAAGAAAATGCCGAGCAATCCCACCCAACACAACAGTAACCACCAAAGTGTTTTTTTTCGTCAGTGGAAACAGGAAAAGCAAAGCCGCAAACAGAACGTATACAATCGTAAACGGAACCGTAAACGTAAACAGCATGAAGGGTACGAATAGGGTTGCAAGCCAGCCAAGGCTCGACGCCTCCTCACCCACTCCCCAGCCCTGACGGAGGCCCACATACGTTGCCCAGGGCAACAGGATGCTGGTGAGTACAGGCAGTAACCAAATATCAATTAATGAGGATGGCATTGTGGTCACAAAATGCAGAAATCCCACCAAGGCGTACTGGCCGCTGTAAAGCAAGCTTGTCGGCTCGATAAATCCGGTTTTCACAAGTGCCGCCTCTGCGGCTCTGTGAATGAAGGGGTCAAAGCCGAAGCCAATGCCGTAAACAATGGCCGAAACACCAATAGCAATGAACGTTTGTAAACTCGCGAACGGTAAGGCTAAGCGTCCCAATTGCATGCAGACATAGACCGTAAGGGCTGTTGAGAGGAAAAAGAGCACATAAATGCTGCCTGGAAAAAGCAGCCACGGACTAACAAGCGGCTCCGAGGTGCGGCCGGCGCATAAGAGGAAAATCACACTTCCCTGACTAACCAGTAAAACGCCCAGAGCGTGCCACGGGATAGTCCCCGTAAACTGCGTAGCTGCCTTTGGGGCTGCGGGCAACAACGGCACCGCAATCACTATCAAGGTGATTGCAAGCAAGGCAAAAGCGCTGGTGACGAGCGAAATCGGCAAAGTAAAGTACACCACAAACGCCACACTAGCCACGAGACAAGCAAGGAATGTAATTCCAAACAGCAGCCGCTCCGTCATAGTGTTGGCATCACTTCGTTGCGACAATCTCCAAACGCAAAAGCCAAGCCACAAAGCCAAAGCCAAAATTGCACAAACTCGAAGGGCGACGATCAGCATAGCGCCACTATGGTAACGAGGTTCGCCATCCATCACAAGCAGGAACGGGTTATGTTATGCTTTCGGCATTATGATCGACCGAACAATTCTCATCGCGAGTGGCGTGGCCGTAGCTGCCATGTTTTTTGCCTACCAATACTTTGTTGGCCGGCAACGTTCGTTAGGAGCCACCTCGGGTCGTGGCAAATTACTTTCAACTTATGCGGCTAATTTAACCGACAAAGCCCGAGCCGGAAAAATCGACCCCTTCGTGGGCCGTGAAGACGAAATTGAACGAGCTGTGCATATTCTCATGCGACGCACCAAAAATAATCCCCTGCTCATAGGCGAACCGGGTGTCGGCAAAACAGCCGTGGTCGAAGGCATCGCTTTGCGCATGGTCGCCGGCGATATTCCTGACAAGCTTAAGAACAAGGAAATTTACGCCCTCGATTTGAACGCCCTCGTGGCCGACACCAAATATCGCGGTGACCTCGAGAAGCGATTACATGGCTTAATGGAGGAACTCGACGGCACGGCTGATAGCCTGATTTTGTTCATCGATGAAATTCATCTAGTTAAGCAAATGAGCGGGACCGAGGGCGCTCTTAACATGAGCGATGTCTTAAAGCCGGCTCTAGCACGTGGCGAGTTGCGCGTCATTGGTGCCACCACCTGGCAGGAATACGAAAAATACATCAAGCCTGACCAAGCTCTTGAACGACGATTGCAACCAGTTCTCATTGACGAACCGACTCCCGCTCAAGCCGTGGCTATTTTAAAAACCCTACGACCGGTTTACGAGAAATTTCACGGTGTCAAAATTACTGATGAAGCCCTCAAGGCCGCGGTCGACATCTCAAAAAAGAAAATTAAAAACCGACAGCTCCCAGACAAGGCCATCGATTTAATGGACGAAGCAGCTGCTAAAGTCTCGATTGAACTTAATCAGTGTCATAAAACCGCTCTCGGTCTTGTTCATGCCGCTGCCCAAAAATGTGACGAGACCGTAAATGCCATAGATATCGAAGAAGTTGCCGAGCCCTGGATTACCCACATAAATCACCAACCTTAGCAGAACGATGCTATACTTTGAGCAATTAAAAATTCTTTACCTTGCGTATGCGATCAGCAGCAATGCGGGCGCCTGTCGCCACCGCCACAACGACCAAGACTTCAGTTAAAACTTACTTAGCTATAGCGGCCATTGGTGGAGCTAGCTTTGCAGCCGCGATGTTTATGGCTATAGGTAAGTCAGGAGCACTGGCTATCTGGCCAGCCAATCCGTCTCCCGACAGCCAGATTGTTGAGGGTCAAGATGACGTTCTCGCTCTGAGTTTTAACATGGCGGGCAAGAAAAAAGATATTTTAGTTGAGGCCTTACATTTTGAGATCATGGGTGAGGCCGACGGTGATTTGTCGAGTATCGAAGCAGGCATTAACGTGCTCGATTACATCGAAAACTGCTCACTCTACCAGAATGGCGTTCTGAACGCGGCTGCGGGGGCAGTACCGCCAACTCTGGGGGAAATCGTCTTCCAGGGAGCCAGTATTCTGGTACCGCAAAATGCCTTGCAAAGCTTTGAGGTAAGGTGCAATTTTGCTAACGCCGTAGGTAGCCACTCGACACCCTATGCCTTCGCACTTAAGCTGCCCAATGATACTTTTATAACGGCCGAGGAAGCGACTTCTGGTAATGCCCTCACCTCTGCACAAATCTTCGCAGGAGCCGAAGACGCTGGTGTCAATGTAAGCTTCGCTCAAGAAATCGCTATGTGGGAATACGGAACTATCGCCATCGAACGCGATCCCACCGAACCGAGTGATGACATTGTCATAGCCGGTACGAGCGATGTCCCCGCAGGTAGCTGGTTGCTGACACCTCGAGGAGAAGACGTAGAAGTTGATACCCTGACCTTCACTTTTGATCCGGCTGTGGCTAATAACATCAGCGCGGTACGAGTAGACATCGACAACGGTCAAGATTCACTGAGCCTACTCTCCTTCCCCGTCAACGGCGCTGTAACCTTCCGAAATTTAGGTAAGGAAATCTTTATCGACACGCCTGCCACGGTGAGTGTTATGGTCAACACTTCCTTAGCGTCGAATGTCCCCTTTGGCAGTGGCACCTCCGGTGAAATTATTAATTTCAGTCTCGACGCGGCCAACCTAGACACCTTTGACGCCACCGGCACGATTAGCGGTCACCGCTTCACTGAAACTGATACGGGCGTCAGCATGCGCTCAACCACCAGTCTTACCTACCGCTATACCGAGCCTGTTGTGACGTTGTCTGCAGTTTCACCATCAGGCATCAAGGTACCAGGATCACAAGAGACTTTACGTTTTATCATTGCCGCACACACTGCTGAAAATGTCGAGATCAACAGTCTCGCCTTCAAGATTAACGCTACCGATAACGCCTCATCGGGATGGAACGAATGCACGAATGGTGCCGTGAATGCCTTGGTCGCAGCTGACTTCAGCATCTACAATCTCACCACAGCTCCCGCCACGGCACTCGACATTGACAGCGACTGGTTGCTAGCCGATCAAAACCGCGCCGCCTGTTCCGTCATCCCTGCGGATATTGGATACGCTATCGTGCGCCTGTCTACTCCAATCGTAATCCCTGCGGGAGCAACCCAGACTTTCTCGGTCAACGTCGATTCATCCGGAGCTTCATCAAGCCAGGATGACAGCCTACGTCTCGATATCCCCGCCACCGCTCTCGATAGTAATGACATCTTGATCAACGGCTTACTCTGGGACGATGGTAGCGGTCTAAGCATTTCTGGCTTCCTAGTGGATGCCCTGCCAATCAACGGTGGGACTCTCGCCTTCTAAACCCCTACAAAACCAGCCTTCCGGGCTGGTTTTGTGTTTAGCAAAAAATGTGCAGATAAGAAAGAGCCGTCCGTAAACCTACGGACGGCTCTGCCGACAACGTTGCGATGTTGCGCGCTACGACCTCTCGATGCCTACGGTGCGACCACTCCCTCGACCGCCTCGACGAGGCCTTCGGTGACCGCCGCCGCCACCCGATCCTCGATGATCTCCTGGACCTGCTCGACCGCGGTCTCGATCAGGACGTTACGTTCAGTGAGCTCGGTGATCTCCTTTTGGATCTCCTCCGAGGCCGCGCCACTGCGCGCGATCTACGCCAGCTGAGTATGCTCGAGAATCACGAGATCAGCCACGATCTCGCCATATTTATGCTCCAACTCCTCGATCTTGGCCTGAAGCACCCTGATCAGGGCGACCAGTCCATCGATCCGCTTACGCTCGGTCGCAAGCTCGCCGGTGAGCTCGCCCTGATCCTCCAGCCTCGGTGGTCTGCGTCAGAGGGTTGTACTTACCGTCAACGGCCACACCGGTGGTCTTGTCCTTGATGGTACCGTACTGCTTGAGCTGGTAGGCCTGCCACGGCACCGGCCCGCACTCCTTGTGGACGGTAATGGTAGGAACCCGCTCCCCCCTGAGCGACCCCCAGCACGAACCACGTCAACCACGCACACAGCATGCATGCCCCCAGATTTCGTTTCGAGGAGAGATTCATCGTTCTCGGTCGTCAGAACACGACCGAGAACGATACGGGAAATAGCCGCTGGCGTCAACTTACGTTGACCGTAGCCCACGCCAACGGTAACCTATCAGCAGATGTCGATCTCCAAACCCGGCATCCTGTTTATCAAAATTAAAAGCTATGCGTCTTTTCTCTGCGCTCTTGCTCACCAGCCTGCTGACTACGGGTGCTGGCTGTTTTAAAACTCCACAACCGGCCGTCTTACCAGAACAACCCGACCGTGAGTCGGAAAACATGGTCGGTGATGTCCCGGTCGAAACCATTGAGATTCAAAAAGAATTTGTGTTGAATGAGTTTGCCGAATGCAAAGTCAATATCTCTTACCCTAGTATCGGATCCAATTACGTTCCCCAGTTAGCTTCAGATCAAAGTGAGCGGGAAATAATCGGCTTCATTGCTACCGCGCTGAATTACAACGAAGACGTCAACTCAATAACTGAGCTGGAAGAAATAGCCGAGACCTATATTGAGATTTGTCGCTCAGAAATTGAAAATGAATACAACAATTTATCAGCTTCAGGTGAAGAACTTTTTACAAACTTAAAACGTACGGTTGATATCGTCTATTCGATCAAACTCAATCAGTTCCACTTACTGACCATCGGACTTGATGCATATTCTTACACCGGTGGAGCTCATGCCAATCAACGCATGCAGTACCTGAGCATAGACCGTGGCGGGGATCAGCTATTAAGCTTAGATGACATCATCAAGCCCGAACACATGAAAGTCTTCTTGCAATACGAGAAGGCTCAGCTCTTAGCTGACAACCGTGAGAGTCTCTATCCAGAAATTGCCGAAGAATACGATGCTTTAATAGAGGATCAGACTCCCCTAACACCCGAACAACAACTTGAGGCCTACGGTAAATTGAACAATTTCTTCGTCACTCTCACCTCGATCGTGACCTATTACAACGCCTACGACATCGCCCCCTACGCCGCCGGTCCTATCTTTGTGGAAATCCCTTACGCCGACGTCAAAGACTTCATCTCCATGAGCGGCCCCCTCGTACCCCTGGTCGAGAACCTCTAGGCCCTTTGACTAAACCCAAAAACCTTGCTATTCTCCTCGCGATTGTAAGTGCGAGCGGCACATTTCGTGTCCTACATACACTCACAAGAAAACCGATTAAGTTTCGTCAGTTACAAGGAGCCAACGGTAAGCACAGTGAAGTCACCTGAACATTTCGCGAATTGCAGAGAAAACGTATTAAGTTTGTTGGCTACTAGGAGCGGCGAGAAACGAAGTGAGACGTATAATAGATATACGTTGAACGAGTACCGGAGCCGCGACAACGTAGACGACAAACTTGGATACGTTTTCTGTAAGAGTAAGGCCTCATCGTCTAACGGTTAGGACAGAGGCTTCTCAAGCCTTAAATCCGGGTTCGATTCCCGGTGAGGTCACCAAAAACACCCGCATTCGTGCGGGTGTTTTTGTGTGACCGAAAGGACATGCCAGTGGCATGTCCTCCCGGGAATCGAACGCCGGAGGTAAATTTCGTCAGCAGACGGAATGCCGAGGCGGTGGCCAGCCCGAACCGAGTGACGACGAGGTGAGAGGCGAGGCCGATTCCCGGTGAGGTCACCAAAAACACCCGCATTCGTGCGGGTGTTTTTGGTGATGTAATTGTATCATTTGCGCGAACTTTTTTCCAAACAAATGACTAATCGCACATCCGTGCGCTAAAGCGCCTCTGTGCAAAGCACAGAGCTT
>Ga0163151_10006644_pt1 | contig 13964 bp, 12 predicted proteins | sample OliLakLV19MP5IB2_FD_145596 | JGI IMG/M metagenome (GOLD analysis project Ga0163151, IMG submission 145596) | Freshwater microbial mat bacterial communities from Lake Vanda, McMurdo Dry Valleys, Antarctica - Oligotrophic Lake LV.19.MP5.IB-2 | ecosystem: Environmental > Aquatic > Freshwater >...
AGGGTTTTTCGGTTGATATACATGTTTGAGATTATCTTTGTGCTATGATGAAAGAATTAATTTTTATTGCCGAAGAAGGACTTGAGGGCGGTTTCATGGCAAGAGCTTTGGGAGTGCGTATTTTTATTGAGGCCGACACAATGGAACAACTAAAAGAGAATATTAAAAAAGCTGTAGTTTCCCATTTTAAACCGAATGAATTGCCTATTATTCGTTTACGTTATGTAAAAGAAGAAGTGTTGGTATTGGAATGATTTTATTAAGAATTTCAGCCGCTGGGGTTGAATGCTTTGTTAAGCTTATGGATGGCTTAGAAACACCTTGGCTCATTTAGCAAACAAGAAAAAAGCAAAGCATATTCAATTTTTTTGTATTTTTGTAATACAATAATAGTGTTTAGAAATGGTAAATTACAGAGAAATTATTAGTATTGATTCCGATATTAGATTTGGGCGACCTTGTATTTTAGGAACCGCATATCTGTGTATGATGTGCTTAGTTGGTTAGCATCTGGTATGAATAATACAGAAATTATAAAAGACTATCCCGAATTAAACGAAGATGCAATACAAGCATGTTTAGTATATGTTGCCGATAGGGAACACAAAATAAGGGTGGCATAATGAAGCTGCTGTTTGACCAGAATATTTCGTTTAGAGTTTTATCGCAGATAGAAAGCCAATACCCTATTGCAAAACAAGTGAGGATGTTAGGGTTATACAATTTGAAAGATAAAGAGATATGGGAATACGCTAAAAAGCATCGATATATTATAGTGACTTTTGATGGCGACTTTTATGAACTATCAAACTATTATGGTCACCCACCTAAAATAATATGGCTTAGGATGGGCAATATGAGCACAGAAAAAATCGCTGAATTATTGATATATAGATTTTCTTTAATTGAGGAATTTATCTAGAACGATAACTATAAAGATATAGCTTGTATCGAGATTAATAAATAAGATTTGACAACTCTGTTTGGAAAACTACAACCCCGCAAACAACTTCTCCAATCTCTCCTTCTTCAAAATCTTCTGTCCAGTTTCGCCTGTTGCAATAATGCGGTCGTGTACTTTTGCTTCGAAACTACATATAATTTCGTGGCCATTTATTGCAGTTATAATACCTGTAATAGTTACTACTGAATTAAGTAAAGCAGGACTATGATGTTTAATATTTAAAAAAGTTCCGATGCCTTCCTCGTCGGCTTCTTTCATATTAAGAACAAACTGTCGGGTGGTCCATTCGGCATCGCGGCCCAGGGCAAAGGTGGCGTAAACAGGGTGTACTTCGCCTGTATCGAAAGTGGCGGTGTCATGGTCGGTAACGGTAAATTGGAGGGTGGTTGTGTCGCCTATTTGGTGGGAGTTTTTCATGGAAGTATTATAATTTTTATTATCTAATACAAGATGTTAACCAACTACTTTTATTGTCGCCTCGCTCGCCGCGAACTCCGATAACTATCGGGGCTTCCTTTTTACACAAAAAGGAAGCAAAAGTGTTTTTATTTACAAAGGTGATTTTTTGCTTCGGGTAAGACCCTTGCAAAAACCGTGGTCAAAACAACAGCTTTCTTCTCATCCAAAATATTCTTAATATAAAGAACTGCTCATCATTTATATTTTTTGGTAGCTGTTATTTTGCCACCCCGCCGCAGCGGGCTGCTGTAAATAAAAATGGCAGTATTCTAAGATTTAAAATTTGTGTTTCAAACTTTGCCCATGGTTGTCCCGAATGCTTGCGGGACAACCAACCATAATTATATGGCTTACTCCCCAGCAGCTTCTTCCTGCTCTTCGCTTTCAGCTTTTTCGGAAGCTTCAGCTAGGTTTTCAAAATCTAAAACAGGTTCGAGTATGCGATACCAGTTTGCCAATTTTTGAATATGCGAATCATACACTCTTGATTTATCAAAATCGGGCAAAGCCATTTCCATAAAATGGTGTAAATCTTTAATACTGGCTTTAGGAGCAGGTGGTTCCAATTCTTGGTTTTTAATGCGGAGCATGATATCGCCCAATCGCACATCTTCGCTCAAGGCAAACATCGCAATCTCGCTCAATATAGAAACCTTGTTGCTTAAAGCTACAGGCATGCGTTTGCGTCTTTCGTCCAGCGACTCAACGATGATACCGTTTTTACTGCGGCCTACTATTTTGTGTAGTCCTTGCACACCGCCTATAGAAACTACGTCTTCTAATTTTATTTTTTCTTCGCTCATGGTATATTTTTTACGTCATTACGAGCTGCTTCAGCGTGGCAATCTCGTTGTCGTGTCTCCGATTTGAATAGATTCTTAGCAGTCCCGAATGCTTTTGGGATGCTCAGAATGACGGTGCGGGACTCGCAATGACGTTTATATATTATTTATTTCGTAATAATTTTCTTTTCGTGTTCGTGTGCATCACATTTGTCTTTGCCTTTGCAGCAAGCTTCTTTGCAGTCTTTGGTTGGGCATGTAGTACCTTCTGGGCAAGCACAAACTCCACCTTCGCAATGTGGTTTGCCACCTTTCATGTGGGGGCAGTTTGCACCATTTTTATCCATGCATTCTTTGCTGCATTGTTCTTCTTTTTCACCGCAACAAGCGTCTTTGTCTTCGCAAGCTGAATCACTTTTGCAACAATCTTTTTTGTCTTCGCACTGGCCTTTTCCGCCATGACATTGTTCCATTTTGTCTTTGCACACCATATCTTTTTCAGAACCACCGCCATTAACAGCGATATATGGAGCAATTACTAAAGATACAATCGACATTAATTTAATTAATATATTCATGGATGGACCAGAAGTGTCTTTGAATGGATCGCCCACAGTATCACCAGTTACAGATGCTTTATGTGGTTCAGATTTTTTGTAGAACATTTCTCCGTTAATCATCACACCTTTTTCAAAAGATTTTTTTGCATTGTCCCAAGCACCACCAGCATTGCTTTGGAATATTCCCATCAATACACCACTTACAGTAACACCAGCCAATAATCCACCCAATACTTCTGGGCCAAATGTGAATCCAACTAGCACTGGAGTTATTAAAGCAATAGCACCCGGCATCATCATTTCGCGGATACTTGCTTTGGTAGAAATTGCAACACATTTTTCATATTCAGGTTTTGCTTTGTATTCCATAATTCCAGGAATTTCGCGGAACTGGCGACGGACTTCTTCCACCATATCCATCGCTGCTTTTCCTACTGCTTGTATACATAATGCAGAGAATATAAATGGTATCATACCACCTACAAATAAACCTGCCAATACATTTGCTTTATATATATTAATTTCATTGATACCAGCAATACCCACAAAGGCTGCAAATAATGCCAATGATGTAAGAGCAGCAGAAGCAATTGCAAATCCTTTTCCTGTGGCTGCTGTAGTGTTTCCAACCGCATCTAAATTATCAGTACGCTCACGAACTTCTGGAGGTAATTGACTCATCTCTGCAATACCACCTGCATTATCTGCAATAGGACCAAAGGCATCGATAGCTAATTGCATTGCAGTGGTTGCCATCATACCTGCTGCGGCAATAGCTACACCATATAATCCTGCAAAATAATAAGAAGCCATAATACCCGCAGCCAAAGTTAAAATTGGGATAACGGTTGATTTCATACCTACTGATAAACCACCTATGATATTAGTAGCATGCCCAGTAGCTGATTGACGGATAATAGACAACACAGGTTTTTTGCCCATAGCTGTATAATATTCGGTAACAATACTCATGATTGCACCCACCACAGTTCCTACCACAATAGCCCAAAATACATTTAGTTTTGAAAACTCATAACCACGTAAACTCAAGGTATCGGGCAACATCCACATTACTATAAAATAAGAGGCAACAACGGTTAATAACATAGAAGCCCAGTTACCCATATTCAATGCACTTTGCACGTTCGACTTATCATCTTTAATGGTAACAAACCAAGTTCCTACTATTGAGAATAAAATTCCCAATCCACATATAACCATTGGTAAAAGAATTGGTGACATTCCACCAAAATTATCGCTTACTTTAATTTCTTGGCCGAGTACCATGGTTGCTAATATCGTTGCTACATAAGAACCGAATAAATCGGCACCCATACCTGCAACGTCACCTACGTTATCGCCTACATTATCGGCAATGGTAGCAGGGTTACGTACATCATCTTCTGGAATTCCAGCTTCTACTTTACCTACTAAATCTGCTCCTACATCGGCAGCCTTGGTATATATGCCGCCACCCACACGGGCAAACAATGCGATACTTTCAGCACCTAGCGAAAAACCTGTAAGTACTTCAATGGCTGTTTTTACATATTCTGCATTTACACCATCATTAAAAATTCCTAAGAAAGCAATGAACAAACCGCCCAAGCCTAAGATAGCCAAACCAGCAACGCCTAAGCCCATTACAGTTCCTCCTGTAAATGAAACTTTCAATGCTTGTTTCAAGCTGGTACGAGCTGCTTGTGTGGTGCGAACGTTAGCTTTGGTAGCTACTCGCATTCCTATATAACCTGCAGTGGCCGAGAATACAGCACCTATAACAAAGGCTATAGAAATAATCCAACTTGAGTGAATTTCTTTGCCATTAATTTCGTGAATGGTTCCTGAATAGGCAAGTAATGCTGCAGCAAAAACAACGAAAATACTGAGTACTTTCCATTCGGCTTTTAAGAATGCCATAGCACCGTCGGCTATATAGCCTGCAAGCTCTTGCATGTTTTTATCACCGGCGTCTTGCTTGCTTACCCAAGCACTTTTGATGGCCATTACAATAAGGCCAATGATTCCCAATGCGGGCACTAAGTAAATTAGATTTTGTTCCATGTTATACGATATAATTTATTTATAATTTTAGTCTTGATTCAATTTCTAGCAAATAGAATTTGGGGGGCAAAGGTAAGGGTTGAATTTTTATGGGGCAAATTTGAAGGGATTTACGATTTACGATTGCGGATTTACGATTGTTGCTGACGCCAATGCTTGGCTTAAGAAGGAAATAAAAAGTACTACCTTTGTAGAACAAAATAAGAATCAAGATGGAAAACAAGAAAGTCACAATGCCATCGAAATTAATGGAGTCAGCAAGGATCGGGCGAATGCTGTGGGGTCAACAATCGCCAATGACTCAAGAAGATTTATTGAATCCAATCCGCCTAAAAAAATCTGATATGTTAAAAAAAACAGTGATAAAGTAGTAAAAGATGCGGCTAAGGCAAAAGATGTTTATATACCAAATTATAACACAGAAAGCTATACAAGTTATTCCCAAGCAAAACCATTTTTTGGAGGTTTCATTTGAAAATGGTGAAATGAAAATGTTCGATTTTAAACCCTATCTAATACCAATTCTTAACCTATAATAGTTCTCCGCCTGTGGTGGATTTGGTTTGTAGAATGGTAATGCCGAACTACATCCCGAAAGCATTCGGGATTAGTCCCTTTCTTTTGGACTATTATATATTGAGTTTCGGTATATACTCCCCAGTTTACGCTCAACTTATAGATTTTGAATTATTCCAAAAAGCCAAAATTTCTGCTGCTACTGCCTCTTGGGATAATGATATTGATATTGACCCCGATAGATTGTATTTGGAAAGTGTGCTGATTGATTGAAATGGAATTGGAACTTTCGCTTCGTCAGTCGGATCCTCGATAGCTATCGGGGCCACCCTATTGAACTCACATCCGCCGCGGCGGACGCTCCGCTTAAACTTGCGAGGGCGGATACTTACAGATTTCTATTTCTTCTGCTTGCGTGTAAATCCATACTCTAGCCCAATGCTTGCCCCACTACTTTTTAAAGGAGTAGACTGTAACCAATAATTATAGCCCTTAAAATAACTTTTATGGTAGGTGAAAGATAGTTTAAATTTAGAGTTCAATTTAACCAAACCTCCTAGGCCAAATCCAAGTAATTTATTATACTTGGGTTCATTCTTTGTCCAATCACCATAATCTCTATTAGGCGGTGGTAGAGAATAATCATAGTTATATAAGTCGTAATAAGATTTAACCATTCTACAATAACTCCAATTAAGGCTTCCTGTAAAAGAAAAAATTTTATTAATTGGAAGTAGTCCTATAAATCTAATAGGTAAAGATATATATGAGTACTTAACCGTATTAATAACTGTGAGAAATATTTTGCTTACAGGAGGAGGAGATATACCTAAATATGTAACACGAGTTGAATAGGTTGAATAACAGACACCAACATTTAGTTTTAAGTAATTATTTATTGAATATATAAATGATGCTCCGCTACCATAGCCGGGCCTTGCCGATATAAATCTTTGTGGATTTTCGTTAAACTCACGATCATTATTTACTTGAGTACCTCTGTGTATATATGGTTTGGAAGTGTGGGATTCCTTAAAAAACACCTACAGAAACCTTTTGACTATGGGCAGTTGTTACCAAAATAATAAGTAAGGAGAAAGCAAAAGCACTTTTCATACTTCAAATAAAGAAGCAAAAAGTTAAAAAATCAAACTTTTTTATTTTAAACATCCGCAATTTGTTTTGTATAATATTCGTGCTCCTATTTAGCTATTATAGAAATGCAATAATAAAAAATAGTAGGCTTAGAAATATCTGAGCTTGTTTATGACGCTTAAGCCGCGTGAGGGATAGTAGTGGACCTGCCGCTGGCAGGCCGCAGTGAGGGTCCGATAGCTATCGGACGAGCGAGGACTTGCAGCGTATAGCCCGACGCCGCTTCGGCGGCACGCCCAAAGTATTATAATATAGTATATAGTATATATTATAAAGTAGCACCCTTCGACTCCCATTCGACTATGCTCATGGCAGGCTGTTCAGGGTTTCAATTTCAAGTATATATTATAAGGAAGGTTATGTGAAGTATTTGAGGAGATTTAGATAATAGTTTATATCTGGAGAGTTTGCAAATATTCACCATCCAACTATTATATAAGCATACGTTTAATTATATATAATTGATGATGTGGTAATGAAAAAAAGGGAAGCAATTTCCTAATTCTCCGTGGAAAAACCATGTCGCAATAACCTGTACCCAAAAAGAGACACAAGGCAAATTGTTTTTATAACCACTTGTCCACAAAAGCATTGATAATACAGGGCTTCCCAATGTCAATAAATCGTTATCCACATAGCTAGAGCCTTTGCTATTATAAGGATTTGCCTGTGGAAAAAGTATAGGTGTGGAAAATGGTATTTGATATAGCCGAGGATACGAAGCTACATTTGACCTCCCGATGTGATAGAAATATTCTCACGAAAGAAATTAACACATCTATATATACCCCTTCGAAAGTCTAACCAAAAAATTATATACCACCATGCAAAAATCTAAAGGCCTTCCGTTTAAACGGCATTTTACCAACGATAACACACCTGTTGTCGACATGTTTCAATACGACCTTCGCCAGTCTGTGATTAAAAATCCAGCGGGTGATTACGTATTTAAGATGGATAATGTGGAAGTGCCGAAAGAATGGAGTCAGGTGGCTACAGATATATTGGCTCAAAAGTATTTCCGCAAAGCGGGCGTACCACAAGCCGATGGAAGCATGGGTGCTGAAACAAGTATAAAACAAGTAGCACATCGTATGGCTTACTGTTGGCGTACTTGGGGCGAACGTTATGGATATTTTGCAACCGCAAGCGATGCACAAGTTTTCTATGAAGAGCTGGTATTCTCTATCACTAGTCAACAATGTGCACCTAATAGTCCACAATGGTTTAACACGGGTTTGCATAGCAGTTATGGTATTACAGGAAAACCTCAGGGGCATTATTATGTTGATCCAGAAGATCGCCAATTGAAACAATCAACCTCGGCTTATGAGCGTCCACAACCGCATGCATGTTTTATATTAAGTGTGGATGATGACTTGGTAAACGAAGGTGGTATTATGGACCTTTGGGTTCGTGAGGCTCGTATATTTAAATATGGTAGTGGTGTAGGAACTAACTTCTCAAAAATTCGTGGTGGTGGTGAAACCCTTTCGGGTGGCGGAACTTCATCGGGATTGATGAGTTTCCTAAAAATAGGTGACCGTGCCGCAGGTGCAATTAAAAGTGGTGGAACTACTCGCCGTGCAGCCAAAATGGTTTGCTTAGATTTGGACCATCCCGAAATTGAAACCTTTATAGATTGGAAAGTAAACGAAGAAAAAAAAGTAGCTGCATTAATAGCTGCAGGATATGATAGTGGTTACGAAGGCGAAGCTTATGCAACCGTTGCAGGGCAGAACAGTAATAACTCAGTTCGTATACCTGATGAATTTTTTAAATGCTTAGAAGAAGGTGGCAACTGGGGATTGAGAGCCCGCACAGATGGCCGCGTGATGAAAGAAATTGATGCACAAAAAATGTGGGACAAAATTGGTTACGCAGCTTGGGCTTGTGCCGACCCTGGAGTACAATTTAATACAACAATTAACGATTGGCATACCTGCCCCGCAGGTGGCCAAATTAATGCATCGAACCCATGCAGTGAGTATATGTTTTTGGACAATACCGCTTGTAATTTGGCTTCGTTCAACTTAATGAAATTCTTTAATACAAAAACTTTAGAGTTCGATGTAAAAGGATTTGAATATGCTACCCGTCTTTGGACAACGGTATTGGAAATTTCTGTAGCAATGGCTCAGTTTCCTAGTAAAGAAGTGGCTCAATTAAGTTATGATTATCGTACACTTGGTTTGGGTTATGCCAATATGGGAACCATGTTAATGGTAAGCGGCATTCCTTATGATAGTCCAAAAGCTACTGCTATTATAGGTGCTATCACCGCTATTATGACTGGTGTGTCTTATGATACTTCTGCTGAGATGGCGAAACACTTAGGTGCTTTCGATAAGTATAGTGATAACAAAGAAAATATGTTGCGTGTAATGCGTAATCACCGTTATGCAGCGTACAATTCTCCCAAAGAAAATTATGTAGGAATTAATACACAACCAGTAGGTATCGATCCTAAATTTTGCCCTGAATATTTATTATCTGCTGCATGCAATGCATGGGACCAAGCGGTGCAGAATGGTGAAAAATATGGATACCGAAATGCTCAAACAACGGTGATAGCTCCAACAGGAACTATAGGTTTGGTAATGGATTGTGATACTACTGGTATTGAGCCAGATTTTGCGTTGGTGAAATTTAAAAAATTATCGGGTGGTGGTTATTTCAAAATCATCAACCAAAGTGTACCCGATGCTTTGCGTAATTTGGGTTATGCTGAAAGTGAAATAAAAACGATTGTTACTTATGCAATAGGTACTGCTTCATTAAAAGGTAATACACCCATCAATGAAGAAAGTTTATTGGCCCGTGGTTTCAATCGTGAAGAATTAGCTTTGGTTGAAGCTGGTTTGGGTGCTGCTTTCGAAATAGGATTTGTATTTAACCAATGGACTTTCGGCGAAGAAACTATGCAACGTTTAGGTTACGTACCTGAACAATATAATGACCCCAAATTTAATATGCTTCGCAGCTTGGGCTTTACCCGCACAGAGATTGAGCAAACCAATGATATAATATGTGGTACCGGAACCATAGAAGGTGCACCTATATTAAGAGAAGAAAATTATCCTGTATTCGATTGTGCGAATCGTTGCGGAAGCAAAGGTGTTCGTTATATACATGCACATGCACATATCAGATCGATGGCTGCAGCACAACCTTTCATTAGTGGTGCAATTAGCAAAACTATAAACTTACCAAACGAAGCTACTGTTGATGAAATAAAAGCTTGTTACCTCGAAAGCTGGAAATTGGGTTTGAAAGCAAATGCATTATATCGTGATGGTTGTAAATTGAGTCAACCATTGAGCAATAAATCGGATGTGGTGGATGAAGAAGTGATAGAAACTGCACTGGCTGGCAAAGGTGATATTAATATAGACAATATGCCTTGGGATGATGTATTGAAAGCGGTACAAAATGTTTTGAATACTACTGAAACTCGTGAGTTTGCTGGACAACTTGCACGTATGATAGACAAAAAACGTTTGCCCAATAAACGTAATGGTTTCACACAAAAATCGAAAGTAGGAGGACAAGTTGTATTTGTTCGCACAGGAGAATATAATGATGGAACACTGGGTGAAATATTTATTGATATGCATAAAGAGGGAGCGACCTTCCGCAGTATCATGAACTGTTTTGCTATAGCAGTTTCTATAGGTTTGCAACATGGAGTACCTTTAGAAGAGTATGTAAATAAATTCACGTTCACACGTTTCGAACCCAGTGGATTTGTAGAAGGACATGACAATATAAAATCGGCAACCAGTATTACAGATTATATATTCCGTATGCTAGGTTTCGAATACTTAGGCCGTACCGATTTGGTTCAAGTACAATCGCCCACTATTGAAGATGTGGTAGAAAAACAAAACGAAATATTTGGTGTAGGAATCGATGATCCAGAGTATGATGCAAACGAAGAAGATGCACGCCCACCAGCAATAGGTTTTGTATTGAGTAATACTGCAACTATAATTGCTGAAAATCCAGTACTTGCAAAGCCTGCAGTAAAGGTTGCACCTGTTAGAGCCAAACGCCAAACAAGCAGCGACGAATATTTGAAAACCATGCAAAGTGATGCACCCGCATGTAATACTTGCGGACATATAACAGTACGCAGTGGTACTTGTTACAAATGCTTGAACTGTGGAAACAGTTTGGGGTGTAGTTAGGCTTCGATAAACTCAGCCAGACAATATAAAGAAAAACTATTTTATTATAATTATAAATGAAGCCTGTGAGAAATCATGGGCTTTGTTGTATAGTAATAAAAAATAACATACATGAAGGCAATGTCCGTGGTTCCCGCTGCGGCGGGCCCACCAACCACAAACGTGATTGAAAAGTTTCATATATTTGCTTCATGTATTTTTTCACCTCAACTATTTTGAATTGGCAGAACTTGCTACGTGATGATAAAGCAAAAGATATTATAATAAATAGTTTGGGATATTTAAGCTATAGTAAACAAGCAGCTATACATGGTTTCGTTATTATGCCCAATCACATACATCTTCTCATAACAGTACTAGAACCAAATAAGTATGATACGGTTACGAATGGCTTTATTAGATTTACAGCACATGAATTTAAAAAATTCATCAAAGAAAACTATCCTGAAAAGCTGAAGGAATATATATCTACACAAGCTGATCGAGATTTTCACTTTTGGGAGAGACGACCATATAATATTAAAGTAGAAAGTGAGAAAATAGCCTGGCAAAAGTTGGATTATACCGAAACTCAATATATAATAGTCCAAAAAAAGGGGGACTAAACATATTGTAGTTCGGTATTACCATTCTAAAAACTAATCCGCCACTGGCGGAGAACTATTTTAGGTTAAGAATTGGGATTAGTTGCTTTTTCAGGTTTTACGCCAGGTAAAAAAAATGGGAGTATAATAAAGCAGCACAAATGACGAGAATCATCCGATAGTACAATTCTGGTAAAATAAAAATGTAGGATACGTGCTGCGATTATCAATCCAATGGACTACTGGAATTGAAATGGGAATATGATTTTTAGAATTGGCATTATATTGGTATAATTATTTCGTTCCCCTAAACAAATTATAATTTGATAAAATACAAAACGAAACCACCAAACTGCTCCAAAACAAGTAGGAGTATGGTACTAGCACAAAAGCAAAAACAGTAGTTAATATAACTTTTAGTGCAGCAAGGTGTAATAGTTGTTGTGGGTATTTGTTATGCTTTTTATATACAAATACAATAAGTAATAAGGAAGCAATAATGGAAACTAAAAGTAATATATTTTTATATTGAGCAATTTTTTCCATCAAGTCACCAGGGAAATTATTATAACCCCAGGATGCAAAACCTAATCCTTGAAATAATTGAAAAGGCTTGTCGGTAGGGGCTTGCCAAGCTTGCCCTTTCCATTCGCCCACTGCCGCTATATCATAAGCTTTGCTACCTTCAATAAATATATTAGTATCTTTTAATAAAAAAGGTATTATATAAAATATACTCACAAATAGTAATACCCAACCCAATTCCTTGAATAATCTTTTTTTATCATTCAACCATTCCAATACCAAAGCTGCAGGCAAATAAAAAACTACTGCATAACGTGAAAGCAAGGTAAACATGAGCCCTATGCTACGACCAAGAATATGATTGTTTGAAAGAAATACAGCCAATATAAAATAGTATGATGCAATTAATAACTCCACGGTATGGGCAATTTCGTTTGACTGTTTCCAGAAAATTAAAAATAGAAAAACTATCGGTAGTGCAAGTTTTATATATAAATTTTTTAGGCCATCATTTTTCTGAAGTAGGAACTTGATATATATAAATGAAGCGATGAAATAAAAAGTCAATGGAATCCATCTGGGGTCTATGCCCATTAATTTGCTCACTACAAAGGGTAACCAATGCATGGGCAAATAGTTGGGAGTCCAGTTGCCGTAGCCCAGCCCTGGAGCAAGAGCATATACATAGTCACCATTTAAAAATCGGTCGACATATAATGTGTCAATAAAAGGAATGATATCGGATTTTTTTATATCAATGGGATTGGTAACAAAAATATGTTGTGCCCAAAATCCAAAAAGTAAAAATAGGAGAGCAAAAAAGCTATATATATATTCTTTTTTTACGGAGATAATTTTGTGGGTACTGCTTGCAAAATCCAACTTTGTGAAGAAGGGAAGTAGTGCGATGGCAAGCCCGGTAACTGTGAAGAGGACAGGTGCTACAATATAGCCCAATCGTTGCCTAAGAGAAAAGAAAATGAGTAATTCAATGATGAATGCACTATATAAAAAAAGAACCCCTTTGTTTATATGTATATTCATTTTTCGGGATATTATATATAATACATTTTATTGCATCTTCCGTTCGAGATAAGACAAGCAACGTTTGATGCCTTCTTCAAATGGAATTTCATATTCGAAACCGTGGGCCTTTTGTTTTTCAGTATCACCGCCGCGGGCAAATACGCCTTCGGGCTTGTCGCTAGTACCTGTTACTTCAGGATTATATCCCACAATTCCTGCCGACATTTTTGCAAACTCTATAAAGCTGGTAAATATTCCTGTGCTTAGGTTCAGTGCGGTACCGTCATCAATTTGATCCATGGTGGTTATTACTCCACGAACACAATCTGATATATGTATAAAGTCACGCATCTGCTTGCCGCTGCCCCAAACAGAAAGATGCTCCTCACCTTTATTTTCCAAAGTACGTTTACATATACTGGGAAAAGGGTAGGTCATATCTTGGTCCTCGCCATAACCACTAAACGGACGATACGATACTGATTTTAAACCATGACGTTCGTAAGCCAATAATGCCAAATATTCATTCGTCAATTTTGCCCACCCATAGCTCATATCGGGCATGCCTATATCACCATCAAAAGATATCATATCCTCCTTCAATAATATATAATGATTGTGTCTTTGTAATTTAATTGGGTATGCAGCACTCGAACTAAAACATATAGTTTTTCCAGGATTTGCTTCCTTGGCCCATTGCCAGTATTCACTATCAATAGAAAGGTCATCAGCAACAGCAAGTGGGTTGTTTTCTATCATCATTCGTCCACCCACCATCGCAGCTAAATGGAATGCATAATCGTATTGTGTATGTTTGTGATGTTTGAAAAATTTTCTGCAATCTTCTTTGTGAAAATGAAAATTATCAAAATCACGGGGTTCATATAAGGGCCATCCATCTGCTGGGTCAATACCACCAGTTAAGGGGGCAACCAAATCTACACAATCCACGTCAGCACCTTGTTTGAGCCAATGTTCTGTAAAATGTCTGCCCACAAAACCTGCTCCACCTGTTATAAGAATTTTCATGATTTTATTTTATTATTATTGTTATGTCAGTCGGCCCCGACAGCTATTGGGATATCGAAGACCGTCTTCGATATCCGCCGCGGCGGACAGACTGACATATATATATATAT
>Ga0163151_10006650_pt1 | contig 13957 bp, 16 predicted proteins | sample OliLakLV19MP5IB2_FD_145596 | JGI IMG/M metagenome (GOLD analysis project Ga0163151, IMG submission 145596) | Freshwater microbial mat bacterial communities from Lake Vanda, McMurdo Dry Valleys, Antarctica - Oligotrophic Lake LV.19.MP5.IB-2 | ecosystem: Environmental > Aquatic > Freshwater >...
GCGGGCGGGTGGAACGGCGCCTGCCTCAGTCGAGGCAGATCACAGCCGCAATTCCAGATATCGCATATCCGAGATGGGATCTTCCCAGTACGCCGGAATGTCCCGGAAGCCCAGCCGCTGATAGAGTGCCTGAGCTTCTTTCATCGAGGCGAGGGTATCGAGCCGTATCGCCGCATAGCCGGCGGTTCGGGCGGCCGCGACCGCGGCCTCCAGCAACTGACGCCCCACGCCGCAACCCCGGTACGGCACGCGAGTGTACAGTCGCTTGAGTTCGCAGTTGTCACCCATCAGCGGCCGTATGCCGACGCATCCCACCGCTTCATCTCCGAGCCGTGCCAGAAAGAGCCCACCCGTCGGCGGGGCATAATAGCCGGGCAACGCCGCGAGCTCGATGGCGAATCGTTCCCGGTCGAGATGATCGCCGAGCCAGGCGGCGTATTCGATAAACAGTAGGCGGATGTCGGCGAGATCTACTGGCGAACTGGCGGGGACGATGACTGAAGGGGAGCCGGGAACCGCGAATGGGAGGTCTGACATGAGAGGCAGTGGTGTCTGACTGGTGTCGATTACACCGAACAGGATTCCTCGCTACGCTCGGAATGACCCCCCCCTCCCTGCGTCCTGACATCTCGGGGGCGGGCTGACCGGCGGTCGGCCTCTACATGCCAAACCCCTGCACCAGACGCTCTGGAATCTCGGTCCCTGCACCCTACCCGACGACATACTTCCCCACCAATCCCACCCCCGATTCCTCCAGCCAGGCGATCGAACCCATCGGTCGTGCCAGCGCCTCGGTCACTGCGGCAGCAGCTGTGGGTGGCACCCATGAGACGAGGTAACTCCGCTCCGCCTCTTCGAGGTACGCCACCCAGGTGTCCCACGGCGGTGTGTCCCGCGCATCGAAGAATCCGTCGGTCACGGCCTGGGCACGTCCCTTCGAATGCGGTGGTGTCGGGAAGTAGACCAGCAGACGGCCGTCGCCCAGGGGCTTGAGCGCGCGGCGCCAGCTTCGGCCGAGCTGCTGCAGCCGTGACTCCGCGACGATCCGGACGGTATCGGCCCATGGATGACTGGGTGGAGGGGCGAGCGGGCTGGACCTGAGCGCCTGACCCGGCAGGCTCGTCGTCAGGCGACGGGAACACCACGAGACCGTCTCGGCGAGCCGCTCGTGCAGCGGCTCGAACGAGGTGGAGAGATCGGGCTCACTCCGCAGAAAGACGGAGTCCGGCATGCGGGCCGTCGTGCTAGGCCTTCCGCGTCTTGCGGTAGATAAACAGCAGGAGCATGGCGCCGATGGTCGAGGCGATGAAACCGGAGGCCTCATCCGGCGCGTACCAGCCGAGCCCCCGGCCGAGGAAACCGGCAACGAAGGAGCCGGCGATGCCCAGCAGGATCGTGATGATGAAGCCGCCCGGATCTTTCCCCGGCATGAGGAACTTGGCGACCGCACCGATGATCAGACCGATGAGGAGCGTGTAGAGCATGGGGCTTTCCTCCCCGAAAGGTGACCTAGTGAGTCATCGCTGCCGGGGCCGCCGGCGGCGTCATGTCGCTGTTCCAGACATCCTGGGCGACGAGCCACTTTCCGTTCTGCTTGTACCAGACGACGAGATACTTGCCCTTGTCCGTGGGAGTATTGGGAACGTCGAAGGTGTAGGTCCCCTCCTCCACCGCAAGATCGCCGGACTGGGCGACAGTAACACTTACAGTGCTGAGCACGAGGTTGACGTTGAGCGCCCAGAGCTGGGCCCAGAAGGGGCGCATCGCCGCGGCACCGGCGATCTTTGGCATCCCTGCGGGCAGGAGTGCGCCCCGGTCGCCGTAGAGCGCGGTGATGGCGGAGTCGTTCTTCGACTGCAGGAACCCATTCCACTCGGTCACTTTGTCCCGGATGGCGGTCTCTTCGGCGGCGAGATCGACCTTGGGTGCGGCGGGGGCACAGGCGGCGGCGAGGGTCAGTGCCGCCGCGAGTGACCAGCGGATGGATGCGGACATGAGGGCTCCGTGCGGTTGAGAAGATGCGGGAATGTTGGGGACGATTATGCCACGGCGCCACGCCCGGCGCCACCCCTGCGGGTAGCGCCAGCGTCGGACGCCGTGCCGGGCGGTCGGCCTACTTCTTCTCCGGAGCCTTGCCGGTCCGCTCGAGGGTCTTGAGCCAGCGGGTGGCGGCGGCGAGTGCCGGCTTCTTCCCCCCATGGGAGAAGTCGCCAAAGTAGGCGGTGAACTTGGGCCGCCAGCCCCTGGGCGACCGGCGGTGGCCGACCCGAACGACATACCCGAAGGTCCGGGTGCTCTCCTGCTCCACCCGGCAGATACCGGGCGGCAGCCCGGCATAGGCGCGGCTGCGGGCTCGTTTGGCGGGAAGTCGTACCTTCGCCTTGGGCGTGGTCGCCTTCGCCTTATTTGCCTTGGCCGAGGGGCGCGCCGTCCTGGCACGTCCAGCCCCGGCCTTCCTGGTCTTGCTGACTTTCGCCATGAATTCATCTCCTCGTTGTGCCGCACACTAATTCCTGCGGGGCGGGAAGATGGGCAGGGGCGGCGCTGGATGGAAGTGGATGCGCGTCTGGAGGATGTGCGGCTGGCTTTTCAGGAAGCCTCCCGATCCGCCTCCTGCAGCAGGCGGATGTACAGCCGGACACCCCAGCCGATATTTGCCTCCGACAGCCGTTCATCGTTGCCGTGCACTTCGTAGCGGTTCTCCTCGATGGGAATCAGGTAGGGATCGAGGCCATAGCAGATGATCCCGGCGCGGGTATAGGTGGGTCGGTCCGATGCCCCCGCACTGACCGGGGTTGCCACCGGGATCCCCGGCAGCAGCTCTCCGGCGGCCCGCTCGATGGCATGGAAGAGCGGCGTGCCGAGCGGCGCATCGTAGCGCGGTGTGATCGGGGCGATCTCCTCGAGGTGAATCCGGGGGTCCGCGATGATCCGTACCAGCTCGGCGCGAAACAGGTCCGGGTCCTGATCGGGCAGCAGCCGGATGTCGAGCTCGACCGAGGCCTGCTGCGGAATCGTGTTGGTCTTGTTGGATCCGATCAGCACGGTGGGAGAGATGGTGTTCCGCAGCAGCGCGTTGCGCTCCGGTTCGGCCAGCAGCCAGGCGCGGCCGGCTGGGCTGGCCAGCGCCGCCCGGGGATTGGTCAGCCAGCGGCGGCCGACTCCGGTCGCGTCCCTGGCCTGGGCCTGAAAGAAGCGCTCGACCGCGGGCGAAAGCTGCAGCGGCGTCTGCCAGGCGGAGACGCGGGCAATGGCGCGGGCGAGGCGGGGCACCGGATTCTCGTCGCCAATCGGGACCGAGCCATGACTGGTCGTGCCTGCGGCCACCATCCGGGTCCAGTAGGGCCGCTTCTCGCCGACGTCGATGCCGAACCAGCGCACCTTGCCGTTCTCGACCCGGGTATCGGCCCCCTCGGTCAGCAGGTACTCGACGTCCCGGATGAGATCGCCATGGTGGTCGACCATCCGGATGGCGCCGGTGCCGTCGGACTCTTCATCGGCGTTGGCGAGGTAGACGAGGTCGCGCTGCAGCGGGATGCCGGAGCGCTTGATGGCAATCAGCGCCATGAGCTGGATGATGCCGTGGCCCTTCATGTCGATCGCGCCCCGGCCCCGGACATAGCCGTCCCTGATTTCGCCGGCGAAGGGGTCGAAGGTCCACTGCTCTCGCGTCACCGGGACCACGTCCATGTGGTGGGCCAGCGCGATCGCGGTGCGGGCGCCGGAGCGGGTCCCGCTGCCGCGCAGCCGGGCGTAGAAATTGGCCCGCCCCGGTCCAAGCTCGACAGTGTCGAGGATCTGATTCTCGATCCCCTCCCGGTCGAGCACGGACTTGAGCCAGCGGGCGGTGGCGATCTCGTTGCCCGGTGGATTGCTGCTGTTGATCCGGAGATACTGCGACAGCAGCTGGGTCGCCTCCTGTTGCAGCGCGGGCCAGTCGAAGCTGGCCTGGTGTTGCGCGGCAAGGGGAGAAGCGAGCAGGGTGAGGGCAAGGAGCAGGCGCATGGGCATGGCGAGTAGTGAGTTGTTGGGTAGGGGCGGAGCGGGTCCGGCTTCGGCCTCAAGAGATCCTTCGGTCGCCGCGCTCCCTCAGGATGACAGTATACTCACAGCTGATGGTTGGCTACCAACGGCCCACGGCTAATGGCCAACGAGTCTCATGACGCTCTCCCGAATCGTCGCACTCATTGCCGCGGGAACCGTGTTCGTCGCCCTCTGGGGCTTCCTGCCACCTCCAACCTACCCGCTGCTCGCGCTCAGCGTCGGGGCGCCGGAGGCGGGGGTGTGGCTGGTCGTGGTTTCATTGGCCGCTGCGATGGTTGCGCTCGCGGCGGCCCGGGGCCGGCTCCGGTGGGCGACGCTGCTCTGTGCCGCTGCCACCACGCTGCTCTCGCTCCTGCCGCTGTTCCGCTTTCCTGCCACCGCACGCCGCTTCGATGCCGAGATGCGCGCGGCTCTGGGCGGGAGTTACCTCTGCGCCGTGCCGGCTCCGATACGCGACTCGCTGCGTCCCCGGTCGCTCCAGCTGACCGAGCTGTTCACCGGGCTCCAGTCAGGCAGCGTGCGCATCACCCGCGGCGTGCCGGTGGGGCAGGTGGAGGGTATTCCCCTCCGGGCCGATCTCTACCAGCCCGCGGACTCGGGCACATTCCCCGTCGTGGTCCAGATCTACGGTGGCGCCTGGCAGCGCGGCGCGCCGGCGGATGATGGGGCGTTCGCAGCGCATCTTGCCGCACGCAACTATGTCGTGGTGGCGATCGACTATCGTCACGCGCCCCGCTGGCAGTGGCCCGCCCAGCTGGTGGATGTGCGTACCGCGCTGACGTGGGTGCGGATGAACGTGGCGCAATTCGACGGTGATGCCGGTCGGCTCGCGCTGATCGGCCGTTCCTCCGGTGCCCAGCTGGCGCTGGTGGCGGCCTACACCGACACGCTGCCGATCCGGGCGGTGATCAGCTACTACGGGCCAGTGGATCTGGTCGACGGCTACGACCATCCGCCGGTTCCCGATCCACTGAACGTCCAGTCGCTGGAAGTCTCCTATCTCGGCGGCACACCGGCTGAGCAGCCGGAGCGGTACCGCGCCGCCTCACCGGTGACTTACGCGGCGGCACGGCAGCCGCCCACGCTCCTGATCTATGCCGGCCGGGACAATGTGGTGCTGCCGCGTTTCGGCCGGCTGCTGCACGACCGGCTGCAGGCTGGCGGAACGACTGCAGCGCTGCTGGAGATTCCCTGGGCCGAACATGCCTTCGATGCAATCTCTGCCGGCCCGAGCGCCCAGCTGGCGCTGGCAGAGGTGGAGCGGTTTCTGGCGTGGGCGTTATACGGCGCCGGCGGGACTCACGCGAAGGATTGCACCGGGCGGAGTGGCTGGTAGCGCGGACCCACTGGTCCGCGCCAGGCGCTGGGTGGTAAAGATTAAGGAGTGAGGAGTGGGGAGGAAGAGCCGTTCCTCTTCACCCCTCACTCCTCACCTCCTCACTCCTTACTCCCCATACGCCACCGCGAACACCGTCCGCGCAAACTCCTCCAGCGTGGTCGGTGTCGTCGTCAGCGCGGTCCGGGGCTGGCTCGGCTGCATGCGTCCGGTGTTCAGCGCATCGTACATCTCGATGAATTCGTTGGCACTGGCCTCGGAGAAGCCGAAGGTGAGCAGCGCCTTCCGGGTGTCGTCGTAGGAGAACTCCACATACCCCAGTCCCGGCATCCCGATCGCCTCGCCGATGATGAGGCTCGCCTCCTGGTGGGTGTAGTTGCGCGGCCCCAGCAGTTCGCGGGCGCCATGGCCGGAGAAGTTCCGCTGGGTGAGCCGCGCGGCGGCCACCCCGGCAATGTCGCCGGTCGTGATCATCGCCACCGGCAGGTCCGCCTTCAGGGCACCGCCATTGACCCGCATGGCTTCGATGACGCCGATGCCGTTCAACAGATTCTCCATGAAATAGCCGGCCCGGAGATGGAGCACGTTCATGCCGGGCACCTGGTTGAAGCGCTCCTCCAGGCCGCGCAGTCCGTTGACTGGACCAACCCCCGTGGGCAAGTGCGCGCCGACACTGCTGAGGGTGACGACATGGGTCACTCGCGCCACCTGTGCGCCGGCGGCAAGTGCTTCCGCCACCGCCTTGGCGCGTGCGGCGGGTTGCGGGTGCCCATAGTCCGGCGGGATCATCGCAAAGGCGGCATCCGCGCCACGAAACGCCTCGGCCATCGACCGGGCACTGTCGACCGTACCGATCCACGCTTCCGCTCCCGCCTCCACCAGCGGCTGGAGCCGGCCCGCATCGCGACCGACGGCGCGGACCTTCACGCCTTGCGCAAGCAGTCGAGGGACGAGCTGCTGCCCGATATGTCCGGTCGCGCCGATGACGGTGATCGTGGTCATGATCTCGCATCCTTTCCGGTCGTGTCGTCCAGGGTTCGGCGGGAGCGGGCTGGTTCCCGCGAGGTCGATGACCCCGCGCGAGGGAAAAGCTAGGCCGGCGACGTCGCGGGGTCAAAAGCCGCGGGCATTCTCCCCAGCGCCTGGATCTTCGTCACAAGGGCATCGCCGAGGTGGTGTCGACGATGAGCCAGTAGGGCCGCGGCCCATCCCACTTGGTGAAGGTCCAGCCGAACAGCTCACGGTAAAACTGTATGGCGCGCTCGGGCTCGGCGCTGTGAATCTCAAAGTGGATGGGGCGGGGCATGGGGGGCTCCAGGGCCGAGCAGGCGGTGAAGTTCGAGCGGCGATGAGCGATGGGCGAGGCCCAAGCTCTGGCGGGAACGCCCTACGGACGCAGGCCCGGAGCGGATTCGGTGACCACCGCCGCTTCGCTGATGCCGTTCGCCTTATTCAGACGACGACCATTTCAATCGCGACTCCGCCCACCTGTACGATGCTGACCGGAACGGAATCGGGAATTCCTGCCTGACGGGCCGCGCTTCGGGAGAGGTGAATGGCTCCAAAACGGCCGGTGTCCTGCGCCAGCTTCGAGGCGACGTTCACCGGGGAGCCGGCAATGTCGAAGGTCTCAGGTGCCAGCTCGAAGAGCAGTACCCGCCCGCTGTCAATCCCGATCCGCAGCTCCACCCGCTGTGAGGCCAGCTCGGCGCGGAGCTTCCGGGCAAAGGCGAGCGCATGGCCGGCATCATCGAAGAGGTAGATGCTGACCTGCCCGGTCGTCTTGATCTCCTGGCCCGCGAGATCGAGGACGAGTTCGCCACCGAGCCGCCGGACCGCCGCCGCGAGGGCGAGGTTGTTGAGTGCGGCGACATCGGGCTCGTCCCCATCTTCCCGCTCTCGATCGATCACCACCACGGTGGATTCGCAAAACGCCGGTCGCGGCACGATCGAGGTGCGCCGGGTACGCTGGTACTTGCCGAGTCCGGTGTAGAACTCGTCGGTGAACGGCAACGGGTAGCGGAAATCCGTTGCCAGGATGCTGCCGAGCCGCGGGCCCTGTACCACGCGCCAGATCCCGCCGCATTGCTCGCGCAAATCGTTCCGCGGCGTCAGTTGCAGCGCGGAATCCTGCTCGAGTTGGCGCCGGAGGGCTTCGGTGATGACCAGCTCGCCGGCCGTGGTCTCGTCTTCCGCCACGCTCTCGACCAGGTCGGCATCGGGGCCGTAGACGGCATTCCCCAGCTCGTAGAACTCGCCCGCATGCGCGCAGATGCCAATGCCGACCTCGCACTCCGCCGCGATACGGTCCTGCAGGGTGAGCAGCATGCCGAGCACATCTCCCGGCGGGATACCGTCGGCATAGAACATCTGGCTGTTGTCCGCCGCCCAGGTGCCCAGCGCGATGCCGCCGACGGCCTTGCCGTAGGCGTGTACCAGCTCCTTGGGGCGACTGACCATCGCCAGGATCTCGATCAGCGATCGCTCCTGGGAGAGCCGGGTGAGCCCCGCAGTGTCGGAGCTGACCACGATGCCGCGCATGGTGAACGGGCCCAGCAGCTCGCGGGCGAATTCGCGGGTCTGGGGGCTCCGGGTCCATGCCGCGATGATGTCGAGCGGGAGCGTGCGCCCGGCGTCGGCGGGGAGATCGAAGTATCCGGGCGGGAACCGCAGCGGGTTGAAGCGGGCCATGATGAGTGAGGTGCCGGTCGACCTGGCCTAGAACTTCTGGCGGGAGAGGTAGGCGTAGCTCTCCCGGGCGAATGCGAGCTGGTCGCGTGGCTCGTCATGCTCGAGGAAGAAGTGTTCGACACCAGCCCGCCTGGCGGTGTGCAGCAGCGCCGGCCACGGGATGACGCCGTCGCCGACATTCACCTGGCTGCCATCGGCGCCCATGTCCTTGACGTGGACCAGACGGAAACGGCCGGGAAAGCGGCGGAAGTAGTCGGCGGCGTCGGCCCCGCCCTGCTTGATCCAGAAGAGATCCAGCTCCATCACGACTCCGGCGGCGGCGGTCCCCTGCAGCAGGATGTCGTAGCCGCAGGTGGAGCCATCCCCCAGCCGATCGAACTCGAAGGAGTGATTGTGGTAGCCCAGCGTGAACCCCGCCCGCCTGAGGCGTGGCGCCAGTCGGCTCATTCGTTCGGCGACCTGGGTGTAGCCAGAAACATTGCGCAGCTCCTCAGGCAGCCACGGAACGACGATCCAGCGATGGCCCAGCGCCTTTGCGTCGGCCACGACGCTGGTGAACTTCTGCTCGAGGTCGTCAAGGCCGATGTGACCCGATGGCGCGGCGAGCCCGAGCCGGTCGAGCAGGGCCCGCCCGTCCGCCGCCGACTGGCCGTGCAGGCCGGCGAATTCGACCTCGCGGTAGCCGATCGTCGCCAGCGCGGTGAGGGTTCCCGCGAAATCCTGCTTGAGGGCGTCACGGACGGCGTAGAGCTGGATGCCGAGCCGGGGGGAACCGGGGAACGAGGCATGGGGACCAGGAAGCGCCATGGGTATGCCGAGGGCGTGAGCGGGTGCATCACCACGATGGACGAGGCTGAGAGCGCCGACCGCTGCAAGGAAGGAACGCCTATTCATTCGTAATCCCTTCTCCGATTTTCCGCCCGTCCGCCCGTCCGCCCGTCCGCCTCACAGTTCCCTCCGCTTCATCGCCTCGACCGCATGCGCGGCCGCTCTTGCGGTGAGCGCCATGTAGGTGAGCGAAGGATTCTGGTTGGCCGACGACGCCATGCAGGCACCGTCGGTAACATAGACGTTCGGCGTGTCCCACACCTGGTTCCAGCCGTTCACCACGGATGTACTCGGGTCTCGTCCCATCCGCGCGGTTCCCATCTCATGGATGACGAGCCCAGGGAGTGCCTCATCGTCGTAGGGCTGAATATCGACCGCGCCCGAGGCCTCGAGCATTTCGGCGGCGGTGACCTGCATGTCCTTGCGCTGGGCCCGCTCGTTGTCGCCGTAGGTGCAGCTGATGCGGAGTGCCGGGATGCCCCAGCGGTCGGTCAGCGAGGCATCCAGCTCCACCTGGTTGTCGTGGCGCGGGAGGCATTCACCGAAACCGTAGAAGCTGAGGCCCCAGGGCCCGCGCTCATGCAGCAGCGCATGCTTGAAGCCGGCGCCGAATCCAGGCAGGGACCGGTCCCATCCGCCACGGCCGGCACCACCCTGGAAGGCGTAGCCGCGGACGAAGTCGGGATGCGCGTCGTTCACATTGCGATAGCGGGGGATGTAGATGCCGTTTGGCCGGTCGCCAAAGGTGACGTGATCCTCGAAGCCCGGCATCGTGGCGCGCGCACCAGCGCCCATGTGATGGTCCATCAGGTTGTGGCCGAGCTCGCCGCTGTCCTGCCCGATGCCGGAGAGGAGCAGCAGCCGGGCCGACTCGAGCGCGGAGGCGCAGACAAAGACGAGGCGGGTGCGGAATTCCCGCACTTCGAGCGACTGTGCGTCGATCACCCTGACGCCGCTGGCCCGGCCGGTGACCGGATCCCGCAGCACAGCGGAGACGACGCTGTAGGGCCGGAGGGTGAGGCGACCGGTCGCGCGCGCGGCAGGCAGAGTGGCGCTGAGGCTGGAGAAGTAGCTGCCGGTGATGCAGCCGCGCTCGCATGGTCCGCAGTAGTGGCAGGCCTTTCGGCCTCCATGATCCCGGGTGAGGATCGCCGCGCGGCCGATGGTCAGTACTCGTTCGCCGCCGAACGCCGCATGCAGCCGCTCACGGGCCGCCGCCTCGACGCAGTTGAGCGCCATCGGCGGCAGGAAGATGCTGTCCGGGAGTTGGGCCAGCCCCTCGGCCTGGCCGCACACGCCGATGAAGCGTTCGACGTGGTCGTACCACGGCGCGAGGTCGCGATAGCGGATTGGCCAGTCGACGCCGTGGCCGTCGCGCGCGTTGGCTTCGAAGTCGAGATCGCTCCAGCGGTACACCTGCCGGCCCCACATGATCGAACGCCCGCCGACCTGGCGCCCGCGGATCCAGGCGAACGGCTTGTCATCGGGAGTGGTGTAGGGATTCTCGAGGTCATTGACGAAGAACTTCCCGGACCATTCGTCGCAGGCATAACACTGCTGCTGGACCGCCTGGGTCCGGTTGAGCAGCGCGCGATCGCCCCAGCCCCGGAACGGGAGCTGCCACGGCTGGACATGCTCGACGTAGTCGGTGGCGGGATCGACCGGTCCCCCGGCCTCCAGCACCAGGGTCCGCAGGCCGCGCTCGGTCAGTTCCTTCGCGGCCCAGCCACCGGTGATGCCGGAGCCGATGACGATGGCGTCATACAACTGGGACAAGTGAGACTCCATGGTTGGGCGGTTGGGCGACTGGGGTCAGTCCTCCAGTTGTGCTGATTCCCTACTCCCTGCCAGCTGCCACCTGCCACCTGCCAGCTACATCCTCACACAGCCATCAAACCGCCCCGGAATAATCGGCTCCCGGGTCACTTCCGTCATCACCCGCTCGGAGGTGAAGTAGCCGTACACCGTCAGCGATTTGATCCTGGCAAAGGCCGCTTCCGCGGAGTCGGCCGCGCCTTTGCGATCATCGATCGAGGTCAACAGGCTGACCCGGTCTGGCTCCGGCAGCTCCACGAGGCTGCTGCCATAGTCCAGCCGGGCCCTGGTGTCGATCGCGGCGAGTCCGGCCAGCAGCGGCTGGACCTCGTCGGGCTGAAACCACTCCGCCAGCAGATGATCGATGAATGCCGTCACGCCGACATCCGACGCCCCCGGCGTGTCGGTACGCGGGATGACCATCTCAGCGAGCAGGGTGACGAGTGCCGCCTGGTCGGCGGTGAGCAGCTGCAGGTCGGCGTTCTGGCGGAGCCCGGCGTGGAGCGCACGACCAAGCTGCACGATATCGCCGCGGCCGGGAAGGAGGGGGAGGGCGGTCGTGGCGCCAAGGAGGCGGAGCAGGTCTCGGCGTCGCATGATCCGTTCAGCGGGGGGGACGGAGAGAAGGTACGGCGTGACGGGGAACGCGTCCAGCAGGCGGGTGATGGCTGCCCCTGATCCACGCGACATGGTATTCTATTCCAGCCTCCGCGCGGATGATCCCCCCTCACCGCTGCTGGACATGATCGCTCCCTCGTGCCATCCTATCTGCCACCTCAAACGTTCGGTCCCATGCAGATTCGCCTCTCGCTCGCGAACGCGGCACTTTTCCTTGCCCTTGCCGGGGTCCCGCGTGCCGCGCGCGCCCAGGAGCCTGCGCCCGGTGCCGCCTTGAGCAGCGTCGACCAGGCCGCCGGCTGGGTCATGCTGTTCGACGGGTCGAGTGCCGCGGCCTGGCGGGGCTATAAGGCGGGCACGTTGCCGGCGGGGTGGAGTGTGGTCGATGGCGGGCTTACCCGCACCGGACCGGGCGGCGATATCGTCACCCGCACGACCTACGGCAACTTCGAGCTGACGCTCGAGTGGAAGATCTCCCCTGGCGGCAATAGCGGCATCATGTACCGGGTGACGGAAGACAATGAAGCGACGTACGAGAGCGGCCCCGAGATGCAGGTGCTGGACGACGCCAGGCATCCCGACGGTGCCTCTCGCCTCACCGCTGCCGGCGCCTGCTATGGGCTCTATCCCAGTCCCGCTGGTGTTGTGAAGCCCGCGGGAGAATGGAACCGGGTGCGGATCATGGTGGCGGGCAGTCACGTGGAGCACTGGCTCAATGGCGTGAAGGTGGTCGACTACACCCTCGGCAATCCGGAGTGGCTCTCGAAGGTGGCCAGGAGCAAGTTTGCCCAGTGGCCCGGCTACGGAAAAGCGGTGCGCGGCCATATCGCCCTGCAGGATCATGGCGACGAAGTGGCGTACCGGGACATTCGGATTCGGGAACTCAGGTAGGCGGTGGGCGGCAGGGAGTAGGCGGGCGTGGCGGATGGAAGACTGATCTGAACCGCCGAACCGCCGAACCGCCTATCCGCCCATTCGCCAAATCGTCTAATCGCCTAATCGCCCTTTCCCCCCTCACCCCCTCCCCATGATCCGCACCAAGCTTTCCTTCATGATGTTCCTCCAGTACTTCATCTGGGGGGCGTGGTTCGTGACCCTCGGCACGTACCTGGGGACGACGCGGCAGTTTGACGGACACCAGATTGGCTCGGCCTATGCCACGATGGCCTTCGGCGCAATCGCGGCGCCGTTCTTTGTCGGCATGGTCGCAGACCGGTTCTTCGCCTCGCAGAGGATTCTGGCGCTACTCCACCTGCTCGGCGCGGTGGCGATGTACGCCGCCTCGACCGCCACGACGTTCAGCGGTGTCTTCTGGCTGCTCTTTCTCTACGCCCTCTGCTACGCCCCGACGCTCGCGCTGACCAACTCGATATCCTTTCATCATATCGCCGACTCCGCCCGGGATTTTCCCCGCATCCGGGTCCTCGGGACGATCGGGTGGATCGTGGCCGGGCTGGTGGTCGGGCGCCTCGGCATGGAATCCGGCGCCCAGCCGATGCAGCTTGCCGCCGCCACCTCCGTCGTGCTCGGCCTCTTTGCCCTCGCGCTGCCGCACACCCCGCCGCAGGCCGCCGGCAAGCCGCTCGCCATCCGCGACGTGCTCGGGCTCGATGCGCTCGCCCTGATGAAGGACCGCTCCTTCGCGACGTTTGTCATTGGTTCGTTCCTGCTGTGCATCCCGCTGCAGTTCTACTACGCCTTCACCAATCTCTTTCTCAACGAGATCGGGCTCGCTGAGCCAGCCACGAAGATGACGCTGGGTCAGGCGAGCGAGATCGGCTTCATGCTGCTGCTGCCCTTCTTCCTGGCCAAACTGGGCATCCGCGCGATTCTGCTGATCGGCATGGCGGCATGGGCGGCGCGGTACCTGCTGTTCGCCAACGGCAACGTCTCCACCGGCGTGTGGATGCTCTATGCCGGCATCCTGCTGCACGGCATCTGCTACGATTTCTTCTTTGTGACCGGGCAGATCTACGTCGACCAGCGCGCCAGCGGCAAGGTTCGCTCCGCGGCGCAGGGGTTCATCACGCTGGTGACGCAGGGCATCGGGTACGTGGTGGGCAGCCAGGTTTCCGGCGCGGTGGTCGATCGCTACGCAATTGCCGGGGGCGGGCATGACTGGCATGCGATCTGGCTGGTACCGGCAGTCGGGGCGGCGGTGATCCTGGTGATCTTCGCGCTGGCGTTCAAGGGACGAGCAGCCACGACGTAAGGCCCGGATGCGCGTATCAGCCGCCTACTGCTCCTCGATCCGTAGTCTCCGTCGGTCAAGCAGGAAGCCCGTCGTTGTGAGCAGGACACCGAGTCCCACGACCGCCAGGATGACAAGCCACAACCGGTCGCCGGTCTGCCGGTAGAATCGCAGGATGCAGGCGATGAAGAACTGGCGAATGGCGCACGCCGTGCTTCTCGAGCATGGCGTGCAGATCCTTCAGGCACCGCGCCTGGTACCGCAGTCCGGTCTTGCCCACCTTGACGACCAGTGCAGCCGGGTCGAGAGAAGTGGCTCCGCTTTTCTGTACAGTGAAACAGGGCGCGATCAGTGGACCGGCGAGCGGGGTCATGCGGCCGCCGCGAGCGGCTGCGGGAAGAAGTAGGCTTGGTCCGGCGTACGGTCGGCCAGGC
>Ga0163151_10006658_pt1 | contig 13939 bp, 15 predicted proteins | sample OliLakLV19MP5IB2_FD_145596 | JGI IMG/M metagenome (GOLD analysis project Ga0163151, IMG submission 145596) | Freshwater microbial mat bacterial communities from Lake Vanda, McMurdo Dry Valleys, Antarctica - Oligotrophic Lake LV.19.MP5.IB-2 | ecosystem: Environmental > Aquatic > Freshwater >...
GACCAGCTCCTGCCGGGCGCTGAGGTCAGTGCTCAGGATGCGAACATCGGGAATATCCAGCGGAACGGTCACCATTGGGCGTGGCATCGTAATTCCTTTGGCTCTTAACTGATTTCAAGGAGCCAGCAGAAGCGTTAGCAAAGATGCGAGCAAGGCCTTGCCGCGTCGGCGAGCGTTGTGCGCAAATTCGAAGAACCCCAAGTAGAGCGGCAGCTTCTCTTGGGAGATGCCACGATGCGGGCGAAGCCAGGAGCGTAACAAGGACCAAAAGCCTTCCAAGGTGTTGACATGGACTTCGTGGAAACCATCGCCGTCTTCATCGCGGGCGTATTCACCTTGAGCATGATTGACCGTCTTGTGGGCATAGCCCCATTCCGGCAAGCGGGCATAGATGTCGTACTCATCGGTGAAGATCAACGCCCCCAGTTGCACGCGCTCGGTAATGATTGGGCGGATGGTGGCTTGTCGGACATTCGGCACCATCTGGATCGCCACGTCGCCGTTGCGCTGGAACAGGCCCAAGATCGGCGGTTTCTCCTTGTCCAAGGTGCCGCGCCCGCGCGCACCTTTCAAACGCCGGCGACGGCCTTTTCGCCCGAGTTTCTGCACGATTTCCGGGTGTCCTTTATGCCCGGCGACGACATAGACTTCGTCCCCTTCGACCTCCCCGCTCAACTCAACCGACTTTTTTTCGCCACGACCCCTTCGCGCAACTGCGCTGTCATCTGTTGCGCGTCCCCCAGCGCCAGATCGAGTTCCGCCGCAATCTGTGCGTTGGACAAGTTCAAACCCAGCAAGTACAAACACAGCACCCACACCTTTAAGGGCTGATGATGACCTTCGAAGATCGTTTCCGTCAAATCATCAAACTGCCGTTGGCACGCTTGACACTCGTAGCGTTGCCGCTCTTTCTGCTGCGTGTGGAACCCACGCTTGGTGACCTGCGCCGACCTACAGGCCGGACACCGCACGCCCTCCGGCCAGCGCAACTGGCGGACTACTTCATAGCACTTGGAATCATCGACCAGATTCTGGATAGAGATCAACATGAAGCACCTGTCGACCGAGATTTCCGCCTATCTTATCTCAACCTCCTGGAAACCAATTAAGAGCCATTTTTTATTGTACTTGAAATTGTATGCCCCAAGGGGGGGCGTTGTTTCTCGTGCCTTATCAGATCGCGCTAGGTCAATAACAGGTTCACAGTGGGGGTATGGCAAGATGTATGTTCAGCGCAGATACCGGAGCCTGCGGTTCTGGTTCGTATTGCTGTTCATTGCCAGCAGTGTAGTGCCTTAGAGAAGCGAATCGGCACGAGCTGCTCGTGGGCTAGTAGGCCGCGTTCTGCCGACGGCACCTCAGACGATCTACAAGACCTACCTCTAATAACCAAACTCGTTCCTCCACTGGCCTCTCCAAGTTACTACGTCCGAAATTTCAACGCGACGAACGTCTACAACTTAGGCTGTTCCATGGGTCAGCGTGACCTAAATACTGTAGGTATTCAGGATAGCGTTGTAATACTGGACTTTAGAGCGCAAAACCAGCCCAGTCCATTCTGAGCTTATCGACCTTTAACAATTCCACGAGTTTCTGTTTCAAGCAACAGCCAAAACAGCTGGTTGTCGCTGCTTGGAGACCACAGGGCACTTCTCGCGTGGCCTGGGTTTGAACCCCACGGCTCGCCCTGGAGCTTTTCCACCGGGTCTGGGCGCGTGGGCGGGTGTGCCCAACCCGTGTGAAAAAGCCAGCCAGGCTTGCCGAACTTGTCCGGGGGTCAAGGGCTGTTGCGGGTCACGGCGCACCTTGGGGTCCCACGGTCGGGGTTGAGCCGTCACCACGGTGCGGGCCAGTAGCAATTGCGTGTACGCCAAGGCCACCACCCACACCCAGATTTCACAGGCCGCCAGTTGAGGGGTCTGCGCGATCAGCAGCCCCAAGCGCTGTTTAGCGAAGCGGAAGAAATGCTCAATGCCAAATCGCAATAAGTACATCTGGCAGAGCGCCTCCAGCGTCACGCTAGTAGGACCATTCCAGAACAACCACAGCGGCCGCTGGTACATCGGCTGTCCCGCCGCATTCAGGAATTCGACCCGGAGCACCATGCCCGCGAGCGCCGCCAGCGCTTTGAAATGCAGTCTCGTCCAGGCGCTGACCCGCACGGTCGCTTTGCCCAGCGGAAACGTGGCTTGGCGTTCCGGCAGCGGGGGCGCCGTGAGCTTGAACTTCTCGCCGTGCAAGGGCGGACGCCCTTTGGGGCGCTTGCCAAGGACGGGGGGCACTGGTCCATACAGTACCCGGTTGCAGGCGAGCCGCACCAACACAACCACGTTGGGCAGGCTGACAAAAACCTCCAGAAAGGCCCGCTGGGCGTAGTGGCTGTCGGCCACGATCACCGCCGCCCGGCTAAGGGCAATTGTCGCCGCCAAACGTTTCACTTGTTCGGCAGCCAGCGCCGCCGGGGTGGTGGTCGTCGCGATCCGTTCCACATCGCGCGGTGCAAACCACGATTGCCCTTGGGCGATGACACGGCCCAGCCAACTGTATTGATGGCCCGGCACCGGAGCGCCTTTGCTCGCCGAGTAGACTTTGCCTCGGTCGGGCAGGGTCTTCGCGTCGGGCCGAGCGGTAATCGTGCTATCGACGGCATACACCGCATAGCCCTCGACTTGGAGCGCGTCCGGCGGCTCTGCGGTAGTTAGTAATTCGCGCGCCAAGCGAGCATCGATTTGCCCGTGGCAGAGTGCATCGTAGACGGAAGCAAACCGGCGGCGAAAGGCAGGACTGGCACTCAACTCCACTGGCGAACGTGGGTCGAGGGTGAGCAGCAGGGCCTCCATCAACTCAAACAGCGCGTCGGCGCGGCGCGTGAAGATGCCCATCAACCGTTGACGAAACTCTTGGAGGAATTGTAAAGGTGCGGTCATCTGCCGAATCATCGGCAGATTTCAGATTTTGGGAAGGCCCAAGCCTAAGTCAGCTCGCATGGGCTCTAAACTTCAGTAACTTGTAACCGTTGCTGTAAGCCGAATGTGTTGATCTGGCCAGCTGGTTCAACTAGCGAAGAGCTTTACTCGAACGTTGGACGGCAAGCCGCGATCCAACCCATCCCTCGGCGTTCGACGTATGGGCCAGTGCGGGAGGCAGGGCTGGGCGTTGAAGCTGCTCGGTTATTGGCGCCGGCGCGCCACTGGGCCAAAATCTCGCACGGCTTTCGCAAGCTCAACGCCCAAGCGATGTATGCGGCTCTGTGCGAGCAGGAGCTGGGCGACGAGGCCGCGCGGCTCGAAGTGGCGCGCCACCTGGGCCACAACCGGGTGCGGATGATGGTGCAAAGCTATGTGGCAGCGCAATACCAGGGCGATTGACATGTAAACGACAGGGTGGCACAGTCACGTTTTGATTACGGCACCCAATAATTGAAGGCAACTGTGGTCAAATGCGAGTCGACAAGCGGATCGGACGCTGTAGGGAGCGGGTTATAATGGACTTTGGTTAATAGGGCCACCAGAGGACAGCCTTCATGCAATCTATCTTTCAACTCTGCCAACCGCGAGATGAAGTCCTGAAAGGCGAGCTGCGCGAGGATATCTTCGCTGCGCGACTACGAGATGTCATGGATGAATCTGCTGACCCAGTTTATGGGGACGCGGCGGTATTCTTTGACAACACCTACCCTACAACTGGCCTCAAACACCTGCTGAAGGACGCGCTAGGTAGATTAGTCGGCGACGCCGCTGGCACCAATGCCATTTTGCGGCTAGAAACAGCGTTCGGCGGCGGCAAGACCCATAACCTCATCGCGCTCTATCACATCGCTAGCGGCGGAGCACCGGTAAAGACTGTCGCTCAACTACTTGATGCCAAGGTCAAACTGCCGAAACCAGGCGAAATCATGGTCGCCGGCGTCGTCGGATCGGATTTGGATCCTACACTGGGTTTAGATCACGCGAAGGACAAGGTCAAGACTTACACCCTATGGGGCGAGCTTGCCTACCGCCTTGGCGGACGAGCGGGCTATGCCCTGGCGCGTCAGGCCGATGAAGAAAAAACGGCGCCCGGCACTGGCCTGTTCGAGTCGCTCATTGGCGACCGACCGGCGCTCATCATGCTAGATGAAATTGCTCGTCATCTGCGCGTGGCCATCGCCGTACCCACTGCCAACAAGAAATCCAACCTAGCTGACCAGAGTGTAGCCTTCATCATGTCTTTGCTAGAGTTTGCTGCTAGCAAAGAGCGCTGCTTGGTTGTGCTTACTTTAGCCGGCGAAACGGACGCCTTTGCTCAGGAGACCGAGGGCCTTCGGCGCAGCCTGGCGGAGGCGGGGCAGGTATCGGCGCGCCAAGAGAGGGTCTTGACGCCAACTGACGAGAGCGAGATCCCTGCGATCGTCACGCATCGGCTGTTCAAGGCCATTGATCGTAAGCAAGCCAAAACGATCGTAGAGGCTTACGGGCAATACTACGCGCGCATGCTGGAGCGCGATGCTGACTTGCCCCAACGAAGCGCTCGGGCCGAGTACGCCCAGGAGATGGCCGCGGCATACCCCTTTCACCCGGAGCTGTTGACTACACTCAGCCGCAAAACTTCTACGATCCCAAATTTCAACCAGACCCGAGGCGCCCTACGCCTCCTGGCTTGGACAGTTAGGGCTTTATGGGCTGAAAAGGACCGACAGCCTGACGTCTGGATGATTCATCCGCACCATGTGGATCTCGCGCAACCGCAAATTGCGGAGGACCTGACCAGCCGCCTTGACCGCCCAAAGTTCAAGCAGGTTATTGAGGCCGACATCGCTAGTGTGCTAGCGGGGTCGAACGCCCATGCGCTGGGAGTGGATCAACCGCTGGTTGCGGCTGGCAAGCCACCATACGCGCGCCGGCTAGCGACGGTGGTCTTCCTGCATAGCCTAACACAGGGTATTGCCAGCGGCGTGGACCCAGCTGATCTAATGTTGGCAGTTTTAGAGCCGGGTACTGATGGCGGAGATGATCCACCGGTTGTCAAGCGGTCACTGGAAAGGCTGTACGACAGCGCGTGGTTCTTAGAATACGACGGCCACCGCTACCGGTTCAAAACCGAGCCTTCTATCAACAAGATCATTGCCGACGAGATGGCACATGTTGGCACTAGGACGGATGCGTTTGGGCAGGAAGCCGCCGAACTAAGGTTGTCAATGCGCGTTGGCGCCGAATTTGCAGATGGACTGGAGGTTGGCGGACAGGATTGGCAGACAATGCTGGATGTGTTAGCGCATTTGCAGGTGGGTAAGATGACTCTAGAGGCTGTGCCGCTGCTGGATGCGAACGGGACGCCGACATGAAAGCGCTCAGTGTTCGCCAGCCCTGGGCCGAGCTGATCATGCAGGGCCGTAAGACCCTGGAATTGCGCACGTGGACGGTGAGCTACCGTGGCCCGCTGGCGATCCATGCGTCGCAGACCGTGGAGCGTGAAGCCTGCCTCGCGCTTGGGCTGCAGCCGGCCACACTGACAGCCGGGGCTGTGATTGGAGTCGTAGACCTAGTTGATGTCGAGACGCTAAATGCGGCTGCATTAGCCGCGCGCAGTGACGAGCACCTGGCAGGCAATCGCTTCGATTCGCCGACATATGGCTGGCGGTTGGCCAATCCTCGACCGCTGGCGCACCCGCAACCTGCCCCCGGACGAATGGGGTTGTTCAACGTACCGGACACGCTAGTTAAGCTTGGCACGAATGGGCACATAGCTCCCAGTCCAGAACCGCCGCCCGCATTGGAGACGGCTTGGAATCCTGAGTGCCCATTCGAACTGCGCGTGGTGGCCGAACCGGCGCATTCGGGAGCGGCGGATTACCGATTGGTGCTTCAACAACGGCTGATGGAGGCGACCTCGGCACAACGATCACTTTACCGCCAGACGCCGCCCCATATGCAGTCGGTTGTGGAAGTGAGCGGCGCTACCCTCAGAGCCGTGGCGGACCATGTGCTGGAAGCTTTGAGACGCTCTGGCTACAGGGCGACTGACCTCCGCCCAGGCCGGCGTGACCCCTTCCAACTGAATGAAGAGACTGGTGTCCGACTGGGGTTATTATTCTTGGCTGTTAAGCCGTTGAGTAAGTTGGATCGAGTGGAAGCCATCTCGGGTGGGCTGCGGAACATGGCCAGCGAAGAGGTCTACTATTGGTACAGCAAATGTACCGTTGGGCCGGGCGCGGAGCGAGCGCAGAAGGCTCTGCGCGTGTTATTGGCTGCCGAGTAAGCCGGTTGCGCAGACGCGACGTTCTTACTATACTCTAACATACAGGCGGCTTACTCGACAATGGTAAGCAACAATTTCAGCCAGCAGTCAGGGGGCCCTGATCGCCCGGACCGGCGTACTAGCGCTGCCGGGGCCGATTGTTTGTTCCCCCCTCTTGTCAAAACGACACACTCCACTTGCTGACTGCTAGCGGGCAATGCCCGGCAAAGGCTTGCCAGCAGTAAAGGTTTGACTGCCCGGGCCTGTCAGGAGGAAGTCGAATGGGCACTGCGAACCAAGTCGCGGCGGAATACGAAGCCATCGTCCAGCTGTGGGACAGCACTGTCGCCCCGGAGCTCAACCCGCTGATCAGCCTGGGCCCATCCGGCTGGCAGGACTATACCCTTGTCTACGTCTTTGACCGCTTCTGCCACTTCATCGTGGTCGAAATCGGTCACAAGGGTTGGTCCGCTAACTTCCCGCCCCTGAGCCGCGGCGACAAGGCCAAGCGGCAAGGCCAGTTCTCCGATTTCTTGCGCCAGTACCTTCCCCGTTTGGCGCCGACACCTGAGCAATTCCGTCAAGAACAATACCAGTTCTCGAACCGTCTTGCGAGTAATCGGCGTCCCACCGACCCTGAGGTCATGGAATTCTTCCTTAAATTGCACGCAGTCAGCGCTGGATCATATTCGTGGAAGCGGCAAGATGCGGTTGAAGCAGCCGCTGCTTCCGAACGACGAAGATTGTTGGAGCTCCTGAATGATCAGCAACAGCCGCTTCGACGGCGTATAGAGCAGGCACTGACATCACCGCCCAGCGGGCGCAAGATCAAAGGGCTTGGTCCTTCAACCATCGCCGAGATCCCCGGATGGTTGTCGGTACATAGGCCGAAACAACTCCCCATCGTCAACGGTAAGTTTGTTATGACGCTTGACCATTTGGGGATATACACGGCGGCCGGTAGCTGTTTTGGAACGAGTTCGTCGTAACCGATCTCAGGCTCACCGCCCAAACCGCGGATTTTGGGGCAGATCCAATGGAATACGAAGCATTCTCGGATGAGGTTGAGCAGCAGGTGGAGACCGGACTGATGGAGCCCGGACTTTCCTTAACCTGGCACTACGATGACGCCGGGTTCTACGGTTACGTGATGGTAGATGGCGGTCCTAGTGAACTCGAGGCGGCAACACTAGCCTTGCGTCGGCAAGGTCTGGTCATCATGATGACCGGTCGCAGCTTCCGATCGGCCAACAATCGCAAGCGTTACGACTGGTACGTTCGAGTTGGTCAGAAACAAGGAGTCCGCCTAGTAAAGCCTGCTCGACAAGCCATTTTTTTGGCACTACAACCGCCGGGTGTCACCGAGCCCCCGGATGATATGGTCCTGATCCTGGAGCGACGTCTCGAAGCGCAAGCCGCTGAAATTCAGGCGCTACGAGCAGAGAAGGCGAAGGTTGAAGCCGATGCGCAACAGGCACGCGGGGCCGTTGCCAGGCTCTCCAATGATTATGCCTTGCTACAACGGCAGTACTTTTCGCTGAACGCTCAGCGTCAGGCCGAACAAGATGAGTTGGAAATGCGGCTGGCCGAGATGGACGGCCAGTTGGCGGCGCTGAGTGCTCGGTTAAAAAACGCCTCGACCCACGATGAGGCTGCCTTGCTTGTTCTAGCAGAAGCTGATTATCAACAGGCCAAGCTGGCATATGAGCGAGAGCGCCAACAGCTCGAGTCCCAGATGGTCACCATTGACGGCTGGGGCAGGGAAATGGAGGACTTGCGGCAGCGCCTTATTCAGGCGGAAAACACAGGCGTAATGGCAAATAGCAAGACAGAGGAGCTTCAAGCGGCGCTTGACCAGGTGAGGCACGAAGCGGCCGACCTGCGCGGGCAACTAGCTTCGACAGGTGACGTAGTTCCTGAAGAGGGTGAACTAGCCCGTTGGCTCGGTGCACTGCTGCCAAATGTGCGCCTGGTGCGGGGCTGTGAAAGCATCCTGCTGCATGAGTTCGCCGACCCCATACACGCAATCAAGGTGCTGGGTCAGATGCAATCGCAACCGGGCAAGTTGAACGGAGAACGTGTAGAGGGCGCAAAGCCCTGGCGAGAATTGCGCGTTTCCACTGGCCAGGATCACACTGGACGCATCTATTATGCGAAGTCCAATGCGGACGGTTATGTTGCCCTGATTTCAAGCAAACATGAACAGGACCGGGGCGATATTGATTATATGAAGCGTTACAAGTTCTAGAAGCTGGTGACTTACGTGGACCCAGAGATTATAGTGCATGTGCCGGTCTTTACCATTGGCTATGGCAACCGGACAATGGAGGCGTTTTGCGAAGCCCTCGAGCGCCACGAAATTGGCTATCTGATTGACGTGCGTTCGCGGCCCTATTCACAATTCAAGCCCGAGTTCTCTCGCGAGAGCCTAGAGGACACCCTGCACCAGTGTAATGTTCAATACGTATTTATGGGTGAAATGCTGGGCGGCAAGCCGGCTGATCCCACATGTTACACCGATGGCCGGGTGGATTATGAGAAAGTTCGGGCCACACCGCAGTTCAAACAGGGTATCGATCGCTTGCGCACGGCCTGGGACAAACAGTTGCGGGTGGCAGTGATGTGTGCCGAAGGCAAGCCAGAGATGTGCCACCGTTCAAAGCTCATTGGCCGAGAGCTAACGGCGCAGGGTATTGAAGTGGCACATATTGAAGAGAGCGGCGAGCTGGCCACTCAGCTGGCCGTCATCAGCAGGATCACCGGCGGACAGCTGCCTCTGTTGGGTGATTCGCCGGCTACTACCCGCTCTCGCCAGATACGTCGTCCCCCAAAGACGGAGGAATGACAGTGCCACGGCTGGCGACTATTGGTGTGTACGGATTTGACGAAGCCGGGTTCTTTGCAGCCCTGCAGCGGGCGGGCGTAGATGTGTTCTGTGACATACGCCGGCGTCGCGGCGTGCGCGGCTCGGCCTATGCTTTTGCCAACAGCGCGCGCTTACAGCACCGACTGGCGCTGGTCGGAATTCGGTACTTCCATTGCATAGAGTTAGCTCCTGGCCTTGAGATGCGGCGCCTGCAAACTAATGCCGATGAAGTCAGTGGCATCGCCAAGCGCAATCGCGCGGTGTTGAGCCCAGAATTTGTGGAGGCATACCGGCGCGAACAACTGGCGAATTTCGACTCAAGCGCGTTCCTGGCGCAGTTTGGCTCAGATGCCACGAAAGTCGCTCTATTCTGCGTTGAACGGGAGCCGGCTGCCTGCCACCGGTCGCTGCTGGCTGAGCGGCTGGCCCTCGACCTGAGCCTAGAAGTGGAGCACCTGTTACCATGAAGATCCTGATCGTCTCCAAGACCCACGTTAAGGGCATGGCCTGCGTTGGCGGGCTGGATTTAGATCGCAACCGAAGTCTGCGTCTGCTGCAACCCAACGGCTCGAATCAGCCGCCGAATACTGCGCTGGAAGTTGGGGAAGTTTGGGACATGACATATAGCGCACGCCCTGACGTGATTCCACCGCATGTTGAGGACGTGTTAATCGCAAGTCAGAAAATGATCGGCAAACAACCCCGATTGAAAGAGACACTCTTGGGGGAAGTGACACTGTGGCGAGGCGGGCCGCAAAGCCTGTTTGACGGTCAGGTGCAGTTTACCCTCAATGGTAGCGGTTACATCTCACATCGCACAGGTGTGCCGAGTTGCAGCACTGGTTACTGGATCGCCGACGCCGATCTTGATTATGACCCCGAGACGCGAAGGTATGTATGTGCAGACGGCCCGTGGCGCTTTAGTTACGTAGGATTTGCCCTGCCAGTTCCAAAGATTGCGGAGGGGAGCCTCATCCGAGTTTCCCTGGCGCGGTGGTGGCGCCCAGACGACATGCCCAACATGGAAGAGAGGTGCTATGTGCAACTCTCTGGCTGGTTTGAGTGATGGGGGCGCACCCACTGGCCGGATTCGGAAGCCGACAGCATAAGTGTGGCAATGGCAACTGTGCTGGTAAATTGTTGACCACGATACCCGGTTTCCAGCGAAAGACTATTCTCATGATAGCCCGGAATGGATAAGCATCAAGACTACTACGATCCGCCTGAAACACAGCAGTTGATCGGCCACATGGCGGAACCAATGGACCGCCTGGACGAACAGCTAAGCATGCTGGAAGAGCTCCTGGTGCATGTCGGGCCATGGATCAATGTTCTTCCGAATGGGAAGAAGCTTCAAGAACAGGCTGCCAAGACTAGTCAGCGTTTGGGTCGGGTCACGATGAATATGATGTCTGCTGACCTGAATCGACTGGAACGCACAGATTGGACCGCTGGCTCCATAGACCGGGTTCTGCATTTGCAACTCATCCGCCGGTTCTACGTGCTGCATCTATTGCGTTGCATGGATCGAGCTTTAATGCACGAGTTGACGCGGGCCAGGCTGGTGCCCGAGGCGCTCGTGCGGCGCGTGGTGACGGCGATGCGTCAGAACCAGGCCTCGGGCTATGAGGATATTCGGGCAACTTATGGTATGGAGCCGGAGGCGTTCGATTTTCACCTTGATCAGGACGTGGACCTGGTGGAGGCGCGCACCTCGGCGTACCTGTGGCTGCTGCTTTCCGGCAAGTTTGGTGAACAGGCGCTGCTGAAGAGCCGCAGCGGCCGTGAATGGCAATTGGCGCGAGCCGACCTGCACGCGCCGGGCGCTTACCCGGCGGCCATTGGCAAGGCGGAATGCTTGAGCATTGAATACCCGGTGCTGGTGCACTGCCTGAATGACACCAAGCTCAAACTCACGGCGCTGATGGCCGCGGTGGCTTGCCAAAAGCAGGTCCCCCCGATGCACTTGGCCCAATACTTGATGCACTTGGGACGCTCCACTAAACTTGACGAGGCTACCATAGCCAAGATAATCACCAGCTTCGAACTGGCTTTCAAGGCGATTGGCTCAGACCATCTAGATAAGGCTCTGCCGAAAAATTACTTTTCCGTTTGATGATCCGGTTTATGTGGTGCAATCACGTAGTTCCAGCGCGGCAAGACACGCCGGCGGCGCAGATTGATTGCCGCTTTTTGTTCGGCGGTGATCTTCTGGCCGGTTGGGTACGTTTTTCGATCCAGCCGGGCTTGGCAGCGCAAGCCAGTCTCGGTGCGCGTCGTGCGAATGAAATTAAGGACCGTGGCATAGGTCACCAGGGGTTGGCCCGCCCAATTGCTTTCGACATGGCAAAACAGCTTGTGTTCAATCGGGTTCCATTTGGATGCGCTCGTCGGCAAGTGGGTGACCAAGAACGTCAAGCCCAACTCGTCGGCCAGTTGCTGCAACCCGAATTTCCACAGCCAGCAGCGGTTGCCGTTGGCGCCGCCACAGTCCGCTTCCACCAATACATGCTTCTTGCCGGCGTAGTGCAACTGTCCGTCCTGCAACCACCAGGCCCGCAGGGCCGCCACTGCAAAAGCTGGTGTCTGGTGACTGGTTCCCACCACCATGAAGCCTTCATTCCGCCCCACATCGTAGATCCCGTATGGGATGGCCACGCCATCGGCCTGGCTGGGATAGTCACTCTCCAGCACCACCAGTGGCTGCCGCCGCCAGGTGCGGCCCGGTTTATTGAAGTTCCCGATCAGTTCCCGTTGCTTGGCATCCACCGAAATGACCGGGAATCCAGCCAAAAGATAGGCCCGCCGCTGGCGGGTCAGGTAACGCATCTGCTGGTCGCGATCTGGATCGCGCTTCTGGTTGAGCCGCTTGCGATTGGCGCGCAGGACATAGTCCTGCTGGACCAGCAAGCGCCGCACCGTATCTGGCCCGACCTGAAAGCCCCGCCGCTTCAAGGCCTGACTCAGTTTGCGCGAGGTCTTACGGGTCCACTTCAGACCCTTGATCGGGTCTCCGGCGGTTGCATCGGCAACCAACTTCTCCAGCGCCTTCAGCAGATCCGGCTGTTTTTTTCGACCAGGCGCCGGCCGGCCCCTGCCTGGCGCAAGCGCCCGTGCAATCGCGCTGTCTCAACCCGGTTGACTTCCTCACGACCACGCCGGATCGTCGGTCGGCTCAGTCCAGTCATCTGGCTGAGCAACGCAATACTACCTCGACCCCACTGCAAGGCCAATAGACCGACAAACCGCCGCCGGCTCTTCTCATCCAACGTCGCCAAGATCCGATTAATCGCCCGGTGTTCCTTGGCTATGTCGCTACGCGGATGTTCATGACAGGCCGCACAGGTACATTCATGACTTGGTCGTTCTCGACACTGGTTGCTCATCGATCCCGGTCCGGCCAGGCTCTCTCGGGTCAATTCTGAGCTGGCTTGCGGCTGGGAGCATACTATGAAACGGAAAAGTTATTCTTCGGCAAGGCCTAAGCGCCGCCTGATCATCACGGCCACCAACGACACCGAGCGGCTGGATGGACGCTACGAGAAAGAAAAGACCTTCTTTGAAGAGTTGTGGAACCGCGAAGCCGAGGCCCCCTCGCCCGGTGTGACCCTGGCCGATGCGCCGGCTGAGACGCCAATCATTACCGCCGCCGTGAATGTGGCAGTCCGTGATGACACGGTCGCGCTGGCCGCCGCGCAGGCGCTGCAAGCCAAGCTGCAAGCCCGGCTGGGCGGAGTCCAGGCGGCATTGGCACTAGACTGGTCCGGCGCCTGGGCCGAAGCCTTTGAGTATGCCGCCCCGGAGTGTGAAGCGCTGCTGACTGCCTGCCGCGCTGCTGGCACGGCCGCGCCGGTGGTGGGCTACGAGTTGGCCAACGCGGCCGGCCGCGTGACTGGGCAAGCCGAGCTGGCGTGGCCGGCGGCGAAAGTCGCGGTCTTGCTGAACGACGAGTCGACGGCGGCGTTCGCGCCGGCCGGCTGGCAGACGTTTGCCTCAGCCGACCTGGCTGAGGTGCTGGCGGCGCTGGCTGGGGGAGAGAAACGCTCATGACGACGGTGGCCGTCTCGAAAGACTTCCTCGCGGCCTACAGCCGGCTGCCGGGGCCGCTGCAAAAGAAGACGCGCGAGTTCATGGACCGTTTTCAGGAGAACCCGAGAGCGGCGGCCATTCACTACGAGCCGATTAAGGACATGCGCGACAAGCGGGTGCGCACGGTGCGGATTGATCTGGCCTACCGCGCCATTGTGCTGGCTCCCGACCAGGGGGACGTATTCATGCTGGTCTGGGTTGACCACCATGACGAAGCAATGGCGTGGGCCAAGCACAAGGTCTTCGAGGTCAATCCGGCCACGGGCGCTTTCCAGGTGTACGACACCATTGAAGCGGGCCGTATCTCGGCGCCGCCGCCCAAGCCGCCGAAACCCGTTGAAGACTATGGCCCCTTTGAGGCCTTCTCCGACGCTGATCTGCTGCGCGTGGGGCTGCCGCGCGTGCTGGTGCCGGCCGTAAAGGCGCTGCGCAGCGCTGACGAACTCGAAGCGCTCAAGCCGCACCTACCGGAAGAGGCCTACGAAGCCCTGTATTGGATCGGGCACCTCGGCTATTCCGTTGACCAGGCATTGGGGGAGCGCGAGCCTGCGCCCCGGCCAGCCCAACCGGTGGACGCCCAGGACGTGGCGGCCGCGCTGGCTCATCCCGACAGCCGCCGGCGCTTTGTGGTGGTGCAGAGCGCCGACGAGCTCGAGCAGATGCTCAACGCGCCGCTGGCCCAGTGGCGGGTGTTTCTCCATCCCAGTCAGGCGCGGCTGGTGCGGCGCAACTTCGCCGGGCCGGCACGTGTGCTGGGCGGGGCGGGCA
>Ga0163151_10006661_pt1 | contig 13938 bp, 14 predicted proteins | sample OliLakLV19MP5IB2_FD_145596 | JGI IMG/M metagenome (GOLD analysis project Ga0163151, IMG submission 145596) | Freshwater microbial mat bacterial communities from Lake Vanda, McMurdo Dry Valleys, Antarctica - Oligotrophic Lake LV.19.MP5.IB-2 | ecosystem: Environmental > Aquatic > Freshwater >...
GTATTTATATAATATATATAGTGCTTATAAATTTATTATTAGGTTTTTTAAGGAAGCGGTGAGGCCACCTTTTCACGTTAGAGAGATTATTAACTATTGCTTTGAGATTGGGTTAAAATCACTTCCGCTAATTACGCTTACAGGTTTTATTATAGGAATTGTTTTCACCAAACAATCGAGGCCAGCATTAGACGATTTTGGGGCTGCCTCATTATTGCCTTCACTTATTGGAATAGCTATAGTAAAAGCTATGGGAGCTTTGGTAACAGCTTTAATTTGTGCGGGAAAAGTAGGCTCGGGCATAGGGGCTGAGCTGGGCTCTATGAGGGTAAGCGAACAAATAGATGCTATGGAAGTATCTGCCATTAATCCATTTAAATATTTAGTTGTTACTAGGGTATTGGCTACAGCTATTTCTGTTCCTATACTTTCATTATATTGTGGATTGGTGGCCATGCTTGGTTCGTATTTAAATATAAATGCCAATGAAGCTACTAGTTTTATCACCTTTATTCAAAATGCATTTTCTACTATACAGTTTCTCGATATATTTACTTCGGTTGTCAAATCTATTTTGTTTGGTTTTACCATAGGGTTAGTGGGGTGTTATAAAGGATATAATGCTACACAAGGCACTCGTGGTGTGGGCAGGGCGGCAAATGAGGCCGTGGTGCTTGCTATGTTTTTGGTTTTTATTGAAGAGATGATAGTAGTTCAAATATATAATTGGATACGCTTGTATTAATATAATATATGGATACGAAAGGAGAGGATATAATAAATAAAGAAACGAAAGTAATTTCCATTAGAGGATTATATAAATCTTTCGGCGATTTAGCGGTATTAAAAGGCATTGATTTGGATGTCTTTAAAGGGGAGAATGTGGCCGTTTTAGGCAAATCGGGTACGGGTAAATCGGTGCTTATAAAACTTATGGTAGGCCTGTTACTGCCTGATAAGGGAGAGATAAATGTGCTGGACCAGCAAGTAGATAAATTAAATACAAAAGAATTGGACGCTCTGCGATTGCGTGTGGGTTTCTCGTTTCAAAGTAGTGCTTTATATGATAGTATGAGTGTCCGTCAAAATCTTGAATTTCCACTAAAAATGAACAGGAAAAACATGGGGAAGAAAGATATAGATATGGCAGTGGAAGAGGTATTGGATGCGGTGGGTTTGAAAGACAAAATGAACCATATGCCTTCTGACCTTTCAGGCGGCCAACGTAAAAGAATAGGAATAGCAAGAACTTTAATACTTAAACCAGAGATTATGTTATACGATGAGCCCACTGCGGGTCTTGACCCTATTACCTGTATTGAAATTAATGAACTGATAAATGAAGTGCAGCAACAATATAATACAAGCTCCATTATTATAACCCACGACCTTACCTGTGCCAAGGAAACAAGCAATAGAATTGCGATGCTGCTTGATGGTAAGTTTTTAAAAGTGGGAACATTTGAGGAGGTTTTTGATACAGACAACGAACAGATAAATAGTTTTTTTAAATATAATTTTATACAATAATATTATGAGCGAGTCACCAAACAAACGAGCAATAATGGTAGGTCTTTTTATTGCCATAGGACTAAGTTTTCTTATAGCCGGAATTATGATAATAGGCAATGTACACGAAACTTTTAAAAGCAAAATAAGAATAGTAGCTTTTTTCGAGGATGTAAATGGTTTGCAAAAAGGAAGCAATATTTGGTTTTCAGGTGTGAAAGTAGGTATAGTGAGCGAGGTAAAACTATATAAAAAATCGCAGGTGGTAATAATGATGAAGGTAGAAACGAATGCACAACAATATATTCGTAAAGATGCCTTTGTTAAAATTGGTTCTGATGCCCTTATCGGGAATAAAATTTTAGTTATATATGGCGGAACCCCCCGCTACGCCCAAGTGGAAGAAGGCGATACGCTAGGCGTAGAAAAAGCATTTTCTACCGAGGATATGATAAATATGCTGCAAGAAAACAACAAGAATTTTTTAGCCATTACCACCGATTTTAAAAGCATCAGCCATAAACTAGCAGGTGGCGATGGCACACTGGGAAAACTCTTGAACAACAATGATGTGTATAATAATATAGATGCGGCAACAGCATCGCTACACATAGCTTCAGCAAAGGCTGAGCAATTAATAACTTCACTATCGGTATATAGTGCGGGACTTAATAAAAAGGGGACACTAGCCAATGAATTGGTAACAGACACTATATTATATAATTCACTAAGATTATCAGTATTGCAGCTCAGAAAAATTTCGGATACTGCCTCTGTTTTTATAAACGGCTTAAAGCACGCGGGCAGCAACCCAAATACGCCTGTAGGAGTATTGCTTCATGATGAAGTGGCAGGGGCACACCTTAAAGAAACTATTAAAAACCTAGAGAGCAGTTCGAAAAAACTAGATCAGGATTTGGAAGCAATTCAGCATAGTTTTTTATTAAGAGGGTTCTTTAAAAAGAAACCCAAAGCTAAAAAATAAAAGCCCGATAATTTTATTCCTCAACTTTGTTCTATTAGCTCAACACAAACCACTTTTTCCTATAGGAGATTATGCTTATACCGAAACTCAATATATAATAGTCCAAAAGAAAGGGACTAAATGTATTGTAGTTCGGCATTACCATTCTACAAACCAAATCCGCCACAGGCGGAGAACTATTTTAGTTTAAGAATTATTATTAGGGTTGACTCACATGGTTTCATTAATTTACATTTCTATATACGATGTTCTTTTAAAATGTATTTTTAATACCAAGCTGGTATCAAAAACAGCAAGCACGCCCAATGTGCTTAAGCTACGCATGGACAATAACATACAAGCCCTTATGGTGGCCACACAGGCGTCATTTGCGAACATCAACGGGCAGGAAGATGCAATTGCATCAACAACCTGTGAACCATGTAATATCTTTCACTACTTGTGTAAGCTCCTTTTCTTTGCTTATGCTCACCTTTGCCCCAACTACACTTTTTGTTTGTATCACATTGCAAAAAACATCTAAACATATATCCGATTTTATTCGTGAGTTCCAATTGGAACATCCCACCAAGGGTGTTTGCTTTGATGCAAAGGTGTATGTTTTTACTGCTGCCTTAACTTTTCAAGTAGAAAGTGAAATACATATAATGACTAAAACTTCAAAAGTTTTAGATACCATCAATATTTTAAATCCTGAACTGGAAGAAAGGGGCTTGCCTAATATGTTCGAGATAGGGAAAGCTGAGCTTGCCTTTAAGCTAAAGAAGGGACTTATGATAAAAGGAGTCGCTCCGCATCAAGGTGATTATACAATCTTGATTCAACCTACTGGTAAAGATTGCGAAGAGCCCACCAGTGCCGAGTTTCACCCAAAGGTTAGTCTTTAATCACTGGTGTGTTGATGTTCCTTTGAGCTGGGATAGCGTGTTATGGTATCCCCCCTCGGACTGGGTCGTAATTCGTAATTCAACAAAGCTTGCACGTGGTTGGTTTCCTCACCACAGATGTTAGGAACATCTTGAAACCATTGGTACATATCACACCTTAGGTGTTTCAAAAACTTTATTACAATTATTTGCTGCCGAGATAATGCCTATAACGGAACATTTCTGGCGTAGTTAATATCCCGTAGGTTAAAACATCGTTGGCAAATATGAAATGGGGTATTTGCATAGCCCCGTCAGGGGCGATATATAAATTCTTCTGAACACCAATGGTGTCCTCACCAACCACTTCTGCCTAATCAAAACTAAGAGATAGAAAATGAAATGGTTAAATTTGTCTATTGTTTTCTATCGCTTGATTTGAGTTAACTTTGCAAGCGTATTTATGCATATACAAGTCCTCAAATCAAAGATACACCGTGCTCGCCTCACCCAAACCGAGCTACATTATGTGGGCAGTATCACCCTCGACCTTGCTTTAATGGAAGCGGCTAACCTTATAGAAAACGAAAAAGTACAGGTGCTCAATGTGCAAACAGGTGCCCGCCTAGAAACATACGTGATACAAGCCCCGCTAGATAGCGGCATGGTATGCCTCAATGGCCCCGCTGCCCGTTTGGCACAAACCGGCGACACGGTAATTATAATCTCCTATTGCTCTATGGAGTTCGAAGAAGCTAAAGCCTTTAAACCCTGGGTCATATTCCCTGATGAAAATAACAAAGTAGTACGTTGAAACCTTCAAGCAAAAACGGATTAAAAACCACTGCCTTTATTCTTCTTGGCCTTGCTTTGCTGTGGCTCGCCTTGCGTGGCCAGGATACTAAAAAGCTTTGGAGCACCGTCACCCATGCTGATTATAAGTGGGTTATTATTGCCATGAGTATAGGTTTGCTTAGCCATATTCTTCGTGCACTTCGCTGGAACCAATTGCTCGCCGCTACAGGCCGTGCCCCCTCTACCCTCAATACTTTTTGTGCCGTAATGGTAGGCTATATGGTAAACTATGCCATACCCCGGGCCGGCGAAGTGAGCCGCTGTGCAATGCTCAAAAAGTCGGACGATATTGATTTGGAAAAATCTGTGGGAAGTGTGGTTGCAGAGCGTGTTTTTGATGTGGTGGTCATGCTGCTTTTACTAGGCCTCGCCTTTGTGTTCCAATACGAATTAATAAGCCAGTTATATAACGATCTTAAAAAACAAACAGAAGGCACAAACGGCAACTCTTTGCTAATGCCTATTCTGCTAGGTTGTATGGCCGGGTTTGCCATGCTTGTTTTTGTGCTACGTAAACGCATAGTGCAAATGGCCTTATACCACAAAGTAAAGAACCTTTTCTTTGGTTTCTGGCAAGGGCTTAAAAGCATCCTTGTGGTTAAAAACAAGTTCTTGTTCCTATTATACACTGTCGCTATTTGGTTCTGCTACTTAATGATGATGTATACAGCTTTTAAAAGCATTCCGGCCACGCATGATCTTACTTTCTCGAATGCGATTACCGTATTGGTGGCGGGCAGCTTGGCTATGATAGTGCCTACCCCAGGTGGTGTGGGTGCATTTCAGCTTATATCTGCCTATACCCTTATGCTATTCAGTGTGCCCCGTGCCGATGGCGACGCTTGGGCCAATATCGTTTTCTTCGCCCAGCTTATTATGTTTGTTGTGATGGGTTCTCTTTGTTATTTTTGGCTCATTTTTAAAAGTAAAAACCTTGAACCCAAGCGAACAAATATTGTGTAAAATTATTACACCTCATGCTTTGCCCACCCTTTTACAAAAATGGCAGGGCGAAAAGGTAGTGTTCACCAACGGGTGCTTCGATATTATACACCGTGGGCATATAGATTATCTGGCAAAAGCAAAAGCTTTGGGAACTAAACTTTTTGTGGGTATCAACACCGACAGCTCAGTTAGCACCCTAAAAGGCTCACACCGTCCGCTGCAAGATGAACAAAGTCGCTTACAAATTATGGCGGCCTTCTTTTTTGTGGATGCCGTAATGCTCTTCAACGAGGATACGCCCTTTAACCTCATCAAATCCATTCAGCCCGATGTACTGGTAAAGGGCGGAGATTACATACCTGAAAATATTGTGGGTTTTGATATAGTTACTGAAAAGGGCGGGCTCGTAACCACAATCCCCTTCCTCCCCGGTTATTCTACCTCGGGCATCGAGCGAAAGATTATCTTAGTCCATTCGTCAAAATAATGGAGCCCAATGAACAATTGGTTATTATTGAGCTTGAGGTTTTGCTTGGCCAATATCTCGAAACCTACACCGAGGCTAGTTCTATGAATGCTGTAAAAAGCAAAATTGCGGCCCATATCCACGATAAACAAGGGCAGGGCATTGCAAAGCTCATGAGTTTTATGTACCTTGTTGATGTGAAAGAAGAGCTTTTTAAGGATACACTTCAAAATGTTCCCGAAGCAGAACAGCCTAATACTTTGGCCCAGTTGGTAATAGACCGTTTGTTGCAAAAAGTATACACGCGGTTGCAGTACCGTAAATAACTTAGCCTCATATATCTTTTTTTTCCTTTATTTTTGTGGGTTGAAAAATCAGCAAATCTATACTATGTTATTTCCATAGCATTTTGCTTTGTTTTCCTTAACTCACAGCTTTGATTAAATACGAAAAATACCAGCTTAAAAACGGTCTAACCGTTATTCACCACTACGATGCAAACACCCCGATGGTGGTGGTAAATGTATTATATAAAGTGGGGGCAAAGAACGAGAACCCCGCTAAGACAGGCTTTGCTCACTTGTTCGAGCACTTAATGTTTGGTGGCAGTATTAATGTGCCTAACTTCGATACCCCTTTGCAACTTGCAGGTGGAGACAACAATGCTTTTACCAATAACGATATCACAAACTATTACGAAACACTGCCCGCAGCAAATATTGAAACAGCACTGTGGGTAGAAAGTGATCGTATGTTACAGTTAGACTTCAGCGAACAAAGCCTCGAGGTGCAACGCAAAGTAGTGTGCGAAGAGTTCAAACAACGCTACCTAAACCAACCTTATGGCGATGTGTGGTTAAAGCTAAGACCTCTGGCATACAAAACCCACCCATACCAGTGGGCTACTATTGGTAAAGAACTATCGCATATTGAAAACGCTTCTCTAAAAGATGTGAAAGAATTCTTCTACAAACATTATGGGCCTGACAATGCAATACTGTCTATAGCGGGCAACATATCTTTTGATGAAACGGTAAGGCTCGCCGAAAAGTGGTTTGGTGGAATTGAAAACCGCAATATTACAAAAACAAATATGCCCATAGAGCCGCTGCAAAATGAGGAAAGATTCGAAACCGTAAAAGCTGATGTTCCCCAAAAAGCAATATATAAGGCCTATCACATGTGCGATCGCCTCCACGTCGATTTCCATGCCACCGATTTTATGTCCGATATACTTTCTGGGGGGAAATCAGGACGTTTGTTAAACAAACTTGTTAAGGAACAAAAATTGTTTAGCGACATCAACGCATACATAAGTGGCGATATTGATGCTGGATTGTTTGTTGTGGAAGGACGCTTGAATGATAATATTACTTTTGAACAAGCGGAGGAAGGTATAAGTATTGAACTCATCAAGCTGCAGCAAGAAACTGTAACTGATACCGAATTACAAAAGGTGAAAAACAAAGCAGAAAGCATATTTGTTTTTGGCCAACTAAACCTTATGAATAAGGCCATGAATCTTGCATTTGCCGAAAACATTGGCCACATTGATTGGGTAAATACTGAACTAGATTTATATAATAACGTACAAAAAGAACATATACAAAAAGTGGCAAAGCAAGTTTTAGTTCCAACCAATTGCTCTACCCTATATTATGAACCAAAGTAAAACTTTTGATTTTAGACAAGCCTCTCCTGCTATTAACTTGGTGGATACACTCCCTGTGCCCAATCATAAAAAGTTGGTTTTGGATAATGGCGTAACATTGCATTTATTGCCTGAGCTTAACACCATCGGGTTTCGGATAGATTTATATTTTGCAGCAGGTATTAAGCACAATTTGCAGCCCACAACATCTAACGCTGCATTCAATTTAATGACAGAGGGAACATTTGGTAAGTCCTCGGAACAGATTCATGAAAGCCTTGACTTTTACGGCTCCTTTCTCGAGAAAGATATTGCCTATAATTATTCAAAGCTCACTGTTTTCGGTACTGAGCCGAATTTTAAAGACATCTTTATTCTCATAATAGATATTATAAGCAATGCGTCTTTTGAAAACAAGGAAATAGACTTATATATAAATCGCCAAAAACAACGGCTTCTTGTTGATTTGCAAAAAAACGGAACTATTTGCAAACGAGCATTTGCTAAAGCTTTTTGGGGTACACAACACCCCTTGGGCAACATTTCAGAAACCACAGACTATGATGCATTAAAACAATCTGATCTAAATGCTTTTTTTGAAACATTAATCAAATCCGGTTTGCAACAAATCGTACTTTCAGGATGCTGTAGCAACATAATAATTGACACTATTAAAGAATTAAACATTTATACTAGCACAAAAGCAACTACCCACACAGATTTATTGTCTGACTATATACCCCAAAAAGGATTGATCTTTATTCAAAAGGACGAATCTATTCAAGCAGCCATTCACATGGGAACAAAACTAATTAATCGCAAGCACCCAGATTTCGTATGTATGCAGGTGGTAAGTACGCTGCTTGGTGGTTACTTTGGTTCTAGGTTGATGAAAAACATACGCGAAGAAAAAGGTTATACTTATGGGATTGGTTGTAGCTTGCAAAACATTGCGGATTTTGGTGTGTTCTCCATACACACAGAGGTGCTGAATGATAAATGGAACGATACCCTTGCTTGCATCGATTACGAAATTAACAAATTAAAAACAGAGCCTGTAACGGAGGAAGAGCTTCGCACGGTGAAAAACTATATGTGTGGTAATTTGGCCCGACTTTTTGATGGTTCTTTTGCCCAAGCAGACAGACTACAAATGCTTTTAAATGAGAAACTAGATTGGGAATATTATACAACTTATTTAAATGCGATAAAAAATACTTCTATTCAAACGGTTCAACTTTTGGCTAATAAATATTTAAACAAAGAAGACTTCACCACTATTGTAGTTGGGAGTAAATAAAAATTGTAAATATGATATACAATACGAAAAGATTAATGTTGTTTATTGTGCTGTGTTTTACAATGCATAATTCATTTTCTCAGACCCCTAACTTAAGGAGGGCGTGTGTCTCCGATAATGATTCTGACATTATACTATATTGGATTACCCCAACCGATGGCTGTAATGGCTTTATAAGTATGCATATTTGGGGAAGACAAGACACCACCAAGTCTTTTGATATTATTGATAGTGTAATGTTTTTGGCACAAAATACTTATTCGCACAAAGGAGCTAATAAAATATCTAAAGATTGGCAATATTTTCTTATATATCATAATCTTTGTAATGGCGATTCCTCACTTGCTTCCGACACAATAACTATAGACATTAACAGGCCTCAAACATCGTCATTAGACTCTGTGAGTGTTAACTATGTAAATGGTGACCTTTTCTTAGGTTGGCAGAAAAATAGTTCACCTGACATTGCTGGTTATTTAATAGTTCAAAATCTTGGAGCCTCTAACATTATCATCGGGCAAACCTCTGATACCTTTTTTATTATTAAAGGCTCTAATGTTAAAGACTCTTCCTATTCTTTTGGTATTGCTGCTTTCGATAGCTGTGGTTTAACGGCTGCTGTTCCATCCTTCCATAGTTCCATCCTTTTAAGTAGTCAATTAAATGATTGTAAGGGTTTTGTAAGTATTCGCTGGACCCTTTACCAGGCTTGGCAAGTACTCCAATACGATGTATATGTTTCAAGAAATGGTAGTCCGTTTGTTTTGGAAAAAACAGTAGACGGTATTACCGATTCTGCCCAAATAGCTAGCCTTGTTTCAGGCGATAGTGTTGCTGTTTTTGTAAGAGCAACAAGAGATGATAGTAAGGTTTTTTCGACATCAAATATTATTGGTTATAACTTAAAAAATATTAAAAAGCCTAAAATTAACTATATAAATCATGCAACAGTTACCGATGACCAAAAAGTTGAAATTGAATGGGTAACAGACACCTCTGCCGCAATAAGCTCTTTTAAACTATTGAGAAGTGAAGGAGATTCCTTTTCATGGTTGCAAACTGCCAAAATTCCTTTTAATAACCAATTTATATATTCCTATACTGATTCTAAAGTAGACGTAGCTAATAAAAGGTATTATTATAAAATACAAGTTTTTGACAACTGCGGGAACATATCAGACAGTGGTTCCAATATTGCCAATAATATGATTTTAGACTCTTTTGGTATTCTTGGTTTGTACGATACAGATTTAGAGCTTAAATGGTTTCATTATCAAGGTTGGCCGTACAACGGAGTTTCTTTGTATTATGTTTATAGAGGTGGAAATTGTGGGGCTGCAAGTACTTATAATTTATTGGGAGCAAATAAACCAACAGACAGTTTTTATCATGATTTAGAATTGCCGTATGACATGAGCTGCCATGGTGTTTGCTACTATATTGAGGCCGTAGAAGGGAAAACAAATCCATATACTGGAAAGGTTGAACGATCACGTTCAAACATATTCTGTGAATTGCGTGAGCACCAAATCTATTTTCCAAATGCTTTTTGTCCTTTTGGCGTAAATAGAAAATGGAAACCGGTTGGTTCATATATAGATTACGATAAATCATATGTTAGAATATACGATCGCTGGGGAAGCATACTGAAAACCCTGGAAGGAGATGAAATAAGAAAGGGTTGGGACGGTAAAGACTCTCACGGGAATTATTACCCCGAATCAACCTATATGTTTTGGGGATATATAAAAGGACTTGACAAGCTACATAAAAACTACAGTGGCGTTTTCGATCTAATCAGATAATTGTTTTATAGTATTGCCAAAAATCGGTATTTTTTCTGTCGGGGTTAATTTTCAAGTGAAACAAAAAAGAATCATTAAAGCTTGGATGGAGTCAATTGTTCAGTCTGAATCGTTTCACGTGAAACAAATTAATTTGATTTTTTGTGATGACTTGTTTTTGCTAAATATAAATAAGCAATATTTGTCGCATGATTATTATACAGATATTATAACCTTTGATCTTGCCGATTCGGAATTGAATATAGTTGAGTCTGAAATATATATTAGTGTAGATAGCGTATTAGAAAACAGCAATAATCTAAAATTAAGTTTTTCTGAGGAGCTTTATAGGGTAATCGCCCACGGAATACTGCACCTCGTCGGTTACAACGATAAAAAAAAGACAGAAAGAGAAAGGATGAGGGAAAAGGAATCGCAATACATAGCTAAACTTTTATTGTTTCACGTGAAACAGAGTTATAATATAAAACGAGGTGTTTAAAGAATATGATTTAATAGTGGTTGGTGCTGGTCATGCTGGTTGTGAAGCAGCTAATGCTGCTGCAAAAATGGGTTCCTCTGTGCTGCTCATAACTATGGACATGGCCAAAATTGCACAGATGAGTTGCAACCCCGCCATGGGTGGAGTAGCAAAAGGACAAATTGTAAGAGAAATTGATGCTCTCGGCGGCCTATCAGGTATTGTATCAGACCTTTCCACTATACAGTTCAGAATGTTAAACAGGTCTAAGGGACCAGCAATGTGGAGCCCGAGGACTCAAAACGACAGGGCTTTGTTTGCATTAGAATGGAGAAATCAATTGGAACAAAATCTTGGAGTTGATTTTTGGCAAGACTCAGTACGAGAGCTTTTGATAAGAGACAAGGCTGTTGTAGGAGTTAAGACCTCTGCAGGACGAAGCATCTATTCTAAATCTGTTATATTAACAAACGGTACGTTTTTGAATGGTATAATCCATATTGGAGAAACCCAAATGAGCGGCGGCAGGATGGGCGAAAAGTCTTCTTCGGGTATAACAGAACAGCTTAAGGAAATCGGGTTCGAGTCGGGTCGAATGAAAACAGGAACACCCCCAAGGGTTGATGGTAGAACACTTGATTATTCAAAAATGGAAACTCAATTGGGAGACGAAAACCCTGGAAAATTTTCCTACACCAACACACCAAAACCTAAAGAACAAAGGTGTTGTTGGATTACTTATACTAACGAAACGGTACATAGCTATTTAAAAGAGGGTTTTGATAAATCTCCCATGTATTCTGGAAGAATAAAAGGCCTTGGTCCAAGGTACTGCCCCTCAATAGAAGATAAAATAAACAGGTTTTCGGAAAGGGAAAGACACCAGATTTTTGTAGAGCCTGAAGGCTGGAACACTGTCGAAATCTATGTTAATGGGTTTTCTACTTCCTTGCCCGACCATATTCAGATAAAAGCATTAAGGGCAATTGCAGGCTTTGAAAAGGTGAAAATGTTTAGACCAGGTTACGCAATTGAATATGATTACTTCCCTCCTACCCAACTAAAGCCAACATTAGAAACACATAATATAACAAACCTTTATTTTGCAGGACAAATAAATGGCACTACGGGATATGAAGAAGCGGCCTGTCAAGGTTTAATGGCTGGAATAAATGCCCATTTAAAAAACACAGAAAAAGAGCCTTTGATTCTAAATAGATCGGAAGCATATATCGGTGTTCTAATAGACGACCTCGTAAACAAGGGCACAGATGAGCCTTATAGGATGTTTACCTCAAGAGCTGAGTTTAGAATTCTATTAAGACAGGATAACGCCGACTTGAGACTAACAAATATTGGGCATAAAATTGGTCTGGCTTCAGATACTCGATTATTAAGAAAACAAGAAAAGGAGTCCAATATTTTCAAAATAATTGACTTTGTTAAAAAAACCAGCGTTGCTGCTGATTCGGTAAATGACTATTTGAACTCTGTGGGTTCCTCAAACATTAGCCAACAGGTTAAACTAATTTCTATTATAACAAGGCCACAAGTTTCCCTTTTGGGATTAGAAATGAATAACTCCGAAATTGCTAAATTTTTGTCTCTGTTTGATGAAGAAACAAAAATTGAAGCTGAAATTTTGATAAAGTATGAAAGCTATATCCTAAAGGAAAAAGAGCTTGCATTAAAGCTACTAAAATTTGATGATTTGGTCATTTTTGATGGTTTTGATTATTCTATTGTCCACAACCTTTCAAGCGAAGCAAGAGAAAAACTAATTAAACAAAAACCAAGAACACTCGGACAGGCTAGCAGAATTAGTGGTGTAAACCCTTCGGATGTGTCCTTGCTACTGGTTCATTTGGGAAAATAAACATATGGAAAAATTAATATTGTGCCCTGTTTGCAAAGAAGATTTATTAAAACGTTTTCTTTCATGTAAAGATTATGTTGCTTCTGGGGAAGATTTTAGCCTAGATCAATGCAATAATTGTGGGTTTGTTTTTACAAATCCGAGGCCCGATTTTAATGAGTGCGGCAGGTATTATGAAAGCGATAAATATGTGTCGCACCAAGACAACGACAAAAGCTTTGTTTTATATTTGTACCGCTGGGTTAGAAATAGAAACTTAAAATGGAAACTTAAAGTAATTTCTAAATACCAAAAGATAACTGGAGAGATTCTTGACTACGGTTGTGGACTAGGTAATTTTCTTAACTTTTGCAAACAGCAAGGTTGGAAATCAACAGGAATGGATGTGTCGGAAAATGCTAGAAATGTGGTAAAGGAAAGATATGACATAAACGTTTTTCCAAATGCTGAAATAAAAAATCAAGGTAACAACAAATATGATATAATTACATTATGGCATGTCCTTGAACATGTGTACGACATAGATGAAACTGTACTAGAGTTTCATAGAATATTAAAAGACTCGGGAACTTTGTTTATAGCTGTCCCCAACAGAAAAAGCTATGATGCTTTACATTATAAAGAAAAATGGGATGCATACGATGTTCCGCGGCATATCTATCACTTTTCTCCGGAAGATATGGGTGTCCTAATGAATCGCTTAGGTTTTAAAATAGTAGAAAAAAGAGGAATGTTTTACGATGCCTTTTATGTGAGTATGCGAAGTGAAATGCATAACGGGAGAGGAATGAAAATATTGCGTGGCTTTTACCGCGGTTTGATATCTAATATTAAAGCCGCAGGCAACCATAAGTACTCAAGCATGCTCTATGTTATAAAAAAGAAATGAAAACATTATACTTTACTTTTACATTGCTTTTATTTGCTTCATGTGCGAATATCGGCACTCCCTCTGGAGGGCAAAAAGACAAAACTCCACCAAAACAAATCAAATCAATCCCAGAAAATTATTCCATCAATTTTACTGGTAATATTATTAAGCTTCGTTTTGATGAAAACATCCTATTGATTCGTGGAGAAAACAATATTAATATTTTCCCAAAGCAAACTAATCCTCCAGAATATGAAGCAGTCGGAAAGGTATTAAATATAAAGCTAAAAGATTCCTTAAAACCAAACACAACATATCATATACAGTTAAAAGAAGCAATTTCTGATAT
>Ga0163151_10006662_pt1 | contig 13937 bp, 14 predicted proteins | sample OliLakLV19MP5IB2_FD_145596 | JGI IMG/M metagenome (GOLD analysis project Ga0163151, IMG submission 145596) | Freshwater microbial mat bacterial communities from Lake Vanda, McMurdo Dry Valleys, Antarctica - Oligotrophic Lake LV.19.MP5.IB-2 | ecosystem: Environmental > Aquatic > Freshwater >...
TATAAATTCTTCTTCTATCATCTAAATTTCCCTTTCATTATATTCATCTTTTTCAATTGCTTCCATCTTATAAGGATTTAAATTCATACTATATTTCAAATCCCTATCTTTTCTTTTATCCATCTTTAGAGATTTTTTATAAGATCTACGATCCCTTTGTTTCTCTCTTTTTAACTGTTGAAACGAGTTGTATACAACTTTATCCTTTTTATGTTTTATTGGTTGTTTTATAGTTGACGAAGAGGTTATAACATTAAGTTGATCTGGAAGAGGTGGTTTAGGGGCTGTTAGATCAACGTTTGCTAACACTCTTTTAAATCTATCAATGCTTTTAATATCAAGGAAAGGCAATATTGAGTATAATAATAAATCTTTAGTCAGTTTACTTCCACTAATAGTCTGAGTAAAGATACCAACAGATGACATTAAATCAAACTCTTTAAATGAACAGGGTTCCATCGGTAATAAATTATCATTGATGAATAATTTAAACATTATTTGAGATACCGATTATCATATGAAATTAAAATTATTCAGTTTTGTGCTCGCCTGAATCGGCGATTGGGGAAAATCGGATTGTGTGGTGTATGATACATATTTCGACTATTTCTTTCCGATCTTCGTAAAAACACTGGTTCTGGTGGAGGCATTTGAGCAATTATTTCGTTTGCTGATTGAATCAGTTTATGCCTCATGTGATTATGCCTTCTAAACAATTTCCAATATTTTTTCTTATCTATTTGCGATTGTTTAAACTCTATAGTCTCTGTTAACACTTTCATGGATTCTTTACGAGCTTTTCTACTCGCAATTACTTTTATCTCATAGTTTGATAGATTTTTATTCATCTGTTTAAGACGTGGAGTGTTCCGTATTACTTTTTTTCGTAATCTTTCTCTGGCTACTCGAGTCATTCTCCATTGGACTGGATTGAATGGAGCAATATCAACCATTGGTGTATTAAAATAGTCAAATGTGCTACAGGTTGGTTGTGTACCAGCAGTATCTCTACATAAAGGACATTTATTACTGCTTTTTTGAAGGCTGTTTACAATACAATTGGTATGAAAGCGATGTTCACATGAGAGTTTGCATTCTTGAACATCTTCAGAAAATGTGTCTAAACATATACTACAAGTGTCAGTCATTGTAGAATTAATTAATGAAATTTAATTAATTCATTTTTTTAGATGATAATACCATTCAGGATATTTCCCCGTTTATTGAGTGGTGCACAGTTAATCAAATCTATTTTATCTTTTGAAATATTTTTACATTCAACAATCTGTGGAATAGGATCATTTAATTTCCATCTATATATTATACTACTGTTACTGAGATTCCAATGTGCTGGCATATGTTTATTGATAAACAATGCCATATCAAGAGGACCTTTTACGGGAGTATTTTTGTAACAATTGTCTATAATTCTTTGATGTTCTTCAAGTAGATCAAAGTATATAGTTTCGAGGCTATCGCAAAAGGAGATAATTCCTTTAAATATATTAATAAAGATGACTCCATCAAAGTTGACAAAGGATTGGATTGTTCTGGTGATATTTTGTTTTACAACCATAGTATAGTCGGATATTATTCTATTAAGTTTTTTAGGATCATTTAAACTTTCGAGATATAAAACTTTTCTACTGGCAACACCATCAATAAATTCTTTTATAATAAAAAGGACTTCAAGATCAGTATGAACATCAATATCAATAATTTTATCCATTTCTTTTATCCACATTGGAAGGCTTTCTTTAAAAGAAATATCTTCAACCTTTTTCTTCAGCGGAAGAATCATCAGAACATTTATAAGCTCTAAAATATGTCTATCAAACTCATAAAATAATTTTTGTTCCTTTCTATAATTTGGTAAATCCTTTTTAATATATTTTTTAGTTTCACTAAGAGCATCAATTGGTAACTTTTTCCATCCTGTTTTTCTCAATACAGGCAACCTTTTAAATATTCTTTTAATCTTATTACATAACCAGTCAAACCCTTCTGATGAAACTTCAAGATCGTATAATAAAGATAGTAAGAAATGGTGAACATCAGCAAGAGGGTCAAAAAACGGAGTATGAAATCCATAATGTGTACTATTTAGATTAGCACGGAACGGTTTATTTTCAAGAGATTTGCAGTAGGATAACCCCATATCAATAATAACAGGGTAGTACCCAAATGTAGGAACTGCAAGAAATAGATCGCTATTAATCTCATAAAGAAAAATAGTGTTTGGATCAATTCGTTGTACAAGAACATTTTCAGTATGTAGATCATAGTGAGTAAAATTTTCAGCTTGTTGTGCACTATGAAGAGCAATCATAACCTGTATAACTTGACTCATTATCAAATTTTTATCACGGGCATGAAGGATAAACTTGCATATAGGATAATGGTGAAGTTGTTCCATTATTGATACACTTGATGGTAACATCATTTCTTCATCATGTTCAAATATGTTTGTGCTTCTTTTTGGATCGCATATAAAATGTTGAGGAACAGGAAAGTTTATGATACCATACGTTCTGACAAAGTGAGGGAGAAACTGAACATTTTTGCTAACTTCATTCTCATGTTCAATAGTACGATCTACATCGAGAGAGACTTTGAATATAATATAAGGATCATTTCCATGATGAGTAATAGGTAGTGGAAACGGAATATTATCATTGGTTGATTCTTCGAAAGGAAGAGATTTAAGACGAAAAACACCAGCTCTTCCCTGAACGCTTCTTGTTTTAAATACGTAATCAAGTTCAAAAAAGTTGCCAATTATTTTGTTCTTGTCTTTGAATTTACTTGTCATAAGTTTAGCACATACATTATTAATAAAGGATATCATTCCATTTAATCTATTTGAGTTTGTTAATCGTTCAATAAGAGAATATCTACGTGGAGGTGTTGAATCGATTGATATACTTGAACAGCTTGAACCGTAAGATCCATAAGAAGAGTAGGAAGATTTACTAAATGAAGAGAATGAGTTTCTGCTTCGTGAACTTCTTCTGCTACTACTTCGTGAACTTCTAAGTAGAGATGAAGTTCGTCTCCTTCTGATTCTGGCTGGAGAGTTACGAAGCATAGGACTATTGAATTTTGGGCGTGACATGCTACTTATTAGATTATATCTTCCCCTTTATAGATCTTGGATGTTGTAAAATTATTTTTCATCGTATTTTTCAAACGGGTTTGAAATTAAATACTGATAAAAAGAGTAGTATGATTACATGATTATACAACACTTTTTTTCTGATATAGATGTTTCTGGTACAGGTCTCCAAAACCTTATAATAACTCTTTTATTTATTTTTCCTTGAGGAGGTGAGTATTTTGTAACTATCCAACCATCTTTCCCTGTTTCCATAATTATCTTTTTTATATCGGAGACTTTAACGTATATAATCTTCTCTTGTTTTTGCATTTGTATATATTTTGTAAAGATGATGATAAACAAAATTCGATTTTTTATAAATGTGGTAATAAAAAATCAATAATTTATTAAATAATATTTTCAAACTTGTGAAGTACTATAGGCAGTTTTTGATACGTTGAAATCTCCGAATCAGCTATTTCATCTGGAGTAACAATTGTTTCATCTGTTTTAGATGGAAAAATGCCAATATCTTTATATATTATTGCGACAAGCTCACTACAAAATATCCAGTTCTTTCCAATACTAAACTTACTTCTTAACCATAGATAGCTTGGCCATAAAGCTCCTAAAAGTCTGAATACATTTAATTCATAGCATCTATGATTATAAGTTTCATGTAGTTTTGTTAGTTTTTGTGTAATTGTTGTAACACGTTCTTCATAAATTTCAATAGGTTCGGCTATTTCTCGATCAAGAGGATTTTTAATAAGTTGGCACCATGCAACACCAACCCCATTATCTAAATCGTTCTTAACAACCATCTCTAAATCCCGAACTTGTACTCCACAAAAAGGTTCTCCAGTCTCAATATCCAGTATATGATCGTTATACACATCATTTTGCCATGAACTTACAGTAGACTCCCATAGATCTCCAGTCTCAATATCCAGTATATGATCGCTATACACATCATTTTGCCATGAACTTACAGTAGACTCCCATAGATATAACTTGTCAGTATCGTCGTCTTTTACTGCAATATTTGGCATTACTCGTCTATTAACTACAATGCCAACATGAGACCAATTGATATCAGTCTTGTAGACTTTCTTTTCAAGACCTGCAATTGTTTTTGATATAAATTCATTTCCATTAAATAACATTACATCAAGGGGTTTAATAAGAGGTTTAATAATATCCCACTTTGTTGCTAATACTTCAATAGTTGAATTCTCATCTGTACCACGGTTTAAAACAAAACAGCTTCTTGGTTCTCTAAGAGGTGTTGTCATTTAATAGTATATAGTATATTATTAAATTGTTTATTCAGTTTGTTTAGAATCTTTCTTGGTCTTTATGGAAGTCCTTCTAACCAACCATTTAAAATTTCATTAGTATTGCATTCAGGATAGTCATTGTTGTTGATTAGTTTTAACAATCCCCTTTCAATGTCGATTATTCGAGATTCAACATCAATAGCTTCGCCACAAAAGTTATGCGTCATATTTCTAACTCCATCATCAAATATACAAACACCTCTATTACTACAAACAATTATCATTGTATTTATATCATAATCAACTGTATAGTATCCATACCAAATCTCTGCTTGCGTTGCTAAAATTCTATCAAATAGTATACTTCCTGAATGAGAGTTTCCTCTAACAATATTCATAAATCGTTCAAAGGTTGTCATTGGTTATTCATAACTTTTTTAAGCCAAGTTAAAACTGCTTAGATCAACTGAATAGTTTTTAATTTCTTTTACTCTTTTTGATCTTTTTTTAGGATTTCCATGCCATGACAACTCCCATAAAATTCCATACAGTATATCTCCAAGTTTGAAACTTGCATCTGTTGCAGTAATTATACTTTTATTGTGATTCTTTCTTATATCCACATCTATAGTTGATCTTAATCGTATTGGCCTCATAAACATATCATTATATGTTAATGCCATCATATCATAATTTATTCTTGATCCAACTCGTCTTCCTCCAGTCCAGAAATCACCAAAAATATCTATTTTAGATTCAAATGATACAGCATGTAGACTAGGTTGTAGATATCCATTAATTTTGACTTCATCTTTATTGATGTATGTTTTAAGTTTTGTATATTTTTTCATAATCTCTGGATTATTAACATCAGATTGTGATAGACTTTGCCACATTCGTTTATTTTGGATTGATTGAGCCATATAAAAAGTTGGATAGTCTTTTTTCTCATCAATCTCCATACTCCAGTACAGTTCAACATAATCAACTTTATCTTGATGTTGTTCCGCTGTTTCAAGAGATGGATCAAATTTATGGTTAATAGCAAGTTCAACAAACTCTTTACAGTAGTTTCCAATTATGAGATTAAAAGATTGTAGATTAGTATTTAGTAACAACATTATATCTCGTAATGTTACATCTTCATCTAATTCACAATTTTCAAATAAACAAGAAATAGCTCGTTCTGTAATATCTGTTCCTCGTAAATTTTTACCAGATTTAGGTTTGAGAATAAGTCGACCACCTTTTGCAATTCTTAGTTCAGGCATTTTATATACAGTTATTCTTTTGAATTTTTATATTCATTTTTGAATTAAATATGATTTGACAATATCACTCAAATCTTTAGGAAGTTGTGTTAACTTTAATAGATCATTAATATATTTTACATAAGTTGAACAGATCTCTGAATCGGTAAGTCTGACGTTATTATCATTATAAAAATAATATCTAATATAAACACCAAAATGGAAATAATCATAACGATATAGGGTTGAACGTCGGCTGTATTTGTTAATTTTATAGTTAAACGTTTGTTTAGTGTCATATTCATTTGGATAAGTTGGACCTTCGTATGTTACAGTTGCTCCTGAACGCATTTGGTAACAATCATCAGCATTATAAGTTAATCCAATGACTAAATAGTTATTTACTATATTGTTAATATAATTCGTGGCGTCAATATAATTCATGGTATTGTATCATAAAATACATGAATATTTTAGATATTATAGTTGTGTAATAGTTATTGACTCAAGATTACTAGAGAATTCTATTTTATTTTGTATATACGGAATATCAGAAAGTGGATCTTTTTGAGTAGTGTGTTTAATAGGTAGATAGTATTGAGTGATTGCATTGTTTTTAACTATTAGATCAGGTAGATAAAGTTTATTCCATGTATGTTGATTGGCGTAAACACAATAGTTCCGTATCATTGATAGATAGTCGTATATATCACTTCTAATCTCTGGTTCAATTTTTTTCCCATCTGAATCAATAGTAAACGGAACGATAAGAATAAGATCTCCATTTCCTTTTAGTATATTAAGAGCAAATACCAGACCATAGACTTTAGGAAAGAACTGGTGATACAATGCAATACGAGTTTTTTCCTTGTATATAATATTAATCTTTTTCTCCCAGTCTTTATTTTCAATTGATGTTTCAATTACCTTTTCAGCAACAATACTTTGTTCATGTGTTTCACTGGATAGATCGATCTGAACATATGATTCAGGATTTATAATTAGTGATGTATTTTGAGCACCACGATAAAAAGTGAGACATTCTGATATAATTCCATCAACAAGTTTTTCAGTGATATAGTTATAACGGTTACAGTTTTCAACGGCAATTGTGTACTTGTATGGAATAAGACCATCGCCTTTTCTGTGATAGGGAAGAGGACCTTTGTAGGTTGAAAAGTTGAATTTATTCTCTCTACCAAAGATATCAATACTGTATGTATGATTTTTTGAAGTATCAAGATGTTTTAAAAAGTCAATTCTTGCTCGATGACCATCAGATTGATAAAGAGATGATACAACACTTGATATTGTTTTAGTCTTTGTAGAATGACTGGTAAGAATGTCGTTTAGACTGTGTTCAGTATGCCATTCCATAGGATTGATAATTTTATCATGAGTTCCAAAGAATAATAAACGGTCTCTAAATGAACTACACCATCCGCTCCAATGGGGCATTTCGTATATATTTGGTTCCATGAACAGAACAATTGTTTTTTCAGGATGTATAGTGATTAAATTGAGATTTCTTGGGAAGTTCAAAACTATAGTGTAGTCACATGATTCGGTTGGTTCCCATGTAAAACAGAAATCATTCCAATAACAACGTACGAATGGATCAATCCAACGAGCCATCTTACGATAGTCAGCAAGAAGTTCTATTGTTTCGCACCAGTTGCATAATAGATTCAGTTTAATAAAATGTACTTGTGTTATTTCATGTGGAATCAATCTATGACCAGCGAAATCCAATGAAACAAATACTACACAGTTATCAATATGTATACATTTGAAACCAAATAATGGAGCTATAGCGTTTTCTACTCCATAAATAACAATAATATCAATATCAGAGTTATTTGGAAGCATATAATCATTTGTTTTGACGTCAACAATTACACAACGGTGAACCTTGCGAAGAAAATTTTCATAAGAGCAATCACGACGAGAAAGAGTTTCAGCAATCCATAAAGGAATTGTAGAGTTGTGAGGAAGAATGCCACATTTTTGGTTTTTTAAGAGAAGCCGATATAAAAGGTCTTTAATAGTAGTATTGGACATTGATAAATATATTTATCAATGTTGTTTTAGATATGTATTATGATTTTTCATCAGGGGTTATCGATGATTTAATTTTAAACGTCTTTCTAAGACTGGGTAACCAATTGCGTATTATTTCTGAACGTTTGTCAATTTCAAGAGCAATTTCTTTTTTCTTTTCAGGATCTTTTTCGATATGGTATTTACTTTTCATACTATCTAATTCTTCTTGTATTTTTAAAAGTGGAGCTACACATCTATCAACTGCTATCATTCTGGTTCGTTCAAGTTCTTTTCGAAAGAATAAAGACATTCTATATTATTTTAAATTAATTCAATTTGACGAATATCTTTTACTAACTGATCGTGATTTGGAACGTGATGATCGACGTCTACCAGATTTTTTACCTTTTTTAGAGTGAACCATCATTTGTGCCCATTGTCCAGCTACCAATCCAAATAGATTAAACATAATATTACTCCATCGAGGGTGAATATCGACATTAAGAGTCTGATTGCAGTACATTCTTTCAAATGATCCTTGAGGCATTGTGCAGTTAGCCAGTATTTTCCTATGAGGAGGGCATATAAGATCTTTAACACCTTCAATAATCATTCCAAGTATAGTAAGTTCAAGAAGGTGGGTGGGATACAGATATCCAAGGATACACGATATAACAAAATGTAAGAGACTTATAGCATCGGGTTCAAGTTGCCCGTTTTTATGTCCCAAGGAAGATAATGGAGTTGAATTCATTTCCTTTTTAAGATAATAAAAGCATAAAAGTTAATATAAAATATTAAATAAATGGAAACTAAACCCTACAAGGCTATAAAAAGTATTGGAGAATCGTGGAATACTGGAGACAGAGTACAAACAGTTGCGAAAGCAAAGAGAACAGAGTCGCATAAGGACGAGGTAGCTGAAAAAATTGAAACAATAGCAGCTATTGAACATAAAGAAGAGTTTGAAAATATTATGCCGTTGGTTTTTCATGGAATTAATACTATAAACTTTGGAAACACAATCAATAACCCGTATCTACTTATTAAAGAGATTGTTGTTGATGGGAAACAACCATTTGAAGATAGAACACAAGGAATTAGATATATGCAACGAATACCTCATAAAGACAGATCAATACACCTTATAGAATCGTTTGATACAGTTATAATGGATGAACAGTATGCTTTACAAGAGAGATATTTTTTCTTTTCAAACAATTTAGCATATATTAAGCTGGATCATGATCTAGTTAATAGAGGGCATTACTTGGTTTATTTTAAACTGGATACAAAGGTAGAGAACACGCCAGAGGATGTTGGAATAACTCCATTTATTTACAAGCTTCTAAGTGCACAATTTATTATATCTCAGTTTGTGTTGGAAAACTATAATGTAAACGATATGCAACAGTTTTTAATAGATACAGCTGAAAACGAAAACGAAAAACTGGAAGTAAAAGCACAATGTGCTGATATTTTGGCTAACTATGGGTACTCTCCGCCAACAACAACTATAGATGGAAAAAAAAAGGGTAGAGAGATTATTGAAAAGTTAGGATACTCCAAAGACAGACTTCCCACTATTTTTACATTTACTCAAAATGTTCATCATCAGGATGTGGCTAGTCATACACAACAAACATTAAACGTACTATTTAAACTTGTAAAGGAGTATGAAGAGGTAGTTGTAACACCGGCGTTAATTATACCAGAGTTGGATCAAAATATAAATGAAGAAGTTTTAAAAAAGGTACTACATCGTATAACAATTGATACGGCAACATATAAAATAGAAAACGGTCCAACAATCTCTCTTTATAAGGTTCTATCAATGATATGGTTGTTTATCAATAATTTGGCACAAGTAAAGGATAGACATCAACTGATTGTAAGATTGTATGAAGAGTTTCTTGAAATGGATGAAACGTGCACATCAGGTCATCTTGCAAGAATGTTAAATTCTATTCAAGGAGGATATCACAAGGAGTTACCAAGTATGCAGATATCGTACAAGGAACAACTAAAGGCAAATGTATATGGAAGATTGAATGCAAAGTTACGATCATTACCAGTAGCACAACAGAATTTAGTAGTGGAAGAAATGATGGTTTCAGAGGGATCACACGATACAACAGATGAGTTTTTAGGAATATATGAACCGATAGACGAACTCGAGAAGGAGTTTGTATATAGTGGATTTATGAGATTGAGAAATTTTAAAAGGAATTATAAGGAGAGTGTAAACAGTTGGGCAGGGTTTAGATATTATAATATAGAGCCTATTGATACAAACAGTTAATTGTATTTAACATTGATTTTTGTGCTCTTAATGATTTATTATTTTTTCTTTTAAGAGCTTCATTTTCTTTTTTAAGAGCTTCAACCTCTTTCTCAAGATCTAATTTTTGTTTTCTAATTATATTAGTTATTTGAAATTGTTTCAAATATTTTTGTTCAAATGATTGTTCTGCACAAGGAATTATTATTGGAGAAATGTTATATTGTTTTGGAGCACGAGGGAAATGAGACATTGAGTTAAGTAGAGTAAATACCACTCTATAAATAATTTAAAATTCAGTTTTGAGGGTATTATAAATATATAAAATTTATTTATAATTAATTAAAAGCCTGGGCAACCTGAAAGAGATTTTCCTGGTTTACATCCTCCTGATACAGATCCTCCTTGACTGGAACCGGTTAAAAGACCAGAACCTCCAGAAGATGAATAAGAGCCTTGTACACTATTAATAACAGGGGAGTTATCAGTTGTATAACGGAAGCTTGTAAATGTTGAATTAGCTGAATTGTTGTATTCAGGTTCTTTATAAGGGCGTTGAATATCATTTTCGATATTAATTCGTATTTCTTGTTGTGATGGGGCACCTGCAAAATGATTAGAAGAGTTAAATTTAGTTCCAGTAACAGGATTGGCGGTTCCAGGAGAAACGGAGAATGAAACTAGACTATTTTTGTCGCCACCACCATAAGCAAAGGCACTACCTGAATTTCGTGGAACGTCGTCTGATCTAACTGATTTCAATGAAAAAAACATATTTATATTAAGTGGAGAGAGATAAAAATTTCAATGAATTTACAAAATGATCTTTGATAAACAAGGTTAATAAATAATCATCATAGTATAAAACTTTATACAATGTCCAATCCAAAGAAGAAAAAGAATGACGCGCCAACAAGAACAAATTCAAACGAAGCTGTAGACAACGATCAAGAATACGTCAAGCTTGCGCATAGGGATCAGATATTATTAAGACCAGATACATACATAGGACCAATAGTTAACAAGGAATCAGAGGAATGGATTGTAAACGAAGAGAATAGAATTGTTCAGAAAACAATTATAAATAATGAAGGATTAGGAAGATGTTTTATAGAGCCAGCATCAAACGCAATTGATAACAAATCAAGATCAGATGAAAAAAAGGTAAAATGTTCAAGGATAGAATTTACCGCAGATAAGAAAACTGGAGAAACAAGTGTTTGGAATGATGGATTAACAATACCTGTAGAGATGAATAAAAAGGAGAAGATGTACAATTCAACAATGGTTTTTGGAGAGTTATGTAGTTCATCAAACTATAACGACAAGGAAAAACGACATACAGCAGGAAGAAACGGATATGGAGTAAAACTGACAAATATTTTCGCCAATGAACTTGATGCAGAAAACTTTGATGCCTTTCGAAAACTCCTATTCAAACAAAAATGGAAAAATAATATGTCTATTACAGAAGGACCCAAAGTAACAAAAAAAGATGCTAAAACATCATACACTTATGTAAAATGGATACCAGATTTTGAAAAATTTAAGTTGACAGGATACAGTGATGATCATATAGCATTATTTCATAGGTTTGCATATGATACAGCAATGATAACAAAAACACCAACATATTTTAATGGGAAGAAAATACCAGTAAAAAATCTAATGGACTATGCAAAATCATTTATAATACCAAGTGATGAAGAGGAAGATGAGAAAAAGGATGAAATGTTATTCTTTAGTTCAAAAGATTCAGAGGTTGTGATAATGCCGTATCCAAAGGAGAAATTTACTCAAATGTCTTTTGTGAATGGTATAAACACGAAGAAGGGAGGATCGCATGTTGATCTATGGACAGAGGCGATATTAAGGCCAGTACTGGATAAGATAAATAAAGGGAAGAAAAAGGAAGGGAAAAAAGGGGTAAAAGAAAAGACAAAGAAACAAAAGGATGAGGAGAAGTCAAGACAGATAACAATGAAGGAGTTGAAACCGTTCTTTTTTATATTTGTAAATACAACTGTTGAAAATCCAGTTTTTGAATCTCAATCAAAATTAGAACTAATTGAACCAGAAAGTAAAAATTTAGTCAAGCCTGTAATCACAGAAGGACAAATTAAAAAGATGATGAAGTGGAGTTTTATGGAGAAGGTGGCGGTTTTATTAAAGAGACGATCATTACTTGATCTACATAAGATAGATGGAAAGAAGGGAAAACGTAGAGTAAAAAAATTAGTTCATGCAAATAACGCAGGAGGAAAAGAATCTAGAGACTGTATATTATGTTTATGTGAAGGAGATTCCGCTGCAACATATGTAGAGACGGGAATAGAAACAGGAATGTTTGGGAAGAAGGGGCATGATTATATAGGGATACTTCCATTGAAGGGGAAGGTTTTGAATGTGATGAACTCTGATCCAAAAACAATAGGAAAGAATGAGGAAATATGTGGTATAATAACAGCAGTTGGAGCAAAGATGGATTTAGATTATAATGATGATTCAAATTTTAATGAATTGAACTATGGAAAGATAGTAATCATTGCTGATTCTGATCCAGATGGAATTCATATTGCTGGATTGATACTATTACTTTTTTCAACATTATATCCAACGTTATTACAGAGAAATGACTTTTTATGGTTTATGAGAACACCAATAGTGAGGGTAATGTTACCAAGTCAACAGCTTGATATATATCAACAACATTATGTACAAGATAAATTAAAAGATTTACAATCCAAGGGATTGAAGATAAAGGAAATACAGTATTGTAAAGGGTTAGGAAGTAATAGAAGTGATGAACAGATCTTAACATCGTTTGGAAAGAAACTTGTAAGTTTTAATAATGATGAGAAAGCGACAGAAAATGTTGTAAAGGCGTTTTTAAAAGAGAATTCAAATTTACGAAAGGATTGGTTAGAAGGATTTGAACCGCATAAGAAGGGATCGTTTGGAAAGGAGGAGTTTGATGTGAAAAAGATGAAGATAATGATAGAGAGTTTACCGATATCAAACTTTATTAATAGAGAGTTGATAGAGTTTTCTTTATACTCTTGTGAAAGAGCTATACCATGTATATTTGATGGATTAAAGCCAGTTCAGAGGAAGATTTTATTTGCAGCATTTAAGAGAAAGTTAACACATACAAAAAAGCCGTTAAAAGTAGAGCAGTTTAGTTCATATGCGAGTGATGTATCATTATATCATCATGGAGGAACATCGATGAATGATACAATATGTGGAATGGTACATTCTTATGTTGGAAGCAATAATATAAATTTATTGGCAGCGGAAGGGCAGTTTGGTACACGTCTTAGAGGAGGAAAGGATTGTTCGGCGCCGAGGTATATATTTACAAACTTGGAGAAGATTACAAGATTCATTTATAGGGAAGAGGATGATCCTATTCTATCATATAGATTTGAAGAAGGTAAGTTTATTGAGCCTGATTTTTATGTTCCTATTATACCAATGGTTTTAGTGAATGGTGCAGCAGGAATTGGAACAGCATGGAGTACTGATATTCCATGTTATAATCCGATGGATCTTGTAAATGGAATAAAATTATGGATTGAGAATAGGGATGAAACAAAATGGGAAGAGATGTCTCCGTGGTATAGAGGGTTTACAGGAAGAATAGAAGTTAAGGGAGATAAAGTTACAACTTATGGTGAAATTGAAGATCTTGGAAAAAACAAGTATAAAATAACAGAACTACCGATAGGATCGTGGACAAACGATTTTGATGCAAAGTTAGAAGAGTTAATAAGTGAAAAAAAGGAAGTAAAAAGTAAAAGAATTAATGGAACAAAATACACAGTAGATTTTACACTTGTTATGAATGATGGAAAAGATCCGTTAAAAGTTAAGAAATTAAAACTAACGTCGAAATTTACAACTTCGAATTTAGTATTATTTAATGGGGAAACAAAGCTACAAAAATATACAAATGTGAATAATATATTGAAAGAGTTTTGTAT
>Ga0163151_10006663_pt1 | contig 13933 bp, 6 predicted proteins | sample OliLakLV19MP5IB2_FD_145596 | JGI IMG/M metagenome (GOLD analysis project Ga0163151, IMG submission 145596) | Freshwater microbial mat bacterial communities from Lake Vanda, McMurdo Dry Valleys, Antarctica - Oligotrophic Lake LV.19.MP5.IB-2 | ecosystem: Environmental > Aquatic > Freshwater > Lake...
CGATTCACGTCTTACGATGACTTCGAGGCGATGGAGTTGCACTCGACGATTCTCATCGACGCGAAGGGCCGCGTGCACTGGAAACGCACCGGCGGAGATCCATTTTCTGACACGAATTTTCTGTTGCAGTCGCTGAAGCGGATGAACGGCAAGCCGGCGACGACCCAGCCTTCGAATTGATGGCGCTCTCGCGACAGTACAATTGGCCCGCCTTCGGGTGGTGCGTCCGTTCGCTTCAGCCCTGGCATGCGTTTTCAGCGCACGAACGCAGGAAAAGTTCAATTGGTGTCCAGTCGCCTCGGGGTGACAAGACACCGGTTGAACTTTTTTACGTTCTTTGCGCCAAAATGAAGGTGGATGCTTCGCGGATTTTGTGATTGGCTCAGTCAAACTGTTTTCAGATGACTTCTTACGCAAGGGTCGACTTAAGAGAAACAGGAAACGCAGAAAACGATCAATGCTCGTGGTCGCTTCCAAAGCGATAGCCGATGCCGATCTCTGTTTTGATGAATCAGGGTGTGAATCGGTCGTCGCCGAGTTTGCCGCGGAGCTGTTCGACTGAGTGCAGGAGTCCACTGCGTACTTCGCAGCTTCCGCATCCGGGACCGTCACGGGAACGGCGACCAATTTCATGGTCGGAGCGTACGGAAAATCACCACGCTGACCGGCGTTAAAGTCGGCAGCGATTCGACCGGCGTGACCAAGTTGATCGTCCGCCTTGGTGAAGGCCCGCTCCCGCGCGTCGGCAGGAAGCACGGTGTGTTCGGCTTCCGGCACTTCGTAACCTTGTTCGTGCGAACCAAGCCACAGATCGAACAAAGCTCGTGCGGCGTACTGCGCCCGCAGCTTGTCACGTCCAAGGTTAAACCTTGCCGGAACCCGGATGCCATCCTTCAGGCTGTATCCGATGGCAAATCTATACCCGGCTTTGACGTGCGGCTTACCCAGATCAGGCAGCCCGCCCCGCATGTGGTACTCGTGTTGTCTTTTCAGTTTTAGAAGGTCTTGGTATCGCATAGCCGGTATTTTCGGGTCGATTCGCGAATCGACCGGATACCGACTGGATACTGGACGTGATGTGCGGCCATTTTTTGGGTTGTTTTGAGCAGCTTCTGACGTGCGGAATCACCCTGATGTTGTTGGCGATTCTGCGTTCAAGCCGAAGATGGGAGTTGAACCCACAACCCCCGCTTTACGAAAGCGGTGCTCTGCCATTGAGCTACTTCGGCGATAGAAGCCAAATATTAACCCGCCACGCCAAGTTCGGCAAACAGCACATTTTTTTACTTTTACTGAATTACAGCGTCACCAGTCCCTTCGCGCCGCCGACCAATTCAATATGGGACGGGCCGCCGGCGGTTAAAATCAATCTGCATTGCCCGCTGGCCGATGGTATAATCAGCATATGAGGCGCCCATGAATGATCTGCAAGTCGAATCCGCTACAGAGCAGATGATCCGCGAGCAATTGCTGGAACGCGGCATCCGCGACGCCGACGTGATCGACGCCATGCGGCACGTAGCCCGCGACCGCTTCGTCCCCCCGCAGCAACGGGAAAATGCCCACCTCGGCCGCCCGTTGGCGATCGGGCACGGGCAGACGATCAGTGAGCCGTACATTGTGGCGCTCATGACGGCGGCGCTAAAAATCGATCCATCGCATCGCGTGCTCGAACTGGGCACGGGAAGCGGTTACCAGACGGCGGTTTTATCGCGGCTCGCGAAAGATGTTTTTACGATGGAGCGCGTCAAGCCGCTTCTCGATCAGGCATTCGATCGGCTGTTCGAAGCCGGCTGCCGCAACGTGCGCTTCCGCCACGGCGACGGCACGCTGGGCTGGCCCGAGGAAGCCCCGTTCGATCGCATCATCATCACCGCCGCTGCGCCGCAAGTGCCCAAGCGGCTGTTCATGAATCAACTGAACGACGGCGGAATGGCCATCCTGCCCGTCGGGCCCGGCCAGCAACAAGCTCTCGTCCGCGTGACGAGGATTGGCAACAAACTCGAACAGGACGAACTTTGCCTATGCCGCTTTGTTCCCCTGATCGGTGAAGAAGGCTGGCCAGAGTAATCGCGTCTGATGAATTGATACTTCGCGCACACAGAAATATATCGCGCAATACAACGCGCACCAGCAAACCACGCCGCGCTGTGAGCCGCAGGCGAACACGCGGGTCGAAGGGTCAGGTTGAGGGGTGAGGGTTCAGGGTTCAGAAATCAGGAATCAAAACGCGTCGATTGTCACATCACAACTGGCAACTATTCAATCGCCTCTTCAATCCATCCCCCGCCTAGCACGATATCGCCATCAAAGCACACCACGGCCTGCCCCGCGGTGATGGCGGTTTGAGGCTCGTCGAACGTCACTTCAATCTCATCGTCGCCCACCACGTTTAGCGACGCCGATGCCGGCGGGGAGTTGTATCGAATCTTTGCGACGCACTTCAAGTCGCGCGCATCACGCGCTCGCGACGAAAGCAAGTTGATCTGCTTCGCCCGCAATTTCGTTTTCATCAACGCCGATCGCTCTCCGATCGTCACGCGGTTCGATGCCGGGTCGATATCTACGACATAAATCGGATACCCGAACGCGACGCCAACGCCCTTTCGCTGGCCGATGGTAAACTGCTGATGGCCCTCGTGCGACCCAACCACCTTGCCGGCGCTATCGACCAGTTCGCCTTCCCTGAAATTTTCCGGCGAGCGGCGCTTTACCAAGCCCGCGTAATCCTGATTCGGCACGAAACAAATTTCCTGGCTGTCGGGCTTGTTGAACGTCGGCAGTTTGAACTCCTGCGCCAACTGCCGAACCACCGATTTTTCAAACGCGCCAATGGGCAGTAGCGTGTGTTCCAACGTGACGCGCGTCATGCCGAACAGCACATAACTCTGATCCTTCTTATGATCGACGCCGCGCATCAGTGATTGTTCGCCTGTCGCCGGATCATCGCCGATGCGCGCGTAATGCCCGCTGGCGACAAAATCGGCCCCCACCGCCTCGGCATAGCGGGCGAGCTTGCCGAACTTCAGCCAGTCGTTGCAGCGCACGCACGGATTGGGCGTTCGCCCGCGGTTGTATTCGTCGACGAAGTAGTTGATGACCTTGCCAAACTCTTCCTGAAAATTCAGCACGTACAGCGGAATATCAAGCACGCCGGCCACTTTGCGGGCGTCGGCGGCGTCGAGCACGCTGCAGCAGCCCTGCTTATGCTTTTTGCCGTCAGAAGTGGACGATTCGGCGATCTCCACGCCGTCGGGCGAGCCGAGGCGCATGAAGACACCGATGACCTCATAGCCATCGCGCTTCAGCAGCGCCGCGGCGACGGAAGAATCCACCCCGCCGCTCATTGCGCAGACTACTTTGGGTTTTCGAGCAGGCATCAAACGCCGAGGTCTTTCGTGGTGAAGAGACTTTCAAACTTGTAGCCGGCGCCTTCGATGGCTTCGCGGGCACCTTCCATTCGATCGATCACGCCGATGATCTTATCGATCTTCGCGCCGGCATCGGCGAGCGATTTGGCCACTTCCAGCACCTGCCCGCCGGTGGTGAGCACGTCTTCGAGGATGACGACCACATCGCCGTCGTTCAGGATTCCCTCAATCTGCTTGGCGGTGCCATAATCTTTCTTGCTGTTGCGCACAAACAAGCAAGGCTTCCCACTGGCCATCGCCGCCGCCGCCGCGAGGGGCACCGCACCGAGTTCCGCGCCGGCAATTCGCTGCACGTGCGGGCCGATGTGCTCGGCAAACAGTTTCCCCAGCGCCGTCAGCACGTCGGGCACGGTTTCGAAGCGATACTTATCCAGATAATAGCTGCTCTTGCGCCCCGATCGCAGCGTAAATTCGCCGCGGAGGAGCGACACTTCGGCAATCCGTTGGGCAAGCTGCTCGCGTGTCATACGGCCTATCATCAGTTTGCTGGGCAAGCCGTCAAATCGACGAGTTGAAACGGAGCCGACTTTTCTAATGCCTGCAACGTTGAACCGGCGTACGATTTGTTAGAGATGTGTTCGTACGAAATGGAGAGAGATCAATCATGATGAGCAAGTTTTACAATAACCTCAAAACCGCCCTGCTGCTCGGCTCGTTGACCGCGCTGGTGTTATTTCTGGGTCACCTGATCGGCGGACGAACCGGCGTTACGATCGCGCTAGTGCTGGCGGGCGCGATGAATTTTGTCGCCTACTTTTTCAGCGACAAGATGGCGCTGGCGTCGGTCGGCGCGAAGCAGGTCGGACCCGATCATCCGCTGCACCGCATCACCGCGCAGCTCGCGCAGCGGGCGAATCTTCCCATGCCGCGGGTGTACGTTGCACCGCAACCGGCGCCAAACGCGTTTGCGACCGGTCGCAATCCGAAGAACGCCGCCGTCTGCGCCACCGAAGGCCTCCTGCAGATGCTCGATTCGAACGAAGTGGCCGCCGTCATGGCTCATGAACTGGCGCACGTGAAGCACCGCGATATCCTGATCGCCACGATCGCCGCAACCGTGGCGGGGGCGATCAGTTACATGGGTTACATGCTCTACTTTCCCGGCGGCATGCAGAGCGATGACGACGACGGCGGCAGCCCGTTCGGAGCCATCGGCGCATTGGCGGCAATCATTCTCGCACCCATCGCCGCTGCGCTGATTCAGATGGCCATAAGCCGCAGCCGCGAATTTAACGCCGACAAAGCCGGCGCCGAAATCTGCGGCAACCCCATGTATCTGGCGACCGCGCTGGAAAAGATCCACGCCGCCGCGAAGCAGATTCCGATGCAGGTCAACCCGGCGTTCAACGCGTTGATGATCGCCGAACCGCGCAGCATGATGAAATCGATCGGCAACCTGTTCGCCACCCACCCGCCGCTGGAGAAGCGGTTGATCAACCTGATCGGCCGGGAATCCACCGGCATGTTCCGCTGAAGAATTTCGACGGATGGTGACGCCGAGTGGCACAGACATTCCTGTCTGTGCCACTGTGTTCGGCCGTCCTACCCGCCGACGCGGCGGGGCAGAGTTTACGCCAACTCGTCGATGGCAAGTTCATCGATCAATCGATCGGAGAACCCACTTCCGCCCACCCGCATTGCTGTCGCCTGCCGCGGGAGCGAAGCCGGCGCGGGCAATGTCGTGCCGAACTTGCTGGCGAGGATCGTGAAATCATCCAGATCTACACTCCCGCTGTAATCAAAATCGCCTTGGCTGAACGTCCCGGCGGCTCCGAATGCCGCTGCCAGCGCGGTGAAATCGTCGAGGTTCACGCTGCGATCGTGATTGGCATCGCCGGCGAAGACGAAGAAATCAAACGCGAGCGCCGCGGCTGCGAAGTTGCCGGAGAAATCCCTGTAGCTGGGCGCGAGCACCGCGTGGTAGTTGCCATCGTCCAGTGCGCCATTGACCAGTCCCGAAAACGTCACCGTCGCCGAGTTTGTGCCCACGTCGGAAGCCAATGACATCACGCCTTGTGAAAGCTCCACGCCGGTCGTCAGGTTGGTGAGAATGAAGGATGCCGTGGTCAATGTCGCCGATACATCTTCGTCGAAAGTGAACGTAACGGCCTGGGCCGGCACATCAAACGCAAAATCGCCGGAGAGGGCGTTGGGCGCGGTATCGTCGATGCCGACCGGTAACTCGACGCCGTTCCAATTCAGACCCCCGGTGGTGTCACTGGTGACGCTGCCGTTGCCGGTGCCCGGATCGGTGATCACATAATTCACGGCCTGGGCAAGCGCAAGGTTGACGCCATCGCCGGCGCCCTTGGAAGCTTCGGAAAAATTCTGCGCGTTGAAGTTGACCGTCGCCGTCCCGCTGGCCAGCGGCTGTAGATAGCCAATGTCCGAGCCGCTGCCGAGGTGCACGGTCAACGCGGGTGCGATGATGTTGACGTCGGTGAGACCCGCGAAGTTAAACGATCCGCCCGGGCCAAACAGGTTGTCGCCGGGGAACGCGCCGAGTGAACTCTGAGTAAGGTGGAACGTGTCGCCGGTGCCGTCAAGTTGGTCGAAAAGCACGGCGTTGCCGCCACCGGCGCCGGCATCGTAGTCGACCCTGCCTTGAATCGGTTCGGCGTTGCCCGTCGCCGGCGTCAACCGGGCGATGTCAAGCCCACCGGCGCCGTATGCTTCGACGCTCGACCCCGTGGCGACGGCGTTGATATTGAACGTCTCTCCCGACGGCCCGCCGTTCAGCCGCATCAACTCGGTATTGGAATCTGTCAGGAAGTAGCTGGCGCCCAGCGAGCTTGAAGCGGTGATCGACCCGAGATTTCGCGTATAGGTCCAATTGCCGGTGTGTGCCTGATTGTTGAGATTGAACGTGTCAGAGTCCGCGCCGCCATTGAAATCGAAGAAGGCGAGGCTGGTGATGGCGGCCAACCCGTTGTTGCCGAACTGGAGCGTGTCATTCCCGCCGCCGGCGTTGATGCCCACGCCGACGCCGGAGGTGAACTGATTCATGGCGAACGTGTCGTCGCCGTCGCCGGCGTTGATCCGCCAAGTCTCCAGCGTCGCCGTGCCCAGCGGTCGCGCTCCCAATCCATAGATGTTCTGCGTTCCGCTTCCGAACGGGTTTGCGAATGCGTAATTGATCGGCTGTGTGCCTCCGGCGTCCTCGATCGTCATCGTATCAGTGCCGGCGCCGCCGATTATGCCGATGTTGCCATTGATCGTGAGGTCGCCGGCCGCATTGTGCGGATAGACGAACGCGGTGTCCGTTCCGCCGTTCATGTTGATCGTGACCTGGTTGCCGATGTCAATGTCGGCTGAGACGCCGCTGACGACCAGGACGTTGTTGTTGTTGCTGCACGTGATGCCGATCGCTTGCATGTTGTCGTAGCCGAAGTCGCTGCCGAAGACGAGGAAATCACTTTCGGTAACCCGAAGCCTGGTATCGGTCAAGTCGTAACGGGCGGGTGTGCGCGCGGTGTCGTCGACCGAGAGCGTGTTGTAACCCGACCCGCCGTCCAGGACGATCGGGTTGGTAAAGAGGCCGGAGAGGTAGCCGTAGTTGCTCCAGTTGTTCGAGGACCGATTCCAGAGGAAGTTGTCGTTGCCCGCCCCGCCGACAACCGTCACTCCCGCGGCGAGTTCTGCTTTGACGAGGAAGCCGAACTTGATGGTGTCGTTACCTCCACCGGCGTCGACGTTGAAGTGCTGCTCCAATATTCCGTCGAACGTGATTTCGTTGGCGCCTGTTCCGGCCAGAATGCCGACGCTCTCGAATCCGGTCGTCACCTGGCTGATGAGTCCGCCGTAGAGCACCTCATTGGGCTTGCAGTCGAAGATGACATTGCCGGTGCTGAGGTGATCGTCGAAGGTAATGCGGTCGATCCCCGGCCCGCCGTTGAAATTGGCGGTGGATGAGGCGGTGATGATGCCGTCGCCGCGCGTGAAATTGTCGTTACCGGAGTTGCCGAATGCCGACACACTCACCCCGACGCCATTGCGGACGATGACGTTGTCGGCGCCACTGCCGGCGTTGATGACGATGCCATCGGTGTTCACATACGTGATGCTGCGCGGGAGGTTGAAGCCGTCTCGGGTGACGACGTTCGGGCCGACGTCGTAGCTGATGTTGTAGCTGGGAGCGAAGTCGTTGAAGACGATCCGATCGCCGATGAACCCGGTCGAAGCGCCGCCGTCGAAGGTGATGTTGACGTCGACGGAGTCGGCGTTGTTGGACCCGATGTTCATCGTGTCGTTGCCCGCATCGCCGAAGACGGCCACGGGTTGCGTGATGACGGTGGAGGCGAAGTCGGATGGGGCGATGTTGATCACATCGTCGCCACCGACGCCGAAGATCGTCACAGGTGATTGAATCGGGCTGACACCCGCGCCCGTGCCGAAGTTCAGGACGTCGTTGCCGTTTCCGAGATCGACAATGGTTGGCGTGCCGCCGTCGAGAAAGCTTAAGTTAATCGTCTGCCCGGCCGACCCGCCGGTGACGCGCGCCGAGCTGGCGTTGGTGCTGTTGAGATTGACATCGGCGTCGCCGTCGCCGGTGAAGATTTCCAGCGTCTCCATGCTGGAATACGCCACCTGCCCGTTGGTCGTCGTGACGGTGGAGCTGTTCGGCGTCGAGAAACTGTCATACCCGGCGCCGCCGCTGATCTGGAGTTTGTCGGTACCGATTCCGCCGTTGACGAGTACCGGAAGGCTGCCCATGTCGGCGGTGACCAGTACGGTGTCATCCCCGGTGCCCGGAAACACGTTGATCGAGGAGACCGCCGAGAGGTTGTATTCGGTCACCCACGCCGGCGCGTTGAATGCGCCCGGGGCGTTGTGAGAGCCCGGGACGTCGGCCTGGATGTCGACAGCGACGGTCAACAAGCTGCCGCTGCGCGTGACGCTGATCGTGTCGTTGCTGTTGTCCGCCCCGCGGACGGTGATCACGCCGGTCGTCTGGTTGAGCACCGAATACATCGAACCGAACTTGGCGGGCGGCTCGATCGAGTAGCCGTACGCGTCCTTGAGAATTGTCGCGGTCACGTGGCTGGGGAGCAGTCGCTCGGCGTTATAGGCGGCGTTGCCGTCGTCCTCCGTGCCGCGCCAGGTCCTGCCGTTGAAGCTGATGTTCGCGGTGCCGCCGGCGGTGTGGATGACGTTGCCCCAACTGTCGCTGTCACCGTCGCCGCTGTTGTAGCCGGTCATCAGGTGATCAATGGTGGGGCCGTCGAATACGTAAAAGAAGCCACTGGTTCCTCCGCCCTCGGCGTTGTCGCGCTGACCGGTGGCCTGGACAAAGCCGCTGTTGGCCAGCAGGTAGCCCTCGAACCCCGCGACGTCGGGCTTGGCGCTGATCAACCCAAGCGTGTGCGTGACCTCCGCGGTGACGAGCGAAAACAGGTCCGACCCGATGTTCGTCGTCTGGTTGGCGGCGAAGGGCGTGAGGATGGTGCCCTGGAACTCGCTGTAATCGTTGGGTGTCGTGTCCAGGAACCAGCCGTTGGAGTTGTTCGGATCGCCGTCGATGGTGCCGGCGTTGACCGTGATCGAGCCGGTGCGAGGCTTGCCGTCCGCCGGCGCGGTGCCGGCCGGTCCGCCGGCGCCGCCGAAGCCGCCGACGAAGTTGTTGTTGGCGTCACGGTTCATGGTGATGTTAATTTGAAGCGTGCTCGTGCCGTCGGCGCGGTTGAAGCTGGTGATGACTCGTGACCACGCTGCCAGTGCCGCATCGACCACGCCTTGTGCCGCCGAGAGGCTCGTGCCGAACACGTCGTCGAAGAAGTTGTCGCCCGCGCCGCTCAAGGTGTTGCGGTTGGCCCAGACGATGCTGACCGCCTCCGGGCCGCTTTCCGGGCCGCGCGACGACTGAAACTGCTGCTCGACCGCGTCGCTCCAGGCCGGCGCGGGATTTGCAATCGGGTCGTAATGCGAGGTGCACAGCATCCGGCGCGATTCCAGCGGCTGGATGGCAGCGCGGCTGGCTTTGTGAAGGTCTCGACCGGATTTCTTCGATAGGACGGAATTTCGCTGCGAATGAGGCGACATAATGACTCCCGGTCCGTAGGAACAAATTGAAGGACACGAAACACGAGAAAAGTAAGCCGGGTCGGCGCAATACGGGTTCAAAGCGACTGGCGACGATTATCGGTGGCGACGTGCGGTGCGAATCATTTTGGCCTCCAAAGCTTTAAAAAGGACGAGAGATGTAACTCAGGCGTAATAAGCGTTATACCGCGCCATTGCGGGCCACGCACCGACGAAATTTTTCCTCAGCACCCATTTCTCAGCGTCAGATCACGATTTCAGCCAGAATTCGGTCGCTCGCCCATCGTTCGTCATCCGCATTTATGGCGGTTGCTGAAAACGTGGATCGGGCAGACGGAAGGCCGGCGGGCGCGGGAAGCGTCGTGCCGAACTTGCTGGCGAGGATCGTAAAGTCATCCAGATTGACGTTGCCGCTGTAATCAAAGTCACCCTGGCTGAACGTCCCGGCGGTGCCGAACGCCGCGGCCAATGCGGTGAAGTCATCGAGGTTTACCGTGCGATCGTGGTTGGCATCGCCGGCGAAGGCGAAGAAATCAAAATCCAGTGCGGCGGTCGAGACATTGCCAAAGGCATCGCGGTACCCAGGTGCGACGGTCAGATGATAGTTGCCGTCCGGCAAACCGGCAGGGAAGCCCGGGAAGCTGAGGGCTGCGGTGTTGGTGCCGGTGTCGAACGCCAGTGCCAGTACACCATCAGACAATTGCTCGGCCGTGTCGATGTTGGTCACGATAAAGCTGCCAGTGTTCAAATTGCTTGAGACATCCTCGCTGAACGCAACGGAGAGCGCAGGCGTCGCCTGGTCGTAGAGATAATCAGCAGCGTCAGCGGTCGGCGCGGCGTCATCGACGGCGATAGGTAACTCGACGCCGCTCCACGTGAGTTTTCCGGTCGTATCGCTGACGACATTTCCCGTTGAAGTGCCGGTGATGACATAATTGACGGCCGCCGCCAGGGCAAGGTTAAGGGAGTCGCCGACGGCGCCTTCAGGCCCGCTCCGTGCCGCAAAGTTCTGGCTGTTGAAGTTAATCTGGGTCGAACCACTTGCCAGAGGTTGAGCATATGCAACGTCCGAACCGCTGCCGAGGTGAATCGTGAGCGCCGGAGCAATAACGTTAGTATCGGCCATCCCCGTGAAGGTGAACGATCCGCCGGGGCCGAACAGGTTATCCCCGAGGTAGGCGCCGACCGAAGTCTGATCGACATGGAAGGTGTCGCCAGTGGTGTCGAAGGTGTCGAAGATTACCGAGTTGCCGGCGTTGGCGCCGGCATCGTAGTAGACCGAGCCCTGGATGGCCTCGACATTATTGCTCGACGAACCCATGCGAATGATGTCAACGCCAGCCGCGCCGTACGCTTCGACCGCCGAGCCGGCAGCCACGGCATTGATGTTGAACGTTTCGCCCGACGGCCCGCCGTTGAGGCGCATTAACTCGACGTTGGCATCAGTCAGGAAGTAGCTGGCGCCCGAAGTGCTCGAAGCGGTGATCGATCCGGCGTTTCGAGTGTACGTCCACGTGCCGGCGTGCGACTGGTTGTTGAGGTTGAATGTGTCATAACCATCGCCGCCTACAAAGTTGAAGAAGGCCAGGTTCGTCAACAGCGCCAGGCCGTTGTTGCCGAATTGCAGGACGTCATCGCCCCCGCCGGCGGCGATGCCCAGCCCAACGCCGGATGTAAACTGATTCATCGCAAAAGTGTCATTTCCCGTTCCGGCAAGGACGTCCCAGATTTCGATCGACGCGGTTCCCAGTCCGCCGGTGCCGAGACCGAACAGGTTCTGCGTGCCGGAGCCGAAGGGGTTGGAGAAGGCGTAGTTGATCGCATTGGGCGATGCCGCATCCTGCACGCGCAGGATATCGCTTCCGCCATTGCCAATGATGCCGATGTTGCCGTTGATCGTCAGGTTGCCGGCTGCATCATGTGGAAAGAGATTCACGGTGTCGGCATTGTTCCCCAACACAATTGTGACCTGCTGCCCGGCCGGAATGCTTGATGACACCCCTGTGACATTCGTCGTGGTGGCACTCGGCTTGGCGTAATACGTCAAACTGTCGAGATTCGAGTAGCTCGTGGTGAAGTAGGTTATCGGGAAGAGTGCACCCGCGTCTATTCGTACTATACTCGTTGCCGTGAAGTCGGTCCTTGTCACTGGTGCCGTCTGCAGCCGGTCATCCACGAGAAGGGTGTCGAAGCCGCCTCGACCATCGAAAGTCACCGTTCCAGGAGCGTTAACGTTGTTGATCGACAGCGATTCGTTTCCGAACCCGCCCAGAATGGTGAACGCCTCACCGGAATTGAACGCCTGGCGGTTGTAGGTGACCGTGCCGGCGCCAGTGAAGCCGCTGAGGACGTACTCGCCTCCCGCGCCCGCGGCAAGGCTCGCGGTGCGGTTTGCGCCGCCGAAGTTGTCCACGACGATGTTGTTCGCGGCAAAACCGAATGCGAGGATTCTTAAGTTAGCGGTGATGCCGCCGGTGCCTTCCGACGCATTGCCGAGAGTAAAGGTGTTCTGCTGAGAGCCATTGGAAGCGGTAAAATTGAGCGGTTTGGCCGCCTGCAGGATGCTGACGGTGTCAGACCCGGTGCCCAGGGTCACATTGACGGCCGAGACATCCGCATACCGGTACGAGATGAGGAACGGCGCAAGGCCGCCGATGATTCCGAACGCGCCCTGCGTTTGTGCAAAGACGCTGCGGGCCAAGGTGTCAGCTCCGTTGTTGATGTTCACGACCGAGAACGACGGGCTGTTATTGACTTCCACTGGAGCGTTGATCGAGCGCACGCCGTTGCTGCTGTTACCGATGTTCACGACATCGGCTCCACCGGCGCTGTTCAGGTAGACCGGCTGCCCGGTGAACGTACTGGTCACGTTGACGGTATCGGCGGCTGTCCCGGTGATAAGCGTCTGGGCCTCGGTGTCCGATGCATACGAGAACCCGCCCCAACCGGGCCGATCGAACCTGGCGCTAGAGATGGTAAACGCCGTGACCGCCGCTTGGTTGTTATCGTAAACGAATACCTGGTCGAAGCCCGTGCCGCCCTCGACATGCGCGTTGGCGGTGATGTTATTCAGGTTTTTCGCGCCAAACGAAAAATCAATAAAGTCGTCGCCGGCCCCGCCGCGCAACGTTACTGGCGAGCCGGCGTTGCTTTCGAGCCGCATGTAGTCGGTTCCGCCGCCGCCGTCGGCGATCACGGTGTCGAATGCGAGCTTGTTGAACTGGTATACAACGAGCCCGTTGAGGTTCGTACCTGCAACGTCGTTGCCGATATCGATATCAATGAAGAAAAACCCGCTGCCCGAGCGAATCTGCATCAGGTCGCTGCTGGTGGGATCGGTGTTGCGGACGAGCACCTGGCGAGCCGACGGGACGGGCATCGCGTAAAACGACCCAATCACATCTTGCGGCGGGTTGACGATGTAGCCGTACATATCTCGCAAGACGATCGCCGCGTTATAGCTGGGCAAATTGCGCTCGCCGGCGTTGTAGCTCGCGCCGCCGGTGTCGTTGACGCCGGTGTACGTCTCATTTTCGTAGAAAACGCTGTTGGTAGCTTTGGCCGAGTGGACTGGAACATCGCGCGAAACGCCGCCGGCGCCGCTGTTGTTGCTGGTGAGCAGCACGCGCGCGCTGGGGGATTTGAAGACCCACAAATCGCCGGGGGTGTCGGTCACGTCGTCGCTGGTGGTGAGACGCAGGTAATCGTTCACATCGGTGCGCCAGGCGATCCCCGCGCCGCCGGTGGAGGTGATGCCCAAGGTATGCTGCAGCTCGGCGGCGACCAGCGTAAACATGTCATTCCCGTTGGCGGCGGCGCTGCCGGGTGTGGCCTGCCCGGTGAAGGCGTTGATAATGTTGCCTTGGTATTCGGTGTAGTCGTACGGCGTTGGATCGATGTAGAAACCCTCGGCGTCCGCGACGGTGCCGTTGCCGTTGGCGTCGGATCCGCCGCCGATTGTAATCGTGCCCGTGCGCGGTTTGTTGCCCAGTAGTGTCGACACACCCCCGCCGCCGCCCACGCCCGTGCCGCGCGCGGTGGCGGTAAGGGTCACGTCAAGCTGACTGTGCCCGCCGGTCTGGTTCAAGCTGCCGATAACCTTGTTCCAGAAGAAAAACGCCGCGTCGACGACTTGACGTACGTTCTCGGCCTGACCGCCGTACGCGGCGGCGAAATTGTCGGTTGTCCCGCGGTTGGCCCAGACAATCCCTCCGGTATCCACCTCCGGACCACCGTTGGTGACCGGACGTTCGTATTGCGGCGCGAAGTCGACATCGGCGATCTCGTGGCCCAGACCGCAAAACAAGCGGCGCGATTCTAGCTGCTCGATCGGCCGACGGACGCAGTCTTGAATCACCTTTTGGACGTGGATTTTGCGGCGGGCGTTGCGAATCATTTTGGCCTCCAAAGCTTTAAAAAGGACGAGAGATGTAACTCAGGCGTAATAAGCGTTATACCGCGCC
>Ga0163151_10006664_pt1 | contig 13931 bp, 14 predicted proteins | sample OliLakLV19MP5IB2_FD_145596 | JGI IMG/M metagenome (GOLD analysis project Ga0163151, IMG submission 145596) | Freshwater microbial mat bacterial communities from Lake Vanda, McMurdo Dry Valleys, Antarctica - Oligotrophic Lake LV.19.MP5.IB-2 | ecosystem: Environmental > Aquatic > Freshwater >...
CATCCGTAGTCAAGAAAGCGTCCGCCTGAAAATTCTGAAATAATCTGACGCGCTTTTTTAAATCTTCCGGAGTGACTCCAATTAATAAGTTTATCATTTGATAGAAGCTGTTTTCGGGCATAGTTTCCGGTAGAAAGTAGTTCTTTGATTTTGTTGTTCATAAGAATTATTATAAGAAGTCTTTGCGGAAAAACCAATGTTCAAAACTATAAGATTTAGTGTAGCATGTTATTTATGACCATTGAGGCAGTAAAAATACAGTTTCTTAGCACTTAGTCTAGTTTACGCTCAAAAGCGAGAGGCCTAAATAATGACAACACAAAACACATCGCAATCGTATAATGATTGGCATCAAGAAGTTCATGGTTCTGAATCTCTTGACGTCTTACAACTCGCACCCTGGCATCGTGCTACTCTTGAATTACTACCAGAAATTAAAAATAAAAAAGTTTTAGAGGTTGGCTGTGGTGCAGGGGATTTCTCCATTTATTTGTCCAAACAAATGGCAGAAGTGACGGGAGTTGATTTTTCTAGTCGAGCTATTGAAATCGCAAGTGCAAAGGCGAAAACTCATAAGGCATCGGCCCAATTTAAAGTGGCTGACGCTCAAAAACTTCCGTTTGAAAATAATCATTTTGATGTAGTTGTATCGTGTGAGTGTCTTGAACATGTGCCCACACCTTCTGAAATGCTTCAAGAATTACATCGTGTTTTAAAACCAGGTGGTATTTTGGTTTTAACAACTGAAAATTATTCTAATGCTATGATACTTTTATGGCTTAAAAACTGGATCACAAAAACTCCTTTTAACAGTGGTGCAGGTGTTCAACCTATTGAACATTTTTTTGTGTACTGGAAAATCAGACAACTCTTAAAAAACGTAGGCTTTAGTATTTTAAAGCAAACGGGGACACATCATGTTTTTATGATTCTTCCTCGTTTGCATCCACATACATTTGTAAAAGAAGAGTTTAAAAATTCTTTATTATCTCAAATTTTTCGTCCCATCGCACGGCATATGGCTTTTAAGGCCACAAAGCCGTTGAGATAATATTGGCCAATCGGCTGATCGTTCATATTGCACAAATTGATATCACCGAAGAAACCGGAATGGGTCGCGTCGCATTTCACTGGATACGTGAATTAAAAAAAAGAGGATATCAAGTTGTTCATATCGGCTCAAAAGAAGTCGGCTTGTCTTTTCATTCTGCGTTTTTCCCTATAAGGGCTAGGCTTTATCTTGAGCGCTTAAAATTAAATCCAGATCTTATTTTAGTTCATGAACCCGTCGCAGGAGCATTTATTTCAATGCGAGATCGACTTATGGTATTTAGTCACGGAATTGAGCGCCGAAATTGGGAACAAAGATTACATAAAAAACATTTTTCAGAAGGGCCTATATCGTTACGCACGCGCCTTTTGTTTCCTCTATGGAGATTGTTGTCATGTGATCAGGGGCTTAAAAAAGCGAGAAGTTTGCTTTTAATTAATCAAGATGACCAAAAGTTTGCTCAAGTCTATTATCGACGACAAATTGATGATATCTTGGTTTTTAGAAATGGTGTTGAAATAGTAAAAGATCCAATTTTAAAGAATAATCAAAATCCTTTAACGATACTTTTTAATGGCTCCTGGATCAAAAGAAAAGGAATCGATACCTTAGTCAAAGCGGCAATTGCTCTTTTTCAGAATAAAATTAAAGTTCGATGGCTTTTGGTGGGTACAGGTTATTCGGCTGAAAATATTTTGCAAGATTTCCCCGAAATTATGCGAGATGAAATTGAAGTTGTTTCTAGTTTTGAAAGAAAAGTCGAAACTCAATATTTAGAACGCGCTGATATTTTTATTTTGCCAAGTCTATTTGAAGGGCAACCACTCTCACTCTTACAAGCAATGGCACATGGCTTGCCCTGTGTTACGACAAATATATGTGGTCAAAAAGATATTATCAAACATGGTGAAAATGGAATTCTATTTGAGGCAGGTGATGGTGAAATGCTTGCCACGCAATTAAAAGAGCTCATAATTGATTCGGGAAAACGTCAGGCTATCGGTCAAAGGGCTTTTTTGTCAGTTCAAAATAGATCATGGAATGAAGTTACACGTGAGACTATTAATTGGATTGAAAGTCGCATTAAGTGAAAAGCAAACTTAACTTTTTTTATATCTCAAAATTTTAAGTTTTTCATCGTAAATTTTAAGAGTCTTTTGAGCAGCAGTTCGCCACTGAAAATCTAGTGCTCTTTGATGAGCCCAAATTCTTTTCTCTTTAAGCTGGGCCGTATCAGTGAGTAGGGCTATGACTTTATTTGCAAGAGCTTGGTGATCGCCTCGTGGGACCATCAAGTCATCTGGCAGCATCATTGTGGGCCCTGGCGAATTATAACTTATCACAGGTAATCCTGCTGCAAGCATCTCTAAAACCCCAAATCCAAAACCCTCTATATAAGATGGAAAAATGCCAATTGAACAATCAGATAAATGTTGAGGCAATTCTTGTGGGTGAAACTCTGGCACAATATCAAGATTTGAATGAAGTTTTTTTGGAAAATATTTTAGAATCTCTTCTTTGTTTCGATACTTTGCACCAAGGAGCTTAAATTTTGCGTGAGGAATGGCTTTTACAACTTGACTCACAATTTCTGGAAATTCTTTAGACCCTTTTCTAAGGTCAAATGTCCCAATAAAAGCGATTGTATCTGTGAGAGGCAGTGGTGAGGGATCTGTATTTTTTAATTTAACCCAACGATCGTGGGTTAGACCAAATGGAATTACAACAATTTTATCTTTTGGAAGCCCAATACTCATAAGCGCATCGCGATCTTCAGTATTACTTACGTTTATCAAATCACTAGATTTTAAAGTCAACTGGCTATCAAGCACACGTTGATTGAGTCTTCTTGAAGATGCATTTGGTAAAATATTTTTAATCCATGATTTTATACCATAATGTATTGGGATTTTTATTTTTACAAAATGTTGAACGAGCAAAACTGATCGAGCTACAAAAAGTGTATTGTTTGAAAACTCATCTCGCGCATAAGGAAGGCACCCATGATCGTAGTCAACAACATCATAAAGTGGTGCCGTTTTTTTTAGATAAACTCGAAGTGCGCGGCTAAATGCAAATGCTCGATCGCCTACAGGAAGTTTAAATACTCCAGGGCAGATTTCTTCATCTGATGCTAGTTTGCAATCTGCTCCTAATTCATTAAGGGATTGAGCAATTTCAATAAGTACTTTTGCGGCACCTAGTGTCACATCAAGAGGATTTGCGCTACATAAGAGGATTTTGGTCATGTGCTTTTTGGTAAAGCTCTAATCCAATATCTACAAGAATAATCAATATGATTTAATAAAATTGGTTCATTGAGATTTTTAATAAATTCATCAACGGCAAGTCGACAGCCTTCCCAATGACCATAATCATCAATTATGACGACACCCCCTGGGATCACTTTAGAATACAGATTGTCGAGGCAAATCTTAGTAGACTCGTACCAATCCCCATCAAGTCTGAGTACCGCAATTTTATCAATTTGCGGCGCTACCACAGGGACAGTTTTCTGAAACCAACCGATATGATATTTTAAAAGTTGGCTTGGATATTTAAGTTTAACTTCAAGTAAGTTTTTGTTGTCTTGAAGTGTTCCAACGCATTCTTGAATTGATTGCATTTTTCCGGATGCGAGGTGTTTGGCATACAGTGTTGCTGAAACCCCATCCTTTTGAGAATCAGGTTCTGGTAGACCTTCAAAGCTATCGAAAAGATGTATCACTCGCTTAGGAACTTTATGAGTACTTTGGTGTGCAAGTGCCATTATTCCAGGTGCACCGCCCTTCCAAACTCCACATTCAACAAAATCACCTTCAAGATTGTATTGATCAAGGTATTTTACTTGTTGCCACAGAGTTGCTAACCTTTCAAATGTTGTCATTGAATGACCCATTATCTGGGCTATAGCCTTTTTGATTTGAACTTCTTCGTCGTAACCAAAATTCCCGCTGGGTGCAAGTTGATCAAGTTTTACGCCTGTTGGCGGCCTCCAACCTCGTTTGATTAAGGGTGGGGAAAGTATATTGTTATAAATGTCGCCTTTAATCTTTTCAAACATGTCTATGGCCGCTCCGTAGTTTTTATAAGGCCCAAAGATTTAGGTTGTCATGCTTTGTATACGGCCTTTAATTTAAGGTTTTCATAAAGTTTGATTTTCTGCAAGTGACTTCGTGCTTTATGCCCCTAGTCTTACTTGCTGTGTTTTTGTTTGTCTAGGGAGTCGAATTACAAAACATGTGTTTTTAGAACTGGTATCTAAGAAAAGTGTTCCATGGTGCGCTTCAATAATACCTTTAGAAATACTTAATCCAAGACCCGTTCCTTTTCCGACTTCTTTTGTTGTGAAAAAAGGACTAAAAATTTTGGCTTCAAGATTTTTAGTTATTCCTAAGCCTGAATCGGTTACTGAAATCTCTATTTGATTGTCGCTAGTGCGTTTAGCGCTAACGTGTATCCATTTTTGACCTTGTTGAGAAATTATTGCATCTCGTGCGTTGCAAAAAATATTTAATAAGACTTGAGATATCTGAGTAGGATTGCATTCTAAGTCTAAAGATTCATCATCAAAGTTTAAAGAAATTTCAATGTCAGTACTCGTAAATTTTTCTTTTGAAAATGCCATGGTCTCTTCTATAAGTTCTTTGAGTAAAATTTTAATCGCCGGGTCATTGAGACCTTCTCTAGAAAAATTTTTAAGACCAGAAATAATTTTTGCAATTCTCTTAACTGTTTTTTCAATTTTAACGCAATTTTCTATAACTTTCGGAATTTTTACTTCTGATTTACTTAAGAGCTCATTTATTTGACCAGCTAGAATGTCTATTATTGCAAGTGGAGTATTGATTTCATGAGCGATGTCGCCTGCCATTTCTCCTAATGTCGCCATCTTAGCAGAATATATTTGACGCCCTCGTTCATGCTCAATGGTAGCTTTTGTTTTCACCATATCTGTGATGTCTCGTGAAATCCCGACGGTCATGATGACTTTACCTTCAGAATCAAAAATAGGTGATTTCACTGTATGACATATGCGAATTTCTCCATCATGTCTGGTGATGGGCTCTTGAGGAATATCTAAAATTTTGCCAGTATTAAAAACATAAGCATCATCTTTAACATATTGAAGTGTATGATCGGGTTCACTAAACGGAGCATCAACTATGCCCTTAAGTTGTTCATTGCTCATACCATAATATTCGCAAAAAGTTTGATTCGCCCACAGAAGTTTTGAATTCGGACCTTTAACTAAAACTAAATCACCAATGGCATCTAGAATTTGCTTAAAATTTTCTAAAGCCGATAAATCCTTCATAAAGAAGTTCCTCCAGCAAGACTTTGCATCCCAACTAAAAGATCAATAGCTTTATAAATTTCTGACAAAATTACTTGTCGATTAAAAGGTTTTTCAAAAACTTTATGAGCCCCTAACTTGATTGCCTCTTGAGGAGTTATATCAGAAAAACCCGTGATAAACATGAGTATGGGTATATCTGGATTCAACTGTCTTATTTTTTTGAGAAGCTCAACGCCATCACCACCAGGCATGCGAATATCTGAAAGTATGATATCAACTTTTTGCGTTTTCATAATATCAAATGCTATTTTTCCATTTGATGCTGAGATGACTCTAAAACCCACTTGCTCATAATCAAAAATTAAAGCTTCGCGAAGTTCTTCGTCATCTTCAACAATAAGTAGAGTTACATCTTCAGGTTTCATAATTATCTTGTCGGAGAACTCACGGAAGGCTTAAACGTTTTTAAAATGATGATCGACATATAATAATTGGGCGTTTGAAGATTTCTAAATGAAATTAATTTAGCAACATTTCAATAATAATTATAAAGGGAATAAAAAAGGCTACTCCCATTTAAAGGGGTAGCCTAGGTTAAATAATATCAATTCAACTTTTTAATAATTTATTGTGCGCAAATCATATTTTCGAGGTAGGGCCCTTCTGCTGGTGTGCAATTTGTGTTGCGCACGAGCGTATGACAGCCGCCTTCTTTATTTACCCAAATTTGGGCTGCTCGTTCGCAGGTGCGAGGATTGTATTGCCACTCTCCACGAAGACCCCAGCCTTCATTGCCACTTACAAACTCGCCCCAAGCGCGGTCGTATTGTGCGGTCTGTGCACCATCCATGATGTAACCACAATACCACTTTTCTACTACGCAATTAGCTGCAGCAGTGGATGAAAGCGTTGTACTAACTCCTAAAACTACCAACATAAGACTTAAAACAACATGCGTACGTAATTTCTTAAATGACATAGGTTCCCCTTTTTTTGGTTTCTTAGCAAAAGCCTAATATTAGCAGGTAGATAAAACTACTTAATTTTATCTTGAGATTTGCTTTCAATACTTACGTTTAGTTTACGACCGGTCAGAAAACTCGTAAAAAAACATACGGCGTAACAACGCCAAAGACTTCAAATATGTTAAAAAACCGATAAGCCTTCATAATTTGACTTGCTGAGAACTAATATATTGGCGCTGAGCATAATAGTTGAGAATTCAATTTACTTTATGGCCATTGGCGTGTGTTATCTCATCCAAAGAGGCGGCATAGTGCTGCCTTTTAAATTTATATTATAAGGAAGACAAAAAATGCAAAAAGGTACAATTAAGTTTTTTAACGTCGCTAAAGGTTTTGGATTCATCACACCTGACAACGGAAGCAAAGATGTGTTCGTTCATGCTAATGATATTGGCGGCGCACAACTCCAAGAAGGCGACAAAGTTGAATTTGAAGTAGTTGAAGGCAAAAAAGGCCCTCAAGCAAGTCAAGTTCGCGTTATCTAATTTTAAAAATTGAAATTTAGATAGTAAAGGGGCAGGTAACTGCCCCTTTTTTTTATTCTTCACATGCTATTAAGTCAGACAGCTTTTTTATCCAGTTTGGAGTCAGCGTTTTTATTTTTATAAGCTCTTGAGCACGTTTTGAATCCATTTTCTTAGTGTTACCAAAGATAAAAAGTTCTTCAATTGAGACGAGGATTTCTTCTTGTGAAATGAGCGTTAATATTTCGCCAGCTTCAATAATGCCTTCTTTTAAAACGCGAAAATAAACTCCAGGTCTGTTTGATTTATTAAACGTTTTTAAAATCGAAGGATCATTAAACTTTGCCACAAGTTTGCTGCAAGGAAATCGAGGCTGAGAGACCTGAACTATAGCTTTGCCAATTTCAAATGTATCGCCAATATAAATTTTATCTTCAGGCAAATGATCAATCGTGAGATTTTCACCAAATGCGCCAAATTCGTATTTATCTTGTGGACGATTTTTCTCCCACCACCCATAAGCATCATGAGAATACGCATAAAGTGCTTTATCAACTCCACCGTGAACTTTTAAATCAGCTTGACCATCACTCTCTAAATTTAATCTGCAAAGCTTTACGGGTGTATTAATTGGCGACTTAAAAATTCCAGTTGTTATTTCATGATCACGATAAGTGATCGTTTTGGGTGTTCCAACTTGAATTGAGAGTATCTTCATATTTTTATTTTTTAATAGTGCCATTACAATACCCCACATCGCCTGAAACTACAGAAAGATAATAACGATCTAAAATTGAAGATACAGAATGATCATCATACGATGGGTGACTGCTTGGTTTGAAATCAGAAAAGTAAGTCCAGAGTTGTTGATCAAATTTTGTAGTTTCAGTTTTGTAATATTTAACGTTATTGTAAGCTTCAAATGCTCCAAATATGAATAAAGTAATAAACCCAAGTCGCAATAGTTTATAAGGATCAACCTTGTTAAACAACCATTTTTCGGTGATAGAATATCCTGTGTAAATAATCATGATAATTGGAACCAGGCAAAACAATGTTCGCATTGAATGGGGGATGCCTTCATTAGTGAGGCTCACAGGAAGGTTGCTCACAAGAAAAGTTATACCTAAATAAGTCATAAACAGATTTTTTCTTTTAATTTCGCGAATCATTACAAAGAGGCCGATCAAATAAAAGGGTAGAAAAAATTGATTAAGTTGCCCCTTATAGCCTGTGTGATGTCTTCTATTCGCATCACCTATGAAAAATAAAAATCGCGGGTCTAATTGTTTCTTTAGAGTATTAAGATCTAGTGCAATTCCACTCTGACTTTTAACAACATGGTAACGTTGCATTGTAAGTTTGGGTCCTAAAATATCTAAAAAAGTAGGTACTGCTAAAAATAATGCCAGTAAAGTGGAAATTAAAAAACCTCTATAAGCTTTTAAACATTCAGTAAATTTGAAGTTATAAAGGCCGCCGTGTTTTTTGTAAATAAAGTATAAGATAATTGGGAAGTGAGTGAAGTAAAAAAGTTTAGTCCCGTAATAAGTGTAGAGCATGCTTGCGACAAAAAAACCATTAATCAGGCCAAATTTAATATGACTTGGTTTTTCAATTACGAGCCATGTAGATACAAAAAGCCCCAGGTAAAAAAATATGGATATAGAGAACTCACCAGCGATTCGATGGGGTAGTAAAAACCAAGATGACATTAGAAAAAAGGCAAACATAAGACTTCCAGCTACGGGAATTTTTAAACTGTCAAAGTATTTACTTTTTTTAATAAAAACAAAAGTTAAAGCACAGCCTAGAAAACCCATTGCGAGAACTATAATTCGAGCCATGTGAATATCGATGGGCATAAATAGACCTACAAGAGCGATGATATAGGCCAAAATCGGAGGGCGGTAGTCGTCAAAAACTCTTAAATACCACGGCCAAGATATTCCATATTCATCTGCTCCAGTTAGTCTGATGCAAAAAGCATTTAGAGTATTTGCCAAATGATCGACGTGATACCCGGTGGGGAGAGTTGAGCTCCCTTGAAAATATGTAGCCGTGGCAATGAGGATTATTAGAATGTTTAAAATTAAAACCACAGGTTTTATATTTTTCATGACGCTCTTCAGTAGAGAATTATGCCTACACTTGTGTCAATCTTTCTTTTGAATCTTGCTTGGCAAGCTCGCAGCAGCCTATAATTTATCTAAACATTACATGCTTCAATGAGGGCAAAACTTCATGTCATATTTTTTTATTGTTTTCTCAGGAATATTAGTCGTCTCTTGGCTTTATATTTGGAAGCGATTAGTACTCACAAGTCAACTTCCCACTGTATGGAAGTATGCGGCGCAGAGTTTTCTTGTCTTATTACTTTTAATGCAAATAGCTTTGCCTTTTATTTATCGTCTCAAAGCTAAGGGAAATATTGAAGTTCCAAATATTTTATTTTGGATAGGCTATGGGGCACTTGGCTTTATGGTGTTTATGGTTTTTGCAACTATTGCACGAGATGTTTTTACGTTTTTAAGTCTAAAAACATATGCCAAAGATTTTGACCCGACGAGACGTCTTTTTTTATTTCGCTCAATAAATGTTGTGAGTGTTACAGCGGCTGTAGGTGCTGCGTTCATTGGAACTAAAACAGCTTTGCAGGGGCCCATGCTTAAAGAGGTTGTAGTGCCAGTGCCTGGGCTTCATCCAGATTTAGATGGTTTTACAATTGCACAAATCAGTGATCTTCACGTAGGGCCGACAATTAAAAAATTTCACGTTCAAAGAGTAGTGCAGCTAGTTCAAAGTGCTAAGCCAGATATGATTGCAATTACAGGTGATCTAGTTGATGGAACACCTGAGCAACTTGCTGAAGATGTAGCTCCTTTGGGGGAACTCAGTGCTCCGATGGGTAAGTTTTATGTAACCGGTAATCATGAATATTATTGGGATGTAAATGCTTGGAGTGCAAAAGTTAAATCTTTGGGAATAGATCAATTAAATAACGAACATCGATTACTCAATATTGGTCAAGCGCGACTCATGGTTGGTGGTGTTAGAGAATATTCTTGCGCTCGCATAGAGCCTGACCATGTATCAGACCCACATAAGGCCATTGAAGGTGCTGAGCATTCTGATTTTAAATTGCTATTAGCTCATCAACCGCGCAGTTGTTATAAAGCCAGTGAAGCGGGATTTGATCTTATGATTTGTGGTCATACACATAACGGACAATTCATGCCGTGGAATTTAATTACGCGATTTGCGCATCCTTATCATAGTGGGCTTAATCGTCACAAAGATAAACTCTGGGTGTATGTCAATGCTGCCACAGGTTATTGGGGGCCTCCTCAGCGTTTGGGTATTCCGTCAGAGGTCACATTAATACGCCTTAAAAGTGTTCAAAAGAGCTAATGATGAAACTCTCACTGATTGGAAAAAATTTTACTGCATTAGTGAGTTCAAATTTTCTGATTCAATTCGTGAGATTTTTAACAATAGCATTATTGGCGCGCAGGTTAGGTTCACAAGCTTTTGGAGTTTATAGTTATATTGTTTTAATAATCACATATGGTTTTGTTCTTGTTGAATTCGGTCTTAAAAATGTTGCCCTCAGAGAGCTTGCTCAAGGTCGTGGTTCAAAAAAATTCGTTAAGCAAATTTTAAAAGTCAGACTAGCTTTAGCATGTGTGGGTTTTATTGGTGTCATTGGTCTATGCTCAATGGCATTTTCAAACGGTATTTATTTTTTGCCAACGGTAGTCTTGGCCTTAAGTTTATTTGTTGATGCCTTTTTGCTTGATTTTGTCGTTATTGCTCAAGAAAAATTGGTGGTTCAAGCTATTGGCAATGTCGCCCAAGCATTGTTTTTATATTTAGGATGTCTTTTGTTTGTTCATAGTGAAGGGGATTTTTTAATTTTATCTTGGCTTTATCTTTTAAGTCATGTGATTTGGATTTCAATATTTTTAATTGCGGGAAAACCTTTTTCATTGTTGCCTGAAAATAGGGGCGACAATGTCTCACTTTATCATACTGCAATGTTAGGGGTGCCATTTTTACTGGCTCAAATGTTAGGGACAATTCAATTTTCAATGGATCTTTTTTTGTTAGGTCAATTTCATTATGAAAACTGGCTTGGAGATTATTCTGCTGCAATTAAAATATTAGCACTGAGTCTTGGTGTTATTAACGCATTAGTTGCGGCTATTCAGCCCAGAATTGCTCGTGAAGTTCACGATTTAAAATCCCCTGGTCTTCAAAATCTTGTGCATTCAACCACAAGAATGATTTGGCTTATGCTCCTACCAACGCTTGCTGGTTGTTGGTTGTTTGGTGACACACTGATTTACTGGTTTTTTGGTGATAAATTTCTTTTGGCTCCAACACTTTTAAAACCTTTAAGTCTTGCATTTACTTTATTTTGTTTAGGTCTTGCACCTATGCATGCCTTATTTATGAGTCATGACACAAGACTTTTAATTAAAACTATGACCATAAATTCACTTATAAGTTTTTTAGTAATTACAGCGATTTTAGCTCTGGGTCATCCCGAATTGGTACCTTGGGGAATGGTTATTACTCAAGGCATTTACATGATAGGCGCGTGGAAATCAGTTGGTATGTGGGGTTTTATTTCTTATGAAGAGATTAAGACGTTTTTATTTCCATTTCTTTTAATGATAACTCCGCTACTTATGCAATCAGCATGGGTGAGTCCTGTGCAAAAAATTACATTAGCAGCCTTTGGATACATTCTTGGTCTATTTGCTATGCGCATATGGACGCGGCCTTGGTTCATTGCTATTTTGGGGCGAACATGAAATGGCTTCAATGGTCGACATTAGATTTAAAACATGGAATTGGTGGAGTTGAAACTCATGCCCGGTCAGTTCACCGTGAACTTAAACGCATGGATATTATTTCAGAAATTTCAAGTGATTCATCTATCTTATTAAAATCTGAATGGGATGTAATTCATACTCATGGAAGTGCGCTAAATGTAATAGATGATCTCAAAGCAAAACTTATTAAAAATAGTACGAAAAAACCAATTTGGATTCATACGCTTCACGGGTTAACTCATGAAAGAATGAACGCTTGTGATGAGTGGCTCTGGCCAGGAGGCTATGGAGCCATAGCGCGTGAATTATTAGGAGTAGCAACAGCTGATATACTACTTGCGGTTCACCCTAATATGCCGTTTTTTCAATGGTTAAGAAAACAAAAAAAAAGATGTGTTGTTTGTTCTAACGGATGGGATTCCTGGAACCAGCAAAATCTTCCTGAATCATTGCCAATTGAAGTTAAAGAAAAACTCGATTTGTTTAAAAATTTCTGGGCTTATATTGGGCGAGCTGAAGATAAGGTTAAAGGTAAAGAACTGGTCTTTGAGATCATAAAAGAAAATTCGAGTTTGCAAATAGTTGCTGTGCCGGGGCGGGGGTTTGAAAATGAGCCTCGTGTATTTAAAACTGACAATTTAAGTCCAGCGCAAATTCGTACACTTTTGAATCTGTCTCAGGGCCTAATCTTAACTTCGCGTTATGAGGGCCTTCCACTTGTTGTGCTAGAAGCATTAGCTGAAGGTGTGCCCGTTGTAAGTACAAAGGTTGGGGGCCTCTCAAGTCTTTCGCCGCTTTTGCAGGGGTTGTATCTTATTGACGATGCAAAGCCAAAGAATCTGATTGAAGCGATGAAAATTGCCGAGAATCTTGATATGTCGATGGAAGCACGCAATGAACGTGCGCGTAAAAATAAAACATTCTTAAGAACATGGAAAGATGTAACTCAAACCATTGTCAATGTAGTCAAAGATGAAATGCGAGATAGAGAAGTATGAGTTTAACGATCTCTGTACTCATTCCGACTTTGGGTAGAAAAAAAGAACTCCTTGATACAGTAAAAGGACTTTTAGAACAAAGCCGCATACCTGATGAAATAATAATTGTTGATCAAAATAATCCTGAAATTTTAGAAGTATCAAATTATTTAAAATCAATATCGATTGTGAAACATATTAAAAATATTTCGCCAGGGATCGTACCTAACTATAATCGATGTTTGAAGGAATCAACTTCCGACATTGTTTTATATGTTGATGACGATATTATTCCTGAAAAAAATCTTATTGAGGCTCATCTTAAAAATTATTCTGACCCAAAGATTGGTGGAGTGGCTGGGCGAATTAAAAATGCCTTTGGAGATAAAGATTTAAAGAAAATATCAGCAGTAGGAACTTATAGTTATTTTACTGGAACAGTTACAGCTGATTTTAATTCTTTGGTAAGGCAAAATGTAAAATTTGGCCAAGGTGCAAATATGTCATTTAGGCGTGATGCCCTTTTAGCGATTAACGGATTTGATCTTGCGTTTGATGGAAACGCATATTTTTTTGAGACAGATGCAGGGCTAAGGCTTTTAGAAAAAGGTTGGAAGATGATTTTTGATCCGACGGCTGAAGTTTATCATTTGCTTTCATCAAGTGGTGGAGCCCGCGTTAAAGATAAAGCAATTCATACTTCCTATTTTATCACTAACGGCTTAAAACTTTACCGGCGCCATTCGCCATCATTTGGGTTGCCATTTTTTATGCTGTATAAAACGGCATATCTCATAGCGAAAGCGGTTTATAATAGAGATTCTCGTATATTAAGTCTGGGGCTTAAAGCATTGCATAAAGGGTTTTCTGGTTTGTGAAAGTAATGCTTAAAGGGTTTTCTGGTTTGTGAAAGTAATGTCTAATTATTTCCTATTCTAAATAACAAGTCTTGAGCGAAAATGATGAGAGCTAATATTTTTTAATGGCGCAACCTGAAACATAGGTAAATATTTTTTTATTATAATATTGACGTCTTTTTCTACGACATAATCTTGTCGGCACGAGCTTTTTTCGTGTGATATCTTAAAAAACTTAATCCGATCCATTCTTGATTCGTGCAGCCCGGCTATGTCGTTTTAATAATTATTTTAATTTCTCCCTGAGCTCACCAATTTCTTTGCTCTAAAAAAGCCATGCTAAGGTGATTTTGTTTTTAAGTTCACTTTTTTATGGAGGCTCATGTGACGAATATCAAAACCATTTCTGATCAAGT
>Ga0163151_10006666_pt1 | contig 13928 bp, 12 predicted proteins | sample OliLakLV19MP5IB2_FD_145596 | JGI IMG/M metagenome (GOLD analysis project Ga0163151, IMG submission 145596) | Freshwater microbial mat bacterial communities from Lake Vanda, McMurdo Dry Valleys, Antarctica - Oligotrophic Lake LV.19.MP5.IB-2 | ecosystem: Environmental > Aquatic > Freshwater >...
CGTGCGGTTCTACACGTTCGGCGGCACGCAACACGGGCCGAGCGGTTATCCCCCGCAGAAAGGGAACGGGCAGACGCTCGCCAACCCCGGCGATTACCGTCCGTTCCTGCGAGCGCTGCTGTTGGCGCTCGACCGGCATTGCCGTGATGGTGCGGCTCTGCCGCCGAGCGTGGTGCCGCGGATTGCGGATCGCACGCTCGTCGATTGGCGACAGTCGGGGACGGGCTTTCCGAACATCCCCGGCGTGCGGTATCCGGAGATCATCCACGAACCGCTGTGGCTGTTCCGCGGTCCAAGGTGGCACACGGAACGGATCATCGACGTGCAGCCGCCGCAGGTGCTCGGCCACTACCGCGTGCTCGCTCCGAAGTGCGACGCCGACGGCAACGAACTCGGCTGCCTGCTCCCCCCGGAAGTCGCGGTCCCGGTGGCGACCTACACGGGCTGGAATCTGCGTCGTCCCGAAGTCGGCGCGGCGAACGAACTGGTGAGTTTGACGGGATCGTACCTCCCGTTCCCCGTCACCGATGCGGACCAGAAGACATTGGGCGACCCGCGCCGGTCGGTGCAAAGCCGCTACGGCTCGCACGCGGAGTACGTCGCACTGTTCACCGCGGAGTGCCAGCGATTGCAGGCCGCGGGCTATCTCATCGTGGAAGATGCAGAACGGTTGCCGAAATTGCATGGCGAACGAGTGCGGGTGTTCTTTCCGTAGGTGATTTGTGTGCCACTGCTTCGGAGTCTTCGGAGAAGCAGTGTTCTTCGATCGTCGAGTATCATTCGGCACTGCTTCTCCGAAGACTCCGAAGCAGTGGCACATGAAGAGATGGTTTCGTCGCGTGATCGTCACATCCCCACCGGTTGCAGCGGGCATTTGCCCGCGATGAAGGTTTCGCGGCGGTCGTCGTCGAAGGCCACCGTGACCATGCGGTGCCGGGCGAACCCCTCGGAGATGTCCGTCACCGTCCCCAGCCCGTAGCGCGGATGCCGGACCGTCATGCCGACGGTGAAGCCGCACGGGATGTCCGCCGCATCGCGCGAGCCGTTCTGGATCGCGGCGGCCGTCGTGAGCAGCGGGCTGTTGCGGAGCCGATCCAGTCCCGTCCGCGTGGATCGGGGCGGCGGATTGTCGCGAACATCATCGTCGCCCGCGCTCTGATCGAACGACTCGAACGAGAAGCTGCCGGTGCAGTCGAGGGACTCCAACGCAATCTCCTGCAGGAAATCGCTGGGGATCGTGCTCAACTCGCGGCCGTGCATTTCGCGGCGCAGCGTCTGCGTCAGGACCAGCTTCTGCTCGGCCCGCGTGATGCCCACGAACAGCAACCGGCGTTCTTCTTCAATCTCGCGGTCGTCGTACGTTCGCAGCGACCGCTCGTGCGGGATGAGGTTCTGCTCGACGCCGACGATGTACACGCAGGGGAACTCCAGCCCCTTGGCGGCGTGCAGCGTCATCAGCGTGACGGCTCCGAGGTCGGTTTCGACGGCGTCGAGATCCTGCGCCAGGCTCGCCGTTTCGAGGAACCCCGACAGCGACGCCTCGTCTCCCGATTGCTCGTCGTACAACCGGGCCGCGCTGACCAGTTCGTCGATGTTACCGCGGCGCTGCAGTTCGTCTTCGCTCGCCAGCGACACGTCTTCAATCCGGCCGTAACCGGTGCGGGACAGCACGTCGCGCAGCAGCTCGCCCACCGGTCCCGCGGCGAGTTCGGTGAACTGTTCGATGAGCGACGCGAAGTGCGACAAGGCGGTCGCGGCCCGCTTCGACACGCCGGGCATTTGCGTCGCGCTGCGGGCGGCTTCGAGCAGCGTGAGGTCGGACTGGTCGGCCCATTTCGAGAGCCGGTCGATGGTGGTCTTGCCGATGCCGCGCGTCGGCGTGTTGACCACCCGCAGAAACGCGATGCGGTCGCGCGGGTTCTCGATCAATCGCAGATAACCGAGCAAATCCTTGACCTCGGTCCGCTCGTAGAACGCCATCCCCGCGGCCACCTGATGCGGCACCTTGGCCCGCGCGAGCGCCGTTTCCAGCGACCGCGACAGCGCATTCACGCGGTAGAAAATCGCGAAGTCGGACCACCGCCGCTCGCCCGACGCGACCAGCTCGCGAATCTCGGCGGCCATCGAATCCGCCTCCTGCCGGCCGTCGAGATACGTTCGCAGTTCGACCGGCTCCCCCGCGGCATTCCCGGTCCGCAGCGACTTCGGCTTGCGGCGTTTGTTGTGGGCGATGAGTCGGTCCGCCGCCTGCAGAATCTCCGGCGTGCTCCGGAAGTTGTCCTCCAGCCGGATCACGCTGACCTCGGGGAAGTCGCGCTCGAACCGCAGGATGTTCTCGATCTGCGCCCCGCGCCAGCCGTAGATGGACTGGTCGGGATCGCCCGTCGCACACAGGTTCGGCTCCGCCTGCGACAACGCCGCGACGATCTGGTATTGGGCGCGGTTGGTGTCCTGATATTCATCGACGAGGATGTACCGGAACCGCTGATCGAGCTCCAGCCGCAGATCGGGTTCGCGCTCCAGCAGCAAGGCGACGTGGACCAAGAGGTCGTCGAAGTCCACGGCGTTGGCGTCGAGCAGCCGCTGCTGATACTTCGGATAGACGCGGGCGACGATCGCCTCCAGATGGTTGCCGACGCGCTCTTCATACCGGGCGACGAACTGCTCGGGCGTGACCAGTTCGTTCTTGGCCTGGCTGATCTGCCAGCCGATTTTCGCGGGCGGAAAGTGCGTGGCGTCGATGTCCTCGGCGTGCAGCACCTGCTTGATGAGCTGCTGCTGGTCGCTGGTATCGAAGATCGAAAAGTTCGGCCCGATGCTGACGGCGCTGCCGTACTCGCGCAGCATCCGCGCGCAGAACTTGTGGAACGTCGTGACCCACACCCGCTGCCCGGGGAGCAGCCGGTCCACGCGCTCGGCCATCTCGCGCGAGGCTTTGTTGGTGAACGTGATCGCCAGGATTTCCCGCGGCGAGACCCCGCGCTCGATCAGCCGGGCGATCCGCCGGGTAATGACCCGCGTCTTCCCCGACCCCGGCCCGGCCAGCACGAGCAACGGCCCCGTGAAGTGCTCCACGGCGGCAAACTGGCTCGGCGTCAAATCGGCGGCAGACACGGGCGGGCGAACTCCGTTTCGCGGACTGATTGTGGTCCCTCAATGATAGGACACTTCATGATGCGATACCACGAGGGGGGCCAATACGGACTGGTGAGGCGACCTACCAGATTTTCCACCACGGCTTGCAGGGCATGTCGGCCTGTCGCAGAAAAATGGGCCCGGCCATCACCGAGCCTCGCAGATTCGCACCGGACTTTCCGGCTTCGGTGATCGCCCGGCACAACCCGCAGTGTTGCAAGACCGCAGCCATCGCATCGCGGTGGTCGACGGAGCTGTTGAGCCGCCTTGCAAAAGCCAGCGCCGGCTCCCAAAGTGGCTCAGAGGACAGCGGACAGAAATGGGTGAGTTTTCCCTTTCCGCGGACGCGTCGGAAGCTGTCTTGAAAAACAATCCCCGCACTCTCAAAGACCGCTCTTGTGAACGCAATGGGAACAAACTCGTAGAGTCGTTCCGCCAACTCCCGATCGCCAACTGCCGCAGCGATGTGGTCAACTAATTCTTGCGGTGACTTGTCGGCATCCTGACAGAAGATTTCAACGGCCTTGGAAATGACGTCGTCCATGTGTGGCCTTCTGACGCTTGGCGCGTAATAGGATTACTCGCCGCAGGGATCGAAATGTGATGCCGGCAGGCCCAGCGCCGCGGTGAGCTTCTCGATTGTCTTGGAACTCGCGCTGTGCAGCCCGGCTTCGAGTCGGCTGATGTGGCTCTGGGGGATGCCTGAAGCCTCACCCAACTGCTGTTGAGTCAGTCCCGCTTTCGTGCGTGCCTGCTTGAGTTTGGTGGCGAAATACGTCATCCAGCCTGACAAGGGGTCCGGCGATCCCTCATTCATCCGCAGGGGCGAAAGCGTCCCCTTGACGCCTTCGAGAATCTCGGCGACCGCGCGCTGCGCGCTGTCGCGGGCCTCCTCATCGCCGTGCAGGAGGTCCGGCAGCAATTGATCGAGGTCGTCCTGATCCGCTATCGGCAGTCGGCTCACCCGCTCGCGCAAGACCGCCAGCGCCAAGGCGAACGACAGGTCTCCTACGGGTGCGGTGCTCTGTTCGCTCGTTTCAACTGTCATGTGGCTGTCACCCTCCTCTGAAACGTGCACGGTCAGGACAGTGTTCCGTAATCGCCGGCCAGATAATTTCGCCAGCGCCGACGCATGCGCACCTTGTCGCCGAGCGGCGTTTTGCCGTCGTTCTGCTTTTTGATGACGCCCAGCACGATCAGCGTCCGCCGCAGAGCATCGATGCCGAAGAACAACCGGATATTTGTGTTCCCGAGTGGTCCGCCTTTGTCGCGAATCTCATAAAATTCTTCCACGGGTCTGACATCCACCGTCGGCGAAGTCGATGGTTGATCGAGGGCCGCCAAGTCCTTCACCTGCATTTCCAAATGCTTGTAGCCCGCCGGCGTGAGGCAGTCCGCGGCTTCAGCCAGAGCGAAACTGAGCAGCCCCACTGACCACTGATATCCCGGTGGCGGGCCGCTCCCTTGAGTGACGCCGGTCTTGAGCGGTTTGGGGGACTGCAATTCCCAGTCTCCACGGCAGTGTCGGGCAGTCGTTGCATATTATGCAATTGAGTGCTCAGTATATCAAGCTGTTTTCGTTGGTCATAGCAGATTATGCATTGGCTGGACGGCTACGGATTGAGGCCATGAAGACGGCAAGTTTTTGGGATGGTGATTGTCGTCGAGGACACAATCCGATAACCTGTTACACAAGCTCGCGCTGATGGGTTCGCGGTTCGGGAGTCCTGCACGATGGCCGGTTGGCAGCATCCGACGTTGGGTCGCCGGGCGGCGTTGCAGGCCGGGACGGTGGGGCTGCTCGGACTGGGGACGAACCACCTCACCGCGCTGCGGGAGGCATCCGCGGCGACGGCAGCCGCGCCGCATCGGAGCGTGATCTACATTTTTCTGTCGGGCGGACTCGGTCAGCAGGACAGCTTCGACTTGAAGCCGGACGCGCCGGACAACATCCGCGGCGAGTTCCAGCCGATCGCCACGGCGACGCCGGGGATTGAGATCTGCGAGCATCTGCCGCTGTTGGCGCAGCGGAGCGGGATGTGGTCGCTGGTCCGGTCTCTGACGCACAAGTCGAACGATCACTCGGAGGGCCATCTGCTGATGCTGACGGGGCGGTCGGTGTCGCCGCCGACGTTCAACCAGAATCAGCCGATGCCGGAGGACTGGCCGTCCATTGCGTCCATCGTCGGGGCGGTCGCGCCGCGGCGGAACAACCTGCCGCCGGCGGTCGTGCTGCCGGAGCGGCTGATTCACCGCACGGGGCGGGTGATTCCGGGGCAGTTCGGCGGCATCATGGGCCGGCACCGCGATCCGTGGTTCATCGACGCGGCTCCGTTCAATGCCGTGACCTACGGCGCGTATCCCGAATACGAATTTCATCACGCGGACGGCCCCAAGCAGAACGATCAACTGTCGTTCCAGGCGCCGAGCCTGTCGCTGCCGGAAGCGTTGTCGCAACGACGGGTGGCGTCGCGGCTGGAACTGCTCGGCTCCATCGACGAGCAGCGCCGCAACTGGGACGCGGCTGCTGCGGCGAACGATTTCGACCGGCATCGCCAGGCGGCGGTGTCGCTGCTGACCGATCCGTCGGTGCGGTCAGCGTTCGACGTCACCCATGCTCCGGATGACGTGCAGCAGCGCTACGGCAAGAACTCGTTCGGCTGGTCGTTGCTGATGGCCCGGCAACTCGTCGCCGCGGGGGTCAGCCTCGTGCAGGTGAACCTGGGCAACAACGAAACATGGGATACGCACGGCAATGCGTTCCCGAACCTCAAGAACTATCTGTTCCCGCCACTCGACCGCAGCTTGTCGGCCTTGCTGGACGATCTGAAATCCACCGGGCTGCTCGATTCGACGCTGATCGTCATGGCGGGCGAGTTCGGGCGGACGCCGAAGGTGTTCGGCCTGCCGCAGCACTACAAGCTGCCGGGCCGCGACCACTGGGGGGCCGTGCAGACGGTGTTCCTCGCCGGCGGCGGCACGCAGGGGGGCCGGGTGATCGGCTCGTCGGACAAGATCGGCGGCTACCCGGCGGACAACCCGCAGACCCCGGACAACCTCGCCGCGACGATCTACTCATCGCTCGGCCTGCCGGAGACGATCGCCTGGCACGACGAACTGTCGCGGCCACATCATATTTACTACGGCGATCCGATTCCGGGACTGGTCTGATACCAACCCGAAGCGTCAGCAAGGACGAGCGCTCGCGCGACGTTGAGAGCAGCGTAGCACGGGGTCCGAGTGCGGTATAGCATCGCGAATCCTATGCGGTTTCATTGCAGCTCTCTGGCTGGTAACATCCATCAGGGATCGTTGTTCCATGCTGTGCCGTAAGATTTCGGTGAAGTTTTACCGCACTTCGGCGGTCGAATCCCTGTTCGGCAGCGCAATCGGGACATCAGGGCTTGGCAGGGCCGGGAATGGGGACGCAGCTCGTTTCGCTGGAATTTAGCTGCGTCCCCATTTCCGCTCCCTAAATGACCAAGCGAGAAGTGAACCGAAGGATTCCATCCAATCCGACCAGAGCCCACAACAAGCGAACAGAAGGCATTACGATGAATCACAGTAAAATGATGGCGAATGCAGTGCTTATGCTGGTCGCTCTGATGCTCGGGTGGACGGGCAGGGCTACGAGTGCCGACGCTCCGGACAAGCCGGTCGTTCCCGAGGACCGCTTTGAGATCCGCAACATCGAAGGCTGGACTGTTTATCTGAATCGCGAGGTGCCCAAACAGCATCCCGGAGAAACGGCCCGGACTATGGAGCACCTGCGGTGGGAACTCTACCAGATCAAACTGGCCGCTCCGGCCCCGGCTGTCGCCAACATGCAGGAAAACAACGCCATCTGGATCGAGTATGACGAAAAAGTGAATTTGTCATACCACCCAGACCGGCGCTGGCTGCTCGGGCGCGGCTACACGATCCCGTGGGATCCGAAATCGATCATGTCGCTGAGCGTCAAGACTCATTTCGGAGACAGCTATCGCCACCCGTTTGTCGTCTTTCATGAGTTGGCGCACGGCTACGACTTTCACTTCATCGGCCAAGGGGAAGGCTACGGCGACCGCGCCAGCCGGACCAATTACGACCGCATGATGAAAGAAGGGGAGTACGAGACGGTGAGAATCTGGGACGGCCGGGTCGGTTCCCATTACGCCCGCACGAATTCCATGGAGTATTGGGCGGAAAGCTCCGAAGCCTACTTCGCCGTCAATGACATTTATCCGTTTGTCCGGGCCCAATTGCGCGAACACGATCCACTGATGGCGCATTTTGTCGAACGCTATTGGGGCGTGGACCCGCTGCAAGTGGTGAGTCTGGAAAAGGAGCTTGCCGCCTACAAGAAGGCACCGCAGGGAACCGGTGTTCCGGCGTCCGCAGCCACGCCCAAATTTCTCGCCACGGCCGGCTACGAAAAGCGCGACATCGCCGGCTGGAGCGTCTACGTCAGCCCGAGCAGCTTGGAGGACCAGCCGGGGCTCGGCGCGACCATGCTGAAGTTGCTGAGCTACAAGCTGCACATGATCGACCACTTCATCGCCGAGCCGGGCCGCAAGCTGTTGCACGAGGTGCCCATCTGGTTGGAACTCGGCCAGACGGGACCGTACATCCGGTATTGCGGCAGTCGCAAGCAGTTGACTGACGAGGGCGCGAACCCGGACAAGTTCGGGGCCGTGGAGGTCCGCGACCCGCAGTGGATGATGCACTGGGCGATGCTCCAGCAGTCCGACGTGCTTCACGAACTGGCGCTGGCCTACTACGACCGCTACGCAGCGCGGATCGATTCCGAACTGGGCAAGAAGATACAAGCCGCCTACGAACAGGCCAAGAAAGACGGCAAATACAAATCGGTGCTGCGATTCGACGGCCAGCGCGAGCCGCATTCCGCCTTGGACAGCGAGAAGGATTATTTTGCGGAGTTGATGGAGAGCTATTTCCTGGTCAACGATCACTATCCGTTCATCCGTTGCGAGTTAAAGGACCAGGATCCAGTCGGCTATGCGCTGATTGCCGGCTTGTGGGAAGGCAACCCGCGGCGCTGAATTAGCAAAGGCACGCCGAACCAAACGCTGCATCAGGTAGCCCGGGTTGCCGTTCAGGCTACCTGGGTCGCGCAGCGACAGGAGGGTGTAGACGAAGTGCGGAAGAGAACAGAAACCTCCGACCAGCGGCCAACCGGTGCTACCCGCTGATCACGGAGGACCGATACTCGCCGGACGAGTGGCGGGGGCGGTGAAGCCAACCAGGGGTTGCACCTGACCGGCGGGCTTGACGGCCCTACAATGTCCACGGCTCCCCGCCCCGCCGCGGCCGGTGAACTTGGTCGTTCCGCGGCGGAAACCAAGAGGGTCGGGGACAAAGCGGGCCGTGATCGATACTCTAACGGGAATAGGACGCGTCATGTCACATCGCATCACTGCCCACGTGCACGTCCACTTCGGCAAGCCCTGTGTCGCCGGGACGCGGATCACCGTCCAGAGCATCCTGGAGCTGGTGCGCGAAGGCGTTTCCGTGGACGACATCCGTTGCGACTACTACCCGGACCTGTCGGCTGAGGACATCCGGGCGTGCGTGCAGTACGCCATCGACCTGATCGCTCTGGAGGATATCCGCCTGGCGGAGACGGTATGAAGTTTCTCGCGGACCAGGACGTTTATGCCGCCACGGTCCAGTTCCTGCGCCAGTTGGGCCATGAAGTCGAGACGGCGTCCGAGCGCGGCCTGTCGCAGGCTGACGACGCCGAATTGCTGCGGGCGGCCGGCGCGGAGGGACGGGTCTTCGTGACCCGCGACCGGGACTACGGCGGTCTGGTGTTCGTTCAGGAACTTGGCGCGGGCGTGCTGTATCTCCGGGTACTGCCCTCGACCTTACAGGCGGTTCACGCCGAGCTGGGACGTGTCTTGACGCTCTACGGGGAGGCGGACCTGTTGGGGACGTTTGTGGTCGTCGAACCGGGTCGACACCGGGTGCGTCGGCCTGCTTCCGGAGGCGGCGAGCCAGCCTGAGTGCGCGTTCCGCCCCGACACGTAGACACACTCAGAATGAAAGAAGCCCAGGGATTGCTATCCCTGGGCTTCCGTCGTTTCGGCATCACGTCACACCGCCGACGTTACTGCGAGAGCATCGTCCGCAGGTCAACGAGGGCCGGGGTGATCTGGGACGACAGCCGTCCGAGGGTCGCCCGTTCCTGCGGAATCTGGCACTTGATGAGGTAGTTGTAGACCGTGCGCCACGTGCCGTAGAGCTGCTCGGACTGCTGATTGAGCTGCGCCACAGAAGCGCCGTGGATCACGTCCTGGTGCAACTGAGCGGTCTGGGTCCGCATCTGTCGGATGGACTGCAGGCAGGCGTTGGCGAACGACTGGCGATCGGCGTTGAACCACCGCTGGGCGGCCCACTCCAGTTGATCGCAGGCGGTCTCCACCTTGGCGGCGAGATCGCCGGCGCGCTGCCGGTCGACGTCGTCGCTCTGGACCTGCAGCGAGTCCCGCAGCGCGTCGATCGTCTGCTCGATCTGATGCAGCGCGGCGAGGGCGTCGTTGCTCGGCACGTCCGCGAACACGGCCGTGAAGTTCCGCTGCGCGTCTTCGATGTAGCGGAACGAATCGACCAGTTGATCGTACTCCGTCTGGCTTTCGACTTCGTCCACGAAGTGCTCGCAGACGCCGTAGAATTCGCTGGCGACGCCGGCGACGCGGTCGGCCCGCGGCAGGTGCATCAGCAGCTTCAGCGACGTGCGGTCGAAGAACTCGTCAATGTCCTTCTTGAGCGCCGAGGTCAGGTACACGAGCTGCGTGCTGTCCACCTTGGTCGGCAGGAGCAGCAACTGATGGATTTCGCCGTCGGTCTGCGTGATCCGCCGCAGGCTGCGCTCGAAGTAGCGGTTGTCGTATTCCTGCAGCTTGGCCCGCTGCGGGTACCAGAGCGCCTGAAACTGCTTGTACTCTTCGGTCACCAGTTCGGTGTCGATGTTGTTCTCATCGACCAGCGCGGCGATGTTCAGCACCTGCTGCCGGGCACGGTTCAGGCCCAGCTTGAACTGCTGCGATTCGCGGGCGCCGAGCTCGACCTGAATGTCGTCGAGCAGGTTCTTCAGGTCCGTCGCCAGGTCGTTCGTCTTCTGGAACAGCTCGCGGCGGTTGACCTGCGGCCGCATGCCGATGGCGTCGTCGATCTGCTCGTTGAGATCGTTGATGGCGGCGATGCGTTCGACGATGGGCCGGCCGATGCCGCGGGTGTTCGTCATGCGGAAGGCCAGTTCGCGCCACTTGGCGTCGAGATCCTGGAACTCGTTGGCGAGCAGGCGGTGATCGTTGACTCGCTGGATGGTCTTGTCGAGGCTGGCGGACTGCGCGCTGACTTTGAACGTGTCGGTGAGCAGCGGCCGGATGCTCGGCAGACGGCGGACTTCGTCGTTCAGGTCGTAGCCGAGCTGCGAGATTTCCTCGGCGAAGTCGCGGACGAGCGGCCGGACGGCCCGCATCTCCTTGGTGATCGCCGTCGCGTCGGCTCCCCCGGCGCCGTTGCCGACCCCGCCCGGGAAGCGGCGGCGGTCGATGTCATCCATGAACCCGTTGGTCAGGTCATCGATGAAGCCCTTGGTTTGTTCGGGAGTGTACGACACCCGCGTGGCCCGCGGTTGCTGGGCGGTCGCCACGTCGGCGAACATCCCGGCGAACGCCAACCCCGCGACGAGCCAAGCCCCCCCCGGACCGATCCGACGAGCCGCCGTGGCGGCCCAGCACGTCTCAAACAGACGCATGGTACAGAATCCTTTCTGAGTGCGACCAGAGAACCCATCCTTGGTCTGCGCCGATCACGCAGGCCCTGTTGTCGGCGAACACTAGCGGAATCTGCCGATGTCTCCTAGAGGAATTCCCTCCCCGCGTGGGGTGACCGTGGAAATTGGGCGGATTGGGGTTGGCGCGATTCGGGAGTGTTGTTCTCCGCGAGGGAAAAAATCGGGGAGGGAACAGGGCTATCGCATCTTAATCCCCGGCATTTCCTGTGAGAATCGCTTCGAGGACGTCGTTGTTCCAGCCGGCAGTGAGCAGCCCGCCGCTTTTCCGTCTTGAGGTATTTATTCCACCTTCCGCCATAGTGCCGTAAAGTGATCTGATTGGAGTGGGAATGGTTCCTGTAGGACGGCAGGCTCGTCAGCGACTCGCCTGCAATTGTAGGTTGACGCAGGCTGACTCGTCGAGCAACAGGAATCGGCGGGTCAAAAAATGAATACCCCCGTCAGTGACCAGTCACTGACGGGGGTTTCTGCTAGACTGAGCGGGCCACAGACCGGTTGCACAAAAAGTCGGAATCCTGCACAAAAAGCCGGTTAACTGACTAGGTTATTGTGCAAAGCCGGTTGCGACCCGTGGGCTTCGGTCTTGCGATGTTGATGATGAATCGTTTCGGAGTTCGTTCGTGACCGATCCCGTCGCTTCGCCGTCCCCGACTTCCGGCGGCGTCTTCAACGACCTGAAGATTCTGTGGCATCTCGTGGTCTCCCGCGCGACGGGGAATACGCACGAGGAGCGGCTGGAGAGTTTCTACAAAGGCCAGGCCGGCGGCTACGACGCCTTTCGCCAGCGACTGCTGCACGGCCGCGATGATCTATTTCAGTCGCTCCCCGCGGTCAACGGCGGCGTGTGGGTCGATCTCGGCGCCGGCACGGGCGAGAACGCCGAACGGTGGGGCGACCGGTTGAAGGAGCTTAAGTCGGCGTATCTGGTCGATCTGTCGTCGTCGCTGCTGAAGGTGGCCGATCAGCGGATCGCCGCGCGGGGTTGGACGAACGTCAGCACGGTCCACGGCGACGCCACGCAGTTCCTCCCGCCGGAAGGGGCCGCCGACGTCGTCACGATGAGCTACTCGCTGACGATGATCCCCGACTGGTTCCTCGCCGTCGATCAGGCGTTCCGCATGTTGAAGCCCGGCGGCACGCTGGGCGTGGTGGACTTCTTCGTGGCCCGCAAATACCCGCGCGACGGGCTGGCCGCGCACCGCTGGTCCACCCGCACGTTCTGGCCGCCGTGGTTCGCCAGCGACAACGTGTTCCTCAATCCCGACCACATCCCCTACCTGCAAAGCCGCTTCGAGACGGTCTCGCTGCACCAGCGCCGCGGCAAGGTGCCGTACCTGCCGTTCGTGCGGGCGCCGCATTATCTGTTCGTGGGGCGAAAACACGAAGAGCCGTAGCGGGTCGCCGTAAGTCATTCTGCGGCAATGGTCTCAGCTACCGATTGCTCGCCGGTTGAACCCTCGGAAGTCTGCTTTGTAGCCAGTTTGTAGCCATCGGCGGGATTTCCGCGCTTGATGCCGTCGAAGCTGGCCGCGGCGGCCGCGTCCATGCCCGGCATGACGTGCGAGTAAGTCCGCAGCGTGATCCCGATGTCCGAGTGCCCGAGCCGCTGCTGGACCACCTTGGGGTTAATGCCGGCCTGCATCATCAGCGAGGCGGACGTGTGCCTGAGGTCGTGAAATCGAACGGAGTCGGGCAAACCTGCCGCCTTGCGGATCGGCAGCCAGACACAACGCCGGAAATCCGACTTCTTGACCGTGGCGCCCGTCTGACCGCAGAACACGAACGGCACGCCGGCCGCGTCCTCACGCATCGCCGCCGCCCAGCGCTCCCGGAGCGAATCAATCGCCATCTGCGGCAACCGGACCATCCGCAGCCCCGCCTTGGACTTCGGGGGCTTTAGCCGCGTGTGATTGTTGATTTCCTCCAGAGAGTGACGGACGGTCAGCGTCCCGTGGTCCAGGTCGACGTCATCCCATTGCAACCCGAACAGTTCACCGGCCCGCAGCCCCGTGGTGATGGCGAGAACGAACACCGCCTCCAGCCGATGACCTGCCGCCGCCTTGAGCAAATCTTCGCACTGTTCGCGGTCGAGAGACTGCCGCGGGATGGTGTCGACCTTGGGTCGCGACAACGCGGCGCAGGGATGCACCGTCAGCCGCCGTTGTTCAATCAGCCGTTGGAAGCCGCGATGCAGAACCGCGAACACATAGCGGACGGTCGCCTCGCTCGCGCCCTCGTCACGGATGCCCGCGAAGAATGCCTCGACGTGTTCGACCCGCACTGCTGACAGCTTCATGCCGCCGAGCCGCGGCAGGATGAACTTCGTCAGAATCGCCGTGTACCGATTGCGGGTCGTCTCGGCGATGCTGGTGTCGTTCTTCACCCACGCCGAGAAGTATTCGCCCAGCCGCTGCCCGCCACTCGTCGTCAGCGTGCCGTCGAGTTTCTGCCCTTGAAGCCGGGTCAGCTTGTCCGTGACGGCCTTCTTGGTCTCGCCGTAGACAGTCTTCCGCAGCCGCTTGCCGACTTCGGAGTAGCCGACGGTGATGGTCCCGGTCCATTTGCCGTCGCCGCGTTGGAAGATGCTGCCCTCGCCTGCGCCGCGTTTCTTGGTGCGAGGTTTCTTCGTCTCAGTCTTTACGTCGGCCATGATCGTGGTCCTTTCAGAAATGGCCCCGCGGCCGATGTGACCGCGGGGCGTTGTTGGTCGTCTCACGCCTCCACCGCGGAGGCCTCCAGCGTCGTCTGTGCGCCGCGATCCGGTTCCGCGGCCCTTTCGGCGACCGCGTCCCCGTTCGTGGCAGGGGCGTCATCGTCGGCAGCAACGTCGAGGATTCCCTTCCGGCGACGGACGGCCGCCAGCGCCGCCGAAAATGCGGGTGGCAGGGGCGTCATGGGCAGCCCCCTTTTGCCAGCATCCGGCCGCGGGGTGGCGTCCAGCGCCGCCGGCATCCGGCCCGAGCGCGGCGTTCACCTTCCGACCAGCCGGCCC
>Ga0163151_10006668_pt1 | contig 13922 bp, 15 predicted proteins | sample OliLakLV19MP5IB2_FD_145596 | JGI IMG/M metagenome (GOLD analysis project Ga0163151, IMG submission 145596) | Freshwater microbial mat bacterial communities from Lake Vanda, McMurdo Dry Valleys, Antarctica - Oligotrophic Lake LV.19.MP5.IB-2 | ecosystem: Environmental > Aquatic > Freshwater >...
GCACCAGTGAATGGAGCGCTCCGGCGCGAAGCGGCGAACTACTGAGCGGGCGTCTTTTTCTTGAACGGCGTGCGCACGGTGATCTTCGTGGCGCGGTTGATGTCGTCCTGGGTGACATAGGACACGATGAGCGACTGCCCAACCTTGAGGTCGGCCGGCGCGATCGCCTTGTCGTCGAACATCATGCCGGTCTTCTCGTCCCAGCGGAACGTGGCATCGGCTTTCTGTTTCGCGTTGTGGACGATCACGCTGTGGCGCGCCTGGTCGACCGAAACGATCTTCCCATAGAAACGGGTTTTCGGCTCTGCGGATTTCTCCGCGAAGGCGCCGCCCGCGAGCACGGCAATGGCGAAGAATGCGGCGAGGTACTTTTTCATGTTGAGGCTCCTGTTTTTAAATTAAGGGAGCCAGATGGTAGGCGGTTCGGACCGGGGAGTGAGACAGGTGGTGGTCAAACTTCAGTAAGGCGGGCGGTCGTCATTCCCGCGTAGGCGGGAATCCAGTCTGTGACTGACGAACTTGGATTCCCGATAGAGACATTCGGGAATGACGGCTGGCTAGCGGCGGAACTGGCGGCGGTCTTTCTTTGGGGCGACGTTCGGCACTTTCTTCATGAATTCCGGCGCCGGGTTTTCCCCTCCCCATCGCTGGATGTCGATGCCGCTTTCATAACGCGATCCGTTCTGGTTGCGCTCGGTCCACACCACGCGGCCTTCGCAGCGGGTGTTGTTCGAGGCGCCTTCGAACTGAATGTGAACGTAAGAGGCTTCAACGAGCGGAATGGTGGTGACGAGGCGCATGCCGTTCGGGCCCACTTCCTTGGCCCAGCCGGTCAGCGGTTCCCCATCGGGAAGAAATCGGACGGCGACTTCCAGGCTCGTATCGAAGCGCTGCGACTTGCGGCGGTCCTTCCCCTTCTCCGCGTCGAACGACGATTCCTGCGACGGATTCGTCATGGGTTCGGGACCTGGTCGACGGGCGAGATGCGCTTGAGTTCCTTCATCAGGTCCTCGCGCGCGACTTCCATGGAAGAATGTCGGACGGGAATCGAGCGGAGCTCATCCAGAAACTGCTCTTTCAGGGAAACGGTGTCGGCGACCGGGGTCGCGGGGTGCCCTTGGTCGGAAGGGCGGCGGTCGTTGGTGGTGGCCGCGGAAACGGAAATAGCGGTGTTTTCGGGCGCCGGAGACGCCTCAAAAGCGGTTTTTTTAAAGAATTGAGTGATTTTGTCGAACAGGGCCATGGTCGTTCGGTGGCCTCAGCCACGAATGACCAAAGGGTAAGGCTTCCCACCGAAAAATCAATGGTTTTGGGGAGTTTAAGCGGTCAGAAAAGAGAGTCGTCCTCGTCCGTAAAATCGACTGAGGCGCGGCCTGGGCGCTCCGTGGCGGCGGGCGAGGACCGGGACAGCCGGGCCTGCGGGGCCTCCACAGGCGCGTCCAGCGTTTCCACCTCGCCGTCGATCGCCCCGATATGCTCAAGGGAGGCGCCAAGGCCCTGAAGGTCTCCGTGCATGCCAAGCAGGCTCTCCCCCACCCGCCCGATCAGCTTTTCACGCTCACTCCAATTCTTCAGATACAGGCGCCGTTCACGATCGAGCTGCTCGCGCATCGCGTCCGATGCGTCGAAAATTGCTTCCACCCGCTGTTTGAACTCCGGCCCGGACAGGTATTCGTAAAGCGCCTTCATTTTCCCCTGCGTCCCTTCCGCGAGGCTGCGGGCCATGGCGTGTTGCACCAGCGCCCAGCGAAGCGTGGATGCCAGGCTCGGCAGGCAGGCCTGGCTGGTGATCCACACGCCGTTCTGCTGGGTAAACGTTCCGACGCCCTTGGGGAGGACCGCGCTGACGAGCACCGCGACATCGGCCTTCGCCTGGCGCTGATCGTCCTTGAGCTTGTCGATCCAGCCGTCGCTCCAGGCCTTGGTCTGCTTGAGCTCCCAGATGATGGTGCCGCAGGGCTTGCCGTTGCGGAACACGCGCTGGACCACGTCGGCCCCTCGGATCCCCTTGGCCACCGGTTCGATCTGGTCAGCCTGAAACAGCGCGCGCAAAAGGTTCTCGATCTCAAGTTCAACCACTTCTCCCTGCGCCTGTTGGGAACCCTGTTCCATTTTTCGCTTCAGTTCGTCGATGGTCTTCTTATAGTCGGCGTCGCGCTTGGCGGCCTCGAGCTCTTTCTGGTGGTTCTCCTGCGCGACGCGCGCGAGAAGCTGCTCTTCGATCTGCTTGCGCTGCTGATCCATTTCCCGCTGGACGCGGATCGCCATTTCCCGTTCCTTGTCCTCCAGCTCGCGCTGGCGTTTTCGCATGTCGAGTTCCGTGCGCTGCGCCTCTTCGATTTTCTTGCTCTGCTCCTGTAATCGGAGCTGGAGATCGCGCTTTTCGACGGCGTTTTTTTCCTCCGCCTTGCGGACCGCGTCCTTTTCGATGCGCTCGCGCTCGCCTTCCAGCGCCTTTTTCTTCTCGGCGATGTCGGCCAGCGCCTTTGCGGATTCTTTTTCCGCGTCGCGCTTGGCCTGCTCGAGGATCGGCTGGGACAGCGCGTCGCTCAGGCGAATCGACGCTTTACATTCGGGGCAGGTGATGAGATTGTCGGCCATAAATTGGGTCCTCCATCGAGGGATTCGCATCATAGCACGTGTGACCAAAGTCCCCCTCGGAGAACCCTTGAAAAAGCGTGGCCTTCCGTTACTCTTCTGGGACCCACCGGCCACAAAATTTAGGAGAGACCATCATGAATCTTCGTCGAGCCAGCGTTATCGCTCTGTCATCTCTTGCCGTATTCGTCGCGTCCGCCCCATCGTCCCACCTTCAGGCGGCAAAGCCCCTGATTCTGAAATACTCGGCGGAAGAAGGCATGAGCGGCCGGCAGGCGAAAGGCGCTACCTTCAAGGCTTGGATCGATGAAGGGAGGCCGGTGGTGGCCACCAGCGATGAGGAAGGCCGGGTCGTTCTTGAAATGGGACGGTCGCTGATCAAGGGCCAGACACTTTACGTGGAAGCCGAGAGCGCGGACGGCGACCGGTTCTTCTCGTGGGTTTACCGCGAATCGGAGCTTTCGGGAAATGTTCGCTCGAACTGCCGCCTGGTGGGAATCCGTGACTTCCGCCACCCCGACATCGTCACGGCCCAGCGGCCCGAATAAAATCTGACGTTTTAGGGCGTCGGCCGGAAGGTAAAGGCCGGCGCCATGAACCCGAGGGTTTCCCTGCCGACGCCGTTGTTTCTCCGCTCTTCCCGCCCCGTCTTCTTCTCGATGACGGATTTCGCCTCCCCCGCTTTTTGACGCGGCTGAGCCTTTGCGATCTCCGTACGCTTTTCATCCTTCATGGGTTTCCCTCCAGCAGAATGTTGAATCTGGGTCAGCTTACTCCGGTCGAACGCCAGTGCGAATCAATTGTCGGTAAGGAAATCGTAAGGCGGCGCGCGCGGAGCGGAACGCTAATCATACGCGCTCAGGTACGCGCGAGTTCGGGTTCGGGGAGAGAAGCGGGGCGATCGAGCAGGTAACCCTGCCCGTACTGCACGCCGAGATTGCGGAGGACGTCGAGGTCGTCGTGCGACTCGATCCCTTCGGCCACCACTTCCGTGTCGAGCACCTCGGCCACCTTGAGTATCCGCTTAAGCGATCGCGCGCGGTCCTTGTCCTTTGAAACTCCCTTCACGCACCGCTTGTCTATCTTGACGATGTCGGGCTCCAGAAGAATGAGGTTCTCGAGGCAAGTCCGGCCGAACCCGACGTCGTCGATGGCCACCTGGAGGCCCGCCCGCTTGAACTCTTCGACCGCCTTCAGGAGATACGACGGGTCGCCGATGATCTGTTGCTCACTGATCTCGATGCAGTACGTGCTTTTGTCGCGGTCCACCGGGAAATCCTCGAGGAGCTCGCGCACGGGAACGTCGATGAGCGTCGACGGAAAAAGGTTGAGATGGCAATGCATGTCGCCCGGAAGTTGCCGGGACGCGGCCAGGCACGCCTTCAGGCACTGGCGGTCGACGATGGTGAGGAGGTTGTTCTCGAGGCTGACGCGGAAAAATTCATCGGGATTCCCGAGATGGTCGATTCGCGAGCGGCTGAGGAACTCGTAGCCCGTGCGCGTGAGATCGCTCAGGCGGCGAATGGACTGAACCACCGCGACGAACTCCTCGGGCCGGCGAAGGCGGACGCCGATGTCGGAAAGGAGCTTGGCCCGCTCCTCCTCGCCTGAGCGCCCGCGGCGCTCATAAGAAACCTTATTCTTGCCGGTGCTCTTGCTGTTGGCGAGAGCCAGATGGGTCTCGCGCAGCAGCTCTTCAAGAGACGGGCGCTCGTTGCGGATCGAGACCAGGCCGAACGAGGCGGTGACGGTGATGGTCTGACCCGACGACACGATGATCGGCGAACCGCCGATCGCCAGGCGGATCTTCTCCGACAACTGGACGCCTTCGGTAAAAAACGTGTCGGGCATGATGATCAGAAACTCGTCGCCTCCGATGCGCGCCGCGAAATCCGAGGGACGAATCGCCACCTTCATCTGGCGCGTGATCTCCTTCAGGACGACGTCCCCCACCGCGTGACCGAGCTGGTCGTTGATCAGCTTGAAGTCGTCGAGGTCGACCAGGAGCGCGAGGAAGACGCGGTCGGGGTCGAAGCTCTTGGGCACGCGGTCAGCAAGCGCCTGCTCGAGGCCGCGGCGGTTCATGATGCCGGTGAGCGGGTCCACGATGGACATTTCCTCGAGATGCGCCCGCGTGACGTCGAGCTCCCGTTTGATGCGATGGCGTTCCATCGCATAGCGGATGGCGCGCATGAAGAACACGCGGTCCACCTGGCCCTTCACGAGGTAGTCCTGGGCTCCCTGGCTCAGGGCCTCCAGGGCGATCGACTCATCGTTGAGGGCCGTGAGGACGATGACGGGCACGCGCGTGAAGCGCGACAAAAGGGTGCGAAGGGTTTCGATCCCGCGGCTCTCCGGAAGCGAGAGATCAAGGAGGACCAGGTCGATGCCGCCCTTGTCCAGCCGGATCATTCCAGCCGTGAGCGTTTCGGCGAACTCAAGCGTGGGCTGGCTCTCTTTGTCCGGGTCGCGGGAAACGATCTCGCGGATGAGGAAAGCGTCATCCGGATCGTCCTCGATCAGCAGCAGCCGGAATGGACGGGCCGCGCTCAAGCGCCCACCTCGACTGTTTCCATCGGTTCACTCTTTTCGAGAGCGGTGGCGGGGAAGATGATCGTGAAGCTCGCTCCTTCGCCCGGCTTGGACGAGGCGTTGATGCGCGCGCCCATGTGATCAACAAGCTTCTCGCAGATGGCCAGGCCGATCCCGCTGCCGTCGTACTCCCGGCGTGAGTGGAGGCGCTCGAAAGGACGGAAAATGCGCTCCGCGTAAACCTGGTCGAAACCGATGCCGTTGTCGGCTACGGTGACGGTGACGCACCCGCCAGGTTCCACCCCGGCCGTGATGCGAATGACCGGCGCGCGTCCCACCGCGCGGAACTTGATTGCGTTCCCGATAAGGTTGCGGAACACTTCCTGCAGTTCGATGTGGCCGCCCTTGACGGTCGGAAGCGTGTCGACGTCCACGCGGGCTCCGGCCTCGGAGATGGTGAGATCGAAATCCTGCAGGACGTCGCGGACCACGGCGTCGAGCAAAACGGTTTCCGTCCGCATCTCCCCCTTCGTGATTTTCGAGAATCTCAGAAGGTCATCGATGAGCCGGCCCATGCGGGACGCGGCGGATTGCATGCGCGAGAGGTATTCGCGGGCGGGGCCCTCCGCGGGCAGGTATTCCGTGAGGAGGTCCCCAAACGAGCAGATCTTGTGCGCGGGCTCGCGCAGGTCGTGGGCGGCCACGTAGGCGAACAGCTCGGTCTGTTCCTTTTCCACTTTCGCCTGGGCCAGCTCCTGCGTGCGCTGCGTGAGATTGGTTTCGAAAAGCTTCCGAGCGGTGATGTCTTCGGAGATGCCGAGGAGATACTGCGGCACGCCGTCTCGGTCGAGGAGTGGGATCTTTTTCGTATGGAGGGTCCGGATGCCGTTTTTCGTGTGGATGGATTCTTCGTCGATGACGACGACCTTGCCGCGGTTCAGCACCTGGCGGTCTTTGGCGGTGAAGAAATCCGCCTCGGTTTTTGGAAAGAAATCGTAATCATTTTTCCCGATGAGTTCCTGACGGGAGTACCCAAGCAGCTCCTCGCCGGCCTTGTTGAAGAGAACGAACCGGAGCTCCTTTGCATCCTTTACGAAGATCATGTCCGGAATGTTCTCGATAATCGAGTCGAGGAAGGCGTTGATGCGGGTACGTCGGTTCTCGGAAACTTCCAGCTCGTCCCGGCGCGTGCGAACCTTCGCTTCCAGCTCGGCGTTCGCGATCAACACGTCGTCTATGGCTTTGAAGACAAGGCGGCGGAAAACGAGAACGGCGATTGCGGCGAGAATGACGATGGCGGCGAGTGCAAAGGAGAGGGCGGGGCCTTTAGGCTGAAACACCGCCGTCGCGGTTGCGATGGCAGTGAGAACGAGGAAGGGCGTTGAGGCGAAAAGAAGTTTCTTTTTCATCGGCGTCGTGGCCGGGCGAAGATGAACCATTCTATCACAGATGGCTCCGGAGGTTACGCTCCTGCGACGGTTAAACCCTCGAAAAGAACCCCTTTCGGCACCAGAACGTTTTCTCGCTGGACCCGCTCCCGGGAAAGGCGGGCCCGGGCCAGGTCCTTCTGCAGGACTCCCGAAACGGACCCCCCTTTAATGGGGCGGGCCCCCGCGGCGGAAACCTCGAAACCGGAGCGAATTTCCGCGGAGAAAGCGCCCGTGATGGGGTTGGGTTCGAAGGCCGAGAAGGCCTGAAGGTGGTAAAGGATCGTGCCCGGCGCCGGCTTCCGGAGGTCCTCGAAAGCGGCCTTTCCGCCCTCAACCTCGACGTTTCCAGCCTCGCCGGTGACCGGAATTCCGAGATATTCGGCATATCTTTTGTCGGCCGCCTGGCACACCAGACGGTTGTTCTCGATCAAGCAGACCCGCTGGGCCGGCGTTCCATAACCGTCGTAGCGATAGGAATCGGAGGCGCCGGGCAAAAGCGGATTGGACCAGAGCGTAATTGGGTCGCCGCCGGCCGGGTCGACGATCATCTGTCCGGGCGTGGCGTCCACCATTCGGTTGTACTTGAGCCGGGCGCTCGCGCGGGCCAGCAGCGGGTTGAAAAGACGATCGAGCGGCTCGTCCGATAACAGAACGGCAAACTTGCCGGTCCTGGGCAGGCCGGCTTCGGCGGCGGCGCGCGCCTGTTCTGCGCTCGTCCGCACTTCTTCTTCGATATTGAAGTCACGCGACAGGCGGCGGGTGAACCGGTCGATGAACTCCTTTTCTTCCCCTCCCCGGCGCGAGAGAAGGATGAATTCGGTCTGAAGAGACGTTTCGATCTGCGAGACATCGAGGCCGAGGTGGTTCACGAGTCGCAGCTCGAGGCGGTCGGCGAAAAATTCGGCGGCCGAGAGGCGGATGTTTTTCTCGCGGGCGATCGCCCCGTTAAGCCGCTCTTCGAATTCGTCCATGAGCTTCGGGCTGATCGATGGATCCGCCAGTTCGACGTCGGGCGCCGCCGCACCCGGGCCGGCCAGCGTGAACGGCTGGTTGGTGACCAGCGAGGCGGCGAAGAGGGCCTCGTCGATGCGCTGGTCGAGCGACGGCAGCTCGGGCGGCGTGATGCGGAAATTTGACAGGCCGAGAACGGGACGGCCGTCGGCGGCGGCCCGAACCTGATGGATGGAGACGGTCCACGACTGCGTGTCGACGCGGCGCCGGCATTCGCACTCGGTCAAAGCCAGGAACGACTGGTGCGACGTGCGCCGACCTTCGCGAACCTGCCAGCCGGAAAGTTTTCGCTTCCTGAGCGCGTCGGTGATGGTGGACAGCATCAGGCGAGCCTCGCCTTCATGCGCAGGTGCGGGCCGCCCGTGGTGTTCTTCACCCATTCCTTGTGGCCCTTGCCGCACATGCCGAGGCCGGAGATCCATCGGTCGTTGCCAACCATGGAGATCGACATCAGCAGGTCCGGCACGAAGCCCGTCATGATCACCGGAGAGAAAACCTCGCCCGTCAGCTTTCCGTCGCGGATGCGCTCGGCCCACAAACCTTCCACCTGAATTCCCCACGCCTGCGGGTCTTCCATGCCGTTGGTGGCGTGGCGGAGGTAAAGGCCATTCTCCACCGAGCTGATGATCTGGTCTTTCGTGCTCTGGCCGCTTTCGAAGAAAGTGTTGGTCATGCGCGCGTAAGCCTTGCGGGCGAAGCTTTCGCGGCGGCCATTGGCGGAGCGCTCGAAGCGAAGCTTGTGGGCCGACGGGAGGTCGGTCAAGCCGCGCTGAAGGACGCCGTCCTTGATGATGTGCGTGGGCGCGGCGGGCTGGCCCTCGTCGTCGAAAAAGAAGCCGCCGGCCTCGCCGATGAGCGACGGATCGTCGAACATGTTGACGATCGGCGCGGCCACGGGCTTGCTGAGGTATTTCTGGCTGAGCGCGCGCTGGCGCACATAGAGATCGGTTTCCATTCCGTGGCCGAAACATTCGTGCGCGATGATGCCGGACCATTCCGGATCCGTGACGACGTCGTAGACGCCGGGGTCGAGGCGGGGCGCGGTGAGCAGGCGTTTGGCGTCGTCGACCATCCCACGCAGGGTGCCCTTCGACAGGTCCATGGCCTCGAGGCCCGCGTTCTTCGACACGCCGTTGTGGATGTCTACCGTCAGGCCGTCCTTCGAAACAAAAACGACGAGGATGGAATCGCTGCGGAGGATCTTCTGCGACATCGACTTCGCGCGGTTCACGAAGACGTCTTCCGACACGGTGTGGGCGAGAATGGAAACCGCGTTGGCCACGAGAGGGTCGGCGGCGACGGCCTGGTTCATCCGCTCGCGCGCGATCTCCAGGCGCTCGGCCAGCGGCAGCGCCGCGGGGTCGCGCTCGAAGCCGGACGAAAAGTCCTGGCGGATTTCCGCGCCCGGCTCGATCTGCTCGACGGGCTTTGATTTATCGACGGCTGCGGCGGCGGCGCGCGCGTCGTCGGTGAGCGTGGTTTTAAGCGAGTCCCATTCCCACGCGTTGGCGGCGTATTCGTAAAAAGCCTGGCCGTTCCAGAGCGTCACGACGAGGCCCTGGGCCGGGTCTTCCGGCTCGACGGATTCCTGGACGCGGTTGACGCTGATGCGGGTGCCCGAGCGCTTCTTGTGGAGGGCGGCCGCGTAGGGGACGATTGTTTCGAGGTGGGCGACGAGGTCGCCCAGGCGCTCCTTCAAGTCAGCGGCCAAGCCCGATCCTTCTGCGAATTTCGGCCATGCGCGGCTGCGCCAGGTCCCGCGCCTTCTCGGCGCCTTCGGCGAGGATCCTGTCGAGCTGTTCTTTGTCCGAAATCCACTCGTGGATCTTCTGCTGGATCGGGGCGAGACCGTTGACGACGATCTCGGCCATGTCCTTCTTGAAGTCCCCGTAGCCCTTGCCGGCATAGCGCTGAACGACGGCTTCAACGGAGTCGCCCGACACCGCGCTGTAGATGGTGATGAGATTGGAGACGGCGGGGCGCTTTTCCTCGTCGAACTCGATGGTGGTTGCGGAATCGGTGACGGCCTTGCGGATTTTCTTGCGGATGATGTCCGGCGTGTCGGAGAGGGAAATGTAGTTGTACTCGCTGCCGGCCGACTTGCTCATCTTCACGGCCGGATCATCGAGACCCATCACGCGCGCGCCGGTTTTGCCGATGAAGGCTTCGGGCACCACGAAAACGTCGGGCTCACCGAATTCCTTGTTGATTCGCCGCGCCGCGAGCCTGGTCAGCTCGAGATGCTGGCGCTGATCGTCTCCGACCGGAACCGCATGTGCGCCGTATAAAAGGATGTCGGCTGCCATCAGGGCCGGGTAGGTGAACAGGCCGGTGGACGTTCCCTGGCCGCGGACGACGGACTTGTCCTTGAACTGCGTCATCTGGGTCAGTTCGCCATAATAGATGAAGCAGTTGAGCACCCATGCGAGCTCCGCGTGCTGCGGAACGTCGGACTGGACGAACAGAACGGATTTTTTGGGGTCGATCCCGGCCGCGAGCGTGTTGGCGGCGGTGAGGTGGATGCGCTTCTTCAGCTCGATGGGGTCCTGCGGAACGGTGATGGCGTGCATGTCGACGATGCAGTAGAGGCAATCGTGGGATTCCTGCATGGACGCCCAGTTCTTCAGCGCTCCGATGTAGTTTCCGAGGTGCACGACGCCGGACGGTTGGATGCCGGAGAAAACGCGTTTGGTGTGGGTCATCGAGGTTGTCTGTCGTTGAAAAAGCGAATGTTCTATTGTTACTGAAATTCGACGAACGTTAGAAAATTTGGAGGAACGGATGCAGGTCTTGATCAGAGGTCACGAAACGACGGTACAGCCTCGCTGGCGCGATCATATCTACGAGCGGCTGACGAAGCTCGACCGATTCGAACAGCGCATCGTCCGGCTTGAGTTCTTCCTCACCACGAGCCATCACCATCTCAAGGGTGCGGAATCCTGCCACATCACCGCCAAGGTTCCCCGCAAAACCATTTCCATCAACAAGAGCGCCGAGACCATGCTCGAAGCCATCGACGCCGCTTCCCGCGTTCTTGAACGCCAGATCCAGACTCTCTACAAGGACGTCAAGAACCGCCACCACCGGTCCCGTGAGTCCCGCAACGTCAAGCGCGGCATCGTCACCTACAAAACCGGAGCGATTTAACTCAGGCGGGCTTTGGGGCCTGCCTCACATAGATCGGCAGCGATCCGCGCGGTTTGCCACTCACCGTCAGGTCGATCGAGTACTTACCGAACTTCTCGAAGCGCACGTCGCGGAAATTCGCCACGAGGTTCACCGCGGCGGACTCGTCCGCGTTCTGAACGCCCACCTCAATGTTTCCATCGATCGGCCGCTGAATGATCGCCTTGCCGTCCTGATCGATGATCGTGATCCGGAACGGATGGTTTCCCGATTCGCTTTTCGAAAACCGGATGCGCAGCGCCACGGCGAACGCCGGATGCCCGATCGGTGCCGTCGGCGCGAGGATCGAATCGAACGCGCCCAGCACATTGAGTTTCCCGTGTTGATCGGTCGCCGCATCGGCGAGTAAAAACGCTTCCACTTCCATGGTTACCTCTTGTTGAACGTTTTTCGAAATGAGGCGGACTCGAACAGCCCGCCTTTCAGCTCCAACGGAAGTTTCTTCCCGCCCAGTTGTTTTTGAACGCTCGCCACGAGCGCGCGAAGCGCGGACTGCGCTTCGCGTATAATTTTCTTCGCTTCCCCTCCGCGCCCAGCGGCCTTGAGCGCGATCTTCGCGCGGGCGGCGATCGCGGCCACGGGGCTCGGGGACACGGCGATCTTCCTCAGGGTCGAGAAATTCCGGTCGTGGCGCTCGACGCGGCGGATGTATTCCTTCCCGATCCAGAAAGCCGAGCCTTCGTCACCCAGGAACGGGCCCAGGCCCCCCGCCCGCGCGGTTTTGCCCGCGGCGTTGCGGCCGAAGGCGATCGATCCCGTGCCCGCGTTCAACACAATGCCCACGCCGTCGTCGAAGGACATCGCGTGCGCGAGCTCGATGTCCGACATCACGGACAGTCGCTTCTCGATCTTACGGAGCCGGTTCCGCCACGCGGATGTCTCCGCGACCGCCCACACGCCGCGCATGCCGACCACGATGTCGCCCGTATGATCCAGCCGCCCTTTCACGCGTCGAACGGCCGTCTCGACGGCCCGGGCCGCCGCCGGCATGTCGAGGAGCCTCACGCGGCGCGCGCCCGACTGGCCGATGGCGCGCACGTGCGTGCCGCCGGCGTCGACCCAGATGCGGCTAAAGTTTTTCGCCACGGAGGGTCTCGATGGCCGCCTGCACCTGGCAGGCGCGCCAGCCGAAGATCGCCAGGCCGGAATCGCCGTCTTCCAGGAAATCGCGGTCGTAAGGGTCGCGCATGCACACGAGCACGAAGCGCCGCGACGCCTGGCGCAGCGCGTCCAGCAGCAACTTCTGTTTCGGGTGGAGGTGGGCGTCGTAGCAGAAGAAAACAGTGACCTCGCCCTTCCCGGCGGAGGACGCCGCGGCCAGCGTTTCTTCCTCGGTGGCGTCGAGGCCATAAAGCGCCACGTCGAGCATGGGGCCCTTCCATCGGTCGCGGATAAATTTAACCTCGTCGCTGAACGCGGGTTCGATCATGATGCGCGGGGCGAGGTCCGACATGCGCGGGAACACGACGGTGGTTTTCGCGGCCAGCGCGCCGCTCAGGGGAAGCAGTTGTTTCGGGTCCTGCAGTCGTTCCACGGCGTTGCGCGAAACCTCGATGGCGATCTTCGCTCCCTCCGGATCCGGACCGATCGCCCCCTCAAATCGCTTCTCTCGTTTCTTCCGAAGCTGCTCCACGCGGTCCACGCTCGCTTCCATCTCGGCGATGGGCAGCGCCTTGCGGCGATACGCCTCGCTCAGCGCCTTCGCCACTTCGCGTTGCGCCTCATAGTCGTGGCAGCTCAGGATGAGATCGTGGCCCGCGGCCACCGTGCGCACCGCGGCCGCGCCGATGCCGATCGTTTCCCTGATCGCCCCCATCTCGAGGTCGTCGCTCGATATCACGCCTTTAAATCCAAGCTCGTTGCGAAGGCAGTCGGTCATGATCCGCCGCGAGAAGGTCGCCATCGTGTCGGGGTCGATCTTCGTGTAGACCGGGTGCGAGGACATGATGACGTCGACGCCCGCCTTGATGGCGGCGATGAACGGCGGGATGTGCACCGCGTTCATTTCCTTCCAATCGAGGTCGACGGTGGGCAGGTTGAGATGGGCGTCGATGGTGTTGTGGCCGGAACCCGGGAAATGTTTGGCCGTCGCCGACACGCCGCCCTTCTGGAGTTCCTCAATGTAGGCGACGCCGAGGTCGGACACCTGCTTCGGGTCGCCGCTGAAGGCGCGAATGCCGATGTTGGGCGAATACCCGGAGGTGAGCACGTCCACCACGGGGGCGAAGTTCACGTCGGTGCCAAGCGCTCGCAGTTCTTTGGCCGCCACGCGCGCCATGGCGCGGACGTCGTCCACGCGGCCCGAACGGCCGAAGGCGAGGTTGTCGGGAAAAACGGTGACGCCCCCGCCGTACATGACCACGCGCCCGCCCTCATGGTCGACGCACACCAGAATTTTGCGGCCGAGGCCGTTCTCGAGATCGGTGATGACCTTACGGATCTGCTCGGGGCTGGAGAAGTTGATGCGGAAGAAAATGACGCCGGCCGCGCGCGTCGCCCGGAACTGCGCGATCACCTCTTTGGTGACTTCGGTGCCGGGAAATCCAATGACGAGGCGCGAGCCGACCAGGTCTTCAAAGTCTGTGGGCATGCGCGAAATCTATCAAATCCCCCGATTCGTCATTCCCGCGAACGCGGGAGTCCAGTCCTTTACCGTCTATTTCAACGGCGCTGACCATCGAAGCATCAAACAACGACTGGATCGATCTCTATCCGAAATTAATTTGAGCTGGATTCCCGCTTTCGCGGGAATGACGATGAATCATTTTGTAATTTCGTGGGCGTGAGCCGCCCGATCGACTACGCCCGTCTTCCCACCGAGCGCGTGAACCGCGCGTCCGCGCACATTGATCGCCTTCCCATCCGGCGCGCGCTGGCCATCATCAACAACGAAGACGCCACCGTGGCGCGGTCCGTGAAGCGGGCGCTTCCGTCCATCGAGCGCGCCGTGCGCGCCATCGTCACCTCTCTTCGCGGCGGCGGAAAACTCCTCTTTATCGGCGCCGGCACGAGCGGCCGCCTCGGCGTCATGGAAGCCGCCGAATGCCCGCCGACCTTCAACACGCCGCGCTGGCTCGTGCAGGCCGTCATGGCCGGCGGCAACCAGTCCGTTTTTCGCTCAAAGGAAGGCGCCGAAGACCGCGGAGAAGACGCCGCCGCGAAGAG
>Ga0163151_10006675_pt1 | contig 13912 bp, 12 predicted proteins | sample OliLakLV19MP5IB2_FD_145596 | JGI IMG/M metagenome (GOLD analysis project Ga0163151, IMG submission 145596) | Freshwater microbial mat bacterial communities from Lake Vanda, McMurdo Dry Valleys, Antarctica - Oligotrophic Lake LV.19.MP5.IB-2 | ecosystem: Environmental > Aquatic > Freshwater >...
CACGAAGGTATATACAAGATCAAGCCAGCGGATTTCGGCTATTTTGATGCAGATAAAAAGAAATACATTTCACTACCTTCCAAGGAATTTAACATCACCGTTGAAAAAGGTGAAGGAAGCTCCTCTTCCTCTCTTCTTACGCCCAATACAGTGAAAGAAGATGTGAAGCTCCTCAACAATGATATCCGTTATATAAAAACCGGAAAGATCGAGTTTAAAAAGAAAGAAGATTATTTTTTCGGATCTCCTTTATTTATTGCCGGATATGCTGTCTCTCCCCTGCTCTTCCTAGCTTTTTTATTATTGAGGCGCGAACATATCAAACGAAACAGCAACCTGGTACTGGTTAAAAAAAGAACGGCAAACAAAATGGCACGCAGGCAGCTGGCACAGGCTGAAAAATCCATGAAGGAGAATAACAAAGAGGCGTTTTTTGTGAATGTTCTATCCGCACTTTACAATTATGCAGGAAATAAAATGAATATTCCGGTGGCAGATCTTTCAAAAGAAAAAATAATGGAAGCGTTTCAGCAAAAAAATGTTTCTCAATCATCCATTGAAGAATATATCAAACTTATGGATGAATGTGAATTTGCTCGATATGCCCCTGGGATGCAGTCGGGAAACCTGTATGATGTTTATAACATGGCGGAAAACAGCATTACTAAAATTGAAGATGAGATCAGTTAAGAACAAATACTCTACCCCTTCCCTACCGCGCTCCGCCAAAGCGCTTCGCATAGGCGAGAAGGGGGAAAGATATCCCGTGCTACTGACGGCAATGCTTGTTGTTTGCCTTTTTTTCTCCCTTCAGGGCCGGGGTTACGCTTCCAACCCTGCTGCTTTGCTTGACAGCGCAAATAGTGCCTACGCAAAAGGGAATTTTGAAAAAGCTTCCAGTTCTTACGAAGAAATTATTAAAATGGGCTATGAAGCACCTGAAGTATATTTTAATCTTGGAAACACCTACTTCAAGATGGACAAGATCGGAATGTCCGTTCTCAATTACGAACGAGCTAAAAAACTTGCCCCATACGATGAAGACCTCAACTTCAATTTAAAAATGGTGAACCAGCGTACGCTTGATAAAATAGAACCAATGCCAAAGCTTTTTCTTGAGGAATGGTGGGATAACCTGAGAAGCATGCAATCCGAAAGGACTTGGGGCATACGGAGCATTGCAGCATTTATAATTGCCCTTTTCTTCCTGGGAGTATTTATTACTTCCAATAAACTGTTCACCAAGCAACTGGGCTTCTGGCTCAGCATCCTGTTTGTGGCCTTTTCTGTGGGTTTATTCTTTGTTTCAAAAAGCAGCTACAACAACATGGTGAATCAAAATACTGCTGTAATACTCTCTACTTCTGCCGAAATAAAAAATGCTCCTTCCGAAACAGGAAAAAAGCTTTTCATTCTGCATGAAGGAACCAAAGTTGCTGCTCCTGAAACCCAGGGCGAATGGGTACGAATAAAACTCTCCTCCGAAAAGGTGGGTTGGGTAAAACGTTCCACTTTAGAATTCATTTAAGCCCAAGCCTAACCTCCCCTTTAGGGTGGGAACACAATAATATATATTCAGGTACAATATGACCAGAATTCTGCTTCTATCCGATACCCACAACCACTTTGACGAAAAGATCATTAAATATGCCGAGCCTTGCGATCAGATATGGCATGCCGGAGATGTGGGTACCGTTGCCGTTACGGATAAGCTTAAGAAGATTAAGCCCCTGGTTGCAGTGTACGGCAACATCGATGGCATGGACATTCGCAAGGAGTTTCCAGAGCATCAGCGCTTCAAATGCGAAGAAGTGGATGTATGGATGACACACATTGGCGGCACCGGCCCCGGGCGGTATCCACCTGCTATCCGAAATAGTTTAGAGGTACGGCATCCCAAGCTCTTCATCTGCGGCCATTCACATATCCTAAAGGTTATATACGACAAGAATTACAGCATGCTTTATATGAACCCAGGGGCTGCAGGCAATTATGGCTTCCATAAAGTGAAGACCATACTTCGCTTTACCATAGATAAGCAGAATATCAAGGACCTGGAAGTGATAGAATTCGGTAAAATTTAATTGTTTATTTAGCGTTATACATTCAAATTAATTTCTATATTTGACTTATCATTTACCTCCGTGAGGAGCCCTACTGACACTGGTTCATTAATATTCCAAAAATTTTTCTGCCTCATTCTTGATAAAAGCACTTATTGATTAGTATTCTCTTATTTTTTGTCACCACACCTATTCTATACACAAAACACAATGAATATCAGCGTTTTACGCTAGTATCTCAATCTTATTTCAGAATGTATTCCCTCCAAAATTCCTAATTTATAATCTCTAATTTTAAATTTCCCACCTATGTACGACATTATTGAACTTAACGGCAGAGCGCTTAATGAACTGCGTGACATCGCCAAAGAACTGAGCATCCCGAAATTTGAAACCCTCAAAAAGCAAGACCTTATTTATAAGATCCTTGATTTTCAGGCCATCAACCCTGCTAAAATGCCGGAAGCCCCTAAAGGCAAAAAAATAGGTTCGGACGATAAAAGAGCCACTTCTTCTAAAAGCGCCCAATCGGATAAATCTGCGCCCAAGGAATCTGCCGGCAAAAAAACGAACGATGAAGATTTTAATGATCATACTGACAGAAGTGAACCAACACCGCCCGTTGAACAGCCAAAACGCACAGAACAATCGTATCACGAAACAGAGAAATTCTCTCTGCCGGTAGATCCTGTGATCTCTTCCACTGAATCCAGGGGAGACCAGCATCAGCAAGGACAGCCGCAAGAAACTTCGCGTCAACCTCAAGCTGGCGGCCAGGAAAGAAGAAATGAAGTGAATTTTGACGGCATCGTTGACGGAGAAGGTGTACTGGAGATCATGCCAGATGGATATGGATTCCTGCGCTCCTCGGATTATCAATACCTCAATTCACCGGATGATATTTATGTATCGCAATCACAGATCCGTTTGTTCGGATTAAAGACAGGTGACACTGTGAAAGGTGCAATACGCCCTCCGAAGGAAGGTGAAAAATATTTTCCGCTTATTAAAGTGGAAACCATCAATGGACGTGATCCTTCGTATGTCCGTGACCGTGTACCATTTGACCATCTTACTCCCCTATTCCCGAACGAAAAATTCAAGCTGGCTAAGCCGAAAGAACAAAATATGTCTATGCGCATCATAGACCTGTTTACACCTATTGGAAAAGGGCAGCGTGCACTTATTGTTGCGCAGCCTAAAACAGGAAAAACAGTTTTATTGAAAGAATTAGCAAATGCAATTTCCGCCAATCATCCGGAAGCATACCTTATTGTTTTGCTGATCGATGAGCGTCCGGAAGAGGTGACCGATATGGCCCGAAGCGTAAATGCAGAGGTTATTTCTTCAACCTTTGATGAGCCTGCTGAACGTCATGCACGTATTGCAAACATCGTATTGGAAAAAGCAAAACGCATGGTTGAGTGCGGCCACGATGTGGTGATCCTCCTTGATTCTATTACACGTCTGGCACGTGCTTACAATACCCTATCTCCTTCATCCGGTAAAGTTTTATCGGGCGGTGTGGAAGCAACAGCGCTTCAAAAACCAAAACGTTTCTTTGGTGCGGCACGTAAAATTGAAAACGGAGGCTCTCTCACAATTCTTGCTACCGCTCTTACAGAAACAGGATCCAAAATGGATGATGTTATTTACGAGGAGTTCAAAGGAACCGGTAACAGTGAAATGCAGCTGGACAGAAAGCTTGCCAACAAACGTATCTATCCGTCTATCGATATCACTGCTTCAAGCACTCGCAGAGATGATCTGCTGGTGGACAAAGAAACATTGCAGCGCCTGTGGGTTCTACGTAAGCATCTTTCTGACATGACTCCGCTGGAAGCCATGGAATTCATCAAAGAAAGAATAAAGAACACTCAAAGCAACGAGGAGTTCCTGGTTTCAATGAATAGCTAGAAATGACGTTGAATTCTTCTTTCCGGTATGCGCTGGTATCGGCAGCCATATTCATTGCTATAAAGCTTGCAACATTCTTTACTCACAATCAATTTACGGGAGTTGGAGCGTATTCCGGATTAATTGGGCTTGCGCTCACTGCTATTCCTCTCTATGCAGGTATCAAGCATAAACGAGATAACGAGTTGGGTGGATTTATAACCATTCGGCAGGTAATGGTTGCAGGAGTTGCTATCTCGTTACAGGCAAGTCTTCTCGCAGCAATTTACACGTACCTGCATTATTCATTTATTGATACGGAAGTACTTGCCCATTGGACAGCAGAAGCCAAACGCCTGGGGGCAAAGGAAAATAAATCAGAAGCTGAGATACAGGCGGCAATAATTATGCTGACAGAATTTTATTCTCCCTTTAAACAGTCTACAGTGGCTTTGATCGGAGTTCTTGGGACAGGGGCCGTATTGTCGTTTATGCTTTCCACATTCCTGATAAGAAAGCCCGCTTAATTCTTGGAGAGTATTTCTTCCCCGATTTTCTTCAGATCCATTCCGTCAAACGTGCCGGAGCTCATCATGAGCAGGTTTTGTCCGTTCCAATTCTGACCGGATATAAATTGAGAGATCAGGTTTGCATCGGTCATCACTTTCAAGGATTTGCTATTGAACGAATCCTTCACTTGTTCCTCGCTGATAGGTTTCAACTTTTTGTGCTCTATGGTGTGGGGATTAAAATAAACGATGGCCTCATCCGCCAGGTTCATGGAGCCTGCATATTCTTTCAGGAATTTTTCATTCAGGCTGCTGAATGTGTGCAACTCCAAGCAGGCAACTAATTTTCTCTCTGGGAACTGTTTCTTTACCGCATCAATGGTGGCAGTAACTTTTGAGGGAGAATGCGCAAAGTCTTTGTAGAAAGCAAAATTATTATTTTTAGCTATCAGCTCCAATCGTCTGGCAGCACCTTTGAAAGCAGAAATTGCCTGGTAGAATTGTTCATCCGTAATACCCACCTGCTTGCACACCAGGCGCGCACCGTTAATATTCATCAGGTTGTGTTCGCCATACACCATAAGGGGGTATAAACCTTCTTCTGCTTTCCCGGGTAATGTGGGGGTTAAATAGGTGATCCCGTTCTCAATTTTATACTTAGGGATCGAATATGATTGCTCGCGAATGTCTTTACGTGCCGCTTTAACAAGTTTCGTTACCTCTTCATCTTTTTCACAGTAGATCAGCGAGCCTGACTGCTCAATGCAATCAATAAACTTTTTAAATTGCTCCACGTACCCATGAAATGTGGGAAACACATTGATATGATCCCAGGCAATGCCGCTTAACAACGCAACATCCGGTTTATACAAAAGAAATTTAGGCCTGCGGTCTATGGGAGAAGCCAGGTATTCATCTCCTTCAAATACTGCAATCGTAGCAGAATCTGTCAGCTTCACCATAGTATCAAATCCTTCCACCTGCGCGCCAATGAGATAATCGAAATCCTTTCCGCAATTTTTCAACACATGCAGGATCATGGCGGTGATGGTGGTTTTGCCATGGCTCCCTCCTATTACAATGCGGATCTTATCTTTTGTCTGCTCGTAAATGTATTCCGGATAAGAATATATTTTCACCCCCAGTTCCTGTGCACGTAAAAGCTCCGGGTTATCCAAACGGGCGTGCATGCCTAGAATAACTGCATCCAGCTCTTTGGAAATTTTTTCGGGGAACCAGCTCATCTCAGCAGGCAGCAATCCCAATCTTTCTAAACGTGTTTTGGATGGCTCAACGATCTCATCATCCGAACCGGTAACAGCATATCCCTTTTTGTGAAGAGCTATGGCGAGATTGTGCATTACTGCGCCACCGATTGCTATAAAGTGTACCCGCATACTAATAACTAATGGTTACGAATTTACGAATCATTCCTATACGTGTTTTACTTATTTGTAAATTCGTCAGCATACAGATTTGTAGATTCGTACATGATTCGTAATCCGTAACCATGAAATTATATTCAATCAACACCGGCCACTTCAAACTCGATGGAGGCGCTATGTTTGGAGTAGTTCCAAAATCCATCTGGAACAAAACAAACCCTGCCGATGCAAACAACATGATATCTCTTGCCATGCGAGCGCTCTTGATAGAAGATGGCAAAAAACTTATCCTGATCGATAACGGAATGGGTACTAAGCAGGATGCTAAGTTCTTCTCCTATTATTTCATGCACGGAGATGATACGCTGGAAAAATCATTAGGCAAACACGGATTTACTCCGGATGATATTACCGATGTATTCCTCTCTCATCTCCACTTTGATCATTGCGGGGGAAGTGTAAAATGGAAACACCCCCGTTCCCCCTCCAAGGGAGAAACCAGAAGTGGGTATTCAAAAAATGATTTTGAACTTACATTCAAGAACGCAACTTATTGGAGCAATGAGCAACACTGGGAATGGGCTACAAATCCAAACAAAAGAGAGAAAGCAAGTTTCCTCCAGGAAAATATTCAGCCTATTAAAGACAGTGGTCATTTGAAATTTATAGCCCCACCCCAACCCTCCCCATTGGGGAGGGAGACTGAACCCGACTATTTCACCTCTGACTCAACACTTTATCCATTACTTAAAAGCCGTTCTGAAGAATTCAGAAACAAACCTACTCAGGCAGAAATGATTGCATGGGAGCTATTGAGGGAAAATAAAACCGGGTTTCATATAAGGCGCCAACATATTATTGGCAGATTCATAGTTGATTTTGTAAATATTAAAACAAAAACCGTAATAGAAATTGATGGAGATATTCATGACTATCAGCAAAATGAAGATGCAGAAAGAACTCAATTTCTTAATAGTCATGGTTTTGAAGTAATAAGGTTCAGGAATGAAAACGTAAGCGTTGATCCGGATAATTTCCTTTTACAAGTAAAAAACAAATTATCTGAAAGAATGCAAATCATAGATTCTAAACAATTTAGTTCTGTTTCCCTCCCCAATGGGGAAGGCCAGGATGGGGCAACCAGTCCACTAGGTTATACTTCCTTCCCCAATGGGGAAGGCCAGGATGGGGCTTCTATTCTTTTCTCACATGGCCACACCGATGCCATGATGCACCCACACATCAAGTATAAAGACAAAACAATTGTTTACATGGCAGACCTGCTGCCAACTGTGGGACATATTCCCCTTCCCTACATAATGGGTTACGATACCCGCCCTTTAATTACGCTTGATGAAAAAGAAAAATTCATGAACAAGGCTGCTGAGGAACAATATGTTCTTTTCTTGGAACATGATCCTACAAACGAGTGCTGCACAGTGGAGAAAACAGAAAAGGGAGTAAGGTTGAAGGAGGCGTTTAAATTAACAGACTATAGTTCATAGAGAGGAAAATATCCTCTATCCTTCGTTCTGCTCTCCTAAATTTTCACTTAGGAATCCTCAAAATACTCAACAGATCACTTTTCTTTCGTTTTGAAACAGGAACGATAGAATCATCGGTCATCACCAGCTCTCCCCCATCTCCTTTACGGTATTGCTTGATGTATTTGAGATTGACCAGGTGTGACTGATGCACGCGGAAAAAATTTGCATCTCCAAGCAGTTCTTCAAATTCTTTTAACAGGTGTGAAACAAACACCTTCTCTTTCAGCTTGAAATAAAATGTGGTGTAACTGCCGGTGGATTCTACCCGTATAATATCGTTTATTTCCACAAAATTAAATCCCTGCAAGGTTGGCAACCCAATGGTTTGGCCTGCACTATCCTTCTTACGATTACTGAGCAAAACAGGAATATGATCGTTTTGCGAAGAATGCTTTCTTTTTTCTTCAGCTTTGGAGATGGCAGCCAGCAATTCCTTGGTATCAATGGGCTTAAGCAGATAATCCAGCGCTGCAAATTTTATCGCCCTTATGGCATATTTTTCAAAGGCAGTAGTAAATATCACTTCAAAATCATGCTGTCCAATTTTTTCCAGGAGGTCAAAGCCTGTTTCGCTGCCAAGTTGTATATCCAGAAAAACAATATCCGGTTTAAATCTATCTATGACCTGAAGGGCCATGGGAATGGTATTGGCAACAGCCACAATATCTATTGTAGGGCATTTCGCCTCAATAATATTAGAGAGCGATTGGCTGGCCCCTTTTTCATCGTCTACTATGATCGCTTTTAACATAGGCTAACTTTTCATTGGGATAAAAATACGAACTTCAGTGCCATTTGCCACATTATTATCAGAAAACAAATCAATTATTTCAATGCTCCTTTTGATGCCGTACATTAAATTTAATATCTGCATTCGCTCTTTGGTAATATTCATACCCTGAGATTGATGCGCAGGATCCCTTTTTGTGTTATTTTTTTCAGCCTGTGCCCTGCCAATACCATTATCCCTGATCACATACTCCAATACGCTTGTTTTTTCATCATTATTGACCTTAACAAATATCTCTATCAACCCTTTTCGATCAGATTGGGATATGCCATGCCAGATCGCATTTTCAACAAATGGCTGCACAATAAGGGGTGGTATAGTGATGTCATCCACCTCAATATATGGTTCAATTTGAATGTTATACTCAAATTTACCATCCAATCTAAGTTGTTCCAATTCTATATACATCTTCAGGGCTTCTATGTCGTCAGACAGCGGGATGCTTTTTTTCTGAGAGTGATCAAATATCATCCTTATCAACCGGGAAAAACGCGATAAGTAATCGTTTGCCAGATCAGGATTTTGCCTGTAAATAAATTGCTGGATAGAAGCCAAAGAATTAAATATAAAATGGGGATTCATCTGAGACCTAAGGGCCTTCATCTCCAACTCTGCATTTTGCTGTTCCTGTTTTGTTCTCTCTTTTATCCGATAGCGGCTGTAAAATGTCCAGCCCAGTATGATGAAAAGAATAAAGACTATAATGCTTGTATTTCGAATTACTCGTTCCCTGGCAGTTTGCTCCTGCTGCTTGCTTAATTCCAGCTCCTGAATTTTCTTTTCTTTTTCAAGAAGATTAATCTGCTTATCTTTTTTCTCGGTTTCATAACGGGCCTGGATCTCCGCAATTTGCTTACTACTCTTTTCATTAAAAAGGCTGTCATTTAATCTGGAATACAGCCGGTAATATGTAAAAGCATCCTGATAATTATTCGTCTTCTCGCTGATTGCGGATAATTCCAAATAAGCCTCCAGCAACAAGGGCATGGTTCTTATTTTTATAGAAAGGTCCACTTGCTTTTTATACCATATAGCCGCCTGTGTATAATTTAATTTGGCCACATACGCATTTGCTATGCCATTATAAGCAGCTGCAATATTTCTCCGGGATCCTATTTCTTCTGATATTTTCAAACCGGCAAAATAATTCTCCAGGGCCAGATCGGTTTTCTTTGTGACCATATATACATTTCCGATATTGAGATAAGCAGAAGCAATCCCGCTTTTATCCCCAATTTCTTCCTGGATCTTTTGAGCAGCAAAGTGCATCTCCAAGGATTTTGCATAATCGGCTATATTGTAATACACTAATCCCATATTATTATAACTGCCGGCAACACCTTTTTTATCCCCAATTTCTTTTTTAATATTCAGTGAGTTAAGAAAATTTTCCAGCGCCTTGGAATAAATACCTTGTTCCTTATATATATTTCCAATTCCATTATAAGAACCCGCAATACCTTGCTTATAATTAATTTCTTCCCTGATCTTAAGGGCGATAAGAAGCATCTCCATTGCTTTAGCGTAATTGCCCTGGATCCTATGTATCTCCCCAATGTTATTATACGAATCCCCTAACCCCTTTTTGTCTCCGATCTCCTTTTTAATTTCAAGAGATAAGAGGTGAGCTTCCTGAGCTTTATCATAAATTCCTTGGCTCCAGTACACGTTTCCAATGTTATTATAAGAGGAAGCAATTCCTGCCTTATCCCCGGTTTCTTTCCGGATTTTAAGAGAGGCCATATAGTTTTCCAGGGCCTTATCATAATCACTTTTGTTAAAATCAATAAGGCCAATAACGTGATAGGAATTTGAAATCCCATTTGAATAATTCAGCTTTTTAGATAATTGCAAGGCATCTAGGCTATGCTGATACGCTGCAGGATAATCTGCAATGCCAATATACTCGCGGGAGAGCATATTTAAATTAATTACCCTTACGGAGTCTGCTTTGCTGTTTCTAAGAAGAACCAATAGGGAATCAATGGCATTATTCTGAGCGAAAAGCCCGGAACTGAAAAATTGAAAAACTAAAAGTAAAAAGACTAATACTCTGTGCACTGCAGATGATTTAGGATAAGAGGAATACAGCCTCAAATGTAAAATTTTAAGCTATTATCCCCTAATTATAGGGAAAAATAAAATCGGAAAGATTGTAAGAGGAAAAACTACTTTGCAGGAATGAAGTCCAACGAGATAGAGTTTACACAATGACGTGTGTTCTTATCCGTCAGGCCTTCCCCTATGAAGACATGCCCCAGATGAGCCTTGCAGTTTTCGCAGATAATTTCCACACGCTGGCCGTCCGCATCAGGAACACGTTTCACTGCTCCGGGGATTTCATCGTCAAAACTGGGCCAGCCGCAGTGGGAATCAAATTTACTATCGGATTTATAAAGTGGTGCACTGCAGCGTTTGCAGATATAGGTCCCTTTTTCTTTATTATTAAGAAGCGCTCCGGCAAAAGGGGCTTCGGTACCTTTATTGATAATTACACGCTCTTCCTCGGGTGTTAGTTTTTTATATTCCATTTCGTTTTTTGATTTAGTGTTCTTTACAGTATCCTTCTTGTCATTTTTTTGCTGACCGGAACACGATTGAATTACCAGGATCAACGCTAAAAGTGAAAACAATTTCATAAAGCAAATTTATTTAAAATAAATGAGAAAAAAAATTAAATTTTCTTACTCCTTGAATTAGTTAATAATACTTACGGTAAAAACAGAACTATAGATTTATACCGATGCTGCATATATTTTAGTCCTATTTCAAAAGGAGTATCTCGATTAGCATAATACCATAATATTTTGGACTAATTTAGTATGAGCAATGGTATTAGTTATAGAAATATTGCTTGTCTGTCTCCGGCTTCTCAATTACACCAAAAGGTACAATTTTACAATCAATATACCTTAATAATTTCATGAATTCCTGGCCGGATTCTTTCATGTCAGTATCTGCTTCGCTGTGAAACCAACTAACAGCTATTTCATACCCCTCTTTTGCAATATTATCAAGCAAAAAAAGTATGTCCCGGATATATTTTGCAGATGCGCAATTAAAATAATCCAGCTTTAAATGCAGAGTTATGATCTTATTATCATGGGAATAGATTGACTTTGAAGATAAGAGCATAGTATATCCTTTTAACCAGCTAATGACCGGCTCATAAAAAACAGCTGCATCCTGGGGTCGGGAATTTCCTTCAATAATAAAAAAACGGCTGACCGGATCCAGAACTACTTTGGGACTGAAAGCGGTAGACTCAATGCTGATTGTTGGGAGCGTATTCACATAATACATACGACACATACCTGAATTCGGATGTGATTAAGATATTTTAGAAGTTGAAAGGGAAATAGCCGGCTAAACGTTACCGATCACGTACATGGCATCTAAATTGGGAGCAACACTTCCGCCTTTCTTTTCAAGAGTAACTGCAAATGCCTGAGCGCTGTTGAAACTCTTCATTTTTTGCAGGATGACATTATTATCTGCCAGATCAAAAACTCCCGCATCCACAGGCTTGCCATCTACAATAGCCCATAACTGGTACTGCATCTCCGAAGGAGGAGCCGGAAGGTTATTTATTTTGAGATAAAGGTCATGCGTGCTGGTATTCCAATAAGCGGTAGCCAATGCATCAGAAAACTTAGGCACCCCTTTCAGGTTAATGACCCGAGTGCTCGGCTGGGTAAGGAAAGCCATTTCTTCCTGCGTTTGTTGCAGCGATGTACTTTGAACTTTAAATTGCTGAGCGAAAAACTCTTTTTCTGCATTTAAAGCAGTAAGAGATTCCTCTGTATTCTTTAATTCAGAATACAGCATAACATTCAATGCTGTGCTTCCTATTAATAAGGTTACAGATGCAGCGGCCAGCAAACGTTGGAAATTAAAACTCGGAGCGCTATTTATAGACACGATCTTAGCACCTTGTTTTACTTCTGATCTCACCGGAGCAACATCGATATCCTGAAGCTTGGACCATATCTTCTGTTTCAAGGCGGCAGGCGGCTGTTGCTGATGAGTTAACGCATATTCGTTCAGGGCATCCTGAATAGCCACAATTTCCTCCTGTACTTCAGGATAAAGCCTAGCAATGCGCTCTACTTCCAGCCTTTCCTGCTCAGTAGCTGAACCAAGCACGTAGCTTTCTAAAACGCCCGATGATATGTACTCTTTATTGCTCACTCACTTTATCTTTTAAAAGTAATCTTAAGTCTCTTATCGCTGTTCGCGCCCGGGTTTTAAGTGTCCCGAGCGGTAGATTCAATTCTTTGGAGGCCTCTTCCTGTGTGTATCCGCCAAAAAAAAGAATCTCAATTACTTCCTTGTATTCCGGCTTCAAATAAACCATCGCTTCTTTTACACCAATGTGATCGAAACTTTTAGAAGTGCTTTGGTTTTCAATAATACTTACGATGCTATCAGTAGTTCGGATTTGATACTTAACGTGCTTGGAACGATTATAATCAATTGCTGTGTTGCGGGCAACGTTTAACAGCCAAGTGAACAAAGTGCCCTTTGTACGATCAAAGTTGGAAAAATGTTTCCAAATTTTTACGAAAGAATCCTGAAGCACGTCTTGTGCGGCTTCTTCCGAATTAACGATCTTCATTACTATACCATATAATGCCGGGGAATAATTATCGTAGAGGGCATTGAACGCCACTTCACTCTTGTCCTTCAACAAGTCGATCAGCTCCGGTTCAGTATATTTTCTTTTCACCATCCTTCTCTTCCGATAACAACACAAAGATAAACTATTTCTCTTCTTTGAATCTTGAAAACACAAGCATAGCCATCACGCAAAGCACAAACCCGCAGATGCCGTTCAAGCGCAAGCCAAAGTCATTGCCGGGATCCTTACCATATAAAGTAAGAAATGCAAACAACCCGATACCGAAGGTTTGTCCCAACTTCACAAAGAAATATTTTACGGCAAAATAAAGACCCTCCCTATTCTGGCCTGTCTCTTTTGAATCTTTCTCCGCAATTTCGGCAAGCACTGCAGAAGGTAAAATTCCAAGCGCAGCCAGCGGAAAGGAAGCAAAAACAGCAAGCAGATACATTTGAATCCCGGATGGGATAGGCAGATTTCCCAGAAAATAGACAAACAAAAAAACACCGGACATTAACAGGAAAGAGAATAGCATCAATTTCTTTTTACCGATCCTTTGTGCTAAAATATTTACCAGCGGATAAAACAGAAGCGAAACGAATACCATGGTGCCCATTAGAAAAAAACCCTCTTCTTCTTCTCCTCCACAGAGAACGGTGAGAAAATACAACAGTCCGCTGGTTATAATATATAACGCCATGTACCATGAAAAATCTGCGAACAAATAGTAAATGAAATTTTTATTACGGAACGTTTGCCGCATTGCCGGAAAAAGCGGCAGTTGGGAAGGCTTGCCGGTGCAATATTTTTTTTCATCGATTGATAAAACGGGTATGGCCATAAAAATTGCACCCAATAAGCATAATATCCAGATGGAAAGCTGCAATGCAACTATACGATCTTCCATACCTTCTACATGTTGAAAAATATCTGCAATGTTATTGGTAGCGGATGAGATCACAATTCCCAAAACAAAACCAACTTGTTGAAAAGAGGAGAGCCTTACCTTTTCTTCCGAAGTTTGTGCCATTTCCGGCATCATAGCATTATAAGGAATGATGTATGTGGTTGCAGAAACATAAAATAACATCAGAACAATAA
>Ga0163151_10006691_pt1 | contig 13887 bp, 15 predicted proteins | sample OliLakLV19MP5IB2_FD_145596 | JGI IMG/M metagenome (GOLD analysis project Ga0163151, IMG submission 145596) | Freshwater microbial mat bacterial communities from Lake Vanda, McMurdo Dry Valleys, Antarctica - Oligotrophic Lake LV.19.MP5.IB-2 | ecosystem: Environmental > Aquatic > Freshwater >...
CTTCAGCATTCATATCCGGTATTGTGCTTTTTTATTTGCAGAAATTCAATAGTATTAATTTAAATTAGAAAGTTGGGTTTGGAGGACTTTGGTGAGGATGGCTTCTGTTTTTTTCATATAGACTACTTCGTATTTGGGGAAATAGAGGAAGATGGCGGGGGCTTCGTCGAGGAGGATTTTTTGGAAGTCCTGATATTTTTTCTTTCGGGTTTCAAAATCTGTTATTTTCCGGCCGTCTTCTAAGTCTTTATCAATTCTGGGAGAAGCGATTCTTGAAATATTGGTGCCGCCTTTTTGGGTGGAATGCCAAAGGGAATACTGATCCGGATCGGCCGGGATATTTTGGGTGATTAAGAGGGCCTGGAAGTTTTGGGGGATACCGGATTCGGCGCGGAGAACTGCTTTTAGGCCGAGGTTATTCCAGGATTCAATCACTCTCTCGCCTACTCCAGCTAAAGAAGTGGTTGCAGTCAGGGTTATGGTTTCGTCTTTGCCTTTCTGGACTTTTTTTAAATATTCTTCTGCTTTTTCATTATTGTTTAAAAAGTCTTTAGCATTTGGGTTAAATGCCCACGATGACGGAGACAAAGAAGTGTTTGCTATTTGCGTGTCTGCTATTTCGGGAGCACCAAAAGCTAAACCTAAGCGTAGATTTTCATCGGATAAATTTGGGTCCTCGGTATTTAGGAATATTGTTACGAGTTGAGTGAAATTGGTGAAACTTTTTACTGCCAGATTATTGAAGTTAAGATCTGTGGTGTCATTTACACCCAAAAGTGCTTCTACTTCGCCTAATTTAAAAGCAGTTTTGGCAATTTTTTCATTGGGATAAAACGTTAGTAAAACTGTTGGATTCGTTTGGTCATCTGAGATAAATTCAAGTTTTTTTACAAACGGACCGTCTTTCTTTACAGATTCAATTTTATAAGGCCCTACTCCAACTAATTCAAAACCAAATGTTGAGTCAATCGATTTTCTTAAAATTGGTTTAGTCAGTAGAGTTGGAAAAGGGCTAAAAGTATCGACTAGTTTAAATTCTAGAGTTGAGTCATCAAGAGCTGTAATTTGAACATCAGGAATTGAGAGATAAATTTCTGAGGCTTTCACTGGTAAGCCATCTGCCCATTTCAGGTCTGGTTTTAATTTTACCTTGTAGAGGTTGGCCTCTTTATTAGATTCCCAACTTTCAGCTAGTTCAGCTGACGGAGAGCCGGTTTTATCTACCTTAATAAGCGGCTTTGAGATTAGATTAAGAACCACATCAGGTAAATCCCTCTCTTCGTGGGTACCCACTATTCCTTCAGAAAGTTCGTCCCTGTAATTAGCGTTAAAGAAATAATAGCTGGTTCCTCCTATTATTAGAATAATTATTAACAAAGAAGTTAAAAGCCATTTTTTACGCCTTAAAAAGGTCAGGATGAAATTTAAGAAAAAGGTCATACAGAATAGTTACTTAATGATAACGCCGATCAACGCAGTCAGTAAAAAGAGAGTTGCTACTATAATAGTAAGAATAAACAGAGTTTTTTCTGCTCCTCTTTTAGTTCCGTAAAATCCCATTTCGCCTCCAAATGTTGAACCTAAGCCCGCGCCTTTGGATTGCATCACCACAAGTACCACCAGGGCTATTCCTAAAATTATTTCAGTAATAAGAAAAAAGTTGTCCATTTATCTAGTGCTTGCCACTGCTTAGCCAATGCAAGAAGTGACTCGCAAATCCTATCATAAACGAGGCAATAATTGCTACCCAAAGCACAGTTAAATTTTGCGGGGGCAGTCCAACTCCCAGAACTTCTCCTCCAGGATAATTATAGGGAATTAATTTGAAGGCTGGGATTATGGTTGTGAGAAGGTAAAGGGCGATAACGTTTATAACCCAGGTAAAAACACCTAAAGTCAGGATATTTAAAGGAAGAAAAACAATTTTTAACAGAGGAATTATGATTATATTCATGCCCATTAAACCCAAAGCACCTATTGCTAAAGTTCTAAAACCTCCGGTGTAAGAGAATCCGGGGAAAAGTTCGGTGACTCCCCAGAGGATAACCAGATTAATTAGGTAATTGCGAAGGACAGTTTTGATCACTCAACCATTATATCAGGTACTCTAATGTCATTTAGGAAGGAAAGCTTTGGCTCTTAGTTTTTTGTGGTAGGTGATGGCGAAGCGGTGGGATTCGTTTCTGATTTTCTGGAGGAGGCGAAGGCCGAGGTTTTTTTTGGGGAGTTTTATTACTTCGCCTTCTGGCGGGTAGAGCCATTCTTCTCTTTTTGCCAGGCCGTAGATGGGAATTTTAGACACGTCATTGCGAGGAGGCATTTCCGACGAAGCAATCCCGCTATTGTCAGGGTTTTTGTCCGAAGCTAATGAAGAGTCCTTAGCGGACTGCGATTGCTTCGCCAATTCGTGGTCTCGCAATGACGCAGCGTGTTTGTCTATGATATCTTTTACTGAGGTTACCTGTCCCCGACCTCCATCAATTAAAAACAGTTGGGGCAGTGGCCATTCGTCGTGTTTTAAGCGGCGGCCCATCATTTCAGCGTGCATGGCGTAATCGTTTGGTTTGCCGGTGATTTTTATTTTAAATCTTCGGTATTGGGATTTATCGATTTCACCGTTTGTTAGTACGACCATGGAGCCGGTAGCCTCTTTGCCCTGGAAGTTGGATATGTCATAGGCTTCAATTCTTACCGGTAGTTCAGGAAGATTTAGGGCTTTTTGGAGTTCTTGTAGTGAGTTTTGATTTAAGTCTTCCAGGAAATTAGGATTTACGAGATAGTTGGAAATTTTTGCGGGAGCGGTTATGTAGTTTATACCTTCGATTATTTTTTTAACTTTCGCCGCGTCTTCGTATTCTAAATCTTTTGAATATAACTCCATTTCGTTACTTAATTCTTCGAGCAGTTCCTGTTTTTTGCCGTCTAAGAATTTAGAGAAACGGTTAACGACTTTGTTGTAATCTTCTTTTGAAATAGTTCCCACACAGGCGCCGGAGCATTGGTTTAAGTGATAATAAAAACAGGCTTTGCCTATTTTTGCGATAGTTCCGCTTCGCGTGTAACTATCTAATAAACCACGGCCTTTTATTTTATTAGTTCTAGAACCTAGAGGGTTTGAGCACCAGGGGAAAACACGTCTCAATTTTTTTAGAGTGGTTTTGACAGTGGTTGCTGAAGGGTAAGGGCCAAACCATTTTTTTACTTTGATTAAGTCTTTTTTGCGGGCAGTTATGACTTTGGGGTATTCCTCATCGGTTACTACAACATATAGATAGTCTTTATCGTCTGTCAGGCGGATGTTGTAGAGAGGCATGAATTTTTTTATGAGATTAGCCTCAAGGATTAAGGCTTCGATTTCAGACTGCACGATGATTGTTTCGGCGGAGACTATGTTTTCTACTAATTTGGCAGTTTTGACATTTTTCCAGGTGTTGTTGAAATAAGAAGAAACGCGACTATAAAGATCGACAGCTTTACCCACGTAAATAACTTTCCCGTTTTTATCTTTGTAGATATAGATTCCGGGCTTATGAGGGATTAGGTCCTGGGTGATGAATGATGGGAGCATAGATGTTGATTTTAACAAAATCTCGGGTATTTAGAAATTAAAGGTTCTTTAAGCTTTGCTTTAATCTCGGAATGTCTTCTTTCACGGTTTTCCAGACAACTTCAAGATCAACATCGTCATATCCATGAAGTAAAAAATTCCTCATATTTATTGCTTCTTTTATTGGAAAACTTGGGTTTTTACTCGCGAATTCATTAGAAAGCCTTTTAACGGCTTCACCGATTATTTCCAGCTGTCTGATGACTGCATCATGGCGCATATCTTCCCTACTAAAAGTCTTGATGTCGGTGTTTTTAACATAACTTTCTATTTTTTCAATAGCTTTGAGAATATCCCTCAGATAGACCTGATTATCTTTTTTCATACAAGGTGATGAGGTCTTTTTGTATATAGCTTTTTACAGGGTCTTTTATTGAGTTTCTTAAAACCAGATCGACTTTTTTTTCAAAAATATTCTCAAATTTTTCCTGTATGCGAGACAACTCAAAGAAGGATTTTGTTTCTTTGAAATCAACAAGTATATCAATATCACTGGAGCTTTTAGCCTCACCACGGGCATTAGATCCAAACAGTCCCAGAAATAATATGTCTTCCTGGTTGCAAATTTTATTAATGGCATTTAGATAAAGTTGTATTTGCATACAGGAATTATAACATTCTCAAATCTTTACTTAGAGTTTTTTTGCGGTTTTGTGGTGGATGAGTAGGATGAGGATATAGAAAAGGGCGATCATTATTAGGGCGCCGACGATTTCTAGAGCGAAGATTTTGTATGAGAGGATGGGGGCGACAGTTATTACGCGGGTATCGGTAACTCCGGCGAATTTTACCTGGAAAGCGTCCTGGTAGGAATGCCAGATAGCTCCGGTTTTTAGATTGAATTCATATTCCAGATTCCCGTATGGAGGGATTTCGGGGGTGTTTATTAATTTGGTGGTGATCGGTTGCTCGCCTGAGAATTCGAGTAATATTTTCGAGGTATCAATTTGGAGAGTGGTTGCAGGAAAGGGGGCGTTGCCTAAGTTTTTGACAGTGACCCTAGCTTTAGCGGGGAATCCGGATAAAATTTCTTTATCGACAATAATATCTAACTCTGCTCCTTTTTCCTCAAATAATTCGGGATCGTAAATTTTGGTTTCAATGCTCGTAGGCAGTAAAAAATTATCGTCGGTACTCGAGAAAGCTAATGCCAAATGGTTTAGGTCATTAAAAGCGAAGAAGTCGGAACCCGCGGTAGTGTTTTCCCAGGTGGGATCAGAGATGACCCAACCCTGGTTGGGGTCGTAAAATTCTAACCAAGTGTGTAAATTTTGATTTGAAAAAGAAAGCGGTTTACCATTGCCACTTTTCAAAGCAAAGCCTATTACCTGGCGTGTGGGAATATTTGAAGCCCGTAATAGAGCTGTTTCCAGGTCGACAAATTCTGAAGCCAAGGCTTTTTCAGGATTATTCAAAGCGGTAATGCTGCCGAATCTGACGAAATCATTTTTTTCTATACGACTATAATCAAACTGTAAAAAATTAGAGACATATTTGTCGATTAACCTGGCTTTGTCAAAATCGTCTGCTTGATTTTCCTTATCCTGAAGAATCTCTGACAATTTGGCTTTAATATTTGGGTTGTTCTTATCCCAGTACTTTGATTCCTTAGTATAAAAAGCTCTTTCAGCTTCAGTTAAAACATCTTTCTTTTGGCTTTTAAGGAAAGTTTTTAAATTTCCTTTTACTTTTACTTCATATTCCTGACGTGGATTAACTTTAAATATTGCTAGGGTATTTCCTATTTCATCTTTGACGGTGTTCTCTGGACGGGGTTCGATGGTTTGGATATATGCTTTTTGATAGGCTGAACTACCGGGAATTACAACGTTAACGTATTTTGGAAAAATACCATCATTACTTAGTATGTATGAGGTTTGAAACTCAAATCCTAAGTCGCTGCCGAAGATAGCTGATATTCCGGAGGTTAATAGTTCATTTTGATTAAAATTTAGGTTTATTTTTCCTCCTGATTCAGTTATACGATTAGGTTTGGGAGAGATAAAATCCGGGTCCGAGAAGGAAGTAGGGACCAAAAGATTTAGATTTAGGCTCTCCACTTGCGTTTGCTGACTAATTTTAGGCAGGTTTATATTCCAAATTTTTCCTAAATTGCGGGCAATAGAGCGGTCTTTGAACTTTAAAGTCCAGGTATACTCTTTATTCAAACCAATTATTTGTTGATTGGAAAAATTTACGATTACTTTAGTATTGGAGTTTTCCTGTGTGGAGCGAACTTCTAGAGCACCTTGAGTGTCGCTTGCGGCGAGGTCAGAGATATCGGTTCCAGGCAATGTTATAGAAAAACTCGATGGGAAAAATTTATCAGTGAGATTTTTTAGTTTAACTATTTCTGTGACTTCAGTGTTTCCGTCTTCTGAAACTGAATAAGTTATGTCGTAGGAGGTGGAGAATTCGTTGGCTGCTTCAGTACTAGAACTAATAAATAAAAACAGAACAGTTAATATTAATACTGCGAGGAATTTTTGAATCACATCTTAATTGTAGCAAAACAAATTTACTGATGCAGAAAACTGTAATCAGAAATTGTCATCTTAACATCTTGATGCTAAATTGTTAGATTTAATTAATGCAAACAACAGTTAGAACTACTATTCGAATTCGCAAAGACTTAATTGACCAATCCCGCTTAATTGCGCTTAAGAAAGGTGTTTCTTTACAAGAGATAATTAATGATACTTTGGCAATGGGGTTTCGCCATGTATCCGATTTAAATTCTGTTCAAGAAGCAATTAGACGTCTGGACGAATTCCGTGCAAGCCAGGCAGGGAAAAAGATTAGTTTGAAAAAGCTTCTTGAGGAAAGTAAACGAGATTTACGTTGAAAAAATTTCCGACAATACTTCTTGACTCATCAGTTCTTGCCAAGTGGATTTTTCTGGATGAAAATAATGGGATTGCTGATGACATTAAAACAAAGTATTCTCTAGGGCAATTATCTATTGCCGTCCCAGTGCTATTATTTTACGAAATTAACAATCTTTTAGAGTCAGCTGTTAGGTCTAGAAGGATTGAGCATGATGACGCGTTATAAGCGCTTGATGATTTTCTAGCTCTAAATCTAACCGCATACTCCTCAGAGTCTCTTTTAAAAAGAGCCTTGAGGATTGCCTTAAGTTTTGATATTTCATCTTATGACGCTTCTTATTTAGCTCTGGCAGAGGAATTAAAGATACCATTTATAACAGCTGATCAAAAACTTATAAACAAGGTTGAAAGTAAATTCTTAGTTAGTCTTAAGGATTTTGCACTTTAATTATTGACAGATACCCCTTAAACTAAGACAAGATTCTCTAACTTTTGTTAAAATACCCGGAATCTAGAAAGGAGTACTTTTTATGCATAAGATGATCTCCTCAGAAATAAAACATGAGGTTTTGAATAAGGCTAAAAGTGGAGAAAAGGTGTCCAGTTTAGAACATCAGTATGGGTTCAGTATCAAAACCAATTACGCCTGACTAAGAGCTGATACTGGTGAAGCTGTTGTTTCGGTTATCCAATACAACAAACTCAAAAGGGAAAATGAAGAATTAAAGAAATTAGTAGGTGAAATATCTTTAACCTTAAGTTTGGGGAAAAAAATTGAGCTTGTTCTAACTGGTAATTTAAAAGTAGTCAGAGCAGAGGCTTTGAGAATTAACAGGAAGAATATTTACTACCAAAGAAATAAGCAGACAGTTAAAGATCAGCTTTTAAAAGGAAATATTGAAACTGTTTGGATCAAATATCCCTCATATGGTCATAAAGACTGGGTCTTCATAAGATTAACCATAAAAGAGTGCTGTGGGTGATGAAGATCTTTGGTCTTAAACCACCCAGAAGGAAGAGCCATTTTTACACTACCAGGTCAACCAATCACCATACTTACCAAAACTTAATTAAAGGCTTTGTCCCAACCAGATCAAATCAACTATGGTGTTCAGATTTAAGCTACATTAAGTTTCAGGGTAAATTCTGGTATCTGGCAACTATTGTAGATATATTTACCAGACAGGTAGTAGCTGCTCAAATTGGGAATAACAGAAAAGTGAGTTAGTTTTAAAAACAGTTAAACTGGCTTTAGTAAACACCAGTCAGGTACCACAGCTTTTTCACTGCGATCAGGGTACTGAATTTATGGCTAAATTAGTCACTGATTACCTGGAAAGTCTAGGAACTCAAATATCAGTTTCAGATAAAGCTTCACCCTGGCAGAATGGTTACCAGGAATCTTTCTTTGGTCGTTTTAAAGAGGAAGCTGGTGATTTCAACAGGTTTGAAACTGTGGGAGAACTGATTGAAGAAATTTATGGGCAAATTAACTACTACAACTTTGACAGAATTCACACTGCTTTAAAAATGCCACTTGCCGTTTATGCTAAATTAGTTACAGAATAATGTCTTAACAAAAGGGGTACTTGACAAAGCGTATTGCCAACACCAAGTGGATATCAGCGATTACGACTACTTTCATCTACAATTTTTCCTTCTATAATTTTTTCTTTATCAAAATCAGACTGGTGTAACCTCCTTTTAGGCTCTTGGTTTTTAATCATCTTTCTCAAAATATAAAAAAGTACCAGAGGTACAATGGATAAAAATATTTTCCTTATTATGACAAATGGAATCATAGGCCCTCCTTTAATATGCCGGAAAAAGCGAAGCTAAGAAGCTAAGAAGCTAAGAAGCTAAGAAGCTAAGAAGTATAATTGTTATGATAATAATGACAAGCCACTTTTTAGAATTCATTGTTCGATTATACTCACTATGACCCTGAGTTTATCGGATGGGTCATTGTCGCAGCTCACCCAAGATTTCTCCCAGTCTCTTTATCTCTTCTCCGTATCTGGTCCAATCTCCCTCCCGTTGCGCACGGATAGCAGCTTCATAGCTTTCATTGGCTTGGTTCAGGAGACCTTCTTTGGTCATACCTGCCTCGCCGGTAGGAGGGTCTGTAGGTGCTACTCGGGCAGGTGTATCTCCGGATGGTTTGGTTTGATCCTCCGCAATGCCAAAGATTTTAGCCAGTCCCGCCTCTAGTGTTTCTTCCATGGCAATTTTGTTTTCGTAGGCAACGATAACCCGTTTGAGTTCTGGAATTTTTCCCGTCGCAGCCTTAAGGTAAAGCGGCCGGACGTAGACCAAAGACTCCTCTATTGGAATGACTAGGAGTGAACCTTGAATTACCTGAGAGCCACCTTGATCCCAAAGTGAGATTTGTCTACTGACCTCAGCGTCCTGATTGATCCTACCGATAATCTGCTTGGGACCAAATATTAACTTATCTTTAGGGAATCGGTAAACAACGAGCTTGCCGTATTCTTGCCCATCGTTTCTGGCAACCATCCAGGCAGAGAGGTTGTCTTTTGCCCTGGGCGTGAACGGTAACATCAAAATAAACTCCTCTGTTTTTTCACCCGGAAGTTTCATAATCATGTGTCGTGGATTCATTGCTGGAATCCCACCTTCTGTTTGTGCCTGACCTTCTTGAGCAATAGCAGGGATTTCCCACTGATCCTCTTTGTTATAAAAAACTTGCGGGTCATCCATATGGTAAGTAGTGTAGATTGCAGTTTGCAGAGTAAAGATATCCTCTGGATAACGAAGGTGGGGAATCAATCCCTTGGGCATTTCCTCAAGTTTTTGAAAGGTTTTGGGAAATATCTTAGCGTAGGTTTTGATAATTGGATCATCCAAATCGGTTTGATAAAATTTGACTGTCCCATCATAAGCATCTACCACTACCTTGACTGAATTTCTAATATAGTTAACGTTACCCCCATTTAGCGGTAGCGGTTGGGAATACGGATACCGATCGGTTGAGGTATAGGCATCAAGTATCCAGTACATTTTTCCCTCAGCGATTACAAGATATGGGTCACGGTCAAGTTTAAGAAACGGAGCAATTTTACTAACTCTTTCCTTTATATTACGGTAATACATGATACGGCTTTCCGTTGTAATATCACTTGATAGAAATAGTTTCAGTGAACCAAAACGTATTGCATACATTAGCCGTCGTATAGGAGAATTAATTTCAACGCCACCCCTTCCTGCATAGTTGCTATAGACATTCTCTTCACCTTTGGGATAATCAAATTCTTTGGATTTGGTTTTGACCACAACATACTCATTAGGGATTTCCCCATAGTAGACTTCAGGCCTTGTGATCTCAAGTTCTTTGACTTCGGATTTTGGAGGTAAATCTTTGACAAAGAGCACCGGCAATCCTTCCGGAGTAACCTGGTTGACAGGTCCTGCAGCAATACCATAGCCGTGAGTAAAAGTAAGCCGCTCATTAATCCAGTTTTTATTCGGTAGGCTGTCGGAAGCTAGTTCCCTGGGAGAAAGCATAATTTGGCGGAGTTCATTGTTAATTGTATAGCGATCATTATCAACTGATGAAAACTCGTAGTACGTTCTGATTTCCTGGATTTGAGAAAAAGTAGAGAGCAACGGTTCTCTGTCCCAAAGCCTCACATTTTTGATGGTTAGTTGGTTGGCAGTTATGTCTGCTGCCGTAATCGGTTTATCCGCGACTATTTCCCGTTCTTCCACTTGGTCCAAACCATAAGCCTTATTGGTAGCCTCAATGTTGTGTTTGATAAACGGTGTTTCTTTGGTAAGCTCATTGGGCGCAACGATCAGTTTTTGAAAGACCGATGGGATAATCCAAGACACAAATCCGACTATTACAGTCAGGAAAATCACCCCTACAAGCGGGGCTATTTTCCCACTAATCCCATAAAATAGCGCCAGAACTGCAGCCAAACCATACACAAAAACGGAAATGTGCAAGATGGGCACCATGACATTGGCATCGGTGAAGGCAGCACCAAAGACCGGACCACTCTGAAGGGTAAGCAGATTATAGAGCGAAAGATACGTATCAATAGCAGTAGTAGTCAAGAAGAGAGCCAAGAGTATGCCGACATGCAGTCTGGCTTTCGGATCGGAAATTGAATTTTTTGCCGATTTTGGAATCAGACTCTCAGGTTTTACGGTCAAGCGAGAGAGGTCAAATTTACCTAAGATACTTGATAGATTGAGGCTGCCCCGCAGAATGTAGATTGCGCCACAACCGATGAGGGATATTAGAATAACGGTATTTATCAGACCAAGCCCCAAAGAAAAAACAGGGAGAGAAAAAACATAAAAAGATACGTCCTGGTCAAATAACGGGTCTTTTTGACCAAACGGCGTGCTTGATAGAAATTTTAAAATATCGTACCAACTGCTCGCGGCAATAAGACCGATAAAAAGGGCAATAACACAGCTTAAAATAATCCCGAGCTTTCCGACTATACGGTTATTCAGGTTTAGGGGTTGATTGATACCGATGAGAGCTCCAGGAATGGCTGCCATCCACGGTATTTTCGAACGCACGGCAAAAAATAAGTTTGTAAGAAAAAAGATAGCAGCGATAATACCTGCTACAGCTCCTACAATGATTTTAGTGCTGAGGGATGTGATAAAAACTTCTGTGAGTTCTACTTCCTGATACCACCACCAATCGGTAATCAAGGAAACAATGCTTGAGAAGAAGATAAAAGCAATAACTACTATTCCTAAGAATGCCCAGGAAAAAAATTTGGTGAATTTCATAAAACCGACCAATCTAGTCTTGGCCGATTATAATTGATGATGGTTCGCGGCTCTAAAACATATGTTTTTGACCATTCGTTTTATTGCTCCGCATCACCCAAGGCGATGTTAGACTAATGTGTAGTATAGCATAAGTCCCTGCTTGCTACATCTTCACGAGTTTTGGGATCATCAAGCGTGCGGTTTTGCAATATAAGTATTCTGCCTTTATATCTTTTTAGGAAAAATTACTGATAACAGGAGCGAGATACCCAAAGTACCAATAATTATACCAAAGGAAATGAGAGGTAAAAGATGAATGCCAAAAAATGTTAAAAGCATTTTAGCCCCGATAAAAATTAGGACAAAAGATAAACCTTTTTGTAAATGATGAAATTTATGTAAAACGTTTTGTAGCAGAAAGAAAAGCGCCCGAAGCCCCATCACGGCAAAGATATTAGAGGTAAAGACAATAAAAGGATCCTGAGTGATGGCGAATGCCGCGGGGATAGAGTCAACCGCAAAAATAATATCAGTTGTTTCTACGAGAAGCAAAATCATAAATAGCATAGTAAAATGTAGTTTGCCCTGTTCACGAACGAAAAACTTTCCGTTATGATGGTTGACCGTAAAAGGTAAATATTTTTTTGCAAACCTGAATATTATGTTTTTTTCAAAATTGATGTGCTCTTCTTTCTTATCCTTAAAAAGCTTGATACCTGTATAAACTAGGATTGCTCCGAAGATATACATCACCCAATGGAACTGACTGATAATAAACGCACCCAGTACTATAAAAATAGCCCGAAACAAAACTGCTCCCAAAATCCCCCAAAAAAGAATTCTGTGGTGATACTTTTCATCAAGCTTAAAAAAGCTGAAGATCAGCATGATAACAAAAAGATTATCGACTGAGAGCATCTTTTCCACGACATAAGCACTCATAAATGACGTTGCTTTTTCAGAACCGAGAAAAAGGAGAATAAGAAAAGCAAAGCAAAATGATATTGCCACCCAAAAGATAGATTGAATTAAGGCAGATTTAGGCCCTATTACATGTGCGCGGCGATTAAAGTAGCCAAGATCCACAACTAGAAACCCTATAACAATAACCCAAAAAAGAATAAAAAGATATTGCTGAGCGTCCATAATGTTAAAAAATTATACAGTATTTTTAGTGGAAAAAGCTCGTGTTGTAAAATATCAAAAATGAAAATTAGCTATTTATAATTCCCACTTATTTTTATCCATAACATCTTTAGTATTTCCTCATTCGTAAGATGTGTGTCTTTTTCTGACAGCCACAATTATCAACTTTCCAGTTAGAATAAATTGATGGGCTGTTTTGGATAAGTACGCCCTCACTCCTAAGAACGTAATTGAAAGTTTCATAAGCTCTGCGTTGGTGATACGGAGAGTTAACTAAAATAAGGCTTCTTATGCCTTGAGATTTTACAATCTCTTTGGTAATAGAGCATTTTCGTATGTGTTGGCCGCCATCTCCTCAAGTATGACTGCCTTATTTGGAATCCCGGAACGTGAAGCTTCAAGCTGCATAGCAAGGGCGTTTGATGTAAAACCCTCTTTGGCTGCACCAGAGAGAATTAGCTTGGGAGCAAATCCTTGCTTATAGAGGTCAGCTGCGTGTTTTATCCTGTCACTAACACCACTTACGGGACTGTTGACGAATTAGCCAAGTAATTTGTTTTGATACAGTTTGAATATGTCCTCTGCTCAGGGTAAACTTTCCCCTAAAGTTGAAGAACAAATCTTTAATTCTGCAGTAGGTTTAGACCATGCCTACAGAAAACTAAACAAACTAATTGACTTTGACAGTTTAACTACTCCACTGGAGCAGTTATCCAGCCCTTTGGGACAACATGGTATTCCTATTGTTAAAGGTGTTAAGGCCATGCTGCTGCAGTTTTGGGAAGATTACTCAGACAGGGAGATGGAACGGGCTGTCTGTGAGAACTTAGCCATCAGGTGGTTTTGTGGTTTTTCCTTGATTGAGAAGACTCCAGATCATACATATTTCTGTAAACTTAGGAAAAAGGTTGGTACTAAAAGACTGGCTAATATGTTCAACTTCATCAATGATGAGCTGCAAAGACAAGGGTTGCTTGGTAATATCTTTTACTTCATTGACGCTTCAACCATTATCACCAAAACTGCCCTGTGGGAAGAAAGAGACAAAGCCATTAAAGATGGCCATGACAAACTTAATAATCTGGTTGTCAAAGATTACGCAGCTGATAAACAAGCCAGATGGTGTCAATTGCCATCTAAATTCCATTTTTAACCTACTACAAATTTTCTAACTGTTTAACTACCGGTATTCACTCTAATTTTTGATCAAACTCTAGAAAGATTTTCATCATTCGTCAACAGTGCCTTGATAACAGCTTCTGAATCTCTAATTAGACGTATTGAATTACCAAGAAGAATGGTAGGTGAGGTTAACAGACTTGCAGCTGTAATCGATTACCTTAACCAAGCTATCAACAAGGCTTAAATCATTAAAGCATCTTGGCCAAATATTGGCCGGTGTAGGATTTGGGGTTGGCGGCTATTTCTTGGGGGGTGCCTTCGCCGATTAGAGTCCCGCCGCCTACTCCTCCTTCGGGGCCAAGATCGATTAACCAGTCGGCGTTTTTGATGACGTCTAAGTTGTGTTCGATAATAATTACTGAGTTC
>Ga0163151_10006697_pt1 | contig 13881 bp, 14 predicted proteins | sample OliLakLV19MP5IB2_FD_145596 | JGI IMG/M metagenome (GOLD analysis project Ga0163151, IMG submission 145596) | Freshwater microbial mat bacterial communities from Lake Vanda, McMurdo Dry Valleys, Antarctica - Oligotrophic Lake LV.19.MP5.IB-2 | ecosystem: Environmental > Aquatic > Freshwater >...
ACGAATTAAACCGCCCCTGATAAACATGCCCGCTGCCCACACGGCGGCGGTGTTCGATCCACCGGCGAGCGTGCGTGATCGTCAGCCGCTGCATGAACTGCGAAAGGAAAGAAAAGGGGACGGGAAAGAAAAGGAAAGAAAAGGAAAGAAAAGGGGACGGGATTCATTGTTTGTACACTCGCCATCACCTAACCTTACACCATGCCTCGACGTGCGCGATCGGTGGTCGTCAGCCCCAATCAGGCCAGTCACAATAACAAGCCGCAACGGAGTGAAAGAACACTTGTTGCACAACGCATTACATTCAGCGGGTTTGACCGATGTGACTCGGAATGATTCTGTCGCCCCTTCGGGGCTTGATTGCGATCAATCGATTCACATGGGGCTTACGCTACCAAGCTACTGTATGTCGCCGCTTCGCGGCTGGGGCGGATGTGCACAATCGCCAACGCACGCGTCAATGCCGAATGCAGAAATATCCGAACTCCCCGGTGGCGGGGAGCTGTTTTTGTTCCACGTCCTGGATGTGGCCGGTCATTTTCTGTGACACGTCGGCGAAGAGGTGGGACATTTGATCGTCCGGGCCTTCCATCACCAGTTCAACCCGGCCGTCGGGGAGGTTTTTGACGTAGCCTCGGACGTCGTAGCGAATCGCCAGGTTTTTTACGGTGTAACGAAAACCGACGCCCTGAACTTTTCCGCTGAAGTAGCAGGCTTTGCGATGCATGGTTCGATCTCCCGGATTTTTTGTTCGACCTCGCGCAGTATAGCGACCGCGATGCCGCGGTCGATAGAAAAATCAATCGCGCGCGTGTTCATCGCCGGCGTCTTTGGCCAATTCGCGAATGTAGGCCTGATAGGCCGAATCAACCTCTTCCAGCGTCGTGCCCAGGTAGTGTTCCAGCAGCGGTCGAACGGCGCGCGGGTTGAAGCTGCCGTCGATACGTTTGGACCCGCCGATGGAATGCGCCAGCGTTCCGGCAACGGCGTCGGCCAGCATGCGATTGAGCGATGCGCGATAGCGGCCGCCGGCGCCGTCGGTCAGAAACCGCGCGAAGGCCCAGTTCTGCGCGTAGAACGCCTCAATCTTTTCCGCCGGCTCGCCGACCACGTCGCCGGCGTGCATGCTCACCAGTTGAGGTAGTGACCAGAGGCTGTTTTTCTCAATCGCATCGCGCAATTTCTGTGACCGCGAGACATTTCTCAGCATATTCCACCGCGGGAGGTTGCTGTCCCAGGAGATGTTCTCAAACGTCGTGGCGATTCCTTCTTCAAGAAATGGGGGCAGGCGGTCTTTGAAATGCCGGGCCACGAACTGGTGCCACCCTTCATGCGCCGCCACGGCAAACGTGCCACTTTCGCCGATGTAGTAAGCGACAAAAAAATCGCGAACGGTGTACCCGCCACGGTTAATCTGCAGATAAATCGCTGCATCGTTGCCGGTACGCTGGCGGGTGAACTCGGCCCACTGCCGGCGGTTGGCAAAGATGTAGCAATCCATCGGCCGCGGATCGATTTTTGCGGTGGGCGCAAGGCGGCGGTATTGCGTGAGCGCGCCTTCCATCACCTGCGCCAGGCGCTGGTTAAAGTCCGGATCGTTCATCGTGGTGTAAAGCGTGAAATGGGCCGTCTTGAGTACGGTTCCCGAAGAACCCCACCTTTGCTCGGTGAGCTGGACCGACTCGTTGGGACCGGTCGCGCCGCTCGTTGATTGCGAACTCGCGCATCCGACGACGAGCAACGCCGCAAGCGGGAGAAGGTAAATCAGAGATTGCGTTTTACGACACTGCACGTACTCTCCAAATGAATGCATGCCCCTCGCGTTGACATCATCAGCATCGGTTGTCTGAGTCGCAACCGTCTTTGGAACGAAGCATCGGCCACGCGCACGCCTCACTCCACGACAAGCCTTATTCGCATCGGCTCGAAGACCATTCTGATCGACCCGGGGTTGCCCGGCACGATTCTCGTCGCTCGGCTGAACGAGCGCACCGGCCTGAAGCCCGAGGCGGTCGATGTGGTGTTTCTCACCAACTTCCGCCCGTCGCATCGCGCCGGCTTGGCGGTGTTCGAGCACGCGCAATGGCTCATCGGCGAAGTGGAGCAGGAATCGGCCAAGGCGCGACTTCAGGCCTTGATTGATGAAGCGCCCGAAGAAGATGACGATCGGCAGCACATGCTGCGCGAGCTCGAACTGCTTGGCCGCTTCCGCCCCGCGCCTGACAAGCTAGCCGAAGGCGTCGATCTGTTTCCCCTGTTCGGTTACACCGCCGGCACCTGCGGGCTGCTGATCGGCTCGCCGACGGTCTCGACACTCATCGCCGGCGATGCCGTTCCTTCGCTCGACCACTTTCTGGCCGGCCAGGTGCTGCCCGATAGCCAGGATATCCAGGCGGCGCAGGAATCGTTGCGCGAGGTTTACGAGATCGCCGATTTGATCGTCCCCGGCCACGACAACTGGTTCATCAACCCGCGGATGATGGGAATGTAGGAAGTGTCGAGTGTCGAATCTGAACGATTTTCCGATCCGACGTGTGTCACTCGCGACTCGTCACTTTCCATTCGTCACTTTCTCCGCTGTTCCAGCATCCACTGCATCAGCGCCGGATCGCGATACGCCACGGTCCAGACGTTATGCCCCACTCCGCCGGGCGAGGTGAGTTTGGCGTTGCCGCCGGCGGCATTGATGCGCTTGACCATTTCCTTGCTGGCGCCGCTGCTCACGGCCCAATCCATTGAATAATGCCAGCACCAGACGGGCGTGCCGGTGAGCATGCTCACGCCGTCGTAAAAGGAGTATCCGCACATCGGCACGAGCGCGGCGAAGCGGTCGCGGTACTTGGCGCCGATGCGCCAGGTGCCGTAGCCGCCGGTGGAAAGCCCGGTGAGCATCACGCGGTCGGGGTCGATGCTGTATTTACGTTTGGCTTGCTCCAGCGCCGTGATGGCAATTTTCTCTTGCTCGGCGTTGTCCCAGCCGCCGCCGTTGCATTGGGGGAAGACGACGATGAACGGAAAGTTGTCGGCGTTCTTGGCGGCTTCCGGGCCGATGCCCACCGTGGTGCAGGCGCGCCCGTCGCTGCCGGCCTCGAAGCGGCCGTGCAGGAAGACGATCGCGGGATACTTCTTCTGCGGCGAATAGCTCAGCGGCACGAACACGGCAAACTGCCGATCGCCGAAGCCTTCGAGCTTTTCATAGATGAAGCCGGTGCCGGTTTTGGCCCGGGTATTGGTTTCGTTGATCTTGCCCGACGACGAGCAGCCAACACCGATCGCAACCATCAACAACGGAAACACGACGCGAATCAAACGCATTCGAACGCTCCTTCCAGAATCCTCGAAACACAACACCCTGACACCCGCCAAGCCGCGGAATCAAACCAAGACGAGCCATCAATTGCAAGACGCGCAGGTGTAAAGCTCCACAAGCTGGAGGCTTGCGCCCCGGATGATTTCGGCAAGTTGCACTCGTAAACTCAAAGGCGCTCCCCTTGCCGCGCGGCCTGCGTCGCGCACAATCTCATCCCATGGCTCGATTGCGCGATCTGACGCATGTGATGAAAACCGTCGGCCTGGTGCAGTTCGTCGGGCGCGTCTGGAAAGAAACGCTCGACGACAGCGTATTGACCTGGGCGGCGGCGCTGGCGTATTCCTGGATGTTTGCGATTTTTCCGTTCCTGATATTCCTGCTGGCGCTGCTGCCGTTCATGCCGCCGCAATACAAGGGGTCGGTGGAGAAGCAGATTGATGAGCAAATCGCCTACGTCGCCCCCAGCGCCGCCGGCGACTCACTTCGATCGGCGCTGAAAGAGCTACTCGATGAAAACCGACAGACTGCGGGACTATTAAGCGTCGGCATCCTGCTCGCCCTCTATGCCGCCAGCGGCGGAATGAATGCAACCATGGCCGCGCTCGATCGGTGCTACGACATCGAGATCGGGCGAAGATTCATGGTGCAGCGTTCCATGGCGGCGGTGCTGACCATCGGCGTTGCGACCTTGATCATTCTGGTGCTGTGCCTAGTCCCTGTAGCCACTCAAATCGTAAGTAATCCAAGCATCAAAACGTATTTGAATTTGGAAGGAGCCTGGGGAGTGGTATTCAATTTCTCCAGGTATTTCATCGCGCTGATGCTCTGTTTGACGATTCTTTCGCTGGTCTACCACTTCGGCCCGAGCGTGCGATCACACTGGACGTGGATTTCACCGGGCTCAATATTCGTGGTCGTGGTGTGGGCGATTCTGGCGTTCGCATTCCGCTACTACATCGACAACTTCGCCGCCGCCAGCTACGCCAAAACCTATGGCGTGGTGGGATCGATCGTGTTGCTGCTGATGGTGCTGTACGTCGATGCGATCGTGCTGCTGATTGGCGCGGAAATCAACAGCGAGATCGATTTCTCGGTGCTGGGCTTAAACAGCAGCGCCAACCGCACCGGCGCGACGACCGTGCGCGAGAATTTGTCGACGCGTGAGAAGTTGATGCTGCTGGACATCCAGCGCCGCCGGCCGGGCGCGACGGCAATGGCCGCCATGGCCGCCGCCGGAAAGCCCCCGCCACCCGACGCTCCCGATCCGGCGGCGCAGGGGGCGGTTTATCCGATGGAGGAGAAGAACCTGTAGATCAGAAGTTCTTGGTTCAAAAGGTTCTCGGGTTCTGATGGCTCTTGGTGGGCAGACATTCCTGTCTGTCACGGCATTCCATGCCATGCGAAATTAGGTATCGCGTGGAACGCGATGGCAGACAGGAATGTCTGCCCCACTGTTGTCCCAAATGTCTACCCCGCTATATTTTACTTCAGTGTCACTTCACCGCCACGCGCCAAATGTTCCATTCCCCGCCGCGGTTGCTGCGGAAATAGATGTAGCTGCCGCCCGGTTCCCAGGTGGGGCAATCGTCGTGGCTGCCGTTGGTGGTGATCTGGATCGGTTGCTCGGGGCGGACTAAGTCCAGCACCCACACGTCGAGATTATTGCGTTTGTCTTCGTCCACGCCGCGGTCGCTCACGTAGGCGATCTTGCTGCCGTCTTTGTTCCACACCGCGTCGAATTCATCCACATCCGGCGTGTTGGTGAGATTTTCCGGAACCCCGCCTCGATCGCTCATGCGGTAGAGGTCGCGCTTGCCGGTCTTTTCGTTAACGGCGGCGAACAATATTGAATCGTTCTTCGGATTGATACGCGGCTGCGTTCCGCCCACTTGCGTCAGATCAGTCCGGCTGACGGTGCCGAGCTGCGTCGAGAAAATTCGCGGATCGGGACGGGTATCAATCAACGATTGATAGAACAATCGCGGCTTGGCATCGCTGTCGAGGTTGGGCCAAAGATCATTGCTTTCGCCGCTGGTGAGGTTGGTCACCCCCGGCGCGCCGACCGCCGACATCGTCCACACGCTTAACCGCCGGCCGGCGCGGTTGCTTGAGAACACGATCGTCTCACCGCCTGGCGAGAAGGAAGGCGTGAGGTCGAGCGATTTGCCGTCGGAAAGGAATTCCACTCCGCCGGTGGCATCGACTTTAGTGGTGAGCATCTGCGACCGAAAATCGCCCGCTTCGCGACCCAGAATGAGCGTGGTGAACAGCAGCCGGCTGCCGTCGGGCGCAATGGTCATACTGTCGATCTGCGTGCCTTTGGGCAGGCGCGTCATCTGCACCGGCGGCTCATTGCTGGAACTTTCTGATGTATCTTTGGCGGCAATCGTCGGCACGCGCGTCGGCGTGGCCAGCCAGCCTTCATCTGACCGCTTCATTTCCGGCTTGAGCAGGCTCACCGGCATGGTGAGAATTTCTTTGAGGTTGACGCTGTATTCGGTTTTGCCACCGTCCCAACCGATATTAACGTTGGCCGGATACCACTCGCTGGTTTCAGTTTTCTTCAACGCGGTGGCCATGTAGGTCTTGAGCTCGCCGGCATCATTGGTCGGCGGGAACGACAGCTTGACGCTGGTTGTGCCCGAAGCGTCACGCGGCAACTCGCGGCCGTCGATCGTCACGACGCCGCCCGGTGGATCGGTAAGAATTTTCACGATCTTGCTCTTGGCCAGCAGATCGACCAGATATTCGGTTTTCCCGTCGTCCCAGCTAATGGTCTGCTCGATCGGATCGAACCCGGCCTTGACCACTTTCACCGTCTGCGGCACATAGGCATTGCCATCCACGTCATATGGAAACGCCCGCTCGCTCAGCACGAGAGGGCTTGTCCCCACGCTTTCGCCGTCGATAAACACCTGCGCGCCCGGCGGGTTGGTGGTGAGGTTCACCGTCTTGCGCATGGGTTCGAGGCGCAGGTTGTAAACGGTTTCCGTCGCGGCCCAGGTGACGGTGGAATGCGCCGGAGCGAAACCCGGCCGTTCGGCGGTGAGGGTGTGCGTGTTCCAGTTGTTGCGCGCATCGACGGTGAATTCCAATTCCGTCGAATTGGTGCTCACCCGTTCCGGCCCCATCAGCCGGCCGTCGACGAGAATCGTGCCGGGAACAGGCAACACATTGATGGTCACGCGCTTGGTTTGCGGCTTGAGCTCGACCAGCAGCGATGTCTTATCAAAATCCCGCGTGAGGTTGACGGTCTGCTCTTTGTACCCAAGCCGGCTCGCCTGCACCCTGCGGACATCGGTCTCGTTGTTAAAGGTAAACGTCTCGGTGATCGGCCCGCGCCCGCGATCGACTCCGTCGATTTTGATCAACGCGTCGGCAGGCTTGGTTGATACCGTGATCTCTTTCGAAACCGCGCAGCCGCAAACAACCATCGGAAGCAAGCTAAGAGCAATCCACAAACGATGCATCAGGGTCTCCAATCGACCCATGAGAATGCAGGTTCTGCCCGCGGGAAGCAAGTACCCGGCGATTGCGCGACACAAGATGCGGTGGAGTAACGTTTAACGATTGACGATTAACGGTTGTGGTGGCACAGACAATGCTATCGGTGTCACCATGTCTGCCGGCTCATTGCGCCACCACCTGCAGCGGCAGCGACGTTTCGGCGACGCGATTCGATTGTGTATCCACCATCGTCACCTTCAACACATAGCGGCCCATCGTGAGGTTGAATGGAAACTTGATCAGCTTACGCACGAAAAAATCGTGCCGCCGACTGCGGCTGGTGTCGGCGATGGTGGCGGGGGAATCGGTGAAAACCTGCGGGCCCATTTCGTGGAACAGTGCTACTTCCATGCTCAGATTGGTTTCCCACATTTGCTCGGTGTTCATTTGGGACGAAAAATTTTCGATCTCGCAGTAAATGATCGCCGGCGTTTCTTTGCCAGCGATCAGGCGGGCGTCCATCGTCTCATAGCGACCGAATCCCTCGACGCGTTTGGCCAGCGCCAGCGTGGGCACGGTCAGCTCGGCGCTCGTTTTCAAGCGATCGGATAGCTCGACGATCGGCCGAATTTTCTCCGCGATCATGAGATTACCGTCGCGGCGTAGGGTGGAGCGAACGTTGCTCAGGCCGTCGAGAATGGCGGTGACCAGCTCCCGGTCTTCCTGCGGCAGCGTGGCTATAGAGGCGAGGTTGGGCACCTGCTCGTCCTGCAGAAACAACAACATCTGATATTCAAGGTGACCGGCGACATCACGCGGATTCTCTTTGACACGCTTCGTCAGTTTCGCCGACAACACGCTATCGGCCGGCCCGTTCTTCGACGGCATGAGCGACAGCGGAGCATCCCGCGCCACGCGCTCAGGCGTCACGGCGGCGACGGTGGTCTTGTCGATCACGTCGGCCAACTCCAGCGGAAGATTGGATGCATCCGAAAAAGTCTGCGTATCCGCTGGCCCGGTGGCGGCGGGGTCGCGGTTCGGCCGCGGCTCAGATTTGCCGATCGCCTCGGCGGGCTTGACGCGACTATCGTCATGCGCTCCCAGCGAAAGTTGAAACTCCCGCGGGTTCAACCACTGCACCGCCGATGCCCGGAACGGCGACGCTTCGGCACTTCGCTGCGCCAGCAACGCTTCGAGCGATCGCGCATACGATTCGCTTTTGCGGCGTAGCGCCTCGATGGCAATGGCCGGATCCTCCGGCAGAACCACCGCCGTATCGCGCTTGGCGTTGTCGACGGCAAGCTGCTCGATGAAGGGCTGCGCGGTCGTCGGTTTCCCGTTGGGCGACACACGATCGGCCGGCCGATGGCGGTGGGCTTGTTTGGGCACCAGTGAAAGGCAACCGGACGATGTAATAATGGCGGCAGCAGCGCACGCAGCGGCGAGGGGTCGTCTGACCATAGCTTCATCCCTGAATGTGACGACACGGCGCAATCCATTACGCCAGTGCACAAGTATAAGTCGCCCGAGTGCGACCGCAAGTTGTCTAAGTTGAAGGTCGCAATCAGCCAATCGCCGCCGCGAAAATGCCGGTGGGGCAGAAATTCTTGTCTGCCTTCGCGTTCCACGCGAAAGTAAGTGTCAAGCGGCATGGAATGGCTTGGCAGACAGGAATGTCTGCCCCACGGGCAGAACGGGCCTATATTGGCTTCGTCGCGCGAATGATCCGATCGTGAACAGCCACCCACGCCGGTCGATCGGGCGGCAGTTCGATGTAGATGGCGCGAAGTTGCTGCGTATCGAGCAACCGGAGCCGGGCGTAAAAGTTGCGCGCGTAGGTTGCCGGGTCGAGCGTCAGTTCGATGATCGCGGCATCGCTCAAATCGATCCGGGCGCGCTGCGCCAACTCATAGCGAAACGCCGGGGTGCGGGGCGCGTAGTGCGTCTCCTGCTGCCCGGGCGACCGCGCCGGCGTCGTCAGTTTGCTGACCACCGTTCCGGCTTCAACGGCACCAATCACCTCTTCAATCTCCTCGCGCGTGACGCCTCCCGGTCGCAAAATGCGCGGGCTGGAGGACGAAAGATCCAGCACCGTCGATTCAATCCCCACCGTGCACGGTCCGCCATCAAGAATGAGATCGACCGCATCACCGAGTTCGTCGCGCACGTGCTGCGCCGTCGTCGGTGAAACGTGGTTCGATTTGTTCGCGCTCGGCGCCGCCACCGCGCCGTCAAACGTACTCAGCAGTTCGAGCGCGACCGGATGATTGGGAATGCGAATGCCAACGGTCGCCAACCCCGCCGTCACCAAATCGACGATGCTGCATTCCCCCTCCCTCGGTACCCCGGGGGAGGGCCGGGGAGGGGGCCTCTTCGGCGGCGTGCGGTATGGATTATTTTTTGGCAGCACCAACGTCAACGGCCCCGGCCAAAACCGCTCGGCCAGACGCTGCGCAAAATCAGGCCAATGGGAGACGTAGCGCTTTGCCACTTCAACGGAATGAACATGCACAATAAGCGGGTTGGTGTTCGGCCGCCCCTTCGCCGCAAAAATCCGCGCGACGGCGGCGGCGTTCGTCGCGTCGGCGCCGAGGCCGTAGACCGTCTCGGTCGCAAACGCCACGAGCCGGCCGGCGCGAAGAAGCTCCACCGCGCGATCGATCAAACCAACTCCTCACTTTCCAGCCAAGCCTTCGCCGCCGGTGCATCAGAACAAATTAAAAACACCTCCTGCACCGTTCCCGTACCCGTAAAAAGGCATTTCAGCCCCGCATCGGTCGGATACTGCACCTTAAAGCTCGGCGGCGTCTTCCCGCGGCGCACTTTAATCCGCCCCGGGACGATCCGCGTGACGTGCGGGCAGTCGTCAATGATCCGCTTAAGCAGCGCATCCAGCCCGCCGACGCGACCGTGCTGTTTTTTGATCTTCCCGAACTTCACCTCTGCATCTTAGCCGCAGATGAACGCAGATGGACGCAGATTAAGAGTGGAGTGGAGCAATCTTGCGAAACGAAGTGTTTTTGAAAGCGATGCAAGCCTTACGATAGTGGACCCGCATTACCAGGATCAAACGCCGAATTTACGTCGCTCACCGTCCCTGCCAGTACCGATGTTGCTGCGCAACCAAGCCTTGCTCCCATCTGCGTGCATCTGCGTTCATCTGCGGCTAAAATCAATATTCCATTTTTTTCAGGAGTTTGTCATGCCAACCGTAGGCGATATCGCACCCGATTTTGAGTTGATGACGCAGGACCACACGAAGAAGGTCAAACTGTCTGACTTGCGCGGAAAGACGGTCGTTCTGTTGTTTTATCCGATGGATTTTTCGCCGGTGTGTACCACCGAGCACTGTTCGTTCACAGAGGCATTCGCGCAGATTGCGCCGGACAAAGAAACGGTGGTCCTGGGCGTCTCCACCGACAGCCCATTCTGCCATGCTGCGTTCAAAAAGCAGTTCAACATCGCCTACGACCTGCTTTCCGACCCGACGCGGAAAATGGTGAAGGCCTACGGCATGTTTATGGGCGAAGAACCCTTCAACTGCGGCAAGCGCGGCACGGTGGTGGTGGGTAAAGATGGCAAGATCGCGGCCTTCGACGAGCAGCCGATTCTCGAACCGCGCAAGATCGAAAAAATCGCGGCAGCGGCGCGGCGATGAGGCCTGCTCCATCCGAGAGGTCGCCCACGAATCCACACGAATTGAACACGAATGAACAAGCACTTCAGTTTTGATTCGTGTTGATTCGTGAGGATTGGTGGGCGGTCTTGCTTCGCTTATCGGACAGCCGAAATTTTGGCTATTGGACGGGCGGGAGAGTGACCGATTCATCCGTCGCATCATGCGATGGTCGGACCGGTCTTATTTTCTTCTCGCTTTCTTCGCGGCGGCCATCGTCGCGCGCGGCGGCGTCAGCAGAATTGGCGTTGACACTCCGCGACCGCCGGTGCTGCCGACGATTGCAATCACCATGAGTAGTGTTCACGCGCTGGCGCCGCTGGTTTTTGCCGATTCCGCTCCGGCGCAAATTCAGCCCGCGGATGACGCGTTCATCGCCGAGTTGACGGAATTTGCGCTGGCCCGCCCGGAAGCGTTGGCGCACGTTGACGCGCCGGGTGCGTTTCATGCCTTCCCGATCGACCTGCAGACCGTCGGCATCAACCAACGCGTGCGACCATCTTCGACGCCGACCACGGTCGCCATTCCGCTCCCCCCGGCGGCAATCGGCGGCGCGTTGATCGCGGCGACCGTTCTCGGCCGGCCCCTGCTGGGAGCACGGCGCCGTCGCGCGGCGCGCACGTTTCGCTGATCCACAAGGCTCCGCCCACCCTTCTGCTACAATCTGTGGCGGATGAACATTGGCCCCCTCACGATCGATGCGCCGTTCTGTCAGGCCGGGCTTGCCGGCTACAGCGACCGCGCCATGCGCGTCGTCGCTCGGCGGCGCGGTTGCCCTTACGCGGTCACCGAAGCCCTGCTCGACACCATCATGCTCGCCGGCGGCGAGGGGTTGCGCAAGTCGATCGATACCAATGATGAAGATCACCCCGTTGCAGGCCAGATTATCGGCAGCGAAGCCGAGACGATGGCCCGCGCGGCCCACCTGCTTGAGCAGGCAGCCTACGACGTGATCGACCTCAATTTCGCCTGCCCGGTGAAAAAAATAAAAAACAAAGCAAGAGGCGGGCACATGCTGCGCGACATTTCGCGCGGCCACGCGATCCTCCGCGCCGTGCGCGATCGATTACCAAACGCGACCTTAAGCGTATCGCTCCGCCGGGCGTTTGATGATTCGCCCGATAACCGCGACGCCCTGTTCACCCTGCTGGATGAAGCCTGGAACCTCGGCTACGCCGCCGTGCGCGTCCATGGGCGGACGGTGGAACAGAAATACCTCGGACGGGCTGACTGGGGCATTCTGCGCGAGGTGAAGCAGCGATACCCGAACAACATCATCGTCGGCAGTGGCGACGTCTTCACCGCCGAGGACGCCGTGCGGATGCTCGCCGAAACCGGCGTCGATATGGTGTGGATCGCGCGCGGGGCGATCGGAAACCCGTGGATTTTTCGCGATGCACGGCGGCTGCTGGAGGGCGCAGCGGTCACGGGTCAGGGGTCAGCGGTCAGGATTCAGGAATCAGGAATCACCTCCGCCCTGAACCCTCCGACGATTCCCGAGCAGCGCGCCGCCCTCACCGAACATTTCGACATCGCCATGCAAATCCACGGCGAACAACTCGCCGGCCGGCGGATGCGCAAAATGGGCATCAAATACGCCCGCTTCCACCCGCAGGCGGCGGAGGTGAAAAAGTCGTTCATCGAAGTGCAAAGCCTGCGCGACTGGCAGGCGGTGCTCGACCGGTTCTACACGGGTGAAGGCAAGGGCATCTGGCCCGCAAAGACCGCGGCGGATGAAGTGAATGACGAGCCGGCGATGCAGAGTTGTGAGGCGGGATGAACGAGCACGAGCCCATTCTGAGTTACGCACCGCCCCCTGCGCGAAGTCCACGCCCATTCGGCGTGTGGTTAGCATGGGGAAGTTGCGCGCTGGGAATCGTAAATTTACTATGGATTCTCGTAGGATGTGCCGGTGGGCGATACTCGGGGAGTCCAGTACTGACGGCGTTAATTGCTGCCGGGGTATTGGCTTCGGCTCCGATTGGTGTCATCACCGGCTTATTCGCTGCCTCGTGTCGAGATCGGATTCGGCTTGGGTACGCGGGAGCCGCGCTCAATTTCCTGCCGGCTCTCTACGCGTTGGTTTATTTATTGGCAGTGAGCTGACGTGAACAATTTCCGTGCAACCGGACGGGGCGCTCGCGAGGTTGCGAGTGATCGTTCGGCCTTCGGATGCAATGCAGCCTTCACGCCCGCCCCGCCGCAAAACATTTTGACGTGTTGGCCTCGAAACCTTTAACCAGTGCAGACGAAGTAATCTCACCGCGCTTGAACACTCCGTGCGTTTGGTACTTTCTGCGCACCAACTTCAGTGTAGTGATCGTCTTTTTCACAAGGTCGACAATCCAATACTCGCTCACCCCGGCGGCGGCGTAATCGCGGCGCTTCCCGATGTAGTCGCGCTGCGGATCGTCCGGGCTGACGACTTCCATAACCAGATCGGCGCCATCCCAAAACTGTTCACCGACGTAAGCAATATTTTTCCGCATCACGAAGAGGACGGCGGGCTCGCGATAGTTGCGCGGTTGCGTGCGTAATTTAATTGGCGCCATCAACGCCTTACCGAGTCGTCGGGGCCCCACGAATGCCAATAACGCTTCAAGAAGAAACAGCACGACGTCCTGATGCGACGTGGTGGGCATCGGAAGCACCTCGATGAATCCGTCCGTAAACTCAAGGAGAAGGTTCTCGTTGAAATCGAGATAGTCTTCCTCAGACCAATATCCCTACGCCGGAAACAGATTAGCCAGCTCCCACACCGGCCGCCCGCGACTGCTTGTCAGCTCGCTCATGTCATGAGTATAAGGCTCTCTGGTCGCCCATGCACTCCAAAACACCCCCACGCAATCGCCTCGCCAAAGTGCTGCCGGAAATCTGGCGAAAGAAACTCGTTGAGTCGGGCGCGCCCAAGCGCAAGTACACCGCCGTCATCAAAGCGACACTCGACGGCGGGCGGGTGATTGAAGACATGATTGTCGAGCAAGGGTGGATCATCGCCCTCGATCGCACGGGGCTGGGCGGGACGTTTGAACAGCGGATTGATTTTAATCCGAAAGAAATCGTTGAGATCGCGATCAAGCAGGTCATCTGAATTTACCGGTAAAGCAGGAAGGATGAAGGATGAATCGCTCGGTAACATTGATACGCGCACGCGTGCAGCGGCGCCGGCTGATCGTTCATCGTTAACACTTCATCGTTCCATATCCCCATGTCATCGTTGTTACGCGGCATGTTGTCGGCAGAACGGGCATGAGTTTGCGGCGTTGCTAAGCGGCGATGAACGGCGGCGGTTTGCGGCGTTTTCGGAAGCGGTGACGATTCGCGACAATAATGCACTCGTGGTCGAGCACGTGCTTCTTTACATCGATGGAAAATGCCAGTTTCTCTGCGACGACAATCGATGCACGATCTATGAAGACCGCCCCGCCGCCTGTCGGGCGTTTGAATG
>Ga0163151_10006700_pt1 | contig 13878 bp, 9 predicted proteins | sample OliLakLV19MP5IB2_FD_145596 | JGI IMG/M metagenome (GOLD analysis project Ga0163151, IMG submission 145596) | Freshwater microbial mat bacterial communities from Lake Vanda, McMurdo Dry Valleys, Antarctica - Oligotrophic Lake LV.19.MP5.IB-2 | ecosystem: Environmental > Aquatic > Freshwater > Lake...
GCGGAAGGGAAATATGTCAATGATTCCCTGTTTGCCATCTCAGTTAGTAATGAGGGAATATCAACTATTGAATCAGTGAGGGTATTACATCCCAAAAGGAAAACCAAGATGAACCAATATTGATAGTTAGACTTCATTATTTGGATTTTAAAAAAAGCCGGCCCACGCCAAGGTGGGCCGGAAATCTACTGCATCATTCTATCTTCAATAACCAGGGTTCTGAACTACTAATCCTCCCGCCAAATCAATCTCTGGCTTGGGTATCGGGTACAATAAATCATTTTGAGTAACGGTAACAGTACTACCTTGTTGTCCTGTCAGTTGTGCAGACATAATACTAATCACTTCTGAAGCAGGCAATCTCAACAAATCAGTCCATCTTTGTTGTTCAAAAGCAAACTCAATCCTACGCTCTTTCATCACCTTTTGAATAAAGGTACCGGGTGTAGTTCCATCAATAGCTGCTAATCCTGCCCTTGTGCGCACTTGGTTAATGAATCCATAAGCCTCTGTTGTTTCTCCGATAGCCTCAGCCAATAACAATAACACATCCGCATACCGGATGACGACCAAGTTGATGTCGTGACCCTGAGCAGCAGCTGAAAAATCTAGAAACTTGCTTACATAGGGTTTGTTTTCTGCAACTGACGTGGTAATTGTTGCCGCCTTTCTATTGTCGTTTACCTCATAGCTATTAATCAAATCATTCGTTGGAATTATTGATGGCTGTGTTGTGCCATTAGCCAATATTCCCAAACGGGTCATTTCACTTTGATAAACAAAATTGGCAGGGAACCCTAAACCTGTCTGATTAGAAGGATTGAAGTTAATCTCAAAAATTGATTCAGCGCTATTATTTGTGCCTGCTTTATGAATATCTGAGTAGTTGGTTAACAAAGTATACTTTCCCAATATCTGCCTCAATGCTGTTTCAGCAGCAGGTTTATTACCTCTTTGTAAATTAATTTTACCCAGCAAGGCCAGCGCTGCAAACTTAGTTGTTCTGCCTACTTCGTTGTTAAATCCGCCTGCATAGGTTTCAGGAAGTACTGCACTGACCTCTGTTAAGTCTTGAACAATCAGATCATAGATTGCACTAGAAGGTGAACTTGCAACATTTGGATTCTCAACATCAGTCAAGGTTGTTCTAAGTGGTGCTTGCCCCCAAATTATCACTATTTGATAGTAGGTTAAAGCCCTGATAAACTTAGCTTCAGCAATGGCTCTCGCTATAAGACTCTGACTACCTTTAGCTCCCGGTCCTTTTTCTATGACTGCATTAGCCAAAGAGATCGTTCTATACATATTGGTCCATCCGTCAAGCACTAAAAGGTTACCTGAAGTCTCGTTAAAAGAGTCAAGGGAAATCTGCTCTGATTGTCCATTCGGATTTAGTTGTGCATTATCTGACCTAGCCTCCCTCATAGCGAAAAGATTCAGATTGCCATAATCGCTTCTAAGACTAGCGTAGGCTCCATTTACTCCAATTACCACCTCATCTGCTGTGCTGTAAAAAGTAGTTTTATCAACTCTGTCTTGAGGAACTACATCTAGAAAATCCTCAGAACACGAAGACACCAGTGTGATCCCAACAATGTGGCATAATAACCTGATCTTGGATTTTATTTCGGAAAACATATTATATAGTTTCATAGTGTATACCATTTAAATTAAAATGAAAAGTTTATTCCAACTGTCCATGTGCGTGGCAAAGGCAATGACGGCACACTTGTCAAAGCCAACTCTCTTCCGTCAGATGTACCACTCAATCTTGAACCACCAATTAAACCGGGACCTCCAATCGAATTTCTTCTTGCGTCAGGATTACCTCCAATAAATTTCGTGAACGTATACAGGTTCTCAATAGATGTGAATACTCTGCCACTGCCCAATCTATACTTGCTCAAAAATGCTGAAGGTAAGGTATACGAGAGTGTTACATTTCGTACCCTCAGATAGTCCGTCTTTTGTACACCTAGGGAAGATACGAATCCAACACCCGCGTTACCCGTTTGAAGGGCGCCCGCTCTTGGCGTTGTACCATTGCCAGGCTGACTCTCGGAGACGTATCTGCCATCATACCAGAAGTCTTTAGAAATATTTACTCCCTGCGCATCAGTACCTACTTGAATCAAATAGAAATCATATACACTGCCACCTGATTGGCCCTGCAGTAGAGTGAAAAGTTCAAAGTTCTTATACTTTATAGTTGCATTGAGTCCATAAATCCAATCCAAATTTGGATCACCTACCAGTTGACCATCACCACTTAAAAAGTCTCCGATAGATCCATTATCATCGGCATCTTCGAATTTGATATCCCCGGGCACTACATTAGGCTGAGCTGGTAATACATCCCCCTGCCTAACTACTCCGATTGCCTTCACTCCTCGGATTTGTTGCAACTCACCACCTACTACTGTTCTGAGCGCACCAAAGAAATTAAAAAGTTCATTGGCACCACCAAGAGAAAGCACTTCCTGTTTATTGTTGGTCACGTTACCTCCCAATGAAATTGAGAGATCCCCTTTCTTTACAACATTGGCATTCACTGTTAATTCAAAACCTGAGTTACGCATGTTACCGATGTTGGTAAGTGTGCCTGCAAAACCAGAAGACAAAGGAAGGCTCTTTGTTAAGAGCAAATCAGTTGTTTCATTATTGTAGTAATCAAACACCACATTAATCTTGTTACTAAACAAAGACACATCAAATCCAATGTCCAGTTTCTTGGAAGTCTCCCACGTTAAATTACTATTGCCAGGATCACCATTGAATACACCTTTCAGTAAACTCGATCCAAAGGCTTGGTTAACCGGGTTAAGGCTAGGACGCGCAATAAAATCAGGAATGCCATTGCTTCCAGTAGTTCCATAGGAACCTCTTATTTTAGCGTTTGATACAATAGTAGAGCCGCTCAGGAACTTCTCATCCGAAATGATCCATCCACCGGCAATAGATCCAAAGGTTTTAAATCTATTGTTGGCTCCAAATCTCGAACTACCATCCCGTCTAATTGTGGCAGTCAACAAGTACTTTCCTTTGAAAGCATAGTTGAGTCGTCCCAAGTAAGACAAAAGTGTATTTTCTGAAAAACCGTTAGATGCAGTAAGTGTTTTGGTGTCTCCTAGCGACAAAATTGGAGGTCCTACTACAGCAAGAGAACTCACATTAGCATTGAGAGATGCCGATTGATCGCTTTGTGCTGTATATCCTGCCAATAAATCAAAAGAATGCTCGTTGATCACTTTTTTGTAGTTAAGTGTCGTTTCACTAAGCCAGCCAATGCCTTGCGACTGATTTAAGTTGAGAGTACTAACGTTTGGCAAAGTGAATCGTGGACCATTCGGTGTATAATACGTTTGACCCTTGTCTGATGAGTAGTTTAATCCAATGCTAGTTCTAAAAGTCAATCCCTTCAATAATTCAATTGATGCATATGAATTCGCAATAAGACGGAACAACCTTGTTTCTCTTTTATATTGCTCCAGAAGTTCCAAAGGGTTAGCAAGGGATCCAGCAGGTCCTGGAATTGACAAATCATTTGGAATTGCATAGGTACCATCGGGTCTATATACCGGCACTATGGGAGGAAGCAAGTAAGCGAGAGAGTTGGCAGAAGCCCAATCTGTTCCGTCTTCAGGGGAAGGACTTCCTCTTTGGATATTTGTTATATTAGGAGCTGCGACCATCCCAAAACTAATTTTACTCGTAGGGCGGTAGTCTACTTTTAACCTGAGAGAGTATTTTTTCTGACCTTCTCCAATAACGGCTCCCTGCTGATCAATGTAGTTTCCAGAAATCAGGTACGAGGCCTTATCTGTGCCCCCGTTGGCCGATAAATTAAAATCCTGAAAAGTTCCTTTGCGGTAAACTACATCTTGCCAGTCGGTATCAGTCACGCCATCCCAGTTGGTTATTGCACTCGGGATTGGTAGTCCTCTGTTAGTAAAGCTTTCTGTATAATATTGAACATACTCCTGTGCATTCAATAATTTAGGTCTAGCACTGTCTGGGATACTTGCAATACCAGCAGAATACCCAAAATTGATTTGACTTTTACCTTCCTTGGCAGTTTTAGTAGTAACCAAAATCACACCATTGGCGCCTCGCGAACCATAAATGGCAGTTGCTGAAGCGTCTTTCAAGACCTCAATTGATTCGATATCACTTGGGTTTATTGCTGCAAAATTTCTTTGATCTGTTGGATAACCATCAATTACAAAGAGTGGGCTATACCCAGCTGAGATGGATCCAATACCTCGAATGTTGATAGTAGCCAAATCTCCAGGTGACGCACCGGGTTGAGCTACATTCAAACCTGGTATCAAACCAGATAGAGCTTGTTCAGCGCTAGCAATCGGTCGGCCTTCAATACGTTCTGAAGAAACCTTCGCAATTGAGCCAACCAAGCTTCTTTTTTCCTGTGTTCCATACCCGACGACGACAATTTCATTCAATTGACTTACATCGGCAGAAAGTGAAACATTAATAGTGCTTCGACCAGCTACGCCAATTTCCAAACTGGTGAATCCAATAGCACTCACGACTAACACAGCATCACTTGACGCCTGAATAGTGAAATTTCCATCTGCGTCAGTTGCTGCTCCTGAGGTGGTACCTTTGATAATAATGTTAACACCAGGAAGTGCGCTACCATCTTCAGCATTGGTAACCTTTCCGGAAACCCTAAAATCTTGTGCGTTCATTGAAGTACCCATTATTATGCAAATGGCGCACATCAGAAAATTTTTTAAAGAACTGTACTTTTTTTTCATATTTTCTGGGTTAAGTTTTTAATAATAAATAATCATCATGCTTCTTTTGTTTGATAAGTCCGTGTGAGTGATTCGAATTACTGTGTAAAAAACGGTATACTCAGAGAGTGATTCTACCAATAGTTTTTCCAGACCTGATACTAGATTTGCAAACGTTTGCAATAATTCATGGATGTAAACCTTTGGAGTATCAATTGTTTGCTGAAACGAGGTCTAAATACAATTTTTGAAAGACTGCACGCAAAAAAGACCAACCCATATAGGCGATAAAAAAATTAAGATATTTTTACAACGCTATTACTTTAATGGCGTTCCTTACCGAAATGGAAGGTTAGCTTTACAACTACAAAAAAAGTGAAGGGTGGCAAATGCCATGGTAGTATTGAAAGTTTCTCTTGAAGTTGGTACGCAGCAATATTTTCAAGCGTGTTTTCGATGCAACTTAACCTCTTTGATCTACTAGTTAAGTTAAGCTCAACTAGCAATGAGTCTAATTATAATTAAAGTTTTTCTAAAAGCGATTGCATAAAACTCGTCTTGGATAGTATGATCGAAGCGCTCAGCAATATCATTACTATGGGTGTTCCCCATTCAGTTTCCTAATTTTCACATGAGCTCTAGCTTTTACAAAAAGACGTATTGGTGTTTCCGACTCCGCTTGTTCTTCTGGTAACGCTGGTATGCTTGTTTTACAGATCAAGCATCTTGTGATTTATGGGTATGTTCTTCGCTCCATATTTCTCCTAATGGGTATTGATATTGTTGTAGACTTTCCGCCTTCATTTCCGAACTATACCCAGGCATAACTGGAGGCATATAACAACCATTTTTTATGGTCACGGGATCTACAAAATGTTCATGCAAATGATCAACGTATTCAATGATTCTGTTTTCCATGGTTCCGCTTATCGAAATAAAATCTATCATAGCAAGATGCTGAACCAGTTCACATAGTCCTACTCCCCCGGCATGCGGGCACACAGGTATGTTAAACTTGGCGGCCATCAACAAAATAGAGAGAATCTCATTAACGCCTGCTACCCGGCAACTATCAATCTGACAGAACCCAATTGCTTTTGATTGCATAAACTGCTTGAACATCACTCTATTTTGACAATGCTCACCAGAAGCAAGTTTGATTGGATGAACTGCTTTTGATATGGCCAGATGTCCTAATACATCGTCCGGACTGGTTGGTTCTTCGATCCAATAGGGATTAAATTTGGCCAACTTATTAATGTTTTCTATGGCAGTGCCCACATCCCATTTTTGGTTGGCATCCATCATAAGTCTTACTTTCTCCCCAATTTCCTTCCTTATAATGTCAGCTCTTCGCATGTCTTCGTTTATGTCGGCACCAACTTTCATCTTGATGTGGGTCCACCCTTCGGCCATTGCTTCTTTGCATAACTTTATAATTTTTTCATCAGAATAACCCAGCCATCCAGCAGATGTTGTATAGGCGGGGTAACCATGCTTCAATAGATACTCGATTCTTTTTTGTTTTGTCCCTTCATTTTTCTGAAGGATTTCCTTTGCCTCCTTTCTGGTAATAACATCGGTGAGATATGAAAAGTTAACACACGATAGCATTGTTTCTGAGTCCATATCTGCTATCAACTTCCAAAGTGGCTTCTTTTCCCTCTTTGCCCATAAATCCCAAACCGCATTAATAACAGCCCCTGCCGCCAGGTGTATAACACCCTTCTCTGGTCCTAGCCACCGCAGCTGGCTTTCACCAACTATACTCCACCAAAAAGAAGCCATGTCATCAGTAATGGACTTTAACTTCTTGCCTATAACCAGCGGCAGGATTGCCTGAATGGCAACCGTGCATATTTCATTTCCTCTTCCAATTGTAAACGTAAAGCCGTGGCCTTCAAGATCTGTTAAATTTGTCTTTAATATCACATAAGCAGCTGAGTAATCAGGATCAGGAGTCATGGCATCAGAACCATCTAAACTCTTGCTCGTAGGAAATCTAACGTCTATAATTTCTGCACTTTCTATAACGATATCCATAAAGTATTACAATAATGTCAAAACCATGTTTAAGAACGTGGGCAAAATAATAGAGATTTACACAAAATAACCGACCGCTATTTGCCATTTACCTATACTTTTTTTGCTCGTCTTTTAAAGTATGAAGGTTTTACTAACTTGTGCATTTAGATATGAAGCCAAAACTGTTAGACAGGAGCACCACTCCCAATCACTCCTTTGAGTTAAATCATCATTTATATTCGAATTTCTTAAGAGTTTGGCATTATCATACAGAGCTTGAACTAGTGCTCATAAAACGAAGTTCAGGAACCAGATTTGTTGGCGACAGTATTAAGAAGTTCCAACCAGGGGATCTTGTCCTTATTGGCGAAAAGCTTCCACACATGTGGCAGAACGATCCGGTTTACTTTGAACCAGATTCGAAAGACTCTGCCGAAGCATTAGTTGTTCATTTCAAAGGTGACTTTGCCGGAAAAGATTTTTTCAAACTTCCAGAACTACTTTCTATACAAGAACTTTTAGAAACTGCCAAGAGGGGCATTCTGTTTAATGGCAGCAATGTACAGGCAGCGGCCGAAATTCTTGAATCTATGTTCAGAGTGCGGGATGTGGATCGATTCATCTATCTTCTTGAATTGCTGAGTATTTTAGCAGGAGAACGTAAAAGAGAAATCTTATCAAGTCCAGGTTTTGTAGACTCCTTTAAAAAGGTTGAAAATAGACGACTCGATAAAATATATGATTTCATTTTAAATAACTTCAAAAATGAAATTACCCTAGAAGAGGTGGCCAATTTAGCTGACATGAACATATCATCTTTTTGTAGATATTTTAAAAAGACAACCAATAAAACTTTTTCACACTATCTAAACGAAGTAAGAATTGGATTTGCTTGCCGATTACTTATGGAAAACAAATACAACATATCAGAAACTTGTTACGCGTGTGGATTCAATAATATTTCCAATTTCAACAGGCAATTTAAAAATATTGCAAAAATGTCTCCGTCTGAATATGCCAAACTGCACCGCAGCGAATAGGCAACACCGCTGTTTATTGAAATAGTTGAGCAATTGAAGGAAACTCCACTATTAGTGCTATAGACTATTTTCGCCTAGTTCCTGTGTTTGATTTTTTTCCAAACTTCTGTCAAATCAAGAGCACAGGCACTCCCACGAATATTTTATACTTCGTTGTGCCAATTATGAAACACATAGTGAAATTATAAAATCAATTTCAAATAGCAAGTAGCTCATCTGAATTCTGGTCTGCTACTTTAGAATTTCATCTTTGCAAGAAGTACATCTGTTCTTAAAGTTGTACACCTTCCTGTAGGCTGATCAGACTGCTCGAGAAGTTTTTTTTCGTTCTTTCTCCTATCCAGTCAGGAGCTTTATTGGGAATTTTTCTTCATCGTCTTAATTTCGTTTTAAATCCTTTAACCCAATTTCATCGCTGGTAGATTCGCCCTTTTCTGTGTCTTTTATTTCACTCCCTTGTTTAATTTTGGATCTTATAATTTCGGTTTCTTCTTTTAATATTGATTTGTATAATTCAACACATTTATCTTTAAGACCGGAAATAAATTCATCAGGTTTAGAATTATCAAACATAAGGTCAAACGGAAAAGAGTCAATGGTGGGAGGTGTTTCAAGGTTTTTTACCAAAGACATCAAACATTGCTTTTTAGGCAACTGTGGATACCTTTGATTGTACACCGAAAGCAATTCGGATAAAGGGTGAAAATTGGTGATCATATTTAGGTCAATGATATCTTTCCATGCGTTTCGTGTGTTCTGAACATCTAGCTTCATAAGACCTATGTCCAATAAACTAGCCAACCTGATCCCATCAACAATGTTTGCCTGTTTAACAAAAGGATCTCCATAATCAAAGACATGTAGCTTTATCCCATTAACTGTCGCCCCCATGCAGCCATTTCGTGGCTCTACTTTTGCCATTTGAACAATTATTTTTGGAAAAATATATTTCAAAAGATCTGGAACAGGTTGCCCGTTACCGTCAGAAAAAAAATCAGCATCAACTGACGCTCGGTGGCCGATCTGCAAGGAAAGTGAAGTCCCTCCAACTAATCGGTAAGCATTAAAAAATGGATCATCACAAATTTGTTTAATTAATTCTAATAGTTCTGGGTTAACGGTATTATAATGTAGTTCCATTTAAGTAGAAATTGTTTAAAAATGTCTTTTCAGTAATATCAAGTTCACGGTCTTTATTGACCACGTCATGAATAGTATCTGGAGGGAAAATAACAAAGAGCCTGATAATCTCGTTCAAAGTTCCGTAACGTGTCACTCTTGGAATAACCAGTTCAGGGCCAAGCAACGGGATTTCCTGATCGCTATACTCCCAAAATAAAAACTTGTCATATAACGACAGGGCTCGTCCGATTTCAGATTTATCAGTCAATATCATTTTTAATTTCACTTGGTTCAAATATTCCAATGAAATGCAATTTATCGAATTATCTGTCAGCAATGGAGCGAATGTCACCCTTGAATCCTAGTGGTGTCTGAGAGGAGATTTCAATTGTACTTTTTTACACAATAACTATCCCTGTTATTCGGGATAAAAATCGGGATTTTGGCCGAAAACAGAATTTTAGAAATCGGGATAGTGTTGGGGCAAATCTTTAGAAATTGGCGTCCTGTCTGAAAATCAGTTGGCACATTTTAATTTTTCAGAATTAACGAAAAGTAGGCAAAAAGCACATTTTTAATTGTCTATTAAATTCGAAAGAAAATTTGAATAAAAAGTGGCTTGGTGGTCTTAAAAATGCAATATTTACTCTAAAAATTACAATCGGGTTTTAGGTACATTATTGATTGACTCAACCACTAGTATGTTAACCATACCAGCGTGCCATTCACACAAATGCCTTGTTACGCTGGTCTGGGGGTTTACAGTTCTGTATGATGTTCAGGATTGTTCACGAACATGCCAACGCACAGTTATATAATTTGACGTTATGCTAAATAGCCGCTTAATCCCGATAGTTATCGGGAGCGCTCATCCGGGCCGTGCGCACCTCGTCCTTGGCTGCCGAAGCTTTAGCGTAGGCGCCTTGAGTGCCAGCCCGACTGGCGTCAGCCGGGCGGGTCTATTAAACGATAAAGATTGAGCATGAAAGTTTTTTGCCCACCTGCCTTTGCCGAAACGGCTACGTTCAGGCAGGCGCGCATTAGTGCAACCAGCCGCGCCAAGCATAAGAAATTGCTGGCCGCACAAGGCCTAACTCAAACCAAAGCCAGCATTACACATGCTTGATCCATCGCTCAATGATCTATTTGATATTTGTTTGATCCTAAGCTATTTGTGTCTTGAGAATTATTCAGTAACGCTCAAGCCGCTGGGCTCATACTTTTTTCATTGATAAAAAAGTATGCAAAAAATCTAGGCAAAATAATGCTTCTCCACACATGCCATCGCACCCCCGCTATTTTGCCAGGCCACCGCACTTGATGCTATGAACATAAATCTGCTAAAGCATTTTCAATCTTTGTAAATTGAAATTTATAACCGGCATCATGAAGTCTCTTTGGAATAACTCTTCGACTTTTCAAGACAAGTTCAGTTTCTGTTCCAATTAGTATGGCACCAAGTTCCAAAAGCCAACCTGGCATTGGTAATCCAAACGGAATACCAACAACTTTTCGCAGTGCTTGCATGATATGTTCATTCGTTACGGGATTAGGATTGGAAACATTGATCGCTCCATTTAATTCATCATGTTCTACTATGAAATCAATAATGCTTACAAAATCTTGTTCATGAATCCAGCTGAAATATTGATTGCCAGCTCCTTGTTTTCCACCAACCCCAAGCTTAGCTAGATTCTTTAAAGGCTTTAATGCTCCGCCATCCCTACCTAAAACAATTGCAGTTCTCATTGCCACTTTTCTAGTAGAAACCGTTTGAATAGAGTTAAATATTTTCTCCCATTGTTGACAAACATCAACTGAAAATCCTGTTCCAATATCACCAGTCTCTTCATCCATTGGCCTGTCTAATGCGTGCCGATAGATGGTAGCGGATGATGAATTAATCCAAAGCTTTGGTGGATTCTTGCATTTCTGAACTGCTTTCCCAAGTACTTCGGTAGACGCTAACCTTGTTGAGTAAATGAGTTTTTTGTTAGACTCTGTATAACGGCAATCGACAGACTTGCCATTTAGATTGATAAGTACATCAGAGCCTTCAAATAATTCTGCCCAAGTACCAAGCGTCTTACCATCCCACTGAACGTATTGCACATTTTCATTATTGCGAGGTTCACCTCGAGTAAGTACAATAATTTGGGCATTGCTTTTAAAATGATTAATGATGCATTTTCCAAGAAAACCGCTCCCTCCTGCCAGTATTACTTTTTTCATAGGTATCAATTAAGCTTCAAATTCTTTAGTTTTCTTTCTCAGCTTGAAAAAGACAAATAGATTAAAGAAATGCATACCGCCTAAGATGAGAATTATTGAGCCGATTTTTAAACTAAGTTTCTCGATTACAACCTGTACAGAGGTGATCTCGCCAAATATTTGAAGCGTATAAACTGCGTAACCAATATTGATGAGATAAAACCCAACCACTAATAGCTTGTTTACACTATCAGCCATGAGCTCGTTGCGGTCAAAAATGTCCACTAGAAAAACTCGTCCATTTGTAAAGAGTGTCTTTGCTACCCATACGGTTAGTACAATTGTTAGCGGTAGGTAAATGGCGTAGGTTAAGATGATGTAGTTCATATTATTTTTAATTTATGTTTAGTCAAAAATTTCGGAAATCATCAATCAGGATATTTCTAAGGCGGATGCCAATTGTAATAAGGTTTCATAACTTTCAGAATTATTTGAAACTTTGTGATAAAAAATATATCAGAACTTCATGAGCAGTTTGTAAAACCAAGTTTGATCTGACTTAGTGAACTTGTCTATCATACCATCAACTTTAACAGAGAAATCAAATAGTTCGCCTGTTACCTTCTTAAATTCAGCCACCTCCTTTTTGTTATCTCCAGATACCTTTTGAACCTCTTCCAACACATTAAGAATAGGTTCGATCTCCCTCCTTCTACGTTCTTTTGAAACTTGCTTTGCCAAATCCCAAACATCCTTACCAGTAGTAAAAAACTCTTTCCTCTCCCCTACTTTATGCTCTTTCCGAACAATACCCCAGTCCATAAGTGCCCTCAAGTTCATATTAACGTTACCCCTAGACATCTGTAGCTCTTCCATGATTTCCTCAGCGGATAAGGGTTCTGTAGCCAATAGCAAAAGCGCATGAATCTGGGCCATAGCCTTGTTTATGCCCCAGTTCGAACCCAATGTGCCCCACGCTTGGATAAACTTCTGCTTTGCTTCGCTGTATTCCATACCTCAAACGTACTCTAAATTTCTGTACTTTCAAATATTTCTGAAAGTTTATTGTCAATCAACTTAGGGATTGGTACACCATCAAGAGCTAAATATGCGTAGCTGCCGAAGTAGCAGCGCAGGCAGGCTTCCACGCACACGCCACCGCGAAGTAACCTCACTCTAAGGAGGCCATTAGATCATGGTCTGAGAGATAGTTCTTGCCAAGTCTATTTATCGCACGGATAATGCTCTCGTCAGTAACCTTCTTCTGATCATCAAATAGCTGCTCATCTGAGATTAACGTGTTAGTCTCCCTAAGCTCGACCTGAATGTCAAAGCTTCCTAAAGCTGCAAGGGTTTGCTGAGTTTATCCCGCTTTTGCAGCGGGGCCTGCTCGTAAAAAAAGCTCCACCCCTGCCTGCCGAAGCAGCTCGCGTAGGTATGGCTCCCCTCCTGCCAACACACATTCCTCTGGTAATATTTTTTTACGGCAGCACTTGCACCTTTCTATCCGGTCCCGTGTGGGTGCGCTATGTTTAAGTATATCATAAAAGTCAATGTCGGTGGCTGGTGGCTATCGGTTGGCGTTCGCACAGGAGTTAAGCCTTTTCTGGTTAGTTGGTTGGTTTCCCTCTGGTATCAAAGAGGTTTTCCTCAGGTTCTTGTGGCTTAAGTGTTCCATTTCAGAGCTCCCTTTTTAGCGGGCTCTTTTTATGACTCAGACAAAAGAATGAAACAATGATTGATGATCCTGAATCTATTTGCGCTCTGGATTCAGCTTGTTTGCTTTTAACTCTAACTTAGTCAGTCGTATAAGCAATTTATTCAACTTGGATGCCTGTTGAAAATGTTGATTGGCCCAAACTACTTCTTCTCTCTGATGATCGTTTCCCTTTATATCTTTTGTAATAGTATCAATTGTTCTTTTACTCCATCCATTCTTTTTAGTAAGCAACGAATTGTAGAGATCATTATCATATCCACTAATGAAGATCATGGATTTGGTTTTCAAAGCTGTTTCGAGAAGCCTAATGTGGAACTCTTCATCATATGCATCAATTGCATAGCCCTTTGTACGATTTGCAAAGTATGGTGGGTCCAAATAAATTAATGTTGCTGGCCGCTTTAAAAACATTTTTATTAATTCAATGGCATCCCGATTTTCTATTCTTACGTCTCTTAATCTTTCCACGGCTTCAACAAGTCTTTCAGGTAAATTATACCATCGATTAACTCTTGCATCCCTTCCATTTCTTGAATATGATTGAGAGTAAGAGAAGCCTCCCCTTTCCTTACCAAAAATACCATTGACAGCCATCATCGCTTGAATCAAGAATTTTCGAGCTCTCTCAATTTCACTGTCATTTATTTCTTTCAATCTTGAATTTTCGAGCTCGTCTTTGGCATAAGGTGTAAGTGCAATAACCCTACACAATTCTTCCGAGTTATTACGAAGCTGATTGAATACATTAATTATCTCGCCATCAATATCATTTACCACCTCAATAGGGGATTTTCTTTTAGCAAGGGTTAAGGCTGCTGACCCACAGAAAGCCTCTACCCAGCAAGTATGTGGAGGTAATTGACTGCAAAGCTGTAATGCTATTTTATTTTTGGAACCAAAATAACCAAAAGGTGTATTTACCTTTTCTATATTTTTTAAGGCATGATGAATTTCAGCTTCCTTAATAGCATGGTCTGTTGCTGTTGAATAATCAATTGTTGGC
>Ga0163151_10006702_pt1 | contig 13874 bp, 30 predicted proteins | sample OliLakLV19MP5IB2_FD_145596 | JGI IMG/M metagenome (GOLD analysis project Ga0163151, IMG submission 145596) | Freshwater microbial mat bacterial communities from Lake Vanda, McMurdo Dry Valleys, Antarctica - Oligotrophic Lake LV.19.MP5.IB-2 | ecosystem: Environmental > Aquatic > Freshwater >...
ACCTGGACCCCTTCATTATATTTGAGGGAAACAGAATCATAGCGACAACGCTTTCACTACTTCGTCAAAAAACTGAGTAGAGGTGAGCGAGATGGAGCCCCAACGCGGTGCAGACGCAGACCACGACCGCGCCAGCGACCCCGACCACGACCGCGACCACGACCGCGACCACACCCGCGACCGCGACAACACCCGCGACTGCGATCCCGCCATTGCATGAAAGTCCAACCGAATCACAGCGACAACGCTTTCGCTACTTTGTCGAAATACTGAGCACAGGTGCGCGAGACGGAGCACGACAGCGACCCCGGCACCGACCGCGCCCACGACCACGACCGCGACCGCACCCACGACGCAGACCGCCACCGCAACAGCGACCCCGACCACGACCACGACTGCGACTGCGACCCCGACAGCGACCACGACCGCGACCGCGACCCCCATCTCTCCATTCTAGCCAAGTCCCACAGAATCATAGCGACAACGCTTTCGCTACTTCGTCGAAAAATTGAGTAGAGGTGCGCGAGATGGAGCGCGCCTGCGACCGCGACCGCAACCCCGACCACGACCCCGACAGCCACCGCGACCACGACCCAGACCACGACCACGACCCCGCCAGCGACCGCGACCCCGCCCGCGACCACGACCACGACCGCGACAGAGACCACGACAGCGACCGCGACGCCGACCGCGACAGAGACCGCGACAGCGATCCCGCCATTCGATCAAAGTCCAACAGAATCATAGCGACAACGCTTTCGCTACTTCGTCAAAAAACTGAGTAGAGGTATGGGAGGTGGACCGAGACCACGCCGCCCCTGACCACGACCCCGACCACGACCGTGAATGCGCCAGCGACCCCGACCGCCACCGAGACCACGCCGCCCCTGACCAAGACCACGACCACGCCGCCGTCCCCGACAGCGACTCAGACCACGACCACGACCACGACCGCGACCCCGATTTCTCCATGGTATCCAGGTCCAACAGAATCATAGCGACAACGCTTTCGTCACTGCATTGAAAAATTGAGTAGAGGTGAGCGAGATGGACCACCAACGCGAATCTGACTGTGACCGCCACCGCGAATGCCACCGCGACAGCGACCACGACCACGACAGCGACCATGACCGCGACCACGACCGCGACCGCGACCACGAATGCGTCCCCATCCCCGCCTGCGACCACGACCGCCAACCAGACCCCGACCACGACGCAGACCGCGACAGCGACATAGACCACGACCACGACCGTGACCCCGATTTCTCCATTATTTCAAGGTCAAACAGAATCATCCCGTCAACGCTCTCGCTACATCGTCAAAAAATTGCGCAAAGGTGCGGGAGGTGGACATAGACCGCGACCGCGCCTTCACCAGCAACCACGACCCCGACCGCGACCACGACCGAGACTGCGCCAGCGGCCCCGGCGGCATCTGCCACCGCGACAGCAACATCGACCGCGACTGCGACCACGACCGCGACCACGACCGCGAATGCGCCAGCGATCCTGACCGCGACTGCGACCCCCACCCATCCACTACCGCCAAGTGAAACCGAATCATAGCGACAACGCTTTCGCTACTTCGTCAAAAAACTGCGCAGATGTGCGCGAGATGGACCCCCTACGCGACTCAGACCACGACGACGACCACGACCACGACAGCGACCACGACCCCGACCCCGACCGCCACCGCGACCACGAGGCGAACCCCGCCTGCGACCACGACCACGACGACGCCTCCGACGCTGACGCCGACTCTGCCTGCGACTTAGACCACGACAGCGAATGAGACAGTGACTCAGACCGCGACTCCGACCACCACGACCGCGACTCCTGCATTACCTCCAAGGGAAACCTAATCATAGCGACAACGCTTTCGATACTTCGTCACAAAACTGAGCAGATGTGCGCGAGACGGACCACCAACGCGACCACGACCACGACCGCGACAGCGACTCTGCCCACGACCACGACTGCGACTGAGACCCCGACCGCGACCACGACCACGACCGCGATCCCGACCACCACCACGACCGCGACCGCGACCGCGATCCCTCCATTGTGTCAAGGTCCAGCAGAATCATAGCGACAACGCTTTCGCTACTTCGTCAAAAAACTGCGTAGATGTGCGCGAGATGGAGCACCCACGGGACCACCACGACCACGCCCGCCACCTAGCCAGCGACCGCCACAGCGCCCGCGACCTAGACCTAGACCACGACCGCGACCGCGATCCCTTCATTGTGTCAAGGTCCAACAGAATCACAGCGACAACGCTTTCGCTACTTCGTCAAAAAACTGAGCAGATGTGCGCGAGACGGACCACCAACGCGGCGACCACGACCACGACAGCGACCCCGACCACGACCCCGACCGCGACCGCGACAGCGACCACAACCCCGCCCGCGACCGCGATCCCTCCATTGTGTCAAGGTCCAACAGAATCATAGCGACAACGCTTTCGCTACTGCATTGAAAAACTGTGCAGATGTGCGCGAGATGGAGCACGCCTGAGACTTAGACCGCGACCTCGACCTCGCCTCTGCCCACGACCGCGTTCTTGACCACGAATGCGTCCCCGCCCGCGACCACGAATGCGTCCCCGCCCGCGACCGCCACCAAGACTCAGCCCGCGATGTAGACCCTTCCCGCAACCTCCCCATTATTTCAAGGTCCAACAGAATCACAGCGACAACGCTTTCGTCACTGCATTGAAAAACTGCGCAGATGTGCGGGAGACGGACCGCAACCGCAACTGCAACCGCGACCGCGACCTCGACCTCGACCACGACCACGCCAGCGACAACGACAGAGACTCAGACCGCGACCACCACGACCACGCCCGCGACCGCCACCAAGACGCAGCCCGCGATGTAGACCCTGCCCGCAACCTCCCCATTATTTCAAGGTCCAACAGAATCATAGCGACAACGCTTTCGTCACTACATTGAAAAACTGCGCAGATGTGCGGGAGACGGACCGCAACCGCGATGAATCAGACCCCGATCGCCACCGCTGCCACCGCGCCCCCGACCGCGACCACGACCGCGACTCTGCCCATGACCGCGACCACGCCCGCGACCGCGACAGCGACCACGAATGCGATCCCCCCATTGTTTCAAGGTCCAACCGAATCACAGCGACAACGCTTTCGATACTTCGTCGAAAAATTGAGCAAAGGTGCGCGAGATGGAGCACGCCTGCAACCGCGACTGCGACCGCGACTTTGACCACGCCAGCGACAACGACAGAGACTCAGACCGCGACAACCACGACCACGACAGCGACATCGACCGAGACATCGACCGCCACCAAGACATAGACCGCGACGCAGCCCCCTTACGCAAACCCCCCATTGTTTCAAGGTCCAGCAGAATCATAGCGACAACGCTTTCGCTACTGCATTGAAAAACTGCGCAGAGGTGTGCGAGGTGGAGCCCGCCTGCCACAGCGACATCGACCCCGACTTTGACCACCACCGCGACTGCGACAGCGACCCAGACCACAACCCCGCCCGCGACCACGACCACGCCCGCCCCCGCGATAGCGACAGCGACAGCGACTTCGACCGCCACAGCGACGCAGACCCAGACCGCGCCCGAGACAACCACAGCGCCAGCGATCCGGACCGCGACCGCGACCCCGACCCTTTCATTACATCTGAGGGAAACCGAATCACAGCGACAACGCTTTCGCCACCGCATTGAAAAACTGCGCAGATGTGCGCGAGGTGGAGCACGCCTGCCACAGCGACATCGACTTCGACTTGGACCGACACAGCGACTCAGACAGCGACCCCGACCACGACCGCGACCGCGATCCCTTCATTGTGTCAAAGTCCAACCGAATCACAGCGACAACGCTTTCGCTACTTTGTCAAAAAATGGAGTAGAGGTATGGGAGGTGGACCGAGACCACGCCGCCCCTGACCACGACCCCGACCACGACCGCGCCAGCGACGCCGACCGCGACCACGACTGCGCCCGCGACCACGACTGCGCCCACGACCACGACTGCGCCCGCGCCCACGCCCCCGCCTGCGACCACGACTGAGACAGAGGTCGCGACTTTGCCCACGCCCGCAACCGCAACCGCGTTTTACACCAGGACACAGACCGCGATGCAGACAGCGACAGCGACCCAGACAGCGACAGCGACCCCTCCTTTACATTCAGGGAAAACAGGATCATGGCATCACCTTCCCCAACGTGTCCTCAAACCGCTTGTGCTGAGCCCCTATCGTCTGCACGTTCGTATCCACTCTCCCCCTGTGTACGGCCAGCCTCAAGCCGAGGTTGTTCCCGGGGCCTAGTTGATGCGCCAGCCACCCCACACAGGGCAGCTCCTTGCCTTCTGGCGTTTCGTGGCAGGCCATCAGGCGCAGACTGCTCTTGTGGAGTACACCATCCGATGCAATCGTGCATTTGAGCGCGGCGTGTTTCTCAGGGCTGTACCCTCCCGGAATGTCGTGCGGGTTCGCGTCTACGCGCCACGGACATTTTTTGCATTGCTTGCGTGGCTTGATCATGGCTTCACCCCTCCAGTATTCCGGCCACCTTGCATGCAATCATCGCTATATCCAGATCGGCTCATTGCTTCATCTTCAGGGATGCCGGGGTTTTTTCGAGTACGAAGCGCAGCACGGACTTGGGCAGCCAGATTAGCGAACCCGAGTAACTCAAATAGATGCCGGTGTCGTCGCCTTCTTTGTCCGGGCTCAGTTCACAAGGGCTCGCGCCGTGCCATCGCGCGGTACGTTTGCCGTCGTTACTGTCGCGACATTGCCACCCCTCTATGATCTCTTCGTGCTCAGGCGCAGCCACGAGCCACGCCATAACCGCAGGGGGTGGAGGGGCGCCGGGGGGTAGGTGCAGTACCCGACCCCCATCTGCGTCGTCACTTATTATCGCGAAGGCACGGCCTTTCTGCGCAACCTTGGGACCGTCGTCCCGAACTAAGCAGCTCCAGCCTTCAATGATCATGTTGTTCTTCTTGATTCAGGACAGAAAGATCGCAAGTCCGGCCCTGCGCAGGACTTGCGATATGGTTACTTGGATGGCACGACTTTGCGGATGAGCTTGTGCAGCCATGTGGACGCGTCTATCAGGCTGCTGCGCCCGATGATCACGTTTTTGCCATCAGGATAGGGCTCTGCCTCTTGGACTTCCCCTTTGTCCAAGGCGACGCTAAACCTACCGTCGTCCGCCACCCATGCGACATCCGTCAATACGATTTCAGCGCGTGTGACCTTTACCAGACGCCCGGTAAAGTGGTGCGTTACAGTCCGCACAAAGTAGGGCTGGCCTAGCTCCCAGTGATCATCTTCAGGACCGAGGTCGCTTTGTACCTGGGCCTTGCTCGTGCTCGTGCTCGATTTCGTTGTCGTTGTCATTCTCGTTTTCCTTTTCCTTTTTGTGTGTGTTTCAATTGCCAGTGCTAAAAATCATGTGTACAGCATCGCGATGATGCCCGTACACGCCAGGACTACGGCCACCGCAACGTAAAAGAAGATCGTGTCTTTCTGCACTTGTACGTGGATCCGATGATCCGTATCTCCATCGCGGTCACAACGGCCGCAAACAATGACGGCGTTGCCCGTCCCTTTGCATATGTAGAGCGACAGAGGCTCGTCTGCCTCCTTGAGACAGGTCGCACAGAAAAAGCAGCGTGATGCCATCCAAAATCCCCTTGTTTTTGACCCCTGAATTTACCCAGGGTGGACACCACTCTAGCGCAATATATTCATATTGCGCAAGAATAATGTTACGTAGCGTAACATTATCTAAAACCATCGTTTCTAGGGCAAACCCTAAACCCGCGAAAACACGGGGGAAAATCAAAGCCTTAAAAAAACCCTTCAAAATCGCTTTCCTTCAGTGTAACACTTGTCCCTAGCAAAAATGGACAGAAAATCAAAAGCGGGGGAGAAGGGGCGGCGAAAGCTATGATTCCGCTGCACCTGGATACAATGGAGGGGTCGCGGTCGCGGTCGCAGGCGTGGTCGTGGTCGCGGGCGTGGTCGCTGTCCAGGCGGCGGGCGCTGTCTGGGTCGTGGTCTGGGTCGCTGTCGCGGTGGCGGTGGCGAAGGTGGTCGTGGTCGTGGTCTCGGTCGCGGGGGCAGTCGCTGAGGCGGTCGGAGTCTGCGTCGCGTTGGTGCTCCCTCTCGCATACCTCTGCGCAGTTTTTTGACGAAACAGCGAAAACGTTGTCCCGATGATTCGGTTGGACCTTGAAATAATGGATGGATCGCTGTCTCGGTCATGGTCAGAGGCGCGGGCAGAGTCGCGGTCGCGGTCTCAGTCGGGGTTGCTGGCGCGGGCGGGGGCGTGGTCGCTGTCGCTGTTGCAGTGGCGGTCGCGGTGGTGGTGGTGGCGGCGGTCGCGGTCGCGGGCGCGGGCGCTGTCGTGGTCGCAGTCGCGGTCAGAGTCGGAGTCGCGTAGGTGCTCCACCGCTTGCACTTGTGCTCAGTATTTCGACGAAGTAGTGAAAGCGTTGTCGCTGTGATTCGGTTGGACATTGATACCATGGAGGGATCGCGGTCGTGGTCGCGGTCGCGGTCGCGGTTGTGGTCGGCGTCGGGGGCGCTGTCGTGGTCGCTGTCGCTGTCGTGGTCGCTGTCGTGGTCGGGGTCGCGGTCGCGGTCGCGGTCGCGGTCGTGGTCGCTGTCGCTGTCGCGGTCGCGGTCGGGGTCTGAGTCTGCGCCGCGTTTGTGCTCCATCTCTCGCACCTTTGCTCAGTTTTTCAATGCAGTGACGAAAGCGTTGTCTCTATGATTCGGTTGGACATTGATACAATAGAGGGATCGCGGTCTCAGTCATGGGCAGAGTCCCGGTCGTGGTCGTGGTCGGGGTCGATGTCGCTGTCGCGGTCGCGGTCGTGGTCGCGGTCGCGGTCGTGGTCGCTGTCGCTGTCGTGGTCGTGGGCAAGGTCGCGGTGGCGGTCGCGGTGGCGGTCAGAGTCTGCGCCGCGTTTGTGCTCCCTCTCGCACACCTCTGCGCAGTTTTTCAATGCGGTGACGAAAGCGTTGTCGCTGTGATTCGGTTGGACATTGATACCATGGAGGGATCGCTGTCTCGGTCATGGTCAGAGGCGCGGTCGTGGTCGCGGTCGTGGTCGCTGTCGCTGTCGTGGTCGATGTCGCTGTCGCGGTGGCGGTCGCGGGGGCGGTCGGGGTCTGAATCGCGTTGGTGCTCCACATCGCGCACATCTGCGCAGTTTTTCAATGCGGTGACGAAAGCGTTGTCGCTGTGATTCTGTTGAACCTTGAAATAATGGGGAGGTCATGGTCGCGGTGGCGGTCGCTGTCGCGGTCGCGGTCTCGGTCTCGGTCTCGGTCTATGTCGTGGTCGCGGTCGCGGTCGCGGTCGGTGCCGTGGTCGTGGTCGTGGTCGCAGTCGCGGTGGCAGTCGTGGTGGCGGTCGGAGTCGGAGTCTGAGTCGCGTTGGTGCTCCATCTCTCGCACATCTGCGCAGTTTTTCAATGCAGTGGCGAAAGCGTTGTCGCTGTGATTCTGTTGGACTTTAGTACAATGGGGGGATCGCTGGCGCGGTCGTGGTCGGGGTCTGGGTGGCGGTCTCGGTCGCTGTCGTGGTCTCTGTCGTGGTCGCTGTCGCGGTCGTGGTCGTGGTCGCGTTGGTGGTCCATCTCGCGCACATCTGCGCAGTTTTTCAATGCTGTGACGAAAGCGTTGTCGCTATGATTCGGTTGGACCTTGAAACAATGGGGGGATCGCAGTCGCGGTCATGGGCAGAGTCGCGGTCGTGGTCGCGGTCGCGGTCGTGGTCGGGGTCGGGGTCGTGGTCGCTGTCGTGGTCGTGGTCGCTGTCGCAGTCGCGGCGGCAGTCGCTGTGGCGATCAGCGGCAGATCCGCGTTGGTGGTCCATCTCGCGCACATCTGCACAGTTTTTCAATGCAGTAGCGAAAGCGTTGTCGCTGTGATTCGGTTGGACCTTGTTACAATGAAGGGATCGCTGTCAAGGTCATCCGTAGAGTCGCGGACGGGAGCGTGGTCTCGGTCGTGGTCTCGGTCGCGGTCGCGTCGGTGGTCTATGTCGCGGTCGCGGTCGCGGGCGTGGTCGCGGTCGGAGTCTGAGTCGCGTAGGTGGTCCATCTCGCGCACATCTGCGCAGTTTTTTGACGAAGTATCGAAAGCGTTGTCGCTATGATTCTGTTGGACTTTGATCAAATGGAGGGATCGCGGTCGCTGTCGCGGTCGCGGGCGTGGTCGCGGTCGCTGTCGCGGTCGCTGTCATGGGCAGAGTCGCGGTCGCTGTCGCGGTCGCTGTCGAGGTCGCGGGCGGGGGCGTGGTCGCGGTCGCGGTCGTGGTCGCGGTCGGGGTCGCTGGCGCGGTCCATCTCGCGCACCTCTGCTCAGTTTTTCAATGCAGTGGCGAAAGCGTTGTCGCTGTGATTCTGTTGGACCTTGAAATAATGGGGAGGTCATGGGCGCGGTGGCGGTCGCTGTCGCGGTCGCGGTCATGGGCAGAGTGGCGGTCGTGGTCGCGGTCGTGGTCGCGGTCGGTGCCGTGGTCGTGGTCGTGGTCGCAGTCGCGGTTGCGGTTGCGGTCTCGGTCCATCTCCAGCACCTCTGCTCAGTTTTTCAATGCAGTGGCGAAAGCGTTGGCGCTATGATTAGGTTTCGCTCGGAGGTAATGGCAAGGTCGTGGTCGTGGTCGTGGTCGGGGTCGTGGTCGTGGTCTAGGTCTAGGGCTAGGGCGAGGGAGAGGTCGCGGTCGTGGTCGCGGTCGCAGGCGGCTGCGCAGTCGCAGTCGCGGTCGAAGTCGATGTCGCGGGCGTGGTCTGAGTCTGAGTCTGCGTCGCGTTGGTGGTCCGTCTCCCGCACATCTACGCAGTTTTTTGACGAAGTAGCGAAAGCGTTGTCGCTGTGATTCGGTTCCGCTTGGAAGTAATGGCAAAGTCGTGGTCGCTGTCGCGGGCGGGGGCTTGGTCTCGGGCGGGGTCGCGGTCGGGGTCGCAGTGGCGGTCGTGGTCTGAGTCTGCGTCTGCGTCGCGTAGGGGGTCCATCTCGCGCACATCTACGCAGTTTTTCGACAAAGTAGCGAAAGCGTTGTCTCTATGATTAGGTTGGACCCGGATACACTGGTACCGTCGCCGGTGCGGTCGCTAACGCGGTCGCGGTCGCGGTCGTGGTCGTGGTCGTTGTGGCGGTCGGGGTCGGGGTCGCGGTCGTGGTCACGGACAGGTCGGGGTCTGGGTAGACCGTGGGCGCGGTCTTGGTCGGGGGCACGGCCCCTCTCTACATCACACACATCAGCCCAGTTTTTCAATGCAGTAGTGAGGGCGTTATCGCTATGATGCGAGCGCCCCGCCCCCCAAAAAGAAAGCAAGGAACGTATGAGTAAACCAAGAGGCCCTCACGGCAGCAGTAACAGCCAAGTGGTGTGTGTGCGAATGCCAAGGATGCTCGCAGAGCAGGTTTTTCAGAGCGCGGGCGCAGACCGAGGCTCAGAGTTGGCAGAATTTCTGCGCAACTTGTTACGCCGAAGCGTGGGCGTACCCCTCGACTTCGAGGCGGGGTATTCCGAGGGCAAGGCGCAGGGGTGGCACGAGGCTCAAGAGTCGTTCAAAGATGCGATGCGGGGAGTAAAAGCATGACAATCTCGGCGAAAATTCTTGCAGATTCGATTGCGCCTTGTGGGGCACGTTTAACTACGTTTGAATTGACGTACCCGCTCGTGATTCATGCTGAATTAATGACCCATCGATTGTGTTCAAGGAACACAGCTTCGAGCCGTGCGATTCCGACTGCGAAGTTGATCCAACGAGTACAAGACAATCCGTTTGTTCCGCAACACATCGGGGCCAATCAAAAAGGCATGCAGGCAGGAGAATCCCTGGATGCGGACGCCATCCGCGCGGCACGCACCCTTTGGGATAATGCGCGACGCCAGGCGATCTTCGCGGCGCTAGAGCTGCACGCCCTCAACGCACATAAACAGATCGTGAATCGTTTGCTGAATCCTTTCATGTACACGACCGCCATTTTTTCAGCAACGACTTGGACAAACTGGTTCGCGCTGCGTAACCACGCCGCAGCCGAGCCCCACTTTAGACAACTGGCTCAACTCATGCAGGCCGTGATGGATGCGAACAAACCCGACCGCTTGAGCGCGGGGCAGTGGCATTTGCCCCTGGTGTCTGATGAAGACAGGATCCAAGTCGAGCACATGCACCCCGAGGACACTGGAACCGCTGCGCTCGTGCTCGCTGCGTTGAGCGTAGGCCGTTGCGCTCGTGTGTCGTATCTGACCCATGACGGGCGCAGAGACATCGCAGAAGACGTGAGGTTGCACGACACATTGATGACAGGCAACCCTTTGCACGCGTCTCCCGCTGAACACGTCGCTCAAGCGCTGGATTGGCCGTACTGGTACATCAATCGGCACTGGGAAATGCAGTACCCAGACCCGTACGCTCTTGAAGATCAAGTCACCTGCATGAAACGCATCACGAGTGGCTCAGTAAACCCGCCTACCCAGGGGCACTTGCATGATTGTGCGGCTTTAGCTGCGCTCTCTTCCGGCAACTTCTTAGGATGGACTCAATACAGGAAACGGTTCGTCAACGAGCACTCGGGCGGTGCTCGGTTGTGATAACGTTTATGCCGTGGAAAATCCGTTTGAAATTCTCGTGTGGAGCGTAGGGATCTCCTCCGTGTACATCGTGTTCACCCACGTCATGATCCCCGCTGCCATCTCTTGGCTGCGGAAACGTTGACCCGCTTCGGTGACACTGGCATACCCAGTTTGCTGCGTGTGGCGTGAGCGCCTTCGAGTCTCATGGGGGATTTGTACACGTCGTCAACTCCTGCGGACATGCCCAAGTCTAAAATTTTCCAAGTGCCGTCGTCTGCAACGCCGACGTTCTTGATATGCAAATCGTTCGTGGGCACAAGGTCCGTGTCGGATTGTACCTTTTCAATGTTGTCACGAAACGTTTCAAGCGCTTCGCGACAAGCGTTATCTCCAACGCCTTTCTTATTCGTACAGCATGTTTCAGGTGCTGCGCGGTTATCGCGTTGCCAACGCCCCCGTACTTTCTTGTCTAAACCGGTATTGACCAAACAAGCTAAGGGTTTTTTCCAACGTGCGTCCAATGGTGCAAGGCGTTCAACTTCAACAGCGTACACAATAGGAGGTATACGCCCTGCTATGCCTTTCGGACGCCCTAACCAGCGCGTTCGCGCAGGTTGCAATTCGTAAACGTCAATCATCTCGGGGATCACGTCATAGCTTTGACCCTGTTGCAAACTGGCAATGTCAGACAGATCGGTTGTCAGCTTGACGACGGTCTTGGCCGTGGGCCCATCGTAAGCGCAGGCAAACACACCACAACCGACAACCACAGGGGGCCCTGCGGGAAATAAGCGCGCTTGCTGGGTCGGTGAGAGGCATACAGAGTACTTGCCGCTATAGCGCAACCCTGCTCGTGATACGCCTTGCCGTAAGCACACTTCAGTGCCGGGGGGCGCTGCAGGACCGCTGCCAAGGGTTTTTACACGCTTTAGTTTTGGGTAGGCCACATCCCGAGGGTACACCCCCCGGCGCAGAGACTCAATTTACAGCTAGGCGCGCTTGCTGCCACCGTTCCGCGCGGGCTGCTTACGCCTTACAGATGCGTGCGCGATGCTTGCGTAGCCAACGAAGCTGATGCGCTGCAGAGTTTCGCGCGTCTTGCTTGCTTTCGGTGAAGTCGCCGCCTCCGCTTTTGCCACCAACCACTTTGCCTTTGACTGTGGTTGTAACCACAAACTCACCTGCGTAGCTGTCCTTGTAAATTTGGACTTTGCAAGTGCCGTACTGAGTTGTGTGCAAAAGCTTTCGAGCCATAGGCTTACTTTCACACAAATAGTCTAAAACGGCAAATTGGCGCTCAACTTACTCGAAGTACCCAGACACAACGCACGTCCCTCGAATGATTTGCGAAGCGGTGTTCGTGCCCACGGGCATCTTAAGAATGATATGCAAGAACCGTCCAGGGTACACAGTGTAAGGCACAGGCGGGTTCCACTGCAGCCTTGACTCGAAACGAGCCCCTATCGCCGCTGCAACCGCAATGCTCTGTGCCCCTATCACAACGCGTTGCGTGCCGGAAGCGAGTGTCACCGCAGGCGCGTTGAAATCCCTGATTACCCTGAAAGCCCTGCGCACCGCCCCCACCGCCGCTCTGGATCGGACCTAGATATGCGGGTGCCCAAGGATACATAGCCGTCGTGGGACAATGGCAGAATCACACGCGAAATTCAAATAAGGGGGCGCGCTGCTCTCAGACCGAAACGACACGCCTAGCGGTGACTTTGCAACGGGCGATCTTCTGTGTCGCTTTGACGATGGCCTTGGCCGCAGATGGCCCGGGATACTTGAAAGTCTTTGAGCCTTCAGGACAGATCGCGTCGATCTCCGCATGCCAAAATTTAGGAGGCGAAGCACCCAGGTTCAAAGACCGCTTACGTTTTCGTTTTGCCATTTCTGCCCACTTTCAAATCGAACAGTTTCCGGGCATAAGCGCACTTTTTAACACTCAGCACGTCCCCAGTCCAAAAACCCTAGATTGATCTCCTGCAAACGCCGCGTCCTCAAGTAACCCCCGTCACCTTCCCGCGATCCTCTCACGTTCGTATTCCCCTCGAAAGTGCGCAATCCTAACGAATTTACGCTCAGCACCATCCCCATGTGCCCCGAATCCTCGTCATGCTGAATGCAAAACAAACTCCCCGGGGCCAAGTTTCGCAAATCGTCTACCAAAGCCTCTGGCCTGATTTTCACACGCTCTGGGGCCTTGCGCCAGTGGTCTATCACCCCTGCGGTTTTCGGTAGAGGATTCCGAAGCTGCGTGGCTTTAGCAGCCTCTTCAAAAGCCCAGTACTGAATCGCCACACACCAGGGCTGCCCCGCTGCTCTCCCCACGCTCTCCAAGTACTTCTCTACCTCAGGCCCTCGATTCGGCCCTCCCCTCTCCCTCACACCCTCTTGCGTGAGTAGTATCCTCATGGCTGCGCCAGTCAACGCGGACGAAGGCGCGAGAATTGTAGCGGGCGAAACCCCAAACAAAATCCCCCACGTCGCAGGCCCTACAATACCGTCCGCAGTAAACCCGTAGCGTGTCTGCAGCAACTTCACAGCCGCTTCTGTCTTGGGCCCGAAATCCCCGTCCACGGATACATTGCTCCCCTGCTCGCGAAGACGGTCCTGAACCATTTTTACAAGGCCCTCGCGTCCGTCCCCCCTTCGTATTGCGGTTCCCGGGTACATGTTATCGCTTGCGCGGCTAGGTCCGTTTCCGGTTTGGAAACGCCCTGTTGCCGGTCCAGCAAGCTTGCGCACTGACCATCAATGGCGTGCCTGGCGCATCGCCCCGCTTTGAATAACCACGTCGTGCCGTAGCGTGTTTTGCGTGCCACCGCAAAGCTGCCGCTTGCGCATTACAAGGCGCATCGCAAATCACTGTGTTCGTGTTTTCAGTCGTAGAGCAACGCACGGGCACATTGTTACGCGCCGCTGCGCGCTTTGCCGATTTAAGGGGTCCCGCAACAAGGATCCGGATCTTGCCCTTCAAAAGGCCTTCTGTTTGCGCGCCTCGCCTACGTTTTGCCATTTGCGTTTTGCCTTATGCTTTCAAAATAGAGTACGCGCCAAAAGCAGCTGCCGCGAGATTCAGGCCAACCAGCGACCAACCGACCTGCGGAGTCAACTCGCCGATTTCGACAGGTGTTGCATCGTTGCTAGGCGGCAAAGGCGTACGCACTACTTTGACAAGCGGTGCAATGTTGCCGCCTCGACGGCCTACCTCAGCGGCAATCAAGCCACCAAGTTGCGTGGCGTTTTGCGCGACTTGCACAAGCATGAGGCTTC
>Ga0163151_10006705_pt1 | contig 13872 bp, 12 predicted proteins | sample OliLakLV19MP5IB2_FD_145596 | JGI IMG/M metagenome (GOLD analysis project Ga0163151, IMG submission 145596) | Freshwater microbial mat bacterial communities from Lake Vanda, McMurdo Dry Valleys, Antarctica - Oligotrophic Lake LV.19.MP5.IB-2 | ecosystem: Environmental > Aquatic > Freshwater >...
GAGATGTCTGGGATCGATCCCGAACACTGTGCGGTTGGAATGATGTTTTTGCCACAGCAAGTGGAGCAGCAAGCTTTATCGCGTCAAGTTGCCGAAAGATGCGCGATCGAAGAAGGGCTAGAAGTAGTTGGTTGGCGCGTTGTCCCTGTAAATTCTGATGTTTTAGGCACTCAAGCCAAAGAAAACCAGCCCCAGATCGAGCAAGTCGTATTTAGTGGCAAAAATCTGGATGAATCCAATCTCGATCGAGCAGTCTACATCACTCGTCGCCGCATTAAGCTCGAAATCAAGCGACTTTATCCCGAATGGCAAACTGATTTTTACATTGCGTCATTGTCTAATCGCACGATTGTCTACAAGGGCATGGTGCGATCGGAGGTTTTAGGCGAGTTCTACTCAGATTTGCGTAATCCCAGCTATATTACGCCGTTTGCGATCTACCATCGTCGATTTAGTACGAATACTCTACCCAAGTGGCCGTTGGCTCAACCCATGCGCTTCTTAGGGCATAACGGTGAAATCAATACGCTGCTGGGCAACATCAACTGGTTTATGGCACGTCAGCAGGATCTGTCTCATGCCAAGTGGGGCGATCGGATCAGAGATGTTACTCCTGTGCTTAAGCCAAATGAAAGTGACTCTGCTACGCTCGATCATGTGTTTGAGTTGCTAGCAGAGACTGGGCATAGTCCCTTGGAAAGCTCAATGGTTCTGGTGCCTGAAGCCTACGCCAACCAGCCCGACTTGAAGGATCATCCTGAAATTACTGACTTCTACGAATATCACAGTGGCTTACAGGAACCTTGGGATGGGCCAGCCCTGCTCGTATTTAGCGATGGTAAGACCGTAGGTGCATCCCTCGATCGGAACGGTTTGCGGCCTGCTCGGTATGTGATTACCAAAAGTGGGTTGGTGATCGTTGGCTCTGAGGCTGGCACTGTCGATATCCCAGAGTCTGACATTATCGAAAAAGGCAGACTCGGCCCAGGGCAAATGCTGGCGGTCGATTTGGATAGCCATGAGATTCTCAAAAACTGGACGATCAAGCAACGGGTAGCGGAGATGCATCCCTATGGCGAGTGGCTGAAGCAGTATCGTCAAACTTTGCAGTCTCAGCCGTTCCTAGAGCAGACAACCCTAGCCGAAAAAGACATCCTTACCTATCAAACTGCATTTGGTTATACGTTTGAGGATGTTGACATGGTGATCGAAGCCATGGCCCAAGATGGCAAAGAGCCGATATTTTGTATGGGTGATGATGCTCCCTTAGCAGTGCTGTCATCCAGACCTCACCTGCTATATGACTACTTTAAACAACGCTTTGCTCAGGTGACTAATCCCCCGATCGATCCTTTGCGTGAAGGCATGGTGATGTCGCTGGCGTTATACCTTGGCGATCGAGGCAATATTCTGGATATCCAACCCGAATACGCGCATCAGATCAAGATTGATAGTCCTGTGCTCAACGAATCTGAATTAGAGCAACTCCAAAAAATGGGATTTGCCACGCAGAAATTGGATATCGTTTTTTCGATCGCGCATGGGTCTGATGGTCTAGCTCAGGCAATTACGCGCCTCTGTGATGCGGCAGTTGAAGCTGTCCGATCTGGGGTGAAAATTCTGATTTTGAGCGATCGCGCCCTCGATGCTGAAAATGCCTATGTGCCTCCCCTGCTAGCGGTTGGGGCGGTGCATCATCGTCTGATTGACGCAGGTTTACGGATGAAAGCTTCGATCGTAGTGGAAACTGCCCAGTGCTGGAGTACACATCATTTTGCTTGCTTGATTGGTTATGGTGCGAGTGCGATTTGTCCTTATCTCGCATTTGAAACGACCAGACAGTGGTGGGGTAAAGCCAAAACCCAGATGCAGATGCAGCAGGGCAAGATTGCGAATTTGACATTAGCTCAAGTCCAGGCGCGTTTTCGCAAAGCGGTCGAAGATGGTCTGTTGAAGATTCTCTCCAAGATGGGAATCTCACTCCTATCTAGCTACAACGGTGGTCAGATTTTTGAAGCGATCGGGATTAGTTCAGAAGTGATTGATACCTGCTTCAAGGGTACGACTTCACGCATCGGTGGGATGCAAATGACTGACCTTGCTTCAGAGGTGATCGGCTTCCACCATAAAGCTTTTCCTGAGATTCAGGGTAAAAAGCTAGAGAACTATGGCTTTGTGCAATATCGCACGGGTGGCGAATACCACATGAACAGCCCTGAGATGGCAAAGGCTCTACATCGAGCCGTGGCAGAATTTAGGAATCAAGAGTCTGGCGTGGGAACTGAAGCTCCTGGCTACAATCATTACGAGGTCTATAAGCAACAATTAGAAAATCGTCCACCTACAGCTCTACGTGATTTATTGGAATTTAAGAGCGATCGAACTTCCATTCCGTTAGACCAAGTTGAGTCAGTGACCGAAATCTTTAAACGCTTTTGTACAGGGGCAATGTCGCTGGGAGCCTTGAGCCAAGAGGCGCATGAGGTATTGGCGATCGCGATGAATCGGATTGGCGGCAAATCCAATTGCGGTGAAGGTGGCGAAGATCCTATACGATATCTCAAGATTGAAGATGTCGATCCTGCGACGGGCTTATCGGCAACATTTCCGCAGCTCAAAGGATTACGGAACGGCGATACGGCGAACTCGGCGATCAAACAGATTGCCTCAGGTCGATTTGGCGTTACACCTGCCTATCTGGTTAGCTCTAATCAATTGGAAATCAAGATCGCGCAAGGGGCGAAACCTGGTGAAGGGGGACAGTTGCCTGGACCCAAGATCAGCTCTTACATTGCGATGTTGCGGAATTCCAAACCAGGTGTATCGCTAATCTCCCCTCCACCTCATCATGATATCTATTCGATCGAAGATTTAGCCCAGTTAATTTTCGATCTACATCAAATCAATCCTGTTGCCAAAGTTTCGGTCAAACTCGTCGCTGAGATTGGCATCGGTACGATCGCCGCAGGAGTTGCCAAAGCTAATGCTGACATCATCCAAATCTCTGGTCACGATGGCGGTACAGGCGCATCACCCCTAAGCTCGATCAAACATGCAGGTTCACCTTGGGAATTGGGCTTAACCGAAGTCCACACGGTGCTGATGGAAAATAACTTGCGCGATCGAGTTCTGTTGCGAGTCGATGGTGGCTTCAAAACTGGTTGGGATGTGATCGTCGCTGCCATGATGGGAGGAGAAGAATATGGCTTTGGTACGGCAGCGATGATTGCCGAGGGTTGCATCATGGCGCGGGTCTGTCATACAAATAAGTGTCCTGTTGGTGTGACCTCTCAATTGGAAAGCCTACGGAAGCGATTCCCTGGCACGCCTGAAAAAGTAGTCAATTTCCTCTATTTTGTGGCTGAAGAAGTTCGATCGATCCTAGCGAAATTGGGATATGCCTCTTTGCTCGACCTGATCGGACGCTCCGATCTATTAGTGCAGCGTTCTGATGTCAAACTGACAAAACTTGCTGCTGTCAACCTCGATTGCCTGACTCAACTGCCTGACACTAGGATCGATCGAACTTGGCTGACTCACTCACCAGAACCCCACAATGATGGCTTTGGATTGGATGACGAGATTTTGGCGGATGTCGAAGTCCAAAAAGCGATCGAGAAGCAAATCGATTTGAGCAAGTCTTACAAGATCGTCAACACCGATCGAACTGTGGGTGGCAGAATTGCGGGTTCGATCGCCAAACAATACGGTAACTCAGGCTTAGCCAGTCAGCTCAAGCTCGAATTTGTCGGCGCGGCGGGGCAGAGCTTTGGGGCATTTAACTTGCCTGGCATGAGTTTGGACTTGATTGGGGAAGCAAATGACTTCGTGGGCAAAGGGATGCGCGGCGGTGAAATTAGCATTCAGCCACCAGCAGATCATCTCTACGATCCTGCGGAAAACGTGATCGTGGGCAACACCTGCTTATATGGCGCGACAGGCGGATTTGTGTTTGTCAATGGTCAGGCAGGGGAACGCTTTGGTGTAAGGAACTCAGGCGCGTTGGCGGTGGTTGAGGGGGCTGGCGATCACTGCTGCGAATACATGACGGGCGGCGTAGTTGTGGTCTTAGGCAAAACTGGTCGCAATGTCGGTGCAGGGATGACAGGCGGGATCGCGTATTTCCTTGACCTCGATGGTGGCTTTACAGAACGACTGAGCCAAGAAGCGCTCAAAGTTCAGCGAGTCAGTTCGATCGCGGGTGAACGCCAACTCAAGGATCTGATCCAGTCAAGTTTCGATCGAACAGGTAGCCCTAAAGCGAAAGCGATTTTGGCGGACTGGTCACATTATCTGCCTCAGTTCTGGCAACTCGTCCCACCTGCTGAAGCAAACAGCCCCGAAGCCACCGATGCAGTTGCCGTCACTGCTCCAGTTTAACTTCAACCTAATTCGATCTGGATCTGCATAACGGCTAGCTTTGAATTCCAACAATTGAATTCCAACAATTAATTGAATGCAGTGATTTGTTAAACCTTATCTACTGTATCAGTTGGTTTCCTACGAATCCGAATTTTTTGCTTGGTCGCGATCACAACTGCTTTTGACTCTAGATCTTGACTGTAGTTTGTCAAAACTTCCTGTAGCAGAGCTTTTCTCTCTATTCGCGGCAGATTTTCTAAACGGAGGACTCCTCGATGAGACCTTGCTTGCAACCAAATCATTTGCTCAAAATCAACATCTGTAGTGATAATGATCCGTTCTTCTCTCACTGCCCAGGCAAGAATATCCTCATCATCCATTTTGGGATTTACGTCACCTACAGAGACAACATTATGACCTGACTCCAAAAGCCAAATTAATAAAGCCCCACTAGCATTGACATCAAGAAGGAAGTTCATCGCTAGGATACAGCCCGTTCAAAAACTTCTTCATTGGCAACAAGGTGATGGGCGTAGAGTAAAGATGCATAAATGTCGGCTATTTCTAGTTCTGGGTAGTCTTCTAAAATCTCTTGGATGTTAGCTCCCTTCGCTAGAAGCTCTAAAATCATTGCCACCGAGATCCTTAAACCTCTAATGATCGGCTTACCACAGAGAACTCCTTGACTGAAAGTAATCCTTGACAGCAGATTTTCCATACTAAATTGTTTCAGCAGTAACAATCTGAAATGTAGCATACATGTTGCGCCGCCTAAGTCCTGAAATTGCCACCTTAGCGAATTTTCCTCTGGGTGAGGTTTATAATCGCTGTCCTGACATCTTTGGCTCGTTTTTGCCCACCACTTCATCGATCGACTTAATCAAGATCGCTTTAGTGAGATTAGTCTGGCTGAGTTTTGCGCCAATCAATTGCGTACCAGTCAGATTTGCCTCACTCAAGTTAGTCCTAAGTAAAAAAGCGTCATTAAGGTTAGCTTCGGTCAAATTGGCTTTACTTAAGTTAGCGCGGTTGAGATTTGCCTGCGTCAGATTTGTGCCAATCATCATCGCCTCACTGAGGCACGCTCCTGTTAAGTCTGCACCTATTAGATCGGCACCAGAAAAATTTGTCCCAATCAAAAATGCTCCTACTAGCTTGGCTCCTCTCAAATTTGCGCCGATCAAACTGGCATGATGCAAATTTACGCTCGACAGATTAACTTGCTCTAAATTTGCCTTATTCAGACTGGCTCTTGCTAAAAATGCACCTGTCAAGTTTGCGCCAATCAACTGAGCTGAACCTAAATAAGCTGCGGTCAAATTGCAATTCACTAAACAAGTATGGCGCAGGTCGGCAAAACCCAACTCAGCGCGACTCAAATCGCAACCAGTAAAATCTGCATGGCTGAGATCTACTGCTCGAAAATTTTCGCCAGACAAAACTAAATCGGTGAAGTTGCGCTCACCTTTGAGATAGCGATTTAACAGATCGACGTTATCCATTCAAACTGTTGACAGCGAATAACCTTATTCTAAGTCGCCCAGATCAAATTGAATGTATGAAATTGAATGCAGATTACCCGAATTGAGATTTACTTGCCGAAGTCAGCCGTCATGCTCACAGACATTTCTAAAGTAGCTCCAGGTTGAATAGTAAGCAAATGCTCGCCAGTATTGAGTGCATTACGCGGCGCAGTCCAGGGTTCGATGCAGTAAAAATCTTTGCCTTTGACTGTCCAAAAGACGACTGTACTATAGCTTGAATCGTAAGTCAGCGTCATTCTGAGTTGTCGATCGAGATCGATCGCAGTCGCAGCAGCACCAGATAATTCTTTAAATCCGATATCAATCTCATCTAGCTCAAAGTCAAAGGAACCGAAGTAGGCTTTATTTACCAGAGCTTTGTGATCCCAGTATTGGGTTGCAGGGATCTCGAACCGTAGTTTACTTTTGTCTTCGATCGAAAAATAAGGATGCAATCCCGACACAAAAGGCATCATCACCGCAGAATGATTTGTGTATTGCTGGCGAATCGTCAGGACATTACCAACCAACTCATAGGTAAAGGCGACTTCAAACTCAAATGGATAACTCTTGAGAGTTTCGGTGCTACTACTAAGCGTGAGCGTAATGCTTGAGTCTGATGCGGCATCTGAAGTGGATGATTCGACTACTTGCCAAGGCAGATCGCGAGCAAAGCCATGTTGCTTCAGCGTATAGGGCTGACCGTTATGCGTATAGGCGTTATCGGGCAAATTGCCACAGATCGGAAACAAAATGGGAATACCACCTCTAACGCTTAACTCTGGATGCGTCAGACGTTCTGCATCTAGATAGAAAATCTCTCGATCATCGACTTTCCAACTTGTGACGATGCCACCTTTTTCTGGCAAGATCTCGATCCGAGATTGATTTGTCGGATCGGTCAGAATATAGGTCTTATACTGTCTTTGCTCGACCTGAAGTGCACACATAGAGATATCTGCTCAAAAATTTAGGATTTAAGATTTAGGATTTAAAAGATCGATCGTTGACCTTCAGGGCTGACCCCAATAATAGTTAACTGGCAGTCTAGAACCTTAAACCCATACTTATCAGCAACTTTTTGGCTGATTGTCAGGATCGGATCGCTTTTGAACTCAATCACGCGATTAGTTTTAACACAGACCAAATGGTGATGATGATGGGGACGAGGCTGATTGATCTCGTAATGTTTGTGATCTTCAGTTAGTTCTAGTTCGCGTAAAATTCCCATCCGCGCCATTAACTTAACCGTGCGATAGATCGTAGAAAGGCTAATATTTTCACCTTGAGTTTGCAACCGATGGTGGAGATCTTCAGCACTAAGATGTTGTCCTTCGGGCAGATTCTGAAATATTGTCAAGATGACTTCTCGTTGTGGAGTCATGCGCCAACCTTTGGCATTCAGTTCTGCTTTTAAAGACTCAGGTGAGTAAGTTGTTTGAGAAGCAGGCATGGCGTTATCAAGAACGACGGTTTATTGAGAATAGCACATTCTCCTAAACAAAAAACCGCCCATTAGAAGCGGTCATATATTCCTTTAGGATTAATAGAACTTAATCAAAACTAGGCATCGTAATAGAGGCTAAATTCATAAGGGTGAGGACGAATGCTTACAGGTAAAACCTCATTCGAGAGCTTGTAAGAAATCCAAGTCTGAATGAAGTCCTTGGTAAAGACATCACCAGTTAGGAGAAATTCGTGATCTTTTTCCAGATTTTCCAGAGCTTCTTTGAGCGAAGCAGGCGTAGAAGGAATCTTGGCTAGTTCATCAGGTGATAACTCATAGATATCGACATCCAGAGGTGAGCCAGGATCGATCTGGTTCTTGATGCCGTCAATCCCTGCCATCAACATCGCAGCAAAAGCCAGATAAGGGTTACAAGTGGCATCGGGGCAACGGAATTCTAACCGCTTGGCTTTGGGATTATTACCCGAAAGTGGAATCCGAATGGAAGCAGAACGATTACCCTGAGAATATGCCAAGTTTACAGGTGCTTCAAATCCAGGCACAAGACGTTTGTAAGAATTGGTGCTGGGGTTGGTCAGAGCCAGCAGAGCGGGAGCGTGTTTGAGTAAACCACCGATGTAGTACAGTGCCATCTTGCTGAGATTTGCATACTCATTTCCTGCAAATAGCGGTTGACCATCTTTCCAGATCGACTGGTGAGTGTGCATACCCGAACCGTTATCGCCAAACAGAGGTTTCGGCATGAAGGTGGCAGTTTTGCCGTAGCGGCGGGCAACATTCTTGACCACGTATTTATATGTCATTAAAAAGTCGGCCGATCGAAGTAAAGTATCAAACTTGATACCCAGTTCAGCTTGTCCGCCTGTAGCGACTTCATGGTGGTGCTTTTCGATCGGCACGCCGCAATCTGCCATTGTCAGCAACATTTCGGTGCGGATGTCTTGAAATGAATCGGTTGGAGCTACAGGGAAATAGCCTTGCTTGCCACGAATCTTGTAGCCAAGATTACCACCTGGCTCAGATCGTCCCGAATTCCAAGAGCCTTCGGATGAGTCAACTTGATAGTAACCAGTGTTGATCGTCTGGTCATATTCCACGCTGTCAAACAGAAAGAATTCAGCTTCTGGCCCAAAGAAGGCTGTATCACCGATGCCAGTGGTATTGAGAAAGTTGAGTGCGTTTTGGGCAATCACACGGGGGCATCGGTTATATGGTTGCCCCGAACGTGGATCTTTGATGCTACAGATCATGCTCAGGGTTGGCTCTTCCATAAAAGGGTCGATCCAGGCGGTGGAGGGGTCAGGTACCATTGCCATATCTGATTCGTTGATTGCCTTCCAACCTCTGATGCTGGAGCCGTCAAAGGGAACGCCTTCGATAAATGAGCTTTCATCGATTTGATCGTAATAAAAGGAGCAATGTTGCCAAATCCCTGGCATATCGATGAATTTCAAATCGATAATCTTAATACCCTGCTCACGAATCATTTGCAGGACTTCTTGTGCCGATTGAGCCATGCTACACCCTTAGTAATTGTTCTACTGTGGCAAGTTTATAGTAATCAGCATAGACACTGTATTTTGTAGCTTGTTATACAGAAACCATGGTGAGGTTTATCTATGGCTTCGATCGAAATTAACTGGAGTGATTAGTTTCTAAAAGCAATCCGACCTTGTTTGGGTAGGCTGACGCAGGTAAAAACTCCGAGGTAAAGGGCATAGACGATCAGAGCAACGATCGCAAAAAAACCGAGTGTGGCTTCTGGCACATTGGCATGAAAAATTGCTTTGTAGGCAGTGGGGATCTCTAATAAAGTGCGGCATCGATCGACCATATTCTCGGACGACATAAACGCGCAGTTTAAAAATAAGGTGCCGAATAAAGTCCCGATCGAGCAGTAAATCGTCATGGCCCATCGCCAAGCAACATAGTAGAACCGCACAGGACTGCGGCTAGTCTCGATATCTTCGTTCAAGTCTTGCCAGTACCACAGGGAGAGCAGAATCAAGATTCTCGCGATCCAGCCTGTGAGAAACCCGATCGGTAAAGTCGCAATCAGTAAGTAGATAGTAATTGCTAACAAGCATGACACCCGCCAGTAGATGGTTAGGGATCGTGTGATTGCCTCAGATTTTTGGACAATTGCTCCTGCCAGTAAGGCCAGTGGGATTAGCATTGTGAGCAAAACGGCGAGACGAAAATCTAACCAAACAAGTGGACGAATTAAGGCTTCCATGAGACAGATCTATGAATAATAGCGATGTTAAAGACTGTATCAGCAATTCATATTTTGCAGGATGAATTCCTCGATCGAACTTTCGCTCTTCACACATTAATATGGCGATCGAAATCTATGTGGGTGGCGGATCGGTAACTTCAACGTTTATGCTGTTAGAGGGAAGTTTTTAGCAGATTCAGCAATCAAGACTTATGTCCTCAACGACAACTGACAAAGAGATCGTCCGCAACTATTTCAACTCCGTTGGCTTCGATCGATGGCGGCGGATTTACGGTGATGGTGAAGTCAACCGTGTCCAAAGAGATATTCGTGACGGACATCAGCAAACGATCGACATGGTGATCGGCTGGCTCAAAACCGATAAGGCCCTAGACCAACTCATGGTATGTGATGCTGGCTGTGGTGTGGGCAGTTTGAGCTTACCACTCGCCGCACTGGGGGCACAGGTGGTTGCTAGTGATATTTCCGATCAGATGGTAGGAGAAGCTAAAAACCGATCGATCGATCCTAATAACCCCAAATTTTCGGTTAGCGATCTTGAAGGTTTGTCAGGCGAATTTGACACTGTGATTTGTCTTGATGTCTTGATTCACTATCCGATCGCCGAAGCAGAGCCAATGATCAAACATTTGGCATCCCTAGCAACATCTCGCCTGATCGTGAGTTTTGCCCCAAAAAATCCTTACTACAGCCTGCTGAAGCGAATTGGCGAATTTTTCCCTGGTCCCAGCAAAGCCACCCGCGCCTACCTGCACCCTGAATCTGAAATTCGTAAAATTCTGACAAATCTGGGGTTTAAGGTGGCTCGTAATCACTTTACCGCTACCCAGTTTTATTTTTCACGGTTGCTTGAAGCTAAGCGGGTTTAAGAATTAACTAATAGTTACGATTTAGACATTTAACTTCATATTTCTATAGACGGCTTTAGCTCCAAATGAGTGTCAAAAGCTGTTTGAATATTAAAGAGCAGTTTAAATCGTGCTCGATCGACTGTGACTGATTATTAATTTAAGACTTGTAGATTAACCTTAAGAAAAATGATTACTTCTCGCACTATCCGCATAGGTTCTCGTAAAAGCCAGTTAGCATTAGTCCAAACTAATTGGGTACATGCGGAATTGCAGAAGGCCCATCTCGATCGACACTTTGAGATCAAAACCATGAGCACTCAGGGCGATAAAATCCTCGATGTCGCTCTGGCAAAAATCGGTGATAAGGGCTTATTCACCAAAGAATTAGAAACGGCCATGCTAAATCGTGAGACTGATTTTGCCGTGCATAGCTTAAAAGACCTGCCAACTAATCTGCCTGAAGGTTTGATCTTAGGCGCAATTACCGAACGCGAAGATCCTGCTGATGCTCTGGTCGTTCATGCCAAAAATCAGGAGTTTGAGCTAGCTAGCTTACCCGAAGGCTCGGTGATCGGTACATCTTCACTGCGGCGTTTAGCTCAGTTGCGCTATCACTATCCCCATCTCGCCTTTAAAGATATTCGCGGTAATCTCAATACTCGTCTCGCTAAGTTAGATGAAGGTGGGTATGACGGCATTATCCTTGCGGTGGCTGGTTTACAACGCTTGGGCATGGGCGATCGAATCCATCAGATTATCGATCCAGAGATTTCACTCCATGCGGTAGGGCAAGGTGCATTGGGAATTGAGTGCCGTGCCAATGATCATGAAGTATTGGAATTATTCAGCTCGATTATCCACTATCCGACAACGCAGAGATGCTTAGCAGAACGGGCTTTTTTGAGATCGCTTGAAGGTGGTTGCCAAGTTCCAATCGGCGTAAATTCCGTGATTGATGGTGACACGATGACACTTAAAGGTATTGTCGCTAGTGTGGATGGCAAAACGATGGTGCGGGGCGAAGCATCTGGCGATATTGTTCAACCTGAATCGATCGGGCTGGAACTCGCTCAACAACTGAAGGATCAAGGCGCACAGACTATCCTTGATGCGATTATTGCCGAACATCGATAGTTGATTAATTACCAAAGATATCCGTAGCGGCAATTTCTTTGTCTAAGCACAGAATAGAATCGTTGATGTCTAGGCGTTGAGAGCTTTTATAACCTTTAGCACTAGGCTCAGTGTACCTAGTTATAGTTCTGGCATTTACATCTACTAACCAAGCTTCTGGAATGCCAGATTCTGCATACAAAGGCATTTTCAGATCTCGGTCATAGCTAATCGTGCTGTCTGCCACTTCAACGATCAGCAGAATGTCTTCAGGTGCAGGTAAAGCTTCTTCATAAAAATCAGAACGCAACTTTAACAAGGCAAGATCGGGCTGTGGCTCCAAACCATCATCTAATTTAATCGAACTCTGCACCCAAATAATTTGTTTGCCCGTAAATTTAGCGAATAGAAGTGCATTAAGTCTGGCAATACAAGCACAGTGCTTTCTCCCAATGGGTGACATTTGGATAATTTCTCCTTTAATTAATTCCAGCCGTTGCTCTCGGATTCGATCGAATACTCCTGCTTCTGCCATCAGGTGATATTGCTGAGAGCTAAACTTATGCTTAGTTATAGTCATGGGTAATCCTTGAATGATCTATTTTTCAATACTAGCCCAGATGTAATGTAGTCTTCTAATTTAGAATGGAGCAGGCGTAAACAGAATCGATCGAAGCAAAACCAAATTGGAAAGTGTAGTAACAAAAGATCGGCCTGTTCTATTCAGACAAGTGCGGATTATTGATGCAGTCAACCAAACTGACCGAGTAGAAGATGTTTTACTCGATGTTGGGAATGTTGTGCGGGTGGGCGTAGATGCCGAAAGTTTATCAGGCGATGTCGAAGTAATCGATCGAAATAATCTAATTCTCGGCACAGGTCTGGTCGATCTATACAGTACAAGCGGCGAACCAGGCTTTGAGCAACGTGAAACCCTAACATCTCTGGCAGAATCGGCGCGACGTGGCGGATTTACTAAAGTTGGGATTTTGCCGCATACGATGCCTGCAATGGATGACATCACGGCTCTAGAGTTTCTGCATCGTCAAAAAGATCTACCATTTATGGCTTGGGGCGCAGTAACGCAAGGCTGTGAAGGCAAGCAACTGACTGACTTAGCCGAAATCGCTCCTGCTGTGGTCGGCTTTACTGATGCTAAACCGATCGAGAATTTATCTCTGGTACGGCGGCTAATGGAGTATGTCAAACCTCTGGGCAAGCCTTTGATGTTGTGGGCTGGCGATCGAAGTCTTGAATCTGGCGGGGTGATGCGAGAGGGCAAATGGTCGCTTCAGTATGGTTTAGCAGGTAGTCCCGCCTGTGCTGAGGCTTCGGCTTTAGCAGCTTTACTGGAATTAGTCAGATCGACCAAAACACCGACTCACTTTATGCGAATATCGACGGCTCGCAGTGTCGAGTTAATTGCTCAAGCAAAATCAGATGGTTTGCCCGTGACCGCAAGCGTGACTTGGCTGAACTTATGGCTGATCGATCGAGACTTATCAACTTACGATCCTAATCTCCGACTTGCGCCACCACTGGGTTTTGACTCCGATCGCGCCGCTCTGATTGCTGGAATTAAATCGGGCACGATCGATGCGATTGCAGTTGACCATACGCCCTATACCTACGAAGAAAAAACTGTCGCCTTTGAACTTTCGCCTCCAGGCGCGATCGGGCTGGAATTTATCTTGCCAATCTTGTGGCAGCAACTCGTTGTCAGTGGTGAGCTTACGGCATTGGAGCTATGGCAAGCCTTAAGTCTGCGACCTGCTCGATGTTTAAATCTGAGCCTAGATCTGAGTAATTCAGGATTATCAACTCTATTTGACCCTACGGAAAGTTGGACTGTGAGCAAAGGTTCGATCGCTAGCCTCTCTCACAACACATCATGCCTTGGTAAGTCGATTATGGGCAAAGTATTACAACTCAATTATCTTTTCGATCGAACAAATTTCGCTTAGAGTCTCGCAGTTGCCCCCAAATTGCTTTAATTTGCTGATAAGCCTCTAAAGAAGAAATTCTACCGCCATTTTCTAAAGCACAGATGATCGAGATCCGACTAGCAAACTCTTGTAAATTAGCGTCAAAAACTACATTCTCAGGTGAAAATTCCCCATGGAACTTACCGATGGGGTTAAGAAACTCATCTTTGCTGGTTTTTTCAGTCATTGGCTTTATCACCGTTCAACTATCAAAATGAACTACCCCAACCTGCTACGCGAGGATGGGGTTTCTAAATTCCCATCGAGCAAGGAGTGTTTTTTACGTTTCGCCGAGCCAAGTTGCGCCATCCCGCCACAATGCGTAGGGGAT
>Ga0163151_10006706_pt1 | contig 13871 bp, 17 predicted proteins | sample OliLakLV19MP5IB2_FD_145596 | JGI IMG/M metagenome (GOLD analysis project Ga0163151, IMG submission 145596) | Freshwater microbial mat bacterial communities from Lake Vanda, McMurdo Dry Valleys, Antarctica - Oligotrophic Lake LV.19.MP5.IB-2 | ecosystem: Environmental > Aquatic > Freshwater >...
ATTCAAAACGAGCCAAACTGGACTTTTTACAACAAATCATTTGCCGACATTATTCTATTGGCAACTGAAAATGACATTATTTATTGTGACCCCCCATATTACGGCAGACACGTTGACTATTTTAATGGTTGGACAGAAGAAGACGAAGAACTTTTATTCAATTTATTGAGTGAAACAAAAGCAAAATTCATTCTTTCAACTTGGCACCATAACGATTGGCGACAGAATGAAATGATTGAAAAATTTTGGAGTAAATTCAACGTAGTTACAAAAGACCATTTCTATCATAATGGAGGTAGTATTGAAAACAGGCGAACAGTTGTAGAAGCATTAGTTTGTAACTTTAACACAGACCATTTTGACCAACACAACCACGGACTGAAAGAGAAAATAAAACAAGAACAATTGGAACTTGACTGGACATCGTGAAAGAAGCACTGGGCATAACAGCACCTACCCAAAAGGCGGGGTTTCGTGCTTCGAAGACACATTTTTGCAAGCCGAAAGTTCAGTTCTCCACATCAACATTTGTGGTAAAAATCGCCAACTTCGCCAAGCCGCAAAACGTTAGATGTCATTTTTCCGCATTTCCCTAGGCTTGATCCAGATAATACCTCGCCGTATAGAAGGCATCCTCATCGGTAAAATCAGATTATTTTCCCCACATTTACCCTATACTCAAAAAATATGCAAACATCCGAACAGTCCCTTGAAGAAAACCTCTGGGAAAATTGTATGCACAAGAGTAATTGGTTCAGTGGTGCTGGATATATTCTTTCTATTTAGAAACAATTTTTAACTTTAAGGGCTGCCACGATTCAACAAAAAAAATGAACATCCTAAAAACTATCCAATCTCTCCTCTATCGACTCAAGTACTTTAGGATCGATCCCTCAAAAGTAGTATGGCTGTCCTTGGGTGAAAATTGTCTCCCTGATAATATCCTCCAGAGACATGGATTGAAGAGCTTTAGTACGCCCTATTCGCATGGTCGAGGGAATATGGATTATGCACTCTTGTTAGAGTATCGGCAGTATGAGTGATTACTTGATTATAAGGATCTAGTCTATGGATATGCAGAAAATAAAAAAGTAGTACGGTCTCGGCTGATCAATATATGTGATGATATCTATTGCGATGTCCATATGAATGGATTTGAATTTACCCATCACGATGTCATAAGGTCTCTGAGCGATAGAAAGAGTATGATACGAAAAGCGAATCGTCTCAAGAATTTAAAAGGCAAAAAAGATGTTGTATTATTATACCACCATAGGATACACGCAAAAACGAACCTTGACGTACTTTTTCAGAAGGCGGAGAAATTACGAACATATTATGCCGTCAATGGGAAAATATGCCATATTGTAATATTTGCACAAAAAATCATTACCGACCCCTCTCAGAGAACAGTGCAATACAAAGAAATAGACACCTATGTGCATTATTTTAATTTTTTGACGCACCATATCTGGAATGGAGACAATAATGATCTTTTCTGGGGGAAACCCGATGATGACCTCATCAAAAAAATGATAGATACAACCAAAGAACTAATCGTGAAAAAAACAGAAAAAAGAGATTGCTTTGCAACGTAGGAAATATTGAACAGAGCGGAGCTGTGTCTTTATCCTCTCTCAAGATAATACTGTGCTGTATACAGCACATCTTCATCAGTAAAATCAGATTTATACACGACCCAATCGAGATAATCTCGTGGCACTTCGCTCCAAAGTGTACCTTTATGTTTACCAAATTTGCATGTATATAGAACCGATGGATGAGATGAAATATCGATCATGAGCTCTTTTAGTGCTTCTTCGTTTTTTTCAGGATTTTGTACCTTGAGGGCTTCGTGCATTTTGTAGAAGACTTGTTCGAGAACGAGCACATCACCGAGCGCATCATGCGTTTGTGGTTTTTCTGTAAACTCAATACCGAGATAGTATCGGAGGTACTGGAGCTTGTGCTGGTCTATCGTTGGATAGAGGGAGCGAGAGAGGCGAAGCGTACAAATAGACGACGTGATTTCGATTCCCTGCCGCACGAGCACATCGATATCATACGCAGCATTGTGTGCGACGAGCGTGTAGGTTCTGAGTATTTTCTGGAGATCTGATGCATCTGATGAGTCTCGAAAAAGAGGTTTGTCAGCGAGCTCCGATTCGGTGATATGATGGACGGCCATAGAGCCAAAATCCAGAGGTACACCGCCAGTATTGTAGAGTGCAGAGAAATAATCAATTCTATCAGACGGCTTATAGGCAAGCTGAATAAGGAGAGGATCGACGACGTGATGTGTTTCGGTGTCGAGGAAGAGATACATAGAGAAAGATTAGAATATCGTATGGATAATATGGTAAATCGGAAGAAAAGAAAGAGTTTTTCTAGTGGGAAAAAAGGAGAATTTGATAAGTAGGTATTTTTTCATAGTATATCGCCATGCAATGCTACACTTTTTTCGACATCCATTTTATCAAAACCTCGTATTCCAACTGTCTCCGAGAAATAGAATCCCGACTTAAAAAAGGAGAAAAAACACTCATAGTCACTCCAAATCCAGAGATACTCTACGATGCTCACAATGATACAGCATTGGCAACTATTTTGAAATCTTCTGATATAGCACTCCCTGATGGTATTGGCATTTTCATTGGCTATCAGATAACTGATTCTCATCTTCCGCAATGGATGAAATATCTCATGATACCTCTCTGGTGAATCCGAGCAATACTCCATTCACCGAAATTTCGTACACAGTATGGCGAGAGAATTACCGGATCTCGTATCACCCCCGATATTCTCGCTCTCGCTGTCAAAAATACTATCGGTGTGACCATTATTGACCCCGTAGTACGAGGTAGTAAGGCTGAAGATATTTCCAAAAGAGTCTCACAAAAGAATATACTGAGTGTGATTGAAAATACATACCCATGAATTCAGTGTAATCTTATCATAGCTGATGCGGTGATTTCTATCAACTCACCAACTCATCAACCTATCAACCCGATTGTTATAGCAACGCATGGTAACAAACGACAAGAAAAAATCGTCGCACAGATTCTCAAAGATCAACCATCTGTCCTTCTCGGCATCGGCGTCGGAAGTTCGATCGATCTCTTGACTGGATTTCGTACACCCACGCCTCACTTTTTCCGTAGGTTTGGAGGAGAATGGCTCTATCGATTATACAAAAACCCAAAGAAGCACAGTAAAAGAATAATACGAGTATTTCGCTTTTTGCAGCTCTGTATGCTTGAGCGATTTTAGCTGGCTTTTTCAGAGAAATATTTATAATGAGCAAACTTCTGTAAAAGAATTTCCGTATGAATCAGTTTTTTGAAATAATAAGTTATATATTTTTGTTTTGTGTCTTTTATTTTGAGATATTTCTTCTTCTCTCTTTTCTTGAGAAAAAAAAATCAGAGTGAGTCCAAAAACCTCTTGAAGATATCCCTGTGACTATTCTTGTACCTTGCTTCAATGAAGAATCCACTATAGTGGGAACAATGGAGTCTATTTTTCAACTCGACTATCCAAAAGATAAAATCCAAATCATCGTCATAAATGATGGTTCTACTGATACCACAGCAGCTCTCCTCGAGCCCTATAACGCGTATCACAATATCCAGGTAATACACAAGGAAAATGGAGGTAAACACACCGCACTCAATCTCGGACTTGAATACTGTACAACATCTATCGTTGGATGTCTTGACGCTGATTCATTTGTGGTACCTGACGCGATGAGACAAATCCTTCAAAAATTCGAAGATCCGACTGTCATGGCCGTGACACCTTCTACCATTATATGGAAGGCAAATACACTGATACAAAAGATGCAACGAGCCGAATATCACTACGGTAACTTCATTCGTTATGCCATGTCTCTGATGCATGCTATCCATATCGCCCCTGGTCCATTTTCTTTCTTTCGAAGAGAAGTATTTGATATCATCGGAATCTACACACATGCCCACAATACAGAAGATATGGAAATTGCCATGCGAATGCAAAAAAATGGTCTCAAAATCGTCCATGCACCACGAGCTATTGTCTACACTTCTAGTCCCAATACAATTAAAAAACTCTATAAACAACGTGTCCGATGGGTCAGTGGTTTTCTGGGAAATCTCAGGGACTACCGCAAGATGCTCTTCAATAAGAAACACGGTGATCTCGGGATGATGGTGCTCCCTATGGCACTTCTCAGTATATTATTGACTATTCCATTTGTTTTAGGAACACTCTACAGCTTTATAAAGAGTTTTTCAAAAGCGATTGAGGATTTTTGGATATACGGCTTCAATAACTGGCGATGGGAAAATTTTGATATCTTTTTCGTGAATATGAATACGATGGGACTACTTACTTCTGTCTTACTATTAGTGATGATATTTTTACTTGCCTGGGGTAAAAAAATCACATCAGGAAAATGGGAAATCAGTGGAGATTTTATTTTTCTTATGCTCTATACATTCATAGCGCCTTTCTGGCTCGGAAAAGCTATTTACAATAATATCCAAAAAAAACAAACCGCTTGGAGGTAGTCTTCTTATTTTTTATCTTTTTTTATGATCGATTGGAAAAAATACATCATCACTTTTATTATGACAGGAACTGTTTTTGGTTCTGCTATTATCATCAATAATTATTTTAATCGAACACGAGTTACAGAGATGAAATCTCTCTACGAGAGTATTTCAACGGATATCCTCTCAAGCGAAACACAATTTTCTCTTCTCTCCGAACTTTCATGCAAAGAAGTAGGAAGCAAAATCCTCTCTCAAGAGCTCGGGGAACTAGCACGAAAAATCGAATTTACTGAACAAAATATTGGAGCAGACAGTCCTGATATTGTACAATTGAAAAAGTTTTATTCACTCCTGGAAATCAAAGACTATCTTCTGATGAAACGTATCACCGAGCGCTGTGGAAAAAAGATCATGTTTACTTTTTATTTTTATTCCAATTCAGAAAAATGCGATGACTGTATCAAAGCTGGTAACACTCTCACCAAGCTTCGTGAAAAATATCCAGAACTACGCGTCTACTCATTTGATTACCTCCTCGACCTATCAGTCATTCAAACACTTATTTCCATATTCAATGTCAAAGATACTCTCCCTGCTATGGTAATGGGAGATAAAGTAATCTATGGTTACAAAGATATAGACGAACTGGAAAAAATTCTCCGAGATGCGTATCCACGGGAAATGAAACTGATAGATGATGAAAAGAGAGCAGCAGAAGAAGCAGTGAAGGCAAAAGAAGAAGCAGAAAAAAATGCTATCCTCCTCGAACTCCCAGATACAAAAGAACAACCAAAGCAGTAATAAAAGTAGAAGACCAAATAAAGAGAATTGATAAACCTCATCTTACTATCAGCTCAGTAAAAAAACCACTCCTATGTCGTCATCAACCCTCGTCTCAGACATAGAATCACGTATCGATATCGTCGAGCTCGTGCGAGAATATGTACCTCTCCGAAAATCAGGAGCCAATTGGAAATGACTCTCACCATTTAAGACAGAAAAAACACCCTCTTTTGTAGTATCCCCTGCCAAACAAATTGCCTATTGTTTCTCTACAAATCAGTGAGGAGGACCTATTCAAATGTTGATGTTGTTAGAAAAAATTGAATTTCGTGAAGCACTGCAAATTCTTGCTAAACGTGCAGGCGTCGAACTCAAAACAGATACCATCCAGAATCAAGTCAGTGATGAAAAGGCCCTCCTCACAAAACTCTACCAAGAGGTAGCACATTTTTATCAAGACTCTCTTTGGGGACCAGAAGGTTTGGAAGCTCGAAAATATATCATGCAGAGAACTCTCTCGGAAGAAACACTAAAAACATGGGGCATAGGTTACAGTAGTGAACCCCGAGAAATGTTTGAGCTAATGAAAAAAAAATGATTCTCAGAAAAAATACTTATGGAGAGTGGAATTTTCATTTCTGGATATAAAGATCGTTTTTTTAACAGACTAATTTTCCCTATCAGAAATTATCGATGAGATGTTATAGCTTTTTCTGGACGTTCACTCAAAACAAAAAGTGACGAAGCAAAATACGTCAATTCACCAGAAACACCTATTTTTCATAAAAGTAATGTACTCTTTGGTATCGATAGGGCTAAGCAAGCAATCGCAAAGGCAAAAAAAGTGATTATTGTCGAATGACAGATGGATACCATTAGTCTCCATCAGGCAGGTATTGAATATGTCGTCTGAATCAGTGGTACGGCATTGACAGAAGAACACATCAGACTCATTCGCCGCCTAACCGACCAGATTTATCTCTGCCTCGATAGAGATGAAGCTGGGAAACTCGCCATACTCCGTTCGATAGAAAATCTCAAAAATGAATCACTCGATATCTATGTGGTCGATCTCTGAAGTGCAAAAGATCCAGATGAATTTTTGAGATCAGGGGGTGACTTTATCGATAAAATAGAACGTGCCAACCCAGCGATAGAATTCCTCATAGAATCGGGTTCCTCAAAGTACGATATCACGACAAATCAAGGGAAAAATGCTCTTCTACAAGATGTCGTAACAATGATAGTGCAGATGCATGGGACAGTTGTCATCGACCAATCTCTACGTCTCACAGCAAAAAAACTCGATTTAAGCTTGCAAAGTGTCTACTTCGAATACAATAGAGCAGTTCGTGGAAGAAAACACGAGAAACCACAGGAAGAAACACCCTCCAAACAACTCTCATGACAAGACTATCTTATCGCTTATATAGCGGGTCTTGTGGGAGGAAAAGAAATATTCTTGGAGCAATGCGTTTTCTATCCTGAAGTCTCATCGGATTCTTCTTTTGCTGCCCTCAGGCAATGCATTGATGGTTCTCTGGATTTAGAGACGCTTCGTATGTATGAACTCCGGTTTGAGACACTGACAGAAAATAAAAAACCAGAAACGGTTCTACAAGAACTACATCAACTTATCAAAAATACTGATATGATGATATTTAGAAAATTACAAAAAGAATATGCTCATGATATACAGAAACTCAGTGATCTCCTCGTAAAAGCGAAGGAGAAATCACTTATTTAATACCCTTCACTCTATGGTTAAAGTCGAAAAAAATAAAAAACTCGTGGCGGAAGAAGTCCAACTCGATGATATCGATGTCGAGCTCGCTATAGCACCATGAGATACAAAGAAAAAGTGAAAAGAAAAGGATTTTTTTGTGCTTCCAGCTATTAATGGAGAGGACTCCCATGATTGGAAAGTGCCTATCAAGAAGGTGATCAGTGAAGAGATAGAAGATGATACAATTGACCAAGAAGATAGACAAATTCTCGAACAAATCGAGGAAGATGAGCTCCTCTTTCGTGAAAAATGACCAAAATCACAGGGCGCACGCATCAATGTCGATCGTGACAAAGATGGTCGTAGAATGTGAAAATGATTTAATACATTTATTGATACTTCTCTCCCGGAAGACCTCGTGCAAGATATTCCTGACAATATCCAAGAACTCATCAAAAAAGGCAAGGTAGAAGGAAAAATCAGCCAAGATGAACTCACAGCACTTTTGCCACGAGCAGAAGAAGATATCGATCTCCTGGATCGTATTTACAATGCCCTTCTCGTTCTCAAAATAGAATTGGTTGATAATCTCGAACGAGAAAATCTCTTTGAATCATCAAAAGATGATGATGAAGAGAAAACAGAGATGATTGACCTCTCGGTGATTTCTGATGATTCGATTCGGATGTACCTCAATGAGATAGGACGATATCCTCTCATTAATGGAGACGAAGAGGTCAGGCTCGGACGTCTGATTAAAAAAGGTGATCAAGCAGCGCGTAAAAAACTCGCAGAATCAAATCTCCGTCTCGTCGTATCAATCGCAAAAAAATATATGGGTAGAGGTCTCGGATTACTCGATTTAATACAAGAAGGAAATGTCGGCCTTTTCCGTGCGGTTGATAAATTTGATCCAGAAAAAGGGTTCAAATTCTCCACTTATGCAACGTGGTGGATTCGTCAGGGCGTCACTCGTGCGATTGCTGACCAATCACGGACTATCCGTGTCCCTGTCCATATGACAGAGACGATTAATCGGTTCAATTATACTTATCGTATGATGACACAGGAGCTGAATCGTGAACCACTGATCGAAGAACTCGCAGCAGAGCTCGAAATGGATGTCCGAAAAGTGCGTCAGATTATGCGTATTAGCCAAGATATTCTCTCTATTGATACACCTGTTGGAAAAGAAGAAGATGCAACACTCGGTGACTTTATACAAGACGAAAAATATGAAAAACCTGATGATGCAGCGAATATGCATCTCGTGAAGACCAATCTCTACGATATGCTCGACTTTCTCACGCCTCGTGAACGCAAGATTGTTATTATGCGGTTTGGTCTCGATGGTGGTGAGGTACATACACTGGAGGAGGTCGGAAAAGAATTCGGCGTCACACGTGAACGAGTCCGACAAATCGAAGCAAAGACACTCCAGAAACTCAGAAATCACCCAGCGAGTGATAAGATTCGATATTTCTTTTAATATTCTATCATCTACTTGAAAGAGGTGAATCGAATAGACTCTTACTTCACATACACCGTCGTGCCTACTTTCGCCCAATTGTAGATAAATTTTACAGCATTATAGGGCGTATTGATACAGCCATGGCTCCCATTGTAGACATAATTGGCGCCGCCAAATTTCGTTCTCCAACAGTCTGTTGAATTGCAGGCGTCATGAATACCATACGCACCAGAAAAACCAAGCCAGTAGTCTACCCAGAGCTCATATGGCTCATCTGGGAAAGGAGATTTCAGAGTTTTACCACGTTGTTTGGTATAAATTCGAAATGTACCACGAATCGTCTCATAATTATTACGCCCACTCGTAATAGAAGTAGAGAGAATAAGTTCATTGTCCTCATAGGTATATATCATTTGTTTCGCAAGTGAAATATGTATAAGTTGATATATGTTGGGAAGAGGTGATGTAGGAGGTAATGTACCAAGTGTCTCCCATCTCTTATTCTCCGTCTCTATCCACGGTGCTCGTCGTTTTCGATGAATCATTCGCAGCTCAGAAGCAGCACCTCTATACTCCTGAGTAGTTATTTTGAGCTCTTGAAGTGATATCCGTAGAGTTTCAGATGGTGTAGTTTTTAATATATCACGAGAAAAAATATCCCTAAATTCATTCCAAAACTTCTTACTATCAAGGATTTTTTTTTGCGGAGGATTCAGACGAAACATATCAGTGAATAAAAGCATTTCATTTTTAAAAGAAAGTATATCTTGGAATACTAATTTTTTTTGAGCATATTCTATGTTTCGTTGCGTTGTCTCCACGAGACGGCTCGATACATCAGATAGTAACGCCAAAGCATTGATATCACCTGGAACAATGACATCAAGTCGTGATTGAAGCATCTTCATCTGTTCGAGAGATTGTTCCTGACCAGGATACATCAATTCTTGTCCTACCTCAGCAGCAAGAGCGAGATATTTAATATGTTGCACAATCTTGTCCTGAAGACGGTATGTATCATTTTTATATTGATTCACCATTGAATGAGACCCCGACTGAATCATACCTATTTCCGCTGCAAGAATATCGGGACGAGATATAAAGGATCGGCGATGAGCCTCTTCCCTAACACGGAGAAAATCTGGAGACATCTGTATGGTCGCACCGTTACTCCGTATTTGCTCATACAGGCTATCATACCGAAATACAATGAATGAATGAATAGCAAATAGTATACTATGCAGTGCAACAAATGTTACTACTGCAAAAACAACCATAAACCATGGTTGAGAGAGATATTTGGGAAAAAATCGAAGATTCGAAGCGGAGAATGAGTGTTTTTTCTTAGACACCAGAAAATACTATGAGAGATGGCTAAAAATGCAATCATTATTACAAGATTTTTTATGTTCCAAAAACAGCACGAAACAGAAAGAAAACTGAAACACTCAAACATCCAGACGAAAAAAGATAGAATAGTATACTTACAAGATGAGGTGACCAGTAAAAAAATGGCGAAGCTCAAACGAGATTGCAGATATCTTTTTCATCTTGAAAGATACGAATATGGAGACGAATAACGACAATCATAAGTATTGTCATCAAAACGCCAATACAAGACAGGAAAATAGTCGTCATACGAGTTAACCTCTGTATCTCTGCGAGAGATCATTGAAATTTAGTCAAACTTTCCTGCATATCATTTGCTGTCTGGACAGATTCAAAAAGTGTGTCGTGCTCCCGTACCACAAGGAGAAGTTTTGCAAGATCTAACCCATATAATGGCACCATAATAATATCATTCAGAGGGTTTTCACCTCAGAGTATCTTGAGAATACTCGGATCACGCTGAATTTGCATATCGAGGACTGTATCCTTGTGAATATATTGTATTTGTTCAGGCAGACTCACAGTTTTCTGGAGAATTGAGATAAAATCTCATATTTTTGGATCTATCAAGGAATACGAGGTATTGATAAAAAGAGGATAATTAAATTTTTTGACGATGAGTTGTCGTTGCACCTCTGCTTGTTGTATCAAGAAAAAACCGATAAAAAAAGTCAGAAAAAGCCCAGTTAAAATAACCACAATAGCGAGAGAAGCGGCTTTAGTACGAGAAATATGCTGCCAAGATGTGGTAAAAATACGGGAAATCATAGTCTCAGAATACCACAAATATACCAAAAATACAACAAGGAGTCCAGTTACCGTATTGATTTTCACGAAAATAGGGTGTGAGAATTATTTTGTTCCAGGATTCAAATATTGCTTCAAATCTCCCCCATACTTACCCATAAAATCTTTTGAAAAAGTAAAATAACTACTTTGAACAAGATCATATTGAGGTGTACTATTCAATCAAAATCGTATCAAAATCCTAGACCCTCTTTCAAAATCAGCACCTTTAAGACGAGAGAGTAATTTCTGATTATTAACTAACATTTCAGGACCACCAAACGCACTACGTATAAGAAAATCATCAGGTCTAGATTCTACTGTAGTATCAACACAAACCCATAAGTCACCATTACTTTTTGATACTGTAATTATCTCTTCTTTTCAGTTAGAACCGATAATAGTAACAGTTTCTGAATGTTCTATTTCTCGTTGTTCTTCTGCCAGCTCATCTAATGTATTTTGAGGGCACTCACCACCCTCTCAAACATTCAGAATCTGCGCTACATCCTCGGTTACATTCTTTTCTGCATCAAGAATACTTTGCAGTAAGGGAGTCATTTTGAGCTTTGTACATCTCTGCAATTTATACACGATTTCCCCCGTTTCTGGATCCTTCCATACTTCGATTTTTCGTCCCGCACGGAGTCCTATCAGCCCCTTATTTTCCATCTCATCTTTTTGAAGAACAAATTCTTCATTCACTCCATTAGACAATTTGCGTCGCAAAATAACATCCTGCCCATCCATTCATATAACATCCCAATAGTCACTATAGGCTTTTTGAGTCCGATCAAGAGAAGAGAATCAGAATCATCGCACAGTTTCAGGCTTACTTGTATTAGAATCAAGTGGAACATCTCTACTGAATCTTTCCATAACTCTACTACACCGCCCCTTAGTACTCAGGGCAATTATATGAGCGCGAGCTTGTCTGTTAGTTTTTTCGATGAGCTCTCACAATGATTCATGAAGTCTTATTGTGATCAGAAATGTACTCATACAAGAATTTACAATAAATAATATATGTATTATATTAATTTATACGCCAAATCAATTATTCTCATTACTCCGTGATTTTCTCTACAGAATGTATAAATTTTTCTGGAATAGCCGCTTGAGGAGAAATAAGAGTTGCAATGTCGTCTTGTTGTTTCTCAGTATCTATCATCAATGTTTTGAGTTCGAGAGAAGATGGTGGAGAAATACGCATTTTGCTTTTTTTCATACCTATCTCCTCTCTGAGGTCTTTCTTGAGAGAATGAGCCTTCGAGAGAACTGCAATACCCGTCTGTGAAGCTATGATATCGAGCGCATTGCGCATATTGATATGATGATCAAACTCAGCAATGAGTGTCACGATATTCTCTCGTTCTCGTGGGTCGAGCTGTTCTGCGAGTTCATACGCACTAATTCTTTTGAAAGCAGCAAGAAGTACTGGAATTGCCTCAGGTGATATAATAAAAAATTCATATCCCTGTTCCTGAAAATGCGTCTTCACGAGCATACTAATAGCATCGGTAGGAACAACAAAAAACACCATAGGATAAATCTTGGCATCGTTATTGATTTTTTCGGCGGTTGATTTCACATTGGTACTCACGTACGATTGCAGATTCTCAGATTTTGATACCTTCGCATCAAATATGACATATTGACCGAGAAATTCTATCATAAAGTCTGGCTTAAATTTCCCACCAAATCCTTCTGGAAGTTTCTTATTATCGTAGGATTGAAAGTTGTATTGAGGGAGTTTGCAGAGTTCTCAGAGATGACTTTTTACCTTTTCTTCATGCTCAGCCCACATACGATCACGGTTTGCTTTTTCATTTTCTGCCTGTGCCTCATCCTCTCTACGGATTCGTTTTTTTTCTTCTTCAAGGGCATTTTTTGCCTCATCAAGTTGAGTAATTTTTTTATCAAATGCTTCTGACTTTCTTCTCTCTTCAGCCTGAAAGTGTGTGAGTTCTTGGAGGATTCTCTCTTTTTCCTTTCAGAGAGAATCATATTTTTCTTTAATAGTTGTAATTTCTACAAAAAGTTGTTTTCCCTTGCCAGAAAGCTGATCTCGCTCAGATTTTTCATTCTGCAATTCTTTTGAAAGTTCTCCTGTTTGTTTTTGTAGTCCAGCAAGCTCAGCAGCCAATCGAGCATTATCTTGAATATAGGCATTGAGTTCTCCTGGATGATTCTCAGAAGTACCCATTTTACCCTTGAAATACATCGCAAATCAAATAGCAGTACAGGCAAGGAGTCAAAAGGTGAGTGGAAGAATATAGGACATAAACAAATTTTGTTACAGGCCCTCAGTATAGTGAAAATAAAAAAAATCCCACCAAATGGTAGGAAGATATAAAAGAATGCCTTTACATTAAAGTTGGAGCAATGTCACCAAAGGAACATGTTCCATAGTTGTTAATTTTTTTCAAGAGACTTTCTCTCCTTCGAACTAAGACGAGAAACACCATCGGGATAGAGAGCTATTTTCAGCTGAAAAAAATGGGTACAATGATTAGGGAATACAGCATGAGCTTTAATAAGTGCAATATCAGAATCATTAATACCAGCAGATGTTTTCAATAAATTACGCGCCCTATTTCGCGTAGAACATGTTTGTCTATGTATATCATTAGCATGCAAAAGAACTCTGCTCACCTTTTGAAGACAAGCATTAAGGTTTAGACATCATGAGAAATCCAACTCAGCCTCAGTATCAACAGAACCATCAGAGGATTTTTTTGCCATAACTAAAAAGTGAAAAATAAAAAATGGAGTGGAATCGGGTTATAACAAATAATTTTATTTGTCAAATAATCTCATTTTTTGCAAAAAGAGAAAAAATCATACAATACCAACAATATTGAGAGAGATGTGTTTTACTCATTATTAATTCTTCATTTTTCATTCTTAATTTTCTCACTATGGACTATTCAAAAGCTAAAGAAATGATGCGTCTCCAGCAGGAGATGGGCAAAGTAAAAAAAGACCTCGCAAACACACATATTGAGGCAGAAGTAGATGGGCTCGTTGTGACGATTGATGGTGAGATGAAAGTGGTAGCCGTCGTTTTCGAAGATCCGAGCATTCTCTCTGATCAGAAGAAAACAGAAAACGCTATTATGCAAGCAACAAATAAAGGAATGAAGAAAGCACAAGAAATAGCCTCTACGAAGATGCAATC
>Ga0163151_10006707_pt1 | contig 13869 bp, 11 predicted proteins | sample OliLakLV19MP5IB2_FD_145596 | JGI IMG/M metagenome (GOLD analysis project Ga0163151, IMG submission 145596) | Freshwater microbial mat bacterial communities from Lake Vanda, McMurdo Dry Valleys, Antarctica - Oligotrophic Lake LV.19.MP5.IB-2 | ecosystem: Environmental > Aquatic > Freshwater >...
TATTAACTACATAAATAACCTGAAAGTGCTTTATTTATTAACAAAGTTATCAACTTTTAGTGGCTACATTTTGGGGCTTTTATTAGGCAAACTTCTGCTGTTGCTATAAAGTATGTTTTAACTTCCGTTGTAGAATGGTAATGCCGAACTACATCCCTAAAGCCCCGCTTAATCCCGATAATTATCGGGATGCGGGGTGATTAGTCCCTCTTTTTTGGACTATTATATATTGAGTTTTGGTATAATAAAAAAGCCCACTTATTTAAGCAGGCTTTCTAAATATTGTTTTTCGATTCTAACTAAGGATTGATCTCATGACGTGCACTTTCTTCGATGTATGGATGTCCCACAGCAATGAGCGATTGCTTGGCCAATGAAGCAAGGGTAACATATATAAAAATACCAAAGAAGAATATGGTAGTTCCTATTTCCATAAGGCCTATAGTAGCTTGTTCTCCAGCCACATTAGGCATTACCATTAAATATAAATCATTCCAATGCCCACAGAGGATAATCGCACCTGCGGTGATAAGCGTATTGCGTTTGCGTTTAGAATTTTTGGTCATTAAAATCAATAGTGGTGCTGCAAAATTGATAATCAAATTAAACCAAAACTGAAAACCAAAATGCTCCCCTTTACGTTCGACATAATATATAGACTCCTCAGGTAAGTTGGCATACCATATCAATAGGTATTGCGATACCCATATATAAGTCCAAAAGATAGAGAATGCGAACATGAATTTACCCAAATCATGTAAATGTTCTTCAGTAACAATTTTTAAATAACCACGACCTTTAAGGAACAATACAAACATACAAATGGTGGCGATACCACATACCCAAAGTATGGCAAAGTTGTATATTGAATAAATAGTAGAGAACCAATGAGGGTCAATACTCATCATCCACATCCATGATATTACTGGGAAAGTGAAACCAAAGATGGCCATAAAGCCACCCGCAACACGGCGATTTGTATGAAATATTTTTGTACCTTTTTCTTTGTCTTCTCTTATAGACAAACGGCGGAAATAGCGGGTGAAGAAATAATATAATCCAAAAAATAGAATACTACCCCCTACAAAAAATGTTGTATTTAAGAAACTGCTTTTCCCTTGTAATAAAGAATCATTGTTCATAATTTCGGGAATTGACCATTCAAATACGTGCTCACGCCCTACAAAAAAGATAATCAATAACGTTAAAACCCCAATAGGAAGGTATTGTCCCATAGCTTCGGGTATCCTTTTTATAGCAGCACTCCAACCCGCATTGGACAAGTAGTTGATACCGATAAAAACAGTTCCGCACAAACTAATGAGGGTAGTGTAGTAACCTGCCAAAAGCATGCTGCCCCAAAAACGCTTTTCCATAATGTTTCCAGCTTCTCCCTTTAGCATTAATACACCCGCAAGAGTGCAAATCAAGCCTAGGCCGATGAGCATGAAGACAAAGTTTTTAGTTTTAGAATTGAAGTCGAAACGTTCTTCCGTAATTTCTATGTGATGATGTTCCATTAGGTCTGTATAAAATTATCGGTTGTTATTTATCTTTTTTTAATGAGTCACTAGGTGCAGTGGCGGTAGCACCATTGGTTTTGGCTTTTTTGCTAAGGTATTGTACATATTGTATTACACACCAACGTTCGGTGGGGGTTAATACTGAAGCATACGAACCCATTAAATTTTTGCCATAAGTAATAGAATGATACATACCTCCTTCGCTTAATGTTTGAATTCTATCAGTTGCATAAGAAGGTATATTGCCTGGAGGAAATTTTACAGCAACTGCCCCATCTCCCAAACCGATGTCGCCATGGCAGGGGAAGCAATTGATATCATAAAAATGTTTTCCTATAGCAAGGTTTTCGGACGTGTAGGCAATAGTTGCAGGCATTTTTACATTTTTCAAAGCTTCATCATATTGTTCCTTTTGGTAAGGATAGTAGTAATCTAACTGGCCTTGGGCAATAGTATGTTTTGCTGGTTCACGCATGTTTTTACCATCTGCATTTATTTTGTTCGGAGATTCAGCAAGCTGTGTAAAAGGCTCGTAACCTTCCGACACATACATGTCGGGCATATATTCAGTCCCTGGGTCATTCGGGCCTCTGCCACAAGCTGCAATTAATGCAACCAAAGCCATTGAGCCAAATATTTTATAAACTGTTGTGTTATTGATTTTCATTGTCATTTATTACTTGTGTTTATTGTATCAATGAATGGTTTTTGTCGAATGATTTTGTACGAATGTCGATTGCACCATTTTCACGAAGTATTTGATTGATAGCATCGTGGTTTTTATTACTGTCAGCATCAATCGCCAATATAAATAAATCGCTAGTTTGGCGATCGTCAAACAAATCGGGTGTTACACCATGAAACATCTTGCTTTTAATCCAGAAAGTCATAATTGTTCCTAGTGCCGTGCAAAGAACGGTACACTCAAAACATACAGGCACAAAGGTTACCAAAACGGGTGTATTAGGTTTGCCACCTATGTTTACTTGCCAATCTAAATAAGAAGTAAACCACTGTAAAGTTAAAGCTAATAGGAATCCGATACATCCATATATAAATGCAGCAATACTCAAGCGGGTGCGTTCGATACCCATTGTTTTATCAAGACCATGCACTGCAAAGGGAGTGTAACAATCATATATTTTCACTCCTGAGCTATTCATTTTCTTTGCAGCCCTATAAATCAATTCAGGGTCTTCAAATACGCCGGCTATAAAATTGGTTGGTTTCATCTTTTATATATTAATTCTTATATAACTTTATCGTTTTGTTTAATGGGAATGTGCTAAATTTTCTCTTTCCATTCTGGCTTTTGCAATCGGCAATTGGTCGATAGGCATAATAGCTTTTGTTTCGGCAATGGATATAGATGGTAGGAACTTACAGAATACAAAGTAGCAAGTAAAGAACAATCCCATCGTGCCTAAAAATATAGCAACCTCAACCCAAGTAGGGCGGTAATATATCCAACTTGAAGGAAGGTAGTCACGGTGCAGAGAAGTAACAATGATTACGAAACGTTCGAACCACATTCCAATATTCACAATAATAGACATGATAAATATAATAGTTGGATTTTGACGTATCTTCTTGAACCAAAATATCTGAGGAGCAAGTAAGTTGCAACTCATCATACTCCAATAAGCCCACCAGTATGGCCCCGTAGCACGATTGATAAAAGCATATTGCTCATACTCTACCCCTGAATACCAAGCAATAAAGAATTCAGTGATGTATGCGGTACCTACTATAGTTCCCGTAAGCATTACTACTTTGCACATAGCATCCAAATGGTGAACAGTAATATAATCTTCGTAGTTCATCACCTTACGGGCAATAACCAATAAGGTAAGCACCATTCCAAATCCAGAAAAAATAGCTCCGGCTACAAAGTATGGAGGGAAAATAGTGGTGTGCCAGCCAGGAATTACCGATGTAGCAAAGTCAAAAGATACAATGGTATGTACCGAAAGTACCAGCGGTGTAGAAATACCAGCCAATATCAAACATACTACTTCATAACGCATCCATGTGCGGATAGAACCGTTCCATCCCATTGATAAAAGGTTATACAACCATTTCTTCGCTTTACCTTTCGCACGATCACGCACCGTAGCTATATCGGGTATGAGCCCCATATACCAAAAGAATAATGATACTGTGAAATAGGTTGAAATCGCAAATACGTCCCAAAGTAGGGGTGAGTTAAAGTTTACCCAAATCGAACCTAATGCATTTGGCAAAGGCAAATTCCAGAAACCATTCCATATACGACCCATGTGGAACAAAGGAAATATGGCGGCACACATTACTGCAAAAATTGTCATCGCCTCAGCCGATCTGTTAATTGACATACGCCATTTCTGACGGAACAATAACAAAATCGCGGAAATCAAAGTACCAGCGTGACCAATACCAACCCAAAATACAAAGTTGGTGATATCCCAAGCCCATCCTACAGTCTTATTCACACCCCAAGTTCCTATTCCTTCGACAACTGTAATAGTCAAGGATAGCACTAATAGGCATAAAAAAATAAAGGATACTGAGAAACCTGCCCACCAAGCTTTTGATGGTGGATTTTCAATGGGACGACAAATGTCAGCCGAAATTTGGCCGTAGGATTTGTCTCCGGTAATAAGTCTTTCCCTAAGTGGTGATTCGTACATGGGTGGTTAAGATTATTATATTTTGATTGATTATACTTCTTGTGTATTGTATTAATGGCCGTGTTTTTCTTCTTTGCCGTGAGTTGGAGCGGCACCGTGCTCACCATGTCCACTTGCAGCATGCTCGGCAGCATGACGTTTATGTTTAATCTCGGCTTCCTTAGCTAGTTTTATATCCAAATCTAATTCGTCTTTGATGCTATCATCCATTCTGTTGCGAACTTTTACCTGGTATTTAACTGAAGGTTTCATGTTTATTTCTTCAAGCATGGCATAACTACGAGCAACATTGCTAAGTTCCTCGGGTTTCATTGCCGCTTTTAATGCATCGAAATAATCTTTGCTCGTTTCCTTTTCGTCGTCAGTCATCAAACTATATTCACGGTCGTTATAGAATAGTTTAGATATTTCAGAATTGGGATCATTACGGTCACCAAATACAATAGCATTTGCAGGGCAGGCTTGCTGACATGCTGTTTTAACATCGCCATCAACCAAGGTGCGGTTTTCTCGTTTGGCAGATAATTTACCTGACTGGATTCTTTGAACACAGAAGGAACACTTTTCCATCACACCTCTCGAACGGACAGTAACATCTGGATTGATAACCATGCGGCCCAAGTCGTTGTTAAAATTGAAATCAAATTTATCATTTTCAAAATAACGGAACCAGTTGAAACGGCGAACTTTATAAGGACAGTTATTAGCACAATATTTGGTACCAATGCAGCGGTTATAGGTCATCTGGTTAAGTCCTTCTGAGCTATGGGTTGTGGCCAATACAGGGCAAACTGTTTCGCACGAAGCATGTGTGCAATGTTGACACATAACAGGTTGGAAAGCCACACTTACGTTTTCAAAATCATCTACAATTTTAGCGATTTCCTTTTCCTTAGTGTTCCGTTTTTTGTTTTTATCTGTGAAAGAGTAGTAGCGGTCGATACGTATCCAGTGCATTTCGCGTCCTCTCAATACTTCCTCTCTACCAACCACAGCCACATTGTTTTCAGCTTGGCAAGCAATCACACACGAGCCACATCCTGTACAAGCATTAAGGTCGATAGCCATAGCCCAACGATGCCCTTTATAATCTTTTTCGTCCCACAAGGAAACTATATGAGACATACTCTTATTTCCCGATAATGGGTCAGCTTGCCAGCGGTCCAAAGTGGTTTCTTTAACCATATTACGACCTTCGATAGTATGATGGGTTTGTGTTTGTGCCAAAAGATACCCTTCGCTGACCTTAGCAATTTTCACATCGCCTGAAGTGCCTATTGTGTGTCCATTGCGGGTTGCCCTTAACACAAATGCGTTTTTACCACTTGTGTCTTTTTTCATGGCTTCGCGATTGGCATCAATACGGCCATATCCCAAAGCAATTGCAACAGTATCTTTCACCATGCCTGGTTGAACCAAGACTGGAATTGAATCAATTTTGCCATCTGAAGTGCTTACCGAAATATTATCCCCGTCAGTTAAATTAAGACTATCAGCAGTTGATTTATTGATAATTGCGTAATTATCCCAACTTACTTTTGAGATAGGGTCTGGAAGCTCTTGTAGCCAAGGATTGTTAGCTTGTGAACCATCGCCCATAGAAATTTTTTCATAGGTCATTAATTCAAGCTTACCTTTTCCACCCATTGCCGCACTAGCAGTAATTGACGCAGCTTTTACAGTGCCTTTAAACGAAGGCGAACCTGCTACAACCATTGGTTTGATATAATAGCCATCATGCAACGTTTGGTTCCAGAAAGCAACAAAATTATCTGCTCCAAAAGCTTCTTTCCATGTGTCTTGAATGAATGTATAAAAATCAGCGTTTTCATTTCCAGCCCAAATCAAAAGTGATTCTTGAGCTTGGCGGGTATTGAATATGCGGGTAATAGTAGGCTGTGTCAGAGTATAATGCCCAACTTTGGCTTCATGGTCATTCCACGATTCCAAGTAATGATGGTCAGGGGCTGTATATTTAAGCATCTTGGCTGTTTCATCCATATTATAAGATGTGCCAACCGATAATTTTAATTTTTTGATACCACTGTTCAGCTTAGAAAAGTTGTGGTAATTGTAGGCAGGATTGACATTATAAAACACAACCGCTTCAACCGTTCCTGAGTTCATTTCGTCAACCAATCTGTCGAAGTTGCTGTCAATACCTTTACGTTGGTTAGAATGATTGTCCAAGTCAATCGTTTTGCCATAATTGCCTAGCATGGTATTGATGCCGTTCACTAATATTTGAACATCCACGTCGTTAGAACCAGATACTACCAAACCTGCACCTTTCTTGGCCCATAGTTCGTTTGCTGTATTTTTGATAGCATCCAAAGGAAGTTCAAGTTGTTGAACATCCAATTTGGTAGAGCCATTCAAATCGGCTAATCTATTATATAAGTTTGCCAAAGCCAATCCTTGTTGCGAAGGCTTGATTGGCAAACGCATATCGGCACTCGATCCAGTAATAGTGAGGTTTGACTCAAACTGGATATGGCGTGACATGTTCTTCTTTTTGTTAAGTTTACGATTTTCAACCCATTGCTTGGTATATTCAACAGGAGAAATCCAAGTGCCTAAAAAGTCGGCACCGAAGCTTACGATCACTTCAGCTTTGCTAAAATCATATGCAGGAAGTACTGCTTTGCCAAACGATTCTTCATTAGCCATAATAATGGCAGAGGAAGAAATAGCATCATAGGTAATATGTTCAGCTCCTTTGTATGCTTTAAGGAATGTATCAATAGCACGTTGTGTAGAAGGACTATTAATGGTGCCACTCACCACACGAATTTTTGAACCGTCAATAGCTTTAAGTTGTGCGTTTACATCTGCATCTATTTTTTTCCAATCCAAAGATTGTGTTCCAATTAATGGACTTTTTATACGGTCATTATCATATAAGGTAAGCACACTTGCTTGACCTTGTGCACAAAGTGCTCCTTTGTTAAAAGTATTATCGTTGCCATCTACTTTAATAGGACGACCTTCGCGTGTTTTTACCATTATGCCGCAACCAGCAGCACAAGCACCACAAGTAGAAGCATAATAAAGAGGTACACCTGGTGTAATGTTCTCAGGTTTTACGACATAAGGAATTGCATTTTTTACAGGTGCTTTGTTACAAGCTGCCAAAGCAACTGCACCTATACTAAATCCGAAAAATTTGAGGAAATCACGGCGGTTTGAAGCAAGTCCAAAAGTAGAAGAATTCTCATTGAGAACCTCATCTAAGGGCAACCCCTCCATGAATTCATTTTTGCTGTTGGCAACAAATTCAGGACTCGTTTTGAGTTCTTCAAGTCCCCTCCAGTATTGTTTTTGGTTTTCCATTGAATGTATTTTGAAAAAACTAAATGTTTTGAATTAATATTAATAATGACATTTTGAGCAATCGAGTCCTCCATTTTCGGCAACTGAAACCTCTTTTTTGCCAAGGGCTTTATACTTGGCGTGAATTTTTTCGTAGTATTTGTTACTAGCCATATCCACTTTCGAATCACGATGACATTCAATACACCATCCCATTTGCAAAGTATTCTTTTGATAAACTACTGTCATGTTTTGTATATCTCCGTGGCATTTTTGACAGGCAATTTTTCCAACTTTTACGTGCTGTGAGTGATTGAAGTATGCAAAGTCTGGCAGATTGTGAATTCGCACCCATTTAATCGGTTTTTGTGGGCCATCATATTTTTTAGTTTCAGGATTATATCCAACTGCATTATATATCTTCATAATTTCGGGAGATATTTTACCTGCATATTTTTCTTTAGCCTGCACAGCAACGTGGCAATTCATACAGGTGCTAGGCGAGGGAATGGAAGCTTGCTTACTCTTCTCAACCGTAGAGTGACAATATTGACACTGGATTTTGTATTGGCCAGCATGTAATTTGTGCGAGTAGGCAATAGGTTGTGCAGGAGCATATCCCTTTTGAACACCTATTTCATTATTGGCATAACCAAAACCCCAATAGCAGTATAAAAATACAAAGCACATCATAAATGCAATGGTCGCTACCGTTTTATTCCAACGTGAAACCCAAGGCCAAAATGTGCCATCCCAAAAACCTGGATCATCTTCTGGAGCAAGTTCAGGTTGGTTGGTATATAAGGTGCCTTTTAGACTAGCTGCAACTCGACCCAATAATATGGAAGTAAGCCCCAATACAAATGCAAGCCCCAATAATATCATCAACATAGTGGCATTATTCATCCCTCCGCCACCGCTATCTGCTTTTGATTCACCATTTTTAGCTTCACCATCTTTAGGCCCACCTTCAACTATAGGAGCGGGAGCCGTTTTGATAAAAGAAAGTATCGACTTAATCTCCGCATCTTTTAACGAGCCGAAACTAGTCATTACCGAATTGTTGTATTTATTAGCAAGAGCCACAGCATAAGCATCTCCACTTTTAATAACTGCCTGGGAGTTCTTTACCCATTTGATAAGCCAAGCCTCGTCACGACGTTTATCAATGTCTTTTAAAGCAGGGCCTACCACTTCTGAGTGAACGGCATGGCATGATTGGCAATTGGCCTCGAAGAGTTTTTTGCCCTCTTCTACGTTTTGTGCTGTTGTGAAAACTGGTGCTAGGGCAAACGCCGAGAGCACTAAAAGCAACCTAAAGGATATTTTCATTCTGATGATTAATACTTTTAATTAAAACTGCGATGAAAAGTATAAATGGTTATTGTTATTGGCCATTAGGAACTTAACAAACAAAGTCTTTTTTTTTCGGGTGCAAAGATAATGGGCAAGAAGGCAATGGAAAACCCAATGTCAATAAAATGTAATTTAAAAAAAATCTAAATACTTTTACTTTATTTCCAAACGGTTACGATGATGCCTACGATGATGTTCCCAATAAGGTGATAGCCGCCGTCAATTTCATAAACAAAACTCACGCTCATCACAGTTAATCCAAAACAGACACCTGTGAGCATACCAAAACGAAGACCTGAAGCCCAATTTTGCAGATGTAGTGCGTGAGACGAAAAAGCCATACCAATTGCTAAAACAAAGAGGCAAAGAAATGATGCTATCATCACTGTGGCCATGCCCTTACGATTGTTAGAGTCATCCATGCTCATGACTGTAATTTTAGCCCATGGTTTTGCAAACAAAACAGGCGAGTACCATACTGCTCCCAATAAAAAATAAGCCGCTGCACCAACAGCAATAGCTAAATAGTTAAGATGGATAAAATGATGTGTATAATTCATGTTTTAGTTAAATTAGTTGTGTGGCAAATGTGACAAAGAAGTTTTATATTACCAAAAAACTGCTTATTTTTTAATAACATACATAGCCAAACCCTTAATTTTGCAGCACACTAAGGAAAACTATTCTTTAAAATATTTGTATCAAAAAAAAATATTTAGGTTTCTAATTAGATTCTGTATTTTTGAACTTTCTAAACATATTTATAACTATGAGAAGAGTCACAATATTTACTGTTTTATTTTGCCTAATTGGCTTCAATGCAAAATCGCAGACCAAAGATTCAACAAAAATAAAACATCACGAAGTAGGAATAGATATGTATCCCATAGCTGTATACGTGCTTAAACCAGATGCTCAAGGGTGGTTTGGCGGAGTTCCTACCGCGAAACCTGATTATAATTTTACCTACCGTTATTATTTTAAAAATGTTGCGATTAAAACTCGATTTTCGATTAACCAAGCCAGCAATGGAGAGTCAAAAACGGTTACTCCGTCAGGAAATGTAACCTATACCTATATATCTGATGCTGGATACGACAAGCGTTATAATACCGCGGTGGGATTTCAATATAATATTGTGCAGAACAAAAGGAGTAATGCGTTTATCGGCGTAGATTGGTTGAACAATAAACTTGGAACCTCTATAGGAACTTGGTCGCAAACAAATGATACCAATATTAATTATATTAAAATCAATAAATCGCATCATAGCAATAAAACATCCACACGTATTTCAGGAATTGCTTTTGCTTTTGGCGTGAGTTTTAAGTTGAAACAAAGTCTCTTTTTTACCATAGAATCATCGATACGTTATATACGTGCTACAACAAAAAATAAATATGGTAGTTATACTTATCAATATTACGAGTACAACTCTCAGCCGCAACCTATCATCGAACAAAATGTAAACTCGGCCAATACAACCTCTGCTCAAACTACAGAATTTGTGCCTAGCAGTAATTTTACCTTAAGTTATAGGTTTTAAATTTGAAGCTTGTGAGTTGTAAAATTACATTTATCCTTTTCCTAAGTTTTGTATTTCAAAACCTCAAGGCTCAGGATCCCGAATTTTCGCAGGTATTTGCCAACCGATTGTACCTTAATCCTGCTTATGCAGGAGCAAATAATGGTATGCGATTAGCCATAAATCACCGACAGTTATGGCCTGGAGTGCCAGGACCCTTTTACTCTTTTGGCCTCGGGTTAGATGTTCGTGCACCCGGAATTTCTGGAGGGGTGGGATTGAACTTGATGAACGATGTGAGGGGAGAGGGCTTTCTAAAAACCAATAAAATAGGTTTTGTGTATTCATATAGAAACTTGATTGGAAGATTGGACCGATCCAATACTGAATTTAGTTTTGGGGTGGAGCCAGCTTTGGTGAACAAAAACATTGATTGGAGTAAGTTTGAATTTAGTGACGAGTTTGACCCAGTTTTTGGAAAAATATTCCAGTCTTCTGCTACACCCCCGCCTGCTGCTTCCATTACTTATATGGATATCGGGGCTGGATTTACTTTTAATCACAGGCTTAGAACCACCTCTGCCGATTATTATTTTGGATGGGGCGGTGCTATACAACATCTAACAAGACCTGTTGAGACCTTTGTGGGAACCACACGCACCATTCCTATTAAATACTCTGTAACTGGGGGCGGCATGCTACCCATTAAAGACGGGCGTAGCCCAACCCCTACTTTTATTTTTCCTCATTTTAGATTTGAAAAGCAAGCGGCTTTTCAAGCATTTGATGCAGGAATTTACTTTTATAAATATCCAGGATTTGTAGGTTTGAACTTTCACAACTCACCCAAATTTCAACAAGGAAAAAATACCAATTCCTTTATTATCACTTTAGGTTTAGTGGGCGGATGGGGTGAAGCCAATAGCTACCAAATAAGTTACAGTTATGATTTGAATGCCACTGGATTGGGTGGTGGAACTTATGGTTCGCACGAGTTGGCTCTGGTATTTAGTTTCGATTCGTTTAAATTGTCGAACCTAGGGAAAGGTGGAGAAGCACGTAAAAAATTACTGAACTGTATGGACTTTCCTCATAAAGGGGTTTTTCGAATGTTTTAAGAAGGCTTATTCGATTTGCGTTCTTTCTTACCTTCTGATGCTTCTTTTGGAACTTCGTCAACGGGTCTGGCAAAAGTGTGCGGATAGTCTCTCGCCTGCTCGAACTTGCTTAACACATCACTGTAATTATTGATTGTTCCCCACAGATAAACGCGGGTTTGGTGATCCTTTTTTGAAATATTACGACTTTGGGCTATCAAATTTTCAAGTTCTACCTTCAAACCATCCACAGTGCTTCTGATTTTAAACAAGGTCTCATGGTATCCAGGTTGCAGGCTATCTAATTCGACAAGTTCCTTCTGCAAGGAATCAATTTCTGAATTCAGACTATCGCAACGATTTGAAAATACTTTCGGTTCTATTTTTTCTTTAGACATATCAACTATGCCACAAACATAAATATTAATTTACTTTGTTTGAGCCAATGTTAATGATTTGTAAATAATTACTTGTGAAGGGCGTCATTATTTTACCCTACGTTACTTTATCACTTTAAAGTAAAGCACATATTTGCCGTTCAAGTTTTCAATTTCCAATATGATATTTGGGAATTTCAGCATTTCGGTGGGGTCTCTGCGGCCAATGGATATTTTTTTGTACAGCCCCTCCACTGCAGACTCTCTTATGAGCCAACTAGGTGATAGGCAATCTTTAATTTCGAAACCCCATTTTTCGTAGATCGTTTTCATGCTATCTGTTATTTGGTCGGCCTCCAAAATGGTACTGGTGAAACTGGTAGCAAAGCTTTTGGTTATTTGAGCATTACTTTGCCCAGGGAGATTTTCTATCGATTCCCATTTTTGAATAAAGTTATTGCCTTTGCGAACCGTTCCCAATGACTTGCCTTTTATATTGTCGAAGTTTTGTTCCACACCAGCTTTAATAATCCTGAAGAATACGGTACAAAAATCTTCATCATCCTTAATAGAAGTTTGGGGGTTTGTTTCTGGCGAAACAAAAGATCCCAAAATGAATAATACCAATATAAGTGTGAATGCCCTCATTAATTTTACGTTGCAAAGTTAAGTTATTCAAAGTTGTGCCAAAACAACAAATTTAATGAAATAAATTACATAAGTTTTTAAGCCCTATTTAAAATAAATCGCAAAACAAAGAAAAGACATTTTAAAAGACGCATCGCTTCTAATACCTTAAGCAACAACGAAAATCTGCCGAATCAGGTAAATCAACCTTACATTTCAACTCACTTCAATAAAAGATTTCTTACATAAAAAAACAGAGCCGATTTTAAAAAGCAAAACAAATAACTGACTATTTGAATGCCCTTTGGACAAATAATTTGGCCTACATTAATGCCAATATTAATCAGTAATAATCATACTTCTAGTTTGCGAAATCAAACTGTTTTGCATTTTTAGATAATACAATCCAGTTGATATGCCATTGCGTGATAACTCAATTGTATGTTGTCCCGCAGCATAGTTTTGGTCAGTGATGGTTTTAATTAATTTGCCTTCCGCATTTATCAGCTCTATCAATACATTGCCTCCGGCACTTACAAACTCAATGGTGGTAGAGAGATTGAAAGGATTGGGATAGTTGCGGATAAGCGTATTGCCTGAGTTTCGTTGAATGTCTTGGGCAATAGGGTTATTGTTGCAATTGTTATTGATAAGGTTTAAGGTGTTGAATTTCTGCAACATCACTGTGTCTGTATCGGTATCATTCAGGCAGAACCAGTCTTTGAGGATTGAAGTGTACACCGTTCTGAAATCGTGTTGCATGGCGATATTGTCGTTTGCTGCAGCATTGCTTGGTATGGTGGGATTGCTGCCAAGTATGCCACTTTTTACTTTGTTGCCAAATAGGAAAAGGGGTGCGGCTGCTCCGTGGTCAGTGCCCAAGCTCGCATTAGAAACTATTCGTCGACCAAATTCACTATAAGTCATCCCCAAAACGCGGTCGGCAGTGTTTAGCAATTTGCAGTCATCCATAAAGGCGGTAATGGCCTCACTTAATTTGGCCAGCAAATTTGCGTGGTCTCCCGTGTCGGTGCCGCTTTGGTCCACCTGATTGGAGTGCGTATCGAAACCGCCCAAGCTAACCCAGTATATGCGAGTTTTTAATCCACCTGCTATCAGTTGCGATACTATTTTCATTTGGTCGGCCAATTTGTTTTGACCCGTGGTTGGCCAAAGTGATGATTTATTCGTGGCTTTGCCCGCAGCAGCTTTTATAACTGATCCGTACTGTTGGGTTTTGGCCGCCACTCCCCTTATGTAAGCAAGTTCAGTTCCTGCATGGGTAGTGGGCGTAGGGTCGGTGGTGCCATTAATCATGTTATAGAAATTGGCGGGATCGGTAATGGCCATCGCCATACTATTGGTAAGCCCTTGCAAACCTAT
>Ga0163151_10006708_pt1 | contig 13861 bp, 10 predicted proteins | sample OliLakLV19MP5IB2_FD_145596 | JGI IMG/M metagenome (GOLD analysis project Ga0163151, IMG submission 145596) | Freshwater microbial mat bacterial communities from Lake Vanda, McMurdo Dry Valleys, Antarctica - Oligotrophic Lake LV.19.MP5.IB-2 | ecosystem: Environmental > Aquatic > Freshwater >...
GGGGTCCGGGGTCTGGGACTTGTCCTTCATATCGCCGAACGCCTCCTGGTCCTGCTGCTGCGACGGTTGCTCCTTCTGCTCCTTGTCCTGCTTTTGCTGGTCAGACTGCTTCTGTTGCTGGTCCTTGTCCTGCTGCTGGTCCTGCGACTGGTTTTGATCCTGTTGCTGGTCTTTCTTTTCCTGATCCTTCTTGTCCTGGTCTTTTTTGTCCTCCGGCGGTGGCTCTTCCTTCTTGATCAGGTCCTCGAGTTCGGCGCGGAGTTTCGGCCAGTCGGCGGCCTTGGCGTCGGCCTTCTCGCCGGTGGCGACGGCCTGCAGCGCGTCGCGGATGACGCTCTCCAGCGGCGGCTGCTGGGCGGATTTGACGCGCTGGCCGTAGGTGACCGTGGTCGAGGCCAGCTCCGCGTATTCCTTGGCGGTGACGGTGTCCTTCGCGGCGAGCCGGGCCACGGTGGTCGCCAGGGGTTTGGCGAGGGCGTCCTCGCCTGACGGCTCGGCCGCCGAGGCTTGAGGCGAGAGACTTGAGGCGAGGGCAAGGGCAAAAAGAATCAGGGCGGCTTGAACGGCTTGGCTGCCTCCGACCTCAAGCCTCCGGCCTCTTGCCTTCCCGAGCGGCAAGGCTCTTTCGCGCGGGCGGACGGGGAACTCAGTCCAGAAGCTGATGAGCAGGAGCAGGAGACCCGGGGCAAGGAACCACTGGAAGCGCTCGACGAGACGGGCGGTGTTCTTCTCGGCGAACTCGCCCTTGCGGCCGGCCTCGACGGTCTTGCGGAGCAGGGCGGCCAGGTCCACCCAGGCGCTGGCGTCGGTGTAGGCGCCGCCGGTCACCTGCGCGAGATCCTGCAGGGTCGCGCTGTTGAGGCGGGACATGACGACGGCGCCGCGTTCGTCCTTCACCAGGCCGCCGCCGGCCTCGGGGATGAACGAACCCTGCGCCGTGCCGATGCCAAGGCCGATGACACGGATGCCCTTCGTCTTGAGAGAATCGGTCTGGCCCTTCCAGTCGTCCACGGTGCTTTCGCCGTCGCTGAGGATGATGAGGTAGCGGTCGGCGGTGGAAGTGCCGAAGGCCGACATCGAGGACTCGAGCATGGCCTTGTAGTTGGAGCCGCCCTCGGGGAGGTAGTCGGGGTTCAGTGCCGGCAGGAATTCGCGCAGCACCTCGTAGTCGGAACTGAGCGGGCTCTGGAGGAAGGCGGTGCCGGCAAAAAGGACGAGGCCGACGCGCTCGCCCTTCAGCTCGTCGAGCAGGGAGGTGATGAGCAGCTTGCTGCGGTCGAGGCGGGAAGGCTTGACGTCCTGCGCGAGCATGGAGCGCGAGAGGTCGATGGCGATGAGCACCTCGCGCGACTGGTCGAAGACCTGCTCCTCGACCACGCCCCACTGCGGACGGGCGAGGGCGACGAGGCACAGGGCCAGGCCGAACCAGAGCCAGAGGCGCGGGCGGTTCTCGGCGGTGGTGTGCCGGGCACCCAGCGAGACGTCGAAGGCCCCGGCCCAGGCGCGGGCGATCTTCGGCCAGGTTGCCACGGCGCGCGCGGTGTGGCGCGCCAGCTCCCAGGAGAAGAGCAGCACCAGCGGCACAAGCAGCCAGAGGAGATGGGGGGAGTGGAAGCTCATGGCGCGGGAGTGGTGGAGCCCGCGCTCCGCGCGGGCTGAACCGGCGCGGAGCGCCGGTTCCACCCAGACAAAGACGGTGGCAGGGCGAACAACGCCCCGAGGAAGAGCAGCGCGACACCGGGGACGGCCAGCCAGTGGAACAGTTCCGTCGTCAGCAGGTAGGACTTGGCGGTGAACTCAATCTTCTGCGCCTGGTCGATCGCGGCGAAGGCCTTCTCGGCGGTGTCGATGTCGAGGGCGCGGAAAAACCGGCCGCCGGTGGCGTCGGAGATCGCCCGGAGCTGGCCCTCGTCGAGGTCGGAGATCACGCGGCGCGTGCCGAGCCGCCGGCCGGCGTCGTCGAACACCGGCATGGGCACGAGGCCGTCGCGGCCGGCGCCGATCGTATAGACGGGCACGCGGCGGGACTTGGCGATCTCGGTGGACTGCTCGGGCGTGAGCACGCCGCGGTTGTTGGCCCCATCGGTCATCAGCACGACAAAGGCGCCCTTGCGCATGCCGCCATCCTCGCGCTTGGCCTGCTCGAGACGGGTGAGCGCCACGCCGAGGCCGTCGCCGATGGCGGTGCCGTCCTCGATCATGCCGAGCTTGAGGCGCTCGACCTGACGGCCCAGCCACTCGTGGTCAAAAGTCAGCGGGGCGAGGGTGTAGGCGCGGCCGGAGAAGACGACCATGCCGATGCGGTCGCTGGTGCGCTGGCTGATGAAGGCCTGGATGACCGGCTTGATGGCCTGGAGGCGGTTGATGCGTTCGCCGCCGCGCTCGTAATCCTCGGCGAGCATCGAGCCCGACAGGTCGATCGCGAGCATCAGGTCGTAGCCCTGCTGCTTCACCTCGCGCTTGTCCTCGACGATCTGGGGGCGGGCGAGGGCGACGATGAGCAGGACGAGCCCGGTCATGGCGAAGGCGGCGGGCCAGCGGGAGGTCGGGATGAGCGACGGCCGGTGCCAGGCCGCGGCGAAAGGCACCACGAGCACCGGGGCGCCGCGCCGGCCACGCACCCAGATGAGCAGCGGCAGGATCAGCAGCGTGAGCAGCCAGAGCGGGTCATGGAAGGCGTAGTCCTTCATGGCTGGTGGAGCGGCTTGCCCTCAAGACGTTTTTTGGAAACGAGGCGAGCCAAGCGCGTTGGGGGCAACGCGCTCCACCCACGGCGATCATGGACCGCCGCTTCAGCTCCGAAAAATGGCAGGGCGCATTTCATCAGCGCCGTTTGCCCGCGGCCATGCGGCGGTGGAAGAAGCGGACCAGGGCCTCGAGGCGTTCCTCGTCGTTGCGGACGGTGAGGCGGCTCAGGACGTTCGGGAAGATGGCGTTGAAGGAGGCGTCGCGGGACTGCACCCACTCGGCGTGGGCGGCGCGCTGGGCGGAGGAGGCGCCGTTGAGGTTGACCAGCCGGCCGGCGACCGGGTCGTAAGTGGTCAGGATGCGGTCGAAGGGCAGCTCGCGGTCCCACGGATCCTCCACGCGGAAGCCCATCGTCTGGTAGCGGCGCGAGAGCACGCTCCAGCCCTCGGGTTCGAGGCGCGGCGGGAAATCCCCGAGCCAGATCAAAATGCTGTGGCGTGGCGCGGCCTTGGCGAGCAGACGCCAGGGGATGAATTGGGATCCAGGGTTTGGCGTCTGGGGTCCGGGGGAATCCAGCGGCGGCGGGGTCTGGCCGAGCAGGGTGGCGGCGGCATGCAGGATCTGGCCGCGGCCGCGGACGGGCTCCTGCAGCTTGTAGCCGGCGGGCGAGGCGTGGAGGAAGCCGACCCGGTCGCGGTTGACGGCGCCGAGCATCATCACGAGGCCGGCGAGCTCGAGCAGCGCCTCGCGCTTGGACTGCGCGCCGGAGCCGAACTGGAGGCTGACGCTGTCCTCGAACAACAAAAGCAGGGAGACCTCGCGCTCCTCGATGAACTTCTTGCGGTAAGGCTCGCCGAGGCGGGCGGTGACGTTCCAGTCGATGTCGCGGATGTCGTCGCCGAAGGTGTATTTGACGACCTGGTCGAACTCCATGCCGCGGCCGCGGAAGGCGGAGCGGTATTCGCCGCTGAGCACGTTCTCCACCGCATGGCGCACGCGCCACTCGAGCTGGCGCAGGAGCGCCAGTTGGGAAGTGACGAGGGAGGCGGTGGTTTGGACGGGAGCGGACATCAAGGGAATGACAGAAGAACTGAAAGGCGGAAGGGCTGGAAGAGGCTCTGAAATCAGATTCGGATCGATTTCAGCCTTTCAGCCATTCGTTCTTTCAGACCTTGGCGGGCACCGGAGTCCGGATCAGGACCTGATCGAGGATCTTGTCGGAGGTGAGGCCCTCGGCCTCGGCCTCGTAGGTGAGGCCAACGCGGTGGCGGAGGGCGTCGTGGAAGATTTCCTGGACGAGAGCCGGGGAGAGGTAGTCGGCGCCGCGAAGCCAGGCGAGGGCGCGGCCGGCCTGGAAGAGGGCGAGCGAGGCGCGCGGCGAGGCGCCGAAGTTGAGGAGGCGCTTGGCGGGACCGCCCTCGGCCTGCGCGGCGAGTTCGCGCGAGCTGCGGACGAGCGCGAGGATGTAAGCCTGCACCGCCGGCGAGACGTGGATGGCGTCGACCTGGGTGCGGAGTCCGAGGAGTTCCTCGCCGCTGGAGACGGCCTTCAGCTCGGGCTGCTTGGTGACCTGGCCCCACTTCTCCATCATCAGGGATTCCTCGGCCGCGGTCGGGTAGTCGACGATCAGCTTGAAGAGGAAGCGGTCGGTCTGCGCCTCGGGCAGCGGGTAGGTGCCCTCCTGTTCAACCGGGTTCTGCGTGGCCATCACGAAGAAGGGTTTGGGCAGGATGTGCGAGGTGCCGCCGATGGTGACCTGGCGCTCCTGCATGGCCTCAAGGAGCGCGGACTGGACCTTGGCGGGGGCGCGGTTGATTTCGTCGGCGAGGACGAGGTTGGCGAAGATCGGGCCCTTGTGCGTCGTGAAGCCGCCGTCCTTGGGCGAGAAGATCATGGTGCCGACGACGTCGCTCGGCAGCAGGTCGGGCGTGAACTGGATGCGCTCGAACTGGACGCCCATGGCGGTGCCGAGAGATTTGATGAGCAGCGTCTTGGCGAGGCCGGGCATGCCCTCGAGGAGGACGTGGCCGTTCGCCAGCAGGGCGACGAGGAGGCGCTCGATGACGGCATCCTGGCCGATGACGGCCTGGCTGATTTCTTCGCGGAGTTTCTGGGACCAGGTGGGACCGTTGATCATAGGGGAAGGCGGAGTGAAAGTGCGGGTGAAAGTGAAGGGGGCCGGCCGGCCGGTGACAAGTGAAGAGCTGAGACTCTCGAAGTGACCGAGAGTTCAGGGGTTAGCCACGAAAAGGCGCCAAAATGCACAAAAACCATGGCAAGGCCAAAGGCGGGCCGGAGCAGCGGCTTTTTCGTGTCTTTTTGTGACTCTTTGTGGCTAAACCAAGGCATGGCGGATTTTCCGGACATTGTGGAAGCGTCGCTGCGGGCGCGATTTGTCTCCCTCGGGGTGAAAGCCGACGACGTGGCGGAGCAGTTCATCCGCGGCGCCGGGGCCGGCGGCCAGAAGATCAACAAGACCTCCTCGACGGTCGTGCTCCGGCACCGGCCGACGGGGGTGGAGGTGCGCTGCCAGCGGGAGCGCAGCCAGTCGGTCAATCGGCTGCTGGCCTGGGCGGAGCTGGTCCACAAGCTAGAGGGGCGCCGCGCGGCGGCGGCCCATCAGGTGCGTGCCGAGCGCGAGCTCGCCCGCCGGCAGACCCGCCAGAAATCCCGTGGTCAGAAGGCCCGGATGATCGAGAGCAAGAAGCACCGCGCGAAGCACAAGTCGTCGCGCGGTCGCGTGAGCGGCGAGTGGTGAGCCTCAGTTGCGCGTGAACGCCACGGCCGTGATCACGACACCGGCCACGAGGATCACGTTGGCGAGCAAGCCGAGATGGCGTTCGATCCAGCCGGTCGGCCGGTCGAGTTCCCCGCTCAGGTAGGCCTCGGTCGATTTGCGCGCGTCGATCCGGTGCTCCTTGCGCCGGGCCAGGTCGCGGCGGACCTGGGCGGCGAAACCGCGCAGGATGACCCCGGCCATCACGAGGGTGACGCCGATGGCCAGCAGGGTTTCGTAGTCGGGCGACTTCATGGGGGAACGGCTTGACCCCAAGACGTTCAGAAAAGCGCGTTGGGGTCAACGCGCTCCACCATCGGGGCGTAAAGCCCCTCCTACAATGAATGCACCGCGTCGCCCACGCGCACCGTGCCGCGCTTCGACTCGTTGATGAAGTTGGCGCCGAAGTAGACGCAGGTGGGGTCGGCGGGGTCGCGGCGGTAGGTGGCCAGGGTCTTGAGGGGCTCCTTGCCGCGCACCCCGGTGAACTGGTCGGTCGTCGTCATGATGCAGCGGTCGCTCTTGCCCGCGGCGCGGAGGATCACATCACCGAGCCGGATGCGGGGCCACTCGTCCTCGGCGAAGGCGGGGCAGCCCGTGATCACGAGATTCGGCCGGAAGCGGTCCATCGGCACAGGCTCGCCGGAGTTTTCCCGGATGTGGTCGTTCAGATCAGCGAGGGAGGCCGCGCTGGTGACGAGGATGGGCGAGCCGTCGGCGAAGCTGAAGGCGTCGCCCGGTTGCGCGGCCTGCTTCAGGACGGGGCGGCGGAATTTTTCGCCGATGCGGACGAGCCGGCATTTGAGCTGGAGAAAATCACTGAGCCAAGCCGCCGCCGTCGGACCGCAATCCTCGGCCAACATACCCTCGCTTTTCCAAACGGCCACGGGGTGGAGCGGTGCGGCCGGATCGGAGGCCGTCGGCACGCTGATGGCGCCGGCGCCATCAGCGGATAAGGTGAGGGTGGCGTTGGCGAGCGCGGTGCTGACCAGTGCCATGCGGGTGATTTGCCGCTGGGTCTGAAACCTGCCGGTCTCATCGATCACGAGGAAGCGCCGGTCGCCCGCGAAGCCGAGCTCGTCAATTTCCGCGGTCGGCACGGAGAAGCCGCGGAGGGATTTGACGGGGTAGAGGAACAGACCGGAGGCGTGCATGAAAAACAGAGGAAGACAGGAGTAACCGCTAATTGGCGCTAATTTTCGCTAATATAGAAACGGATTTGGGTAATCGGCCGACTCTCTGGGATTAGCGCGAATGAGCGAAGATTAGCGGTTAGCCTCAGATTATTTCCGCTGGTAATTGGCGAGGTAGACCTGCGTGCAGCCCTGGGTCGCGAATTTCTTCGGGCGAATGCCGTCGAGGCCGTAGCAGATGGAGAGCATCTCGCCGGCGAACTTGAAGATGCTGGGAATGGCGCGGCCAGCATTGGGGCCGATCATGCCGTCGAGGGTCAGTTGGCCCTCGCCGTCGATGGTATAGGTGCCTTGGTCGGCGGTGACGCCACCGAAGCGCACGGCGTATTCGCCGTTGGTCAGCTCGATTTCCATTTTATCGAGCATCATCTTCGGCGCCTCCTCGCCATCGGACTCAGCGTAGACGGGCTGCCAGGTGCCTGAGAGGGAGGGCATGGTCATGCGGGAAAGCTGAGAGCTGAAAGCTGAAAGCTGAAGGGAAAAGTCAGTCGATGAAGCATCAGACGATGAGGGCGATGTTCATTTAGTGGCGCGCGTATGTCGGCTGCTCCGAATTCTATAGAATCCGTAAAGGGCCGCGCCTGCCATCACGCAGCCACCGATCAATTTGGTGGAACCCGTGACAGCTCCCCATTTGCTGGGCCTATACGCATCCAGGGGTTGCGCAGAGGCAAGGGCTTCCACCGCTTCGATCACTCCCACAATCAGAACAAGCGAGAGAAGAAGCGTTGTGGAACCTGAAACGGATTTGCGACCACGGTGCACAGCGACCTGCTTCACGCCCGCTTGCTGACGTCGCGCGGAGTGGTTTCGACGGTGGTGGGGTCGGCGAGTTCCTTCACGCCTTTGGCGCCGAGCTCGGAGAATTTGCGGGCGCCGGGGAGGAGCGTCTGCTCGAAGGAGCCGACGGCGGAATTGTAGGCCTTGCTCGCGGTCTCGAGGCCGCGGCCAACCTTGTCGAGGTTGTCGGCGAAGCCGGCGATGCGGTCGTAGAGCTGGCGGCCGAGGTCGGCGATGACCTGGGCGTTGCGCGACACATCCTCCTGGCGCCAGCCGTAGGCGGTGGCCTTGAGCAGGGCGATAAGCGTGGCGGGCGTGGCGAGCAGGACTTTCTTGCCGATGGCGCGGTCGATGAGCGAGGCGTCGGCCTGGAGCGCCCCGGAGAGGAACTGGTCGCCGGGCAGGAAAAGCACGACGAATTCGGGCGAGGGTTGGAATTGCGCCCAGTAGTCCTTGGCGCCGAGGGCGTCGATGTGGGAGCGGACTTTGGCGGCGTGCTCGGCGAGCTTGGCGGAGCGGACATTGTCGTCGGTGGCATTGACGGCCTCGCGGTAGGCGTCGTTCGGCGCCTTGGCGTCGATGACGATCTGTTGGCCGCCGGGGAGGCGGACGACGAGGTCGGGGCGGAAGCTGCCGGTGGACTGCTGCTCGGTGAAGTCACAGTAGCTCGACATGCCGGACATCTCGACGACGCGGCGGAGCTGGAGTTCGCCCCAGGTGCCGGCGGTGGTGGTCGAGCGGAGGGCGGTGGTGAGCTTGGCGGCCTCGGCCTGCAGCGAGACCTGCGCGGTGCCGAGAGACTTTAACTGTTCGGAGAGTTGGCCGTAGGCGCCGGCGCGGGCTTTTTCGATTTCGCCGATCTTGGCGTCGACCTTCTCGAGGGATTCCTTGAGCGGCTTGACCATGGAGTCGATGGCCTGCTGGCGTTTGCCGAGTTCATCGGCGGACTGCTGGTGGAGCTTGCCAAAGGTCTCACGAGCGAGTTCGAGGAAGGACTGGTTGTTGGAGCGGAGGGCGTCAGCGGAGAGAGCCTTGAATGATTCGAGGAGTTTGGCCTGCGCCTCCTTGAGGGCGCCGCGTTCGGTCTCGAGTTCGGTGGCGCGGGCGCGGAGAGTGGTCAGCTCGGCCTCGACTTTGGCTACCTGCTCGGTGGCGAGGCGGGCGCGCTCGGCCGTGGCGGCGGAGCGAGACTGGGCGATGAACCAGCCCAGGGCGGCGCCGATGGCCACGCCGACGAGGATGTACAGGATTTCCATGACGAGGGGAATGAAGCGCGGAAACGAGTCACGGGCAAGCTTGGTCCCTCGATGGGTGGAGGGTCGGTCTCCCGACCGACCGCGGCCGGTCAGGAGACCGGCCCTCCAATTCAGCGGCGCATTAGGACAATGCGCCCTACCTTAAAGCCCCGAACGAGATCTGGATGTCGGTGCCCTTGATGCCGGGGCCGGCTTGGAGGGTGCCGCCGTGGAGGCGGAGGATTTCGCGGGCGAGAAAGACGGAGAGGCGGCCCTCGTTGGGCGTCGTGCCCGGGGCGGGCAGGGGCAGGATGCCGTCGAGTTCGAGGCGCTTGCCCTCGATGGTGACGATGGCGGTGCGCAGGGCGTCGGTGCCGGCGGTGCGGAGGGTGAGCAAGAGGCCGGTGGTGCCTTCGTCGGGGCGATTGGCGCCGAGCGCGTCGAAGATGGCGTTGAAGGCGAAGCGCATCAGGGTCGGGTCGAGCTGGAAAGTGATCTGCTCCTCGGAGAAGCGGGTGGTGACACCGCGGGCGACGGCCACGTCGGTGAGCAGGGCGGTGAGCTCGACCGACTGCGCGGTGGGCGCGGCGATTTCGCCGAGGACGGTGGCGTGCTCCGCCAGGCGCTGGAGCTTCTGCACCTCGGTGGCCAAGGAGACTTCGGACGCGAGCAGGGCGGTGCCATCGGGAGCCGGCAGCGTTGCGGCCAGGGGCGGGCGGCTCTGGCTGCGGGTCAGGAGCTGAGTAAAGGTGACGAGCGAGACGAGCGGGTTGGACAGCTCGTGGCTGAGGGTGAGGCCGAGGTTCTTGAAAAGGGCGCGGCGATGCTGTTCTTGCTCAGCGCGGATGCGCTCGATCTCGGGGGCGGCCTCCTCCCACTGGACCCACACGCCGTCGATCTCGGGCGCGGGGCCGGCGGTGATGCGGAAGCGGTGCGGCGGGCGGGCGGGCTGCACGATGGTCTTGCCGGCGTGCAGGGCCTCGCTGGCGACGGCGCGGACCTCGACCGGCAGGTCCAGCGCGGCGATCTCGGCGCGGGACAGGACGCGGGAGCCGGGCAGGTATTTGGCGCGCAGGGTGGCCGTGGCCTCGGTGCGCCCGAATTCCTCGAGCTGGGCGGAGCGTTCAAGGCAGCGCTCGAGCAGGCGGCCATGCAGGACGGCGCGGAACTTGTCGGACTCGCGGTAGGCGGCGCCGTCGGCGCGCGGGCCGAGCGCCATCCAGCCGAGCAGCTGGCCGGAGCCGTGCAGGGGAATCAGGAGCTTGGCGCCCCAGCGGTGGAGCTGCTGGCGGATCGGGGCATCGATGGCCGGATCCTCGGGGCCCGCCCACTGGGCGAGATCCAGCGCGGCCGGGTGTTCCTCCAGCCAGAGGCAGAGCGGGTGGCCGGCCTCGACGCGGTGTGACTCGTCGTCGGACACAAAGGCGTCGAACTGGCGGAAGAAGAAGAGGACCTTGCCGGACTTCAGGATGTAGCGGCCGGCGCGGCGGAACTCGTCGAGCAGGCGCGTGCGGTCGCCGAGGTGGGTGAGGGAGCTCTCGAGGAAGTCCCACGACTCGACTGGTTCGCCGGCGGCCTGGGCCGGGGTGACTTCGCGGGCAAAGGGCGCGGCGCTCTGCCGGGAGCGCTCGAGGGTGGTCTGGAGCTGGGCGTTCTTGTCGGCGATCTCCTCGAGGAGGCTCACGGACTCGGCGAGGCGCGCGCGGCTGTCGTCGTAACTGAGGAAGAGGCGGGCGGCGCGGTTCTGGCGGGCCTGTTCGAAGGGCAGGCTGTGCGGCTGCCCGACGAGGATAACGAGGGTGCCGGTGCCGCAGGGGAGACGGGCGCGCGGGTCGTTGATGTCGGTGATCCAGACGCGCGAGCCGGGGCGCAGGAGATCACGCTGCAGATCGGCGGGGCGGGCGAAGGCGGCGGGTTCGCGCGGGTGGAGCTGGTTCTTCCAGGCGGCTTCGAGACCGGGGTCAGGCGTGGTCAGGATGAGGGAGGCGGGCATGGAAACGTGATGCGGAAAGTAGCGCCGGAGCGTTCGATGTCAGGCACAATGATGGTGGCCTTGTGTTCGTGCAAGATATCCGCGCACACTGCGAGGCCCAGGCCCATTCCCTTGGTCTTGGTGGAGACGAATGGGTGAAACAACCTAGCGCGCTGGTCGGGGGGAATACCGGGGCCGTTGTCGCTCACCTCGAGGATGACGCTGCCGTTGGGCGAATTGCGGGTGCGCAGATCCACGCGGCGGTCGGTCTCCTGCTGGTCGAGCGCCTGAAAGGCATTGATGAGAAGATTGATCAGGACCTGGCGGATGGCGCTGGCGTCGGCCCAGATGAAGTCGGCGGTTGCGCTGTAGGTGCTGGTCATGGACACGCGGGCCTCGGCTGCGCGGGTGAGCATGAGGTCGACGGTCTCGCGGGCGACGGTGTGGAGGGAGATGCGCTCCATCTGGTGCCGGCGGGGGTTGGAGAGGTCGAGGAGCTGTTGGGTGAGGCTGTCGATGCGGTCGACCTCGGCAGGGATGAGGACGTTGAAGCGACGGCGGAACTCCGGGTCGTCGAAGCGGGTGGGCAGGAGGTGGGCGAAGGTTTTGATCGAGACGAGCGGGTTGCGGATCTCGTGGGCGAGGCTGGCGCCGAGCAGGCCGATGGTGGCGAGCTGCTCGGACTGGCGCGCTTGCATGGTCAGGCGGGAGCGCGCGAGGATGTTGTCCATGAACTCAGCGATTTCCTGGACCTGCTGGACCTCGGGGTAGGTGAAGGGCCGGTGGTTCACCTTGGTGCCGAGCGCCAGGAGCAGGGAGGGCGTGGTGCTGCCGCGCGGGGCGGTGACGACGAGGCCGAGGTCGAACTCGGTGAGAAACTGGCGGAGGTCGACGAGGCCGGGTTCGGCACGCTGGCGCTGGAGGCTCTCGGGTGTGGTCCAGCCGCTGCGGCAGAGGGCGGCGTGGGCCGGGCGGTCCTTGGTGAACTCGAGGTCGCCCGAGGCGTAGATCTCGCCGCTGTCGAAGAGCAGGCGGGCGTAGTTGGCCTGGCCCCAGGTGCGCAGCAGTCCCTCGAAGGCGGACACCAGCTTGTCGGGGCTGGGCTCGCTGCGGGCGAGATCGATCATGGTGCGGCGGAGCGTCGCGATGTTTTCCTCCGGGCTGAGCCGGAACCACTCGCGGGTCTTGCGCTCGAGCAGGAAGGCGAGGGCGCTGCACACCGCCACGCTCAGGACCAGGTCGATGGGCGGGGGCAGGATCAAGCCCAGCATCCACCAAGTGCTGAAGATGCCGACGCACAGCGAGAGCACGAGTACCAGTCGCTGAGCCACGGACAAAAAGACCTGCCGGGCGTCGAAGACACGGTGCACTGTGACTGCCCAAGCGGTGAGCATGTAGAACGCGAGGATGATGAAAGGGCCAGCCCGGGTGAGGGCTTGGAGGTCCAGCATCGCGCCGATGCGCGGCACGATGATGATGGCGAGGCCGCTGAGGGCGCCGTTGACCGTGAGAAATTGCAGCTCGATTTTCCTGATGCCGATTTCCTTCCTCGTGCGAGTGATGCCATGGAGGAGCAGGATCAGGTAGAGCGTGCCGCTGATGATGTAATACAGGTCATAGCCTGGTCCGCGCCGCGAATTCCCCGGGGTGGAGTCGGAGGGGATGAAGGCCTCCGTGAAGCAAAGGACGGCCAGCAGGATGCCGGCGATGAGCCAGGGCAGCGAGCTGTGCAGCGTCCGGCGGAATTTGCCGGTGGCCGTGACGACGGAGGCCTGCAGCAGCCAGATGACCCAGGGAAAGAAGGCCGCCAACGCCGTGTTGGCGCGGAGCCAAGGCACGGGATTGGCGGCGGGGTCGGCGGCAAAGGCTAGGCCGGTCCGCTGGGCCTGGAAGACGAGCAGAAGCCACACCGCCACCAGCAACGAGCCGAGGGCGAAGGTCTGGTTCAGAAACCGTCCGGGATTGGACCAGAACACGGTGAGCCCGACGCCGAGCGAGAAGACCCCCGTCAGCAGGATGATCGTGGTCATGCGCGCTCTAACACCAGGCTGCTGTTGCTGCCCGAGATACCGTGCCCGTTGACCAGGGCGATGGTCGGCCCGAGCCGGCGGGGGGCGTTCGAAAGGCTCAGCGGACAGTCCGGATCCGGGGTTTCCCAGTTCACGGTCGGGGGGATCAGGCCGTGCTGAAGGGTGAGCACGGCACTGGCGATCTGGATGGCGCCGGCCGCGGCCATGCCGCTGCCCACTGCGCCCTTGATCGAGCTGACCGGAATGCTGTCGAGGGCGGCGCCGAAGATCCGCTTCAGGGACTGCGCCTCCTTGAAGTCGATCTCGCGGTGGCCGGGGCCCCAAGCGCAGATGTAATTAATGTTCTCCGGGGTGCGCCGGGCGTTGGCTAGAGCCATCCGGATGGATTCATACCAGCCGCTTCCGATCTGATCCGAGTGATCATTCGCGTAGCCGTAGCCGGACACCCACGCGCACGCAGGGCGCGGGCTTTCCTCCGGTTCGAGCACAAACATGCCGGCGCCCTCGCCGAAGACTCCGGTGGTCCGCCAGAGATCGAAGGGCCGGCAAATCTTCTCGGGCGTGGCGGAGGACTTGGGCGACAGCTCGGCGAGGGTGAGTTCCAGCATCGGGTGATAATAGAGCGGAGCCTCCGCGCCACCGCAGATCACGAAGTCGGCCTGGCCGCTGGCCACATATTCGGCCCCATGGCCAATGGAATCGAGCCCCGAGCAGCAGGCGGTCTGCAGGGCCATGATGCGCGACGGCGTTTCCAGGTATTGGGAGATCTTATCCGGGATCGACACCGAGAGCGCCTGGGTGACCGAGCTCACCAGGCCGAAGCGCGGCCCCTTGCGGGTCACAAACTCGATGGTCTTGCTCACGCTATCACAGTCCATCATTGTCGTGCCGGTGATGATGATCGGGTTTTTGCCGCGCAGATCGCGGGGGCTCAGGCCAGCATCACGCAGGGCGAGGATGGCGGCAGCCAAGCCGAACTGGGTGTGGCGGGGCATGCGTTTGGTGGCTTCACCGGGGGCGTAGCGTTCCAGGTCGAAGTCCGTCACCTCGGCGCCGACGAACTCGCCGGCAGCGGGATCGAAGCGGGTGATGGCGCGCACGCGGCTGACCGCCTCATTGATGCCGCGGAAGAATTCCTCGCGGCCGATGCCTGCCGGGGTGACCGGGCCGATGCCGGTGATCTTAAC